>FWWM01000215.1_pt1 | contig 82385 bp, 70 predicted proteins | sample 2228351 | NCBI WGS metagenome assembly FWWM01 (sample SAMEA103939774, study PRJEB20133) | metagenome | reverse complement strand
CTATGAACCCAACGACACGCCGGAGCAGGCGTACTATGTCGCTGTGGGAGGGCAGTACATTGGCATCAACTTTGTTCCCTATGGTGCCACGCCCCCTCCAACAGATGTGGATTATTTCCGGGCTATCTTGAAAAACGGGCATACCTATCGCCTCCGGACGACGCTGGACGGCCTGGGCATTGATACCTACCTGCGCCTGATCGCGCCGGACGGCCAGACCGTGCTCGCCGAGAACGACGACGCCAACGCGGGCACACTCGCCTCCGAGATCGTCTGGACGGTCACCACCGGCCGGGACGAGATTTACTACTTCCAGGTCACCAACCGCGACCCCTCCGACCCACGGCAGCCGGGCAAGACATACCGGTTTGAGGTGATAGACCAGAGCCTGACGCCCGGCCCATCGCCCACGCCCACGCGCACGCCCAGTCCGGGGCCCACGCAAATCGGCGGCCTGGACCCCTATGAGCCGAACTACGACTTTGACCACGCCTATCCCATCGGCGCGGGCACATACGCCACACCCGGCCCTACTTACGCGGCCAACTTCGTCCCCTGGATGGGCCCAGGCCCGGATAACGACTTCTACGTGCTCACCGTCAAGCCGGGCGAGCTGTACACCTGCGAGACGTTTGACCTGGGCGCGCCGACCGACACCAACATGATCTTCTACGATGCCAACCGCAATGGCATCGGCGGGAACGATGACGCCGAACCGGGGACGCGCGCCAGCCGCCTGAGCTGGTACAGCACTTATCTGGGACCGATGTACATCCTGATCGGGAATGTGGGCGCGGTGCCGCCCAGCCAGGCCGCGCAATACACCTACAGCCTGCGCTGCACCTTTGGCCTGCCGCCCACGCCGACGCCACCGCCCACGAACACACCACGGCCCACGTTCCCGCCGCCTCCGCCGACGCCCGTGCCCACGCTGACGCCGCCACCGCCACCGCCGACCCTGCCACCGCCGCCGACGCCGCTGCCCACGCCGACGGTCCAGGTGATCATTATCCCGCAGCCCACGCCGACCGTGGGCATCCGCCTGGTCACGGTGGACCTGGAGGTGTATTATGATGCGAACGGGAACGCGGCCCCCGATCCAGGGGAGGGGATCGTCAACCTGTCGGCGCGGGTATATGACGCCACGACGAACGAGCTATTGGCGTATGGTTTTACCGACCCGGACGGCCGGGTGAGCTTTACCGTGGCTGCGCCCGGCCCGGTGCGGCTGGAGGTACCCTATTTGAATTACGCCCAGGTGATCACAGAGGCAGTGGCGGCGGTGCAAATCCGGGTGATGCCGCAGCCGTTGCCTGGAGGCATTCCATAGTGGAGAGAACCCCCCACCCCAGCCCTCCCCCACCCAGTACCGGCCTCACCCAGTACCGGGCTTCAGCCCGGTTGGGAGGGGGCACATTCCCTCCCCATCCAGGGAGAGGGGCAGGGAGGGGGTAAGCGATCGGAGAGCGGAGATCCGTGTACAGGCGGGATTCGGTATCGTTTCCTGGCGATGAGCCGGAAGAGCAGTTTACCATTGACGTTCAGCCGCGCGCCCCGTCGCTGATTGAGCGGCTGCGCCGTCGTCTGGAACGCGGTGACCCGGCCACGCGCAATCTGCTGGTGATCGCGTTTGCGGTGGGTATGCTGGCTATTGTCGCTCTCGGCCTGTATGGAGTCTCTATCCTTCTGCGCGAGACAGAAGGACCGCGCCCACCCGAAGGCGGGCCGCCTGTGGTGGAGACACCCGTCGGGGAGCAGCTCGTCTTCGGCGCCCCAGACGTCACCGTGCCGCCGGTGCAGCCGGTGACTATAACTATTAAAGATCAGAGCCTGGGCGTGTATAGCATCCGGGTGCAGGAAGGCGGCACCTGGCCCTACGACCCCAGGCGCAGCAACCAGGCTGCCTGGGTGTATGGCACGTTAATCAACTATATCTTTGGCCTGGACGCGGACAACCGCGCCAACGTGGACCTGCTGGGATCGCTCCTGGAGGGCGATCCCATTGTGGTGCATCTCTCTAACGGCAGGGAACTCCACTATATCTTTCGCGAGCGGCAGCGCGTGCCGCTGGACGATGTGTCCTTGTTTGACCAGCGGGCGCCCGGCGTGACGCTGGTGCTGCTGGGGGAGAGGGGCGATGACCGCCTGGTTGTGCGCGGTGACTACAATGCCGAGATGGAGGCCGAGCCTGTCGGTGGCCCAGGCGAGGGGGTGGGCACGCCCATAGAGGTCGGGCCGGTGCGGGTGACGGTGCAATCGGGCGAACTCCGACAGGGGCCGCTGCCGAACCTGCCGGAAGGTTTCACGTACTACCTGGTCAATTTTGAGATTGAGAACCTGAGCCAGGCGGCGCTGGATACGTCCGGGTTCCAGATGACCCTGATAGATGCAAATGGCGCCCGGTACAATCTGTCCATTCCGGCGAGCCTGCAAGGGCTGGGGCCGTTGCCGCCGCTGCTCCAGCCGGGCGTGCCTGCCCAGGCCACGTCGGGGTTCCTGGTGCCGGAGTCACTAGCAGGGCCGGTGACCTGGGAGTTTCGCCCCCAGGCGGGGGCGGAGGAGGTGGCGCAGGTCCAGCTTCCGGTGCAGGTGGCTCCGCCTCCTGCGCCACCCCAGGCCCAGGTGTTGGTGACGGCGGCGGAGATCACGCCGGGTGGGACGGGCGTCAGCGTCCGCGTCATGATCAGCAACCCCGGCCAGGATGTGATTGTCGTGAGTGAGAGCGATGTGTCCCTCACGGCAGGGGAGATGCCGCTGGGGCTCCAGATGGCTATGCCACCGGCGCCCTGGACGATTGCGCCAGGGGGAACACTTCCGCTCGTGTTAACGTTTGATCGGCCACCTGCGGATACGGCGCTGTTGAGCGTGCTCGGCTATCGCTTTCAGCTTGCCCGCTTGCGCTGAGCCGGAGCCGGGGGATAGAATCCTCCGGCTACGCGTATCAAACCCGCCATGCGGGTTTCTCAGCAGTAGCCGCCGATTTCTAATCGGCGGCCCACTGGTTGGGAGAACCGGGGATAGGGGGAAAGGATGGGAGTCATCGCTGTTGCGGCCTGTTCCCACTGCGGTTACCGCTCTAAACTCCTGTTTTTGGGGGCGGGGCGGTCGCGGGAGCGCAACGAGGTCGTCGTCTGCACGACGGATGGGATGGTGATGTCGCGGGGCACAGAGGAGTTGGACGCTGGCGAGGCGCTATGTGCGCGTTGTGGCGGGCCGCTTCAGCGCCTGCCAGGTGCTCGCGCCAGCGACCTGCCTGTGGGCGTGTATCCCTGTCCGCGTTGCGGGGCGAAAGCGCTCCGGTTTGAGGCCACAGGAAGGTGGGATTGAGCCTCAGTTGAGTTTCCCCAGGAGGGTGTAGTAGGCCTCCCGGGCGAGGCGGTAGTTCGGCTGGATAGCTATCGCCTGGCGATAGAAGTGGAGCGCCTGCATCCACTGTCCCTTGTGTTCGTACACCCGCCCCAGATTCATAAAAGGAAAAGCGCGCACCTGATAGCGTGGGGCCTGGATGGCCTTCTCCAACCAGGGAATGGTCTCGTCCCAGCGGCCCAATTCAATGAGATACGCGCCGATGTCATTGTAGGGGTTGCCGAAAGTCGGGTCAATGGCGATGGCCTTGTGGCATTCGGCGATGGCCTGCTCATAAAGCCCCAGCAGACTATAGGCCCAGCCCAGGAACGTATGGGCCTCAGCGGTCGGATAGCGGGCGATAGAGGCTTTGTAATGCTGGATGGCGTCGGCCAACTCGCCGCGCATGTGCATGGCGTAGGCTTTCTGAAAGAGCTTCCAGGCAGCCTGAATGTCGTCGTCCGTCAGGGCCATAGCAGTCGTCAGTAATCAGACTCAGTAGATCGCAGAAGCGTCACTCTGAGCGAAGCGAAGAGTCGCTTGTGAGCTTCATAAGAGATGCTTCGCCAGGCTCAGTATGACAGACCTGTGATCTGCTGAGACTAATGGGATACTATAGCACAGCAGACGATAAGAGGCTATCGCTGCGATACCCCCCCCACCCTCCCCCACAAGTCCGCCGGGGGATAGAATCCTCCGGCTACTTGTATCAAACCCGCGTAGCGGGTTTCCCAGGAGAAGCCGCCGATTTCTAATCGGCGGCGGGTTTTTCCCTCCACCACAAGGGGGGAGGGGGCGAGGTGGATGGGCGCGCTTGCGCCCGCTGGCGATAGGGGATAAAATGGGCGGCTATGAACCTGGATGACCTGAACACCTTTCACCAGATTGACTCCGAGGACATGCTCGGCCATATTGCCGGGCTGCCGCAACAATGCCGCGATGCCTGGGATCAGGCCCAAAACACCGCTCTCCCCCTCCAGCCCTCGGCGATACGCCACATCGTCATCGCCGGTATGGGGGGGTCGGCCATCGGCGGCGCACTGCTCCAGGCCCTGGCTGCGCCGGAATGCCCCATCCCCATCAGCGTGGTCCGCGATTACGATCTGCCCGCCTTTGCCAGGGGCGCGGAGACGCTGGTCATCGGCTCCAGTTATTCCGGTGACACCGAGGAGACCCTGAGCGCCTTCCAACAGGGGCATGAACGCGGTTGCCAGCTCCTGGCGCTCACCCAAGGGGGCCGCCTGGCTGAGCTGGCCCGCGACTATGGCGCCCCGGTGCTGCCCATCCCCTACCGCTCGCAGCCCCGCGCCGCGGTCGGCTATGCCTTCATCTCGCTTGTGGCTATCGTGTGTCGCCTGGGCTTCCTGCGCGATCAGGCGGATAACCTGGACGAAGCCATCAGCGTGATGAAAGCGCGCCAGGCGGAGATCCATGCCGATGTGCCGGTGGTGCGCAATCCGGCCAAGCGGCTGGCGGGCCAGCTTGTGCAGCGCATCCCGGTCATCTATGGCGCGGGCTATATGGCGCCGGTGGCGCGGCGCTGGAAAGGCCAGTTCAACGAGAACGCCAAAGCCTGGAGCCACTTTGAGGTCATGCCCGAACTGAACCACAACGCCATCTGCGGCATCAGCTTCCCGGCGGAACTGATGACGCGGGTAGCGGTCATTCAGTTGACCTCGTCGCTGGACCATCCGCGGGTACAGCAGCGCCACGCGATCACGCGCGAAATCCTGATGCAGCAGGGCATCGCGGTGGATGTGATCAAGGGGCGCGGACAAAGCCCACTGGCCCAGATGCTTTCGGTGCTGCATTTTGGCGATTACACCAGCTACTATCTGGCGATGTGCTACGGCGTGGACCCCACGCCCGTCCCTTCTATCATCCAGTTGAAAGAGCGGCTGGCCCAGCTTGCCTGAAACCATCTCACGAGGGAGCCACAGCAGTTGACCCCCTGTCGTGGTTTTGTGCTATATTAGCAATGACGGAGGGTTTCCGTCTAAACCATAGTTGGGCGGCCTGCGTAGATGGGCAAAACCAGAGGGCGTGAGATGAAGAATTTAGTGGAAATGCTTCCCATGGCCGAGATTGCCGAATTCTGCCAACGTTGGAAGATTCAAGAGTTGGCAGTATTTGGTTCTGTATTACGTGCAGATTTCAATTCGGAGAGCGATATTGACATCATTGTGACTTTTAACGAGGATGCCGATTGGAGTCTGCTGGATCACATAAGAATGCAGCAGGAACTTCAGGCTATTCTTCAGCGTGATGTTGACCTGGTGACGAAACGGGCTGTTGAGAACAGTCAAAACTGGGTACGTCGCAAGGAAATCCTAAGCACGGCTTCTGTCATCTTTTCTGAGCACAAGGTGGTTTATGGGACGGGATGAAGGCACTTTGTTGGATATTGCAAAGGCCGCACGTGCCGTTCTGACGTTTACGCAGGGCCTGCAGAAGGAACAATTCCTTTCCTTGAAGATTTCAAGACGCAGTCGGCCGTGCTTTATCAGTTGATTGTGATGGGTGAAGCGGTCAAGCGACTGTCCTTTGAGTTGCACCAGAAACACCCAGAAATACCGTGGGCAGCGATAGCCGGAATGCGTGATCATCTTATTCACGGGTATGATGTGGTAGATTGGGATGAAGTGTGGAGAACGGTGACAAGAGATGTGTCTGACTTATTGAACAAGTTGGAGGCTTTTCTGCCGCAAGAAGGTTCGGAACAGGAGTAGTGGCTGCCCAACATCTCGCTCTAGCCGACCGTGCTCCGCTCGCTTCGCTTGCTCTGCGTGCGGCTGAAGCGCGTGCCGTTGGCCGGAATACACGGAATCCGCATATCCCTCCAGAAAAGAGTGAATTTCGGCAGATGGAAACCCAGAGATTCCTGCAGGAAATGCATTAGTTCGGGCCATAGAAGCCTGTCGCAGCGTAAACGTGGGCAGCTAACCTATATCTGGTCCATTCCTTATAGTTTCCGTCATGGTAGGTCGTATTCCACCCGCGCCCATGCGGCTATTCTGGGGAACCGCTGACCTAATAGAAAAGCCGGCCCGTATTGTCACAGCCGTAGTCGGGGGAGTGATCGGTCTCCCAACCTTACTCAAAAATAGTTTAGCAGATTTTCCGTAAAATTGGGTAGACAGTTACTGACGGGCGTTGAGAGCGGCTTCGTGGCCTAAGAAGGCCGCATAACTTGCGCGTGGAGCCGCAGCGCCGGAATGATCCTGAGCGAGGCGAAGGGGGAGCGGAGGCGCTGCGGCTGAAGAGCAAGCCGTTAGGCACAGCATCTACTTACCAAAAGCAAGGAGGTCACAATGAAAACATGGCTGCGTCTGGCGCTGCTTGTGGCGCTTCTGGCCACAAGCGGCATCGCCGCGGCCCCGGCCCAGGCCGGGCCGGGTGCGCACTGCCAGGAGGGGGTGCAGCCCGGCGGCGCACTCTGGCTGATCTGCATCCCCAGGGTGCTCTGGAACGGCGACCTGGTCATCTTCGCGCACGGCTACACGGCCTATAATGAGCCGCTGGGCTTCCAGAACCTGTATCTGCCCGACGGCACATACCTGCCCGACCTGGTGACGGGCCTGGGCTTCGCCTTCGCCACCACCAGCTACCGCACGAATGGGCTGGCCATCCTCCAGGGCGTGGACGACATCCGCGAGTTGATCGCGCTGTTTCCGGGCGTGGCCGGTCGCGCCCCCCATCGCATTTACCTGACCGGGGCCTCGGAGGGCGGCATAGTGACCACATTGCTGGTGGAGCAATCGCCCGACCTGGTGAGCGGAGGGCTGTCGCTGTGCGGCCCCAACGGCGATTTCAAGCGCCAGATTGACTACTGGGGCGACTTCCGCGTGCTGTTTGACTATTTCTTCCCCGCTGTCTTGCCCCCCAGCCCGATCAGCATCCCCCAGGAGGTCATTGACCACTGGGAGGACCTCTACGCGCCAGCGATTCAGGCTGCCGTGAGCGCTGACCCGCAGGCGGCAGCGGAGTTGATGGCCACCTCCCATGCGGCCACCGATCCTGCCGACCCGACCACTGTGGTGAGCACGACGCTCAACCTGCTCTGGTACAACGTCTTCGCCACCAACGACGGCGTCCAGAAGCTCGGCGGTAACCCCTATGGCAACCGCCTGCGCTGGTATCACGGGTCAGGTAACGACCTGCGGCTCAACCGCATGGTTCAGCGCTTCAGCGCCGACCCGGCTGCGCTGGCCGAACTGCAACACTACCAGACCTCCGGTAATCTGACGATCCCGCTGGTGATGCTGCACACGACGGGTGATGAGATCGTCCGCTTCCAGCAGATGGTGCTTTACTATGGGAAGGTCGCCGCGGCGGGCCATCTGGACAACCTGGACGCGGTCCCCATCCGGCGCTACGGCCACTGCAACTTCACCACCGCCGAGGTCCTGGCGGGGTTCAGCCTGCTGGTGCTGCGGGTGACGGGCAGCCGGCTGGAGAGCATCCCCCAGCAGTTTGACCCGGAGCAGGCGCGCCAGGATTTCGTGCAGGCGGCGGGCTTTGACCTCAGCCGTCCATGAAGGTATGCTGAGCCATCCGAGGGCGCGGAAAGCCCTTCTTATCCTGTGGTTCCTGGCCTCAACGCTGATTATTACCGGCGCCGCGCTCGTGATTGAGGGCACTGGCCTGCCGGTCCGGCTGCTGCCGCCGCCCGCATGGTTGCCCGCGCTGCGGGGTTTCCTGGTGGCCATCACGGTCTTCAGTTTTGCCTACACCTGGGCGCTGCCCTGGATTCTGCGGAAGCGCCCTTTGCCCAGCCTCCAGCGCGAATCCGGTTTTCTGGGCATGCGCCTGGGGCCGGAGTTTCAGCCCCTGCTGATCGGCTTGATGTTTGGCGCGGCGCCGGCCTCCTATGGCCTGGTGCTGTTCCTGCTGGGCGCGCCGCTCAGCCAGCTTTACCTCTTCGCGGGCGCGGCCTTTGTTGAAACCGCCCTCTGGGGGCTATACAACCTGGTGAGGATGGGATCGGACTGAACGACTCAGCCTTGCTACATTAACAATAGTGATATATAATCAGATGCATTATAGTGACGAGGGTGCAATCATGGCCGTACGAACCAAGAAGCCGCTTCAGGTCTACTTGCGCAAGGGTCAGCTTGAAGCCTTGCGCGCTTTGGCCGAGAAGCGGGGCGTATCTATAGCTGAGTTAGTCCGCCAGGGTGTGGATAAATTGCTGGCTGAGGTCCCCCCAGGAGAGGATCCGGCGCTGGAGATTATTGGGCTCTTCCACTCTGGCCTGGGCGATCTGGCTGAAAAGCATGATGAATATATGACGAAATGGCTGCGTGAAGAGAATCGTTGATGCCCGGCGAAGTCTTTGTAGATGCTGGTGCCTGGATTGCGATCAGCGATGCCGATGACCGCTATCACGCCATCGCGACAGAGTTCTACCTGCACGCATTGCATCACTATCAGGCTCTCATCACCACGAACCTGGTCATGGCTGAGGCTTATGTGATGATCCGGCGTGCGAGTGGACATCAACCTGCGATACGCTTTCTTGATTCTATTCGCCGAAGTAGCCGTATCCTGAAGATCTGCTCTGACGAGGCGCTGGAGGAGCAGGCTGAAGCCATCCTACGTCGTTATAGCGGTCAGGATTTCAGCTTCACGGACGCTGTGAGCTTCACTGTGATGGGCCAGCGCGGCATCTCTGAAGCCTTTGCTTTTGATCGCCATTTCCTGACAGCAGGTTTTATTCTGGTGCCCGCACCTTCGCCTTAACCCCTGCCCCTCCCAAACCATTCTATAATTCGCGCCGTGTGCCTGACCCCGTTGATGAAGTGGTCAATGACCAGATTCTCATTGGGCGCGTGGGTCTGTGCGCCGGGATAGCTGACCCCGGCGGTGACAATGGGCACATTCAGGGTCTCAATGAACACGTGGTTGGGGCCGGAGCCGCCGGTCATGGGGGCGATGACCGGCTCTTTGCCATAGGCGTCGCGGGCCGCTTCCAGTGCCAGCCGGACAAAGGGGTGATCGGGGTCGGTGCGCGCCGGTTTCTCGCCGCCCAGGTAGGTGATCTCAACATCTGAAAAGCCTTCGGCATCCAGGTGCTGGCGCAGCTTCCTCAGGATGTCCTCCGGGTCCTGGTCGGGCACCAGGCGGAAGTCCACCTTGGCGCTGGCGCGGGCGGGCAGCACCGTCTTGGACCCCGGCCCCTGATAGCCCGCCGTCAGGCCGCAGATCGTGCAGGTAGGCTCAAACACCTGGGCGCGTTGCAGGTCCACGCCGCCGCTCAGCCCTTTGAGGAAGCCTTTCAGCCCATAGCGTTTGAGCATCTCGGCAGAGTCGTCGGGCAGGGCCGCCAGGAGTTCCAGGTCGCGCGGTGTGGGGGGCCTGACCGCATCGTAGAAGCCGGGGATGCGAATGCGCTCATCCGGCCCCTTGAGCGAGTTGAGCGCCCAGACCAGCCGCCAGGCGGCGTTGGGGAAGATGGAGCCGCCCAGGCCGGAGTGGGCATCGCGCTCAGCCGTCTGAACGCTCAACTCAACGTAGCAGATCCCGCGCATCCCCAGGTGCATGGTGGGGCGTCCCTCGTGGTTGACGCCGCCGAACTCCCAGATACAGGCGTCCGCCCGCAGTTTCCCGGCGTTTTGGCGCACAAATGCCTCCAGGTTGACGCTACTGGTCTCCTCCTCCCCCTCAATGACGAACTTGATGCGGCAGGGATAGGCGCCGGTCACGGCCTTCAGGGCGTCCAGCGCGGCCAGGCGGCATACAATGTGGCCTTTGTCGTCACTGACGCCGCGCGCGTATAGCTTGCCATCGCGGAACGTTGGCTGGAAAGGCGGCGAGTCCCATAGCTCTAGGGGTTCGGGTGGCTGGACATCGTAGTGGTTGTAAAGGAGCAGAGTCTTGTCGCTGGCTCCCTCTGCCTCGGCATAGACAACCGGATGGCCTTTGGTGGCGACGACCTCCACGTGGAAGCCCCGTCGCCGCAGCATCTCTGCGACCAGTTGGGCGCATTCCTGGATGCCCAGCCCCTGCGCCGATACGCTCGGCTGGGCGCAGAGTTGGACTAATTCCGCCAGGGATTCGTTCAGATGCTCCACGATATAGCTATCAATGGCAGTGAAGTCAGTCATCCCGCTCTCCTCTCATAAAAGCATAGCATGGTGCTCCCGTAGCGCCGCTGGTCCACCAGTTCCAGGTTAGCCAGCGCCAGGGGCTCGTATTCTTTGGGATGGATTTGGGCGATGGCCACGCCATCCTCGGCCAGCCAGCCAGGGCGGGCATCCAGCATCTTCAGCGTCCGCGCCCATAGCCCCTGATATTGCGGCGGGGCGATATAAATGATATGGAAGGGCTGGCGTGGGTCGTTCGCCAGGTAGATAAAAACGTCTGTGCGGATAACCTCAGCCCGCGCGGCCAGGCCGGTGATCTTCAAATTGGCCTGGATGGTGGCGATGGCGTCGCGGTGGCTCTCAATGAACACGGCGCGACGTGCGCCCCGGCTCAGCGCCTCAATGCCCACGCTGCCCGTGCCTGCAAACAGGTCCAACACATCGGCGTCCACGACGTCATCGCCCAGGATGTCAAACAGGGCCTCTTTGACCCGATCGCTGATCGGTCTGGTAACGTCGCCTGGCACGGGACGCAGGCGCCGCCCCTTAGCGATACCTGAAATGACGCGCATGTTACCACGCAGGCGGATAGAGGCTATCAGCGTTCAGCTCTCAGCTTTCAGCCCCTTCGCTTCGCTCAGGGCATGCTTTATCTGACTACTGACTACTGACTACTGACTACTGACTACTGGCTACTGACTACTGACTACTGACTACTGGCTACTGGCTACTGAAAAACTGACCGCTGAATGCTATTTCCGCTCCACCACCTCCCGCACTGCCCGGATATTGGAGGTCGGCGTGATGATCGGCGTGACACAGCCGGTGCCCAGGATGAAGCGGTGCCCGCCTGTCTGGGCGAGTGCTTCAGCGGCCTCGGCCCTGACCTGAGCCGGGCTGCCACGCACAAGGGTCTCTATCTGGCGGATGCCGCCCAGCACGGCGCCGGGGAAGCGGGCCTGGCCCTCGTGCAGCGAGGGCGGCGTCTCGCGGTCGTGCCAGTTGAGGACACGCACGGGATAGCCGCAGACCAGATCAAACATGACTTCGCTGCCGTGCAGGTGCAGCACGTTGAACCACAGATCGCTGGCCGCCGCCAGGATGCGCAGGTCATAGGTGACACCGAACAGGTCATATTCGGCCTGGCTCAGCAGGCTGTAGCTGGCGTGCTGGATGGCGTAGAAGATGCCTGCGATGCCGGTGGGCTTGATCGCCTCAATGAAGCGGATGGTCGTCTGCGTGATCGTTTCCAGGCCGGCGTGGAGCGCGTCCGGATAGCGGCGCAGGTGGACGATGAGGGTCTCCTCACCCACCAGGTTCTTGGCCTGAGCCAGGGGGCTGAAGATGGTTTGAATGAAGGGGACCTCGTCGCCGACCGCCTCGCGGATCAGCTCCAGGCAGCGCATCTGGCGGCCCAGGGCCCCCTGGCGCGGATCCAGGACCTTTAATCTGGCCCAGTCCTCCGGCTGGGAGATGGGATAGGCAATGTAGTCGCGGGTGCCTTCTTCGTTGCCCACCCAGCGATCCCGGGCGCCCCAATCCTCAACACAGAAGCTGGAGGCAGGGGTGACTTTAATGAAGTCAAAATCATACTGGCGTTGGAAGGCCACCGTCGCCGCTGCCAGGTCCTCCGGGCGGTAGTCGTCTCCCGGCCAGTGCCGCCATAGGGAGACGGCGACGCGGTCCACCGGCGCGCCATGGATTGTCGCTTCCAGTCGTTCCCGCTTATTCATCTGTGATCTGCGGCTCTACTGTTTTTGCTGTTGGAGCGCACTTTGTAAGGTGTGAAGGTGGTATTCGGCCTGGCGCTTGAGAATGGCCGCCCGATCTTTGCCCTCTTCGCCCATGCTGGGGAGCAGGCTGAGCACGCGGTTAAAGGCTGTTATAGCCTGCTCCCGCTGCCCGGCCTCTTTGAGCGCCAGTGCCAGTCCCCATTGGGCATCCATGAAGTCGGGCCGGAGCGCGAGCGCTTTCTCAAAGGCGCGAATCGCCTCTTCGTACTGGCGCACACCGTAGTAGCCCCAGCCGAGGTTGCTCAGGGCCTCTGCGCTCTCCGGGTTGGCGGCGACCGCCTGCCGGTACTTTTCCAGGGCCAACTCAGCCTGGCTTGCAGTCTGTGTATGGGATGCCACGCGTGCCCTCCTTTTGAACAGGGTGGTCAGAATGCCTTTCATTGCCTGAGTGCTATAGATTCTCTGCCACTAGATCGGGGATATGCTCCGGATGGTCAGCCACGCGGACGCCGACAGCTTCCAGGGCAGCGATCTTATCGGCGGCCAGGCCGGTACCGCCCTCAATAATCGCCCCGGCGTGGCCCATGCGCTTGCCGGGGGGCGCCGTCCGCCCGGCGATGAAGGCGGTCACCGGTTTGGTCACGTAGCGGTCAATAAACTCCGCCGCCCTCTCCTCATCGTTGCCGCCGATCTCACCGATCAGCACAATCTGGTCGGTGAGCGGGTCCTCCTGGAACATACGCAGCACATCCACAAAGCTCGTGCCGATGATGGGGTCGCCGCCGATGCCCACGCAGGTGGATTGGCCGATGCCGCGCAGGGTCAGGGCGTAAACGACCTCGTAGGTCAGCGTGCCGCTGCGCGAGACAATGCCCACCGTCCCCGGCCGGCCAATGTGGCCGGGCATGATGCCTACCTTGGCCTCGCCTGGGGTGAGCAGGCCGGGGCAGTTCGGCCCGATCAGGCGCGTAGGCCGCTGGTCAAGGTAGGCACGCACCCGGATCATGTCCAGGACGGGGATGCCCTCGGTAATGCACACGATCAGCGGCAGGCCGGCATCGGCGGCCTCGTAGATCGCGTCTGGGGCGAAGCGGGCGGGAACGTAGATAATGGAGGCATTGGCCCCGGTGGCCTCCACCGCCTCCTTCACCGTGTCAAACACCGGCACGCCGGCGACCCATTCGCCGCCCTTACCGGGCGTCACGCCGCCGACCACGTTGGTGCCGTACTCCAGCATCTGGCGCGTATGGAACTGGCCCTCGCGCCCGGTGATCCCCTGAACCAATAGGCGGGTGTCTCGGTTAACCAGAATACTCACGGGCTGCCTCCACCGCTTTGCGCGCGGCTTCCGTCAATGTCCCCGCGGTGATGAAGTTGGCCTGCTCCAACAAGGCCCGGCCCTCCTCTTCATTTGTGCCCACCAGCCGGGCGATCATGGGAACGTTGGTCTTCACCTCTCGCATCCCCTCCAGGATGCCCCGCGCCACCTCATCGCAACGGGTGATCCCGCCGAAGATGTTGATCAACACGGCCTTGACATTGGGGTCGGACAGGATGAGGCGGAAGGCCACTGCGACCCTATCCGCGGTGGCGCCGCCGCCGATGTCCAGGAAGTTGGCAGGCTCGGCCCCGAACATCTTCACCGTGTCCATCGTGGCCATGGCCAGGCCGGCGCCGTTGACCATGCAGCCGATCTCGCCATTGAGCTTGACATAACTTAAGTCGTGCTGGCGCGCCTCAGTCTCCGCTGGCGCCTCATCGCTCAGGTCGCGCAATTCGGCCAGGTCGGGGTGGCGGAAAAGGGCGTTATCGTCCAGGACGATCTTGCCGTCAAGCGCGAGCAAACTGAGGGCGGAAGAGGGAGGGCCAGGGGCGGGGATGTCCGTCCTGCGTCCCCCATCCTCCATTGCCACCAGCGCCAGCGGGTTGATCTCGGCCAGAGAGGCATCGCTGTCCATGAAGACCTCATAGAGGGCGTGGGCGATGCGGGTGAAATGGCCCCAGTGCTCGCGGGCCAGGCCGATGCCCCAGGCCAGGTCACGGGCCTGGTAATCGCGCAGCCCCAGGAAGGGGTCAATGGTGACTTTGATGATCTTCTCCGGCGTGGTGCGGGCCACTTCCTCAATGTCCACACCGCCCGCCGAGGAGGCGAGCATCGCCAGCCGCCGCGCTGCCCGGTCAATGGTCATCCCCAGGTAAATCTCGTCGCGGATATTGGCGGCCTCATCCACGAGCACGCGGTTGACCGTCAGGCCTTTGATGGTCATCCCCAGGATGGCCTCGGCGACGGCTTCAGCCTCGTCGGGGGTGCGGGCCAGGCGGATACCGCCGGCCTTGCCGCGCCCGCCCACGAGCACCTGGGCTTTGATCACCACCGGGCAGCCCAGGTCGCGGGCGATCTCCCGTGCCTCTGCTGGTGTCGCGGCCACCTTCCCGCGCGGGATGGGAATGCCATATTGGGCGAAGAGTTGTTTGGATTGGTATTCGTGTAGCTTCATAGTACCCTTAATAATAGATTTAATCAGGGAAGAGCGCAACGCAGATCACCAAAGAAGGCGCGCTCCCTATGTCCGTTTATGTTGGACAGAGATCCTGTGCCCCATTATACTACTGTCGCATGGCGATCCGAAAATAGCAGCGCGGCGGGTGTATTCCCTATTTGGGGCGGCCTGGCGCTGGCGACTGGAGGGGCGCCATGCATGGCGCCCAGTCCGTCGGGGGATAGAATCCCCCGGCGACTCGTATCCAACCCGCTATGCGGGTTTCTTAGAAGAAGCCGCCGATTTCCAATCGGCGGCGGGTTTTCCCGCCCCCTGGATGGGGGAGGGGGGCGCAATTCATTGCGCCCCTACACCCCAGGCGCGCCTTCAGCCGCAGGGCTGCCCCCAACGTGGAATGCACCCATTGCAACCGGGCGGTTGCGCCCTTCACAGACTCTGTTATAATGTTATAACATTATCCTGATCCTTTCAGCTATTTTCAGGTTCTGCCAGGATGAGCCGTCGGGCGGGCCGGGTCAATAAAGCTGCTTCATCTCCTTCGCCCCCTCCTCCCCCCCCACGTGAGGAGGGAATGAAAGTTGGGCCGCTTCGCCCAGAGGTCTACGCTCGCCTGTTTGAGGAGTGCGTTGACGCCCTGCTGATCACCGATGCCGACGGCTTGATCCTGTCTGTGAATCGCCGCCTGTGTGCTCTCCTGGAGGCTATCCCGGACGATCTGATCGGCCACACCATTGAGATCATCCACCCGACGTTGGGCCAGGAGCCGCGCTGGAAAGCGCTTCTGCCCGGGGAGGTCATACGCCTCCAACTCCTGGCCCGCACGCGCAGCAACCGCGATGTGCCCGTTGAAGCCGAGGTGAAGTCCATCCCCTACGCTGGGACGACGTATCTGGAATGGGTGGAGCGCGATGCCTCCGGGTGGCTGCGCGCTGAAGAGGAGCGCGAAGACCAATTGGCTATGGTGTTTCACGACCTGCGCAGCCCGCTGGGTAACGTCATCAGCAGCCTGGAGATGCTGAGCGCGGCGCTCCCCACTGACGAACGCGGCGCCGATCTGAACACGCTGGTGGACATCGCCTTGCGCAGCAGCAGGCGCATTGTCCACATGTTGAACGCTCTCCTGGACATCCGCCGCTTGGAGATCGGTCAGCCTCTGGACAAGGAACCCGCCTCGCTTCAGGAGATTGTGGCAGAGGCCATGAGCCAGCTTGTCTATGCGGCCCAGAGCCGCCACATCAACCTGGCCGTGCACATCCCGGCGGATATGCCTGAACTCCTGGTGGACCGCGACCTGATCCAACGGGTGATCTACAACCTGCTGGACAATGCCATCAAGCATACACGTTCCCGCACTGACGTGACCATCAGCGCCCAGGCCCAGCCGGAGGCCGGGAATGTCCTTGTCGCTGTCGCCGATAACGGCCCCGGCATCCCGCCGGAGTATTACCAGGTCATCTTTGATAAGTATCAGCGCATCAAGCGTGAGGGGGCGCCGAAGGGGCTGGGGCTGGGCCTGGCGCTGTGTCGCATGGCGATTGAGGCCCACGGCGGGCGTATCTGGGTGGAGGGCACGCCGGGCGGGGGCGCGACCTTTAAGTTCACCCTGCCGCTTCCAGCCTCGCCATGACCCGCCGCCTGTATTACGACGACGCCTATCGCACGACCTTCTCCGCCCGCGTTATCCAGCGTCTGAGCTACGCCAACCATCCCGCCGTCATCCTTGACCAGACCTGCTTTTATCCCAGCGGCGGCGGCCAACCCTGCGATACGGGCTGGCTGAATGGCGTTGAGGTCATTGAGGTGATCGCCGATGAGGAGAATGGGGACATCCTGCACGTCCTGGCGGCTGATCTGCCCCACGATCACGTTGAGGGGCGCATTGACTGGTCGCGGCGCTTTGACCACATGCAACAGCACACCGGCCAGCACATCCTTTCCCAGGCGTTTAGTCGTGCGGCCAACGCCGAAACGGTCAGTTTCCACCTGGGCGCCGAGGTCGCCACCATTGATCTGAACCTGCCGCACCTGTCGCCGGAGCAGGTGGAGCAGGCTGAGGGGCTGGCGAACCAGGTCGTCTTCAGCAACCGGCCGGTGCGGGCGCGCTTCGTCGCGCCTGACGAACTGGCCGCCCATTCACTGCGCCGCCCGCCGCAGGTGCAAGGCCCGATCCGCATCGTGGAGGTTGAGGGCTTTGACGCCACACCTTGCGGCGGAACCCATGTCGCCCGCACCGGCGAGATCGGGATGATCAAGGTCGTCCGCCTGGACAGGCGGGGCGAGGAGACACGGGTGGAGTTCCGCTGCGGTGGGCGCGCCCTGGCCGACTATGGCCGTAAGAACCGGATGATCCAGCAACTGGCGACGATGCTAACCACTGGCCACTTTGAGCTGGATCAGGCCGTTGGGCGGCTGCAAGCGGAGATCAAACAGCTTCACCGTCAACTGCGCGAGCTACAGGAGCGGCTCGTGGCCTATGAGGCTGCCGAACTCGCGACGCAGGCTGAGCGCGTCGGTGAACTGGCGGTCATCCGCCACGTCTTCAGCGAGCGCGACCCTGGGCAACTGCGCCAACTGGCGCTGAGCCTGGCCGCCCGACCGAAGACGGTGGCGCTCCTGGGCCTGGCCGGGGCCAAAGCGCACGTGATCTGCGCCTGCAGCCAGGATGTCCAGGCCGACATGGTCCTGGCGGTTCGGGCTGCCCTGGATACTCTGGGCAGTCCAGGCGGCGGCGGGCGTCCCCAGTTCGCTCAGGGGGGTGGAGCGGCAGCGAGCGAAGGGCAGATGGCGGCGGCGTTAGAACGGGCGCTGGCGACGGTCATGGGCGGGGCTATTGGGGGTTGAAGCACCTGCCCCCTTCGCATTGCTCAGGTGGGGTACAGCATATTGTGCCCCTACGATTTACCCACCTCAATCAGCCCATATTTGAGCGCCAGCACAACCGCTTCCAGCTTGGAGTGCACCCCCAGCTTGCTCATGGCATTTTGCAGATGGGTGCGCACGGTGTTGGGGCTGATCCGCAATCGCATTGCGGTCTCGCGGCTATCCAGCCCTTGCGCCAGAGCCTGAAGCACCTGGCGCTCGCGCAGCGTAAGTGGCTCAAGGCTGGCGCGGGCCTCTTCCTGGCGTTGCCGCTGGTACAGGCGGCTCAGCAGGCCCAGCAGGATGGCCGGTGAGATCAGCATTTCCCCGGCGTGGGCGGCGCGGACAGCGGCAATCACGTCGTTAATTGCGCGGTGCTTGGTGATAAAGCCGCTGACGCCGACGTCAATCGCCCGCAAAAGCACCTCATCCTCGGTCGCTGAGGTCAAGACCACCGTTTTGGTGGTGGGCTGGATCCGTTTGATGGCCTCGGCGACGGCGATGCCATCACCATCGGGCAGCAAGACATCCAGCAGGACAACGTCGGGTTGAAGCTGCCGGGCGCTCTCCAAGGCGCTGGCACAGGTGCTGGCTGTGCCCACCGTCTCCATATCCCGCTGCATGTTGATGACCAACGCCAGCGATTCGGCGAAGACAGTGTGATCGTCAACGATCAGGACCCGGATCTTTTTCATATGGCGCGGTCAATAGCAATAGCCTCCATTTTTAGGCATGTGTGGAGGCCAGGAATGCAGGCAACGCGATGGAGAAAGTCGCCCCTTTGTCCAACGTCATCTCCACCTGGATGGAGCCGCCATGCGCCTCAACGATGCGCCTGGCGATGTACAGCCCCAACCCGCCCCGGTACACCGGTCCACCATGGCCGTTCTGGATGCGGCCAAATTTGGTGAACAGCCCCTCTACTTGATCAGCCGGGATATGCAGGCCCTGATCGGAGACGGTGATGCAGATCTCGCCCTCACCATTGCCTGACCAGCCAAGGATGACCGGGCTGTCCGGCGCCAGGCGCACGATGCTATCCACGACATTCGTTAGCACCTGCTTCAGGCGCAAGGCATCGCCCTGCACGACGTCTGACCCGTTCCCAGGCCGGAGGATGATCGCCTTGGCAGGGTGTGTCTCATGGAAATCTTTGGACACTTCGTCAAGAAGCGCGCCGACGTGCACGGGCGAGAACGCATAGCTCAGCCGGCCGGAGTCCAGCCGCTCTACGATGACGAAATCATCCACCAGCTTGATCAGGTTGTCCGCCTGTCGGGCCACCGCGCTGAGATAGGTCGCCAGCTCTTCCTGGCTGAGCAAATGGCCTTCGCGGCTCAAGAAGACGCTGAAACTGTAGATCGTGGCGACCGGTGCGCGCAGGTCGTGGCAGATCGTAGAGATGAAGTCGGAGCGTTTGTCCTCTGACTCCAATAGGGCCTGGCGCATCCGGTTGACGCCTTCAGCCAGTTGCCCGATTTCATCGTTGCCCTGGGCCAGCACGGCGTGCTTCAGGTCGCCGCGCTCAACCGCCTGAACGCCAGCCAGTATCTGGCCCAACGAGGTGGTCAGGTCGCGGCTGATGAATGCGCCCACCCCCACCCCGACCAGGGTCGCGGCGCCAGCCAGGAGCACCAGGAGGGCGGTCGTTTGCTGGCTCTGCTGCTGAAGTTCAGCGCTGGTCAGGCTCGCCTGTCGCCTGGTTGCTTCCACCAGATCGTGGTAAGCCGCGGCCATGCGTGTGCCCGCTGGCTCAACCTGAGCCTGGTACAACTCCAGCGCCGCCGTCGGGTCCCCTTCGCGGCGGAGGCGGATGGCGTTCCCAGCAAGCTCATGGAAGTCAGCCGTGAGTTGCCGGGCATGAGCCAAAAGCGTCTGGCTTTCTGGGGTCGTTGCCAGCGGGGCCAACTGCGCCTGGAGTGTGGCCATCTCCGCCGCCAGAGCCTGCTGGTGTTCCAGGAAGGACTCCGTGCCTGTGAGCAGGTAGCTGTGTGTATTCAGCATCTCCCTCTGGGAGAGGCTTTCCAGGCGTGTAGAGAGCAGGGCGACGCTGTGCTCGTGGCTGAGGAGATCGCTATACCGTTGCTCCGCCTGGTGCAGGTACAGGAGGCTGATCCCCACCGCCAGGCCGGCCAGCACGCCCATCGCGGCGTAGCCGCTCATGATCTTACGCCGAATACCCACGTGTAGTTCACTCCCTCGTGTCCATGCGCCGGCCAGCCGCCAGCCGGTCATGGCGCGCATGAGCGTTTAGACCGTGTAGCTACAGCCTAGGGCGGGGGACCTATGAATATTGCAAAACAGATTTATACCTTAAATTGGACGGAAGCGCAAGTAAGACAGAGTTCAGGGGCAGAAGGTCAGGATAGGGATCAAACCCTGCCCCTGATCTTTGGCTCTTGCTTAGCGTAGCGCCGGGGTCGGAAGCATGCCTTCCAGGACGCGTTCCAGTGCCATTGTATGGCTGCACACGCCCCGGCTGGTAAAGAAGTTGCAGTCGCAGTTCCAGACCCCATGATTATAGATGACTGTGTGCGAGCCGTGGTCGCCGTCAAACGTGACCCGCAGTTGCTCAAAATGGATGCGGTCGCGCTGTTCCGCGTAGCGCTTGGCTTTCTCAATCTTGCCAATCATCCCATAGTCCATAGGTCTGCTCCTTCCTGATAGGGGATGGCGATGGGGGATTCCTCTGGGCCCCCTAACCGCACAGGGATCTTACAGCCGTTGTGATGCAGATAAAAAGCACGGGAGCAGACAACTCCCGTGCTGATCGGCTTTGGATTCTACTGACTGCTGGCGCGTTCCGCTCATTCCTCGGCCATTCTCTCCCCGTATTTGTCCTCAGTATACTCCCATTTGCGAGCCCATGTCAAGCCCCTGCTTGAGATGGGTGCATTCCACATTGGGGGCAGCCCTGCGGCTGAAGACGCGCCTGGGGTGTAGGGGCGCAATGAATTGCACCCCCCTCCCCCATCCAGGGGGCGGGAAAACCCGCCGCCGATTGGAAATCGGCGGCTTCTGCTGAGAAACCCGCATAGCGGGTTGGATACAAGGGCTGGGCGCAATGCATTGCGCCCCTACAGCGGGACCCAGGGGGCCTTGATTCTTAGAATTTCCGAAAAATGCCCTGTCAGGTACTTGACAAAGGGGGAATTTGGGTGTATACTATGTTATGTCTAGAGGGGGCTCCGAGCAGCTAAGGGAATTCTCTCTGGGGGGAAGGTAACTGAAAACAACCTGAAGCTGGTAAGCGGTGCCTATCCTGGCAACAGGAGTGGTAACCGTAAGTCGGTGGAAAGGCTAATCACCAGGAAACCGACAAGCAAGAGGTTGGGACCGTAAGGCCCTGACCGATTGGGAACCAGCGTAGGGCATCCGAGGCGAAAGCTTTGGATTAAGTAAGTTACCGGAAACTCAGAGGTGAGCCGGAGGTTACTTGGGGCCCTCTCTAGCGTTTAACCCCAAGGCCGGGATAGGAGGGGCTTTAAAACAGCGAGGGGGCACCAGCGTTCAGGGGCCCCCTCGCTTTCACCGTCACGGGGAATCGGGCAGGCTCATCCATCCTGGGATACAATCAACGCCCCGGGACTTTGATCGCGGCCATCCAGGCCACCTGGGCCCAGTTGCCCTTGGACGGGAGAGGGCGCGCCCCATCGTGGATGCTCCACACCAGTTCCTGGTCCACCACGGCCCGCTGGAGCATCAGCCGCGCACTGCGGCCCACGCGGTCGCTCTCCGCCTGGCTGCGCAGATTGCTCAGGCTGATCTTGCCAGCCACCCGGCCACCGATTTCAACCGTGATCACAGGCAGGTCACACAGCGGCCAGGCACTCCACAGCTCAAACAGGCGGCGTGGCAACTCGGTGAAGGCCCGTGTCGCCAGGAGGATGGTTTGTGAGCCCCGGTAGGAGATACGCAGACAGCCGCCATCGCGGCTCAGACTAAAGGTGCGGCGCACGCCATCCGAGCCGAGCATACTGACGGCGTCCGGCGGCACGGCCACAGGCGCGGTCGCAGCGCCATTGCGATCCAGCAAGATCAGCAGGTCCGCCAGGTTCTGGCCCTCCAGGGGATACAACTCCAGGCGCACCGCCCCCGTCGTCCCTACCGCCAGGCGTGGGCGGAACCCCAAGATGTCCAGTGGATTTCTTACCATAGCGTTCTCCTTCTTGCCCCACGATCCCCTATATAGGGAGTATATCCAAGGGTTAACCCCCATATTTGTGCATATATTATCCTCAACCCCCCAGGGATGCAAGCGTCTGCGGCGGGGGGGACCTTAAAAGTTAGCGGTGACGTGAAGGATTTAAGGTTGCGTATATTAAGGCAGGAGCCTCGCCGCCGGGCGAGGCTCCTGAAAGCCGTGCCAGTTCGCTGCGCTTCACAGGGTCAAGGCGAGGGCGCTTCAATTTGCAGCAGGTTGGCGACGCGCCGCACACCGGGCACACTCTGGGCCACGCGCACGATGGCCTCAGCCGCCGCCGCATTCGGGACCACGCCAGTGAGTTGGACAAACCCGTTGCGCGAGAGCACATACACGTTCGCGCTCCACGGCTGCGTTTCGGGAGCCTGCGCCAGCGCCAGGGTCACCGCCTGATCAATATCCGGGTCCGTCATGGTCTGATCGTGGACCGCCCGGACGCCGGGGATACGGCGTAAGGTCTCCAGCAGGCCGTAGCGAATCATCCGGCTGGGCACAACGCCCGTGAGGGTCACCTCGCTGTTACGCACCTCGGCCTTCACGGGGGCATGAAGCACGCGCAGCGGCTCATAGCGCCAGATCGCTTCTTCCACCTGGGCCTGGAGGTCCAGATCGTTGACTGTGGGGCCATGATCTGCCGAAAGCGTATCAACCTCTTCTCTCCTGCGCTCAACAGACACCATCGTCTGCGCCTCCTCGGATTAGGTCGGAGATGGCTGTAGTATAGCGTGAGGGGGCCGAGGCGTCAAATGGCATCGCGAGTGGAAGGCATCGTTCAGGCGTCATATAGGCTATATATATGGGTCTTCTATAGAAATATCCCCATATATAGGACAAGATTCCACAGGGAGGGGAACCATCTATAGATCGTATGATTTAAGGCTGGAAACCTTAAAAAATTAGGTTACCCTATTGACTTTCACCTGGATTTGTGATAGAGTAACAAACGGAAGGGGTTCCGAGGAGCTGGAAGTTCTCTCCGAGGGGAAAGCCTCCGAAGACAACCTGAAGCTGGCGAGCGGTTCCGGTCCCTCTACTTCGGTAGAGCCCGGTTCCGTAAGATGGCCCAAAGGTGGTTTTACCTCCGGGTGCTCCACCCAGAAGCCATCAAGCGAGCCCCAAAACCCGTCCGGTTTTGGTCTCTCGGGAGCCAGCGTAGGGCCTTCCGGTGGAAGCCGGAAGTAGTAGGTGGCCGGAAACTCGGAGCTCTACTGAAGGTTACTTGGGACCCCTTCCACTTTAAGACCCAAAATACCCCCTTGTCCCAATCCCTGCTTTGAGTTATAATCCTCTTTGCCAGAGGGAGTGGTTCCCCTGGCCGCGTGTGGTTTGACTATCGGTTTCTGTGTTAGACGAACAACCTCCCAAACGTAGGCCACGACGGGCGTGGTGCGGCTGGCCGGCTGGGGCGATGATCTGCCCCAGAACCGGGTTGCCTGGTTCTGCCGTGCCAGCCTTTCCCCCTGTGTTCTATTTTCGTCTGCTGGCTGTTCATCTACCCGTGACAAGGAGCGCACTGTGCATATAGCTGTTGTCATCCTGGCTGCGGGCCAGGGCACACGTATGAAGTCAGACCTTCCCAAGGTTTTGCATCCGTTGGGTGGCCACCCGCTGGTGACCTATAGCCTGAAGGCTGCGCGGGCGCTCACCGACACCAGGCCGGTGCTGGTCGTCGGCTATGGCGCAGAACGCGTCCAGGAGGCCGTCGGCGACCAGGCCATCCTGGTGCGCCAGGCTGAGCAATTGGGCACGGGCCATGCTGTCCTGCAGGCCGAGCCGATCCTGGCGGGGCAGGCGGACATCGTGCTTGTCCTGTACGCCGACATGCCCCTCATCCGCCCTGAGACGCTGAAAGCGCTCGTCCAGGCGCACACCCGCCAGGGTGACGCGACCATCACCCTGGTCAGCGTGATCGCCGATCAGCCGCGTGGCTTTGGCCGCGTTGTGCGCGATGCCGCCGGCAACGTCGTCGCGCTGGTTGAGGAGGCGCAGGCCACGCCGGAGCAACTGGCTATCCGCGAACTGAACGCCGGCATCTATTGCTTTGATGCCCACTGGCTCTGGCCGCACCTGCACCAGTTGCCCCTCAGCCCCAAAGGGGAGTACTACCTGACCGACACGGTGGCGCTGGCGGTGGCAGAAGGCCGGACGGTCCAGGCGCTGATCGCAGAGGACCCGGAGGAGATGCTGGGCATCAACACCCGCGTCCATCTGGCTGAGGCCGAGGCGGTCCTGCGCCGACGCATCAACCAGCGCTGGATGGAGGCGGGCGTCACGCTGCTGGACCCGCTCACGACCTATATCCAGGATACGGTGGAGATCGGCCCGGATACCGTCATCCTGCCGAACACGCATCTCTGGGGCAAGACGCGCGTGGGGGCGGCCTGCACCCTGGGGCCAAACACGATCCTGCGGGATACCACGCTCGGCGACCGCTGCCGCGTGGAAGCCTCGGTGCTGGAAGGCGCGATTTTGGAGGATGATGTGACCGTTGGCCCCTTTGCCCACCTGCGCCCAGGCGCGCATCTGGCGCGGGGGGTGCATCTGGGCAACTTCGCCGAGGTCAAGAACGCCGCCTTGGGGCCAGGCACGAAGGTGGGGCACTTCAGCTACATCGGCGATGCCACGCTCGGCGCCAACGTCAATATCGGCGCGGGCACGGTCACCTGCAACTTTGACGGCGAACGCAAGCACCATACGGTCATTGAGGACGGGGCCTTTATTGGGAGTGATACCATGCTCGTCGCCCCGGTCACCATCGGTCGCGGCGCCAAGACCGGCGCGGGCGCGGTCGTGACGCGGGACGTTCCGCCGGGGAGCCTGGCCTATGGCGTCCCGGCCCGTGTAGTCAAACATATAGTCACAGAAGAGGGATGATCCAAGAGCTTATCTTACTGGCATTTCTGATCGCCACGAATGCGTTCTTCGCCGCCGCCGAGATCGCCGTTGTCAGCGTGCGCAAGACGCGGCTGCGCCAACTGGCGGAGGAGGGCAACCGCAGCGCCCAGGTCGCCGAGCGGCTGGCCGAGGACTCCAGCCGCTTCCTGGCCACGATCCAGGTGGGCATCACGCTGGCGGGCTTCTTCATCTCGGCGACGGCGGCGGTGACGCTCTCAGGCGTAGTGAGCGCGTGGATCGCCGGCCTGCCCCTGCCTGCAACCATCGTCGCGCATGGTCAGGCGCTCGCCGTCTTCCTGATCACCACCGCGCTCGCTTTCATCACCTTGGTCCTGGGTGAGCTGGTGCCCAAGACGCTGGCGCTCAAGTATGCGGAGCCAGTCGCGCTGGCCGTCGCGCGGCCTATTGACTGGCTCTCGCGGCTGGCTGCGCCCATCGTGCGCCTGCTGTCCTGGGCGACCAACCTGATCGCCGGGCGCTTGGGCGCCACGCAGATGGTCAGCACCATGCCCTTTGTCACCGAGGACGAGATCAAGACCATCGTGGATGCGGGCGAAGAAGGGGGCGTGATTGAGGAAGAGGAGAAGGCCATGATCTACTCCATCTTTGACCTGGGCGACACGCTGGCCCGCGAGGTCATGGTGCCGCGCATTGATGTCACCGCGCTGGAGAGCACGGCCACGCTTCAAGAGGCTGTCCAGACCATCCTCCGGGCCGGGCACTCGCGCATCCCCGTCTATGTGGACACCATTGACAACATCATCGGCATCCTGTATGCCAAGGACCTGCTGCGCACTCTGGTCAACGGTCAGACAAATGTCAGCCTGACCGAGCTCCTCCGCCCGCCCTACTTCGTGCCGGAGTCCAAGCGCATTGACGAGCTGCTGCGGGAATTGCAGCGACGGCGGGTGCACATGGCCATCGTCGTAGACGAGTACGGTGGCACCGCAGGCATCGTCACCATTGAGGACATCCTGGAAGAGATCGTGGGCGAAATCCAGGACGAGTACGACGTGGCCGAGGAGCCTGCGATGGAGCAGGTAGGCCCGAATGAGTATATCTTTGACGCCCGCGTGGACCTGGATGACGTCAATGACCTGCTGGGCACGCAACTGCCCAAGGAATTGGGCGAGACGCTGGGCGGCTTTATTTACGGCCAGTTGGGTAAAGTGCCCGCTGCGGGCGAGCGGCTGTGGTTCAACAACACCGTGGAGATGGAGGTGCTGGAGGTGAGCGGGCGGCGCATTCGCAAGGTGCGCCTGCGCCGGCTGGTCACAGAACCCTCCCCAACCCCGATGGAAAGCGTAGGGGACGGGCGGTGAGCGACTTTGATCCGACTGCGCTGATCCGGGGCGCTCTCGCTGCCCGTGACCGCGCCTACGCTCCCTATTCGCATTATACCGTTGGCGCTGCGCTCCTGGGCGCCTCCGGGCGCATCTACACCGGTTGCAATGTGGAGAACGCCTCCTACTCGGCCACGATCTGCGCCGAACGCGCGGCGGTCGCCAAGGCCGTCTCCGAGGGCGAGCGCAGCTTCGTTGCCCTGGCGGTCGTCAGCGCCAACGGCGCCGCGCCCTGCGGTATCTGCCGCCAGGTGCTGAACGAGTTTGGTCACGACATCATTGTCCTTATTGCCGATGCCACTGGCGCTATCCTCCAGCAGACCACCGTTGGCGACCTCCTGCCCGGCGGCTTCGGGCCGGAATACTTGGCGTAAGGCCCTCACATGCCCCCACCCCAACCCTCCCCCGCAAGGAGGGAGGGGGCAGCTCCGATTCCCTCCCCCTGGGTAGGGGCGCAGCGCGCTGCACCCCCCGGCGGGCCTATACGGATACCCCTGGCTGTTGTATAATTGTCTTGTGTCACACGAGCGGTTGTATCGCACGGAAGCGGTGGTGTTGCGTCGGCACGACTTCGGCGAGGCCGACCGGCTGCTCACCCTATACACGCCTGACCTGGGCAAGTTCAAGGCGCTGGCCAAGGGCGTGCGCAAGATCGCCAGCCGCAAGGCCGGGCACCTGGAGCTATTTATGCGCAGTCAGCTCCTGCTCGCTCGCGGGCGCGACCTGGACATCATCACCCAGGCCGAGGCGATTGACACCTATCGGCCTCTGCGCGAAGACCTGATCCGGGCCACCTACGCTTCGTACACCGTTGAATTGCTGGACCGCTTCGTTGAGGAGGCGAACGAGAACCGGCCTTTGTACGAATTGCTTGTGGCGACGCTGGCGCGACTCACCCAGGCAAGGGACCTGGCCCTGGTTGTCCGCTATTATGAACTGCATGTGCTCAGCCTGGTCGGTTACCAGCCACAGTTATTCCGCTGTGTCGCCTGCGGCAATATCCTGGAGCCGGAAGACCAGTTCTTCAGCCCGGCGCTGGGGGGTGTACTCTGCCCGCAGTGCGGCGCGGCCCATCCGGGTGAGGCCCTGCCGCTCTCGTTGCCCGCGCTCAAAGTGCTGCGCTTCGCCCAAACGCGCCCCTACGCCGAGGTCGCCAATCTGCACCTGCGCCCGGCGCTGCACGCCGAATTGGAGCGCATCATGCAGCAGTACATCACCTACCTGTTGGAACGCAACCTGAAATCAGTGGAATTCCTGCGGTTGCTGCGGCGCGAGGCACTTCAGGGGAGTGCCACCGCTGCCGAATCGGGATAACGTGGGGAGCAGAGAACTATCGCCCCCTCCCTGCCTCTCGCCCCTTGTGTGGGAGGGGCGGGGGGATGAGGAGAGGATTTAAGGTAAGGATAGATGTCTAAGCCCGTATCCTTCCAAGACGTCATCTTGCGCTTTCTACGCTTCTGGGCCGACCAGGGCTGCCTGGTCTGGCAGCCCTACAACATCCAGGTTGGCGCCGGGACGATGAACCCGGCCACCTTCCTGCGCGTGTTGGGGCCGGAGCCCTGGCGCGTCGTGTACGTGGAGCCGTCCATCCGGCCCGACGATGGCCGCTACGGCGAGAACCCCAACCGGATGCAGCAGCACACCCAGCTCCAGGTGATCCTCAAGCCCGACCCCGGCAATCCCCAGGAGCTTTACCTGCAGAGCCTGGAGGCCGCTGGGATTGACCTCAGGCGCCACGATATTCGCTTTGTGGAGGACAACTGGGAGGCGCCGCCGCTGGGCGCCTGGGGCCTGGGCTGGGAGGTCTGGCTGGACGGCCTGGAGATCACCCAGTTCACCTACTTCCAGCAGGCCGGCGGCATCAACCTGGACCCCGTCTCGGTGGAGCTCACGTATGGCCTGGACCGTATCGTCATGTTCTTGCAGGGCGTCCGCAGTGTGTGGGAGGTCACCTGGGACGGCGGATTGAGCTATGGCGATGTGATGCGCCAGAACGAGGTGGAGCAGTGCCACTATAACTTTGATGTCGCCGACGTGGCGCGCCTGGCGCAGATGTATGAGCTGTACGAGGCCGAGGCCAAAAACGCGCTGGCACATGGCCTGATCATCCCGGCCTACGACTACATCTTGAAGTGCTCGCACACCTTCAACCTGCTGGACAGCCGCGGCGCCATTGGCGTCACCGAACGGGCCAGCTACTTCCGGCGGATGCGCGAACTGGCCTCGCAGGTCGCTGCCGCCTACGTGGAGCAACGCCAGCGGCTGGAGTTCCCCTGGCTGCGCAACGACAGCGGGCGAGGGGCCCCCACCTCCGTCGCCCCCTCGCCCCAGTATCGGGCTGCCGCCCGGTTAGACGAGGAGGGGAGAGATGCCCCGGCTCCCTTCGTGCTGGAGATCGGCACCGAGGAATTACCGGTGAGCGATCTGGCCTCGGCGCTGGCCCAATTGAAGGAGAGCGTCCCCGCCCTTCTGGCCGACCTGCGGCTGGCGCATGGGGACATCCAGGTGATGGGGACACCGCGCCGGCTGGCCGTCATCGTGGCCGATCTGGCGCCGCGCCAGGCCGATGAGGAGATCATCGTGAAGGGGCCGCCTGCTAAAGTGGCCTTTGACGCCGCTGGCCAGCCCACCCGCGCTGCCGAGGGCTTCGCTCGCGCCCAGGGCGTAGATGTGCGGGCGCTGGAGGTGCGCGAGATGGACGGCGGGCGCTACGTCGTGGCTGTTAAGCCCCAGCGGGGGCGCCCCGCGACCGAGGTCCTCGCCCAGGCCCTGCCCGGCCTGATCGCCGGGCTGCGCTTTGCCAAGACCATGCGCTGGAACGCCACCAACGTGGCCTTCTCGCGCCCCATCCGCTGGCTCGTGGCGCTCTTCGGCGACCAGGTGATCCCCTTCACCTATGCGGGGGTCGCCAGCGGGCGGACCAGCCGAGGCTCGCGCCCCAGCGGATCGCCGGACATCGTGATCCAGAGCGCGGCCACCTATGTCCGCCAGATCGCCGAAAACGGCATCCTCCTGGACCCCGATGAGCGCCGCGCCCGCATCGCCGCGCAGGTCGCCGCGCTGGCCGCCGAGGTCGGCGGCCAGGTGCCGGAGGACCCGGAGCTGCTGGATGAGGTGACCCATCTGGTGGAGCAGCCCACCGCGCTGCGGGGCAGCTTTGAGGCCACCTACCTGCGCCTGCCACGCGATGTGCTCATCACAGTGATGAAGAAGCATCAGCGCTACTTCCCCATCGTCAAGGATGGCAGGCTGTTGCCTTACTTTATCACCGTGCGGAACGGCGATGACTCCTACTTGGACATTGTGCGGCAGGGGAACGAGGAGGTCATCCGCGCGCGCTTTGCTGACGCCGAATTCTTCTACGCCCACGATACCCAGCAGCCGCTGGAGGCCTATATCCCCCGCCTGGAGACGCTGACCTTCCAGGAGCGGCTGGGGTCCATGCGCGCCAAGGCCGGGCGCATCACCGCCCTGGTGGAGCCTCTGGCGGCCTGGCTGGGCCTGTCGGAGGAGGAGACGGCTACGGCGCGGCGCGCGGCGGCGCTGTGCAAGGCCGACCTGGTCACCCGCATGGTGATTGAGTTCACCAGCCTGCAAGGCGTGATGGGGCGCGAGTACGCCCGGCTGAGCGGCGAACCGGAGGCGGTGGCCACCGCCATCCTTGAGCACTACTTGCCGCGCTTCGCCGGCGACAGGCTGCCGCAGACGCGCCCGGGCCTGGTCGTCGGCCTGGCCGACCGGCTGGATAGCCTGGCCGGGCTGTTTGCCGTCGGGCTGGCCCCCACCGGCTCCGCCGATCCCTACGGCCTGCGTCGGGCCGCGCTCGGCCTGATCCAGAACCTGCTCGCCCACCGCGTATCCCTGGACCTGCGCCAGGCGCTGCAGGAGGCCGCCCGCCACCTGCCTGTGGCCGTTGACCCGGCAGCGCTGGATCAGGCGCTGGAGTTCATCCAGGGGCGGCTGCGCGGTGTGCTGCTGGATGCCGGCCTGCGCTACGATGTCGTGGAGGCCGCCATCGCGGAACGCGGCGCCAACCCCTATCGCGCCCAGGAAGCTGCCCTCCAGTTGAGCCGCTGGGTGGCCCGCCCGGAGTGGCCCGCGCTCCTGGCCGCCTACAGCCGTTGCGTGCGTATCACCCGCGACGAGAGGCAACTCCATCCATTGGACCCGGCGCGCTTCCAGCATCCATCCGAAGCGCGGCTGTACGAAGCTTACGCGGCCTGCCGCGCCCGGGTGACGTCGGATAGCTCTGTGGACGCCTTCTTCACCGCCTTCATGCCGCTGTTGGAGCCGATCACCCAATATTTCATTGACGTGCTGGTGATGCACGAGGACCCGGAGGTGCGGGCCAACCGGCTGGGCCTGCTCCAGCGCATCGCCGCCCTGCCGCAGGGCATTGTGGATTTGTCCAGACTGGAGGGGTTCTAGCCCCCTAACCTTTCCCTTATTCTGGAACAGGGTTGAGCGGAAAAAGGAAAGGGCTGTGGGTGTGCAGGGATCGTAGGGGCGCGATTCATCGCGCCCTATTCATAAATTGCGCGATTATTAGCTCCCGATCGCCGGCATCTTCTCCGCTTCGGCAGCGGCAACCACAGGCACGGCCACCTCGCGCTTGCTCTGCCAGATGGCCCAGCCCACCACCGCGGCCAGCACCAGCACCACCAGGATGATCACCGGGCTGAGGCCCTGCGTGCGTAGCGTCACGATGATCGGCGCGATGATCACGCTCACCAGGTTGACCACCTTGATCATCGGGTTGAGCGCGGGCCCGGCGGTATCTTTCAGGGGGTCGCCCACCGTGTCGCCCACCACGCCGGCCTTGTGCCGCTCCGAGCCTTTGCCCAGGTTCTTCTCCGGCTGCCTGGGCTCATCCTCAATCACCTTCTTGGCATTGTCCCAGGCACCGCCGGCGTTGGCCATGAACACGGCCAGCAACTGCCCCGACAGGATGATGCCCGCCAGGAAGCCGCCCAATGCCTCCACCTGGAGCACCAGCCCGACGATGATAGGCGTGACCACGCCCAGGAGCGCCAGGCTGATCAGTTCCTTCTGCGCTGCGGTCGTGGAGATCGCCACCGCGTTGCGGTAGTCCGGCGGCACCTTGCCCTCCAGCACGCCCAGGCGGAACTGGCGGCGCACCTCCTCCACGATCAGCGAGGCGGCGCGGCTCACCGCCTTGATCGCCAGCGAACTGAACATCCAGGGCAGCGCCCCGCCGATCAGAAAGCCCACAAACACCTGCGGGTCCGACACACGGATGCCGGAAGATAACACCCCCGGCGCCACGCGGTTCACGTCGGTGATGAACGAGCCAAACAGGCTGACGGCAGCGATGACCGCCGAGCCAATAGCCACGCCTTTGGTGATCGCCTTGGTGGTGTTGCCTACCGCGTCCAGGTCGGCCATGATCTGGCGGGCGTCCTGCGGCAGCCCGGCCATCTCGCCGATGCCGTTGGCGTTGTCCGAGATCGGGCCATAGGAGTCCATAGCCACATTGTTGCCGGTCAGCGTCAACATGCCGATGCCGGTCAGCGAGACACCGTACAGCACGAAGGCGGTGCGGATGGCCGCCTGGACCTCAGGCGCCAGCGCCGGGTCCAGGGGGATGCCCGCGTAGATCAGGATAGAGGCCAGGATGGTCACGGCGATGACCAGGATGGCCCACACCGAGGACTCAAAGCCCTCCGACAGGCCGGCCAGGATCGTGGTCGCCGGGCCGGTGCGCGTGGACTTGACGATCTCACGCACCGGGGGCGTGTGCGTGCCGGTGAAGTACTCGGTGAGGCGGTCAATGGCGATGGCCAGCAGGACGCCGACGGTCGTGGACAGGAAAGGCCGCCACCAGCCGCCCAGCACGCTGCCCTTATCCGCGTTGCCCAGGTGCCCATCCAGGTACAGGTAGCCGATCGCGCCAAAGAGGACGACCGAAATGGCGGCGGAGGAGAGGAAGCCGGTGAAGATGGCCTTCATTGCATCGCCGCTCTTGCCCGGCCCACCGCGCACCAGGTAGGTGCCGATGATGGAGGACAGCACGCCAATACCGCGCACCAGCAACGGGTAGATGATCCACTCCAGCCGCCCGGTGAGCGTCACCAGGGCCAGGCCGAGGATCAGCGCGGACACAATGGTGACCTCGTAGCTCTCAAAGATGTCCGCCGCCATCCCGGCGCAGTCGCCCACGTTGTCACCCACCAGGTCGGCCACGACTGCCGGGTTGCGCGGGTCATCTTCGGGGATGCCGGCCTCCACCTTTCCTACCAGGTCGGCGCCGACATCGGCGGCCTTGGTGTAGATGCCGCCGCCCACGCGCATGAACAGCGCCAGCAGCGTCCCCCCGAAGCCAAAGCCGAGCAGGGCATCTGGCGCGGCCTCGCGGAAGTAAAGGAAGATAATCGTCCCGCCAAACAGCCCCAGGCCGTCGGTCAACATGCCGGTGATCGTCCCGGCGCGGTAAGCGATGCGCAGGGCGTCGCCGAAGCTCTTGCGGGCCGCCGCCGCCACGCGCACGTTGCCCTGGACGGCCATGCGCATACCGAGCTGGCCGACGGAGAGCGAGAACGACGCGCCCATGACGAAGGCAATCGCCCGGCCCAGGCCGACAGTCAGGTTGATCCGCTGGAGATCAGCCGCCGCCACCTGGCTGCAATCCTCAACACCCGCAAAGCGGTGGCAGGCTTCCGCTGTGGGCGGGACAATATACACGCTGAAGAACAAGAGCACGGTCAGGACGACGATCAGGGGCAGGATGGTGCGCAGTTGCCGGTTGAGATAGGCGTCCGCACCCTGGCGGATCGCCTCCCACACCTCCTGCATCTTTTGTGTGCCCTTGTCCTCGCGCAGGATCTGGCTGCGCAAGAAGGCAGCATAGGCCAGGCCGAGGATGGCGATGGCCAGGACGGCCCATAGTGCCGTCTGCTCAAACGGGGTGAATTCAGGCATCGGCAATTTTGGCATATTGCGAATCGCTCCTCCAATTCATGCAGCCCGCCGGGGCAGGCCCAAAGCACCTTCAGCAGATCAAAAACGCCCAGCATCAGGGCGATTGTGCGCAATTGTACTAAAGGGCTGGATTTAAGTCAAGAAGGATGCGCCTTGCATTTACACACAACTTGATGTATATATTTGACCACGTTCCGCCAGAGAGCAGTGGCGGGACCAGGCGCGACACGAGGAGCACATTGTGCCGGGCGCGTCGGCGGCACATTGTGCTTTTTGCTGCCTGAAAAACTGCCGGGATTTGCGAGGGGATATGATTGAGGTTAAGGGGCTGACCAAGTATTATGCGGATTTTCCTGCGATCCAGGACCTGAACTTTCACGCCGAGCCGGGTGAGATCGTCGGCTTCCTCGGCCCGAATGGCGCCGGCAAGACGACGACCATGCGTATCCTCACCGGCTACATGCCACCCAGCGAGGGCACGGCCATTGTCGCCGGCTACGATGTCTTCAAGCAATCCCTAGAGGCGCGCAGGCACATCGGCTATCTGCCGGAGACCGTGCCCCTTTATAATGAAATGACGGTGTGGGACTATCTGGACTACATGGCCCGGCTGCGCGGCGTGCGCAACAGTGACCAGCGCGAGGAGCAGATTGAGGAGGCGCTGGAGCTGTGCAACCTGAGCGACCGCGCGGATAGCGTCATCGGCCACCTGTCCAAAGGCTATCGCCAGCGCGTCGGCCTGGCCCAGGCCCTGGTGCATAAGCCGGACGTGCTCATCCTGGATGAGCCTACCATCGGCCTGGACCCGCGCCAGGTGCGCGAGGTGCGCGAGCTGATCCGGGGCCTGGGGCGGGAGCGCACCGTCCTGCTCAGCACGCACATCCTCTCCGAGGCCAGCCAGGTGTGTAACCGCATCGTGGTGATCAACAAGGGCCGCATCGTCGCCGAGGACATGCTGGAACGCCTGACGGCCACGCTGGGCGAGACCCGCCGCATCCTCCTGCGCGTCCAGAAGGACAGCAGAGGGCTGGTGGAGGCGCTCCAGCAAGTCCACCATGTCCTGGCGGTCCGCCCGACCGAGGATGGGGGCTATGAACTGGAGACCAGCCGGGAAGGCGACCCCCGCCCGGCCATTGCCGACACAGTGGTGCGCGGCGGCTGGGGCCTGCTGGAGATGCGCACCGCCGACCTGAGCCTGGAGGAGATCTTCCTGCGGCTGACCATGGAAACAGAAGCACCTGAGGCCGAGGTGGAGGCAGAGGAGGACAGCGAGGAGTATGTGGAAGTGGAAGAGGAGGTGGAGGAGTAACCCATGACCAACGCCATTACTATCGCCCGACGCGAACTGGGCGCGTACTTTGTCTCTCCCATCGCCTATGTGGTGGTCTCGCTGTTCTTGCTGATCGGCGGCGCGGTGTTTTACAACTGGGACTTCCTCCCGGCAGCGGTCGCCTTCGGCGGCGCGCCCCCCGGCCTGCGCACTGTGCAGGGCTTCATGGGCACGCTGCTCATCTTCTTCGCGCCTTTCCTGACCATGCGCCTGCTCTCGGAGGAGCAGGCCAGCGGGACGATTGAGCTGTTGTTCACCTCCCCCGTGCGCGATTGGGAGGTTGTCCTGGGCAAATTCATGGCCGCCCTGGGCCTGCTCGCCATCATGCTGGTGCCGACGTTGCTGTATGCGCTTATCCTGATCCTGCTCAGCGACCCCGGCAGCGGCCCGGACGCCGGGCCCTTGTTCACCGGCTACCTGGGCCTGCTGTTGTTCGGCACGGCTTTTCTGGGACTGGGCCTGTTTGCCTCGTCCCTGACGCGCAATCAGATCATCGCGGTTGTCATCGCCTTCAGCCTGGAGATCGCGCTGCTGATCATCCCTGGCCTGTCGCGCCTGATCTCCAACCCCTCGCTCGCCAAGGTCGCGCAATTCCTGGGTGAGCTGAATCCCTTTGACCATCTGGATACGTTCCTGCGCGGGGCGATTGACACGGGCGATGTCGTCTATTTCTTGAGCCTTGCCATCCTGGGCCTGTTCCTGGCGGCGCGTGTATTGGAGGCACGACGATGGAGCTAAGTCGCACAGAACGTCTGCAACGTTGGGCGCCGACACTGGCCGTTTTGGCGGCGCTTCTCTTGCTCGCCGGCATGCTGGCCTGGCTGTTGGGTGGGCCGGCACAGCAGTTCGCGCTGGTGCGAGACATCGCGCTGGTCGGCGGCGTTATCCTGCTCATTGCCTATATTCTGCTGCGCCCCGGCGACCTCGGTCGCCTCCTGGGCCGGCGCCAGGTGCGCTACGGCACGAACACGGCGGCCCAGATCATCGCCTTTTTGGCCATCCTGGCCATTGTCAACTACTTCACGCTACCGGTCAGCGACACGCTCAGGATCAACCGGCGCTGGGACCTGACTGAGACGGGCGAGTTGACGCTGGCACAGCAGACGATTGACCTGCTCCAGAACCTGAAGGAGCCGGTCAAGGCCTATGGTTTCTTCACCGTACAGAGCCAGGGCTTGCGCCAGCAGGCCGAAGACCTGCTCAAGCAGTACGAGTACCACGCCGGGAACAAGTTCTCATACGAGATCGTGGACCCGGAGTTTGAGCAGGGGCTGTTCCTGGCCGCCCAGCTCGGCGTCTCACGCGATGCCACTATCGTCCTGGTCCAGGGGGAGAACCGCCAGCAGGCCGACAGCGTGAGCGAGACCGGCATCACCACGGCGCTGAACAAGCTGGTGCGCCCGAACAAGCCGGTGATCTACTTCATCCAGGGGCACGGGGAGCCCGATATTAATTCGGGGGAGGCGCTGGGGCTGAGCAGCGCCCGCCAGGCGCTGGAAGCCAATAACTACGTTGTCCGCACCCTGGTCATCACGGAGACCATCCCCGGCGACGCCTCCGCCCTGATCCTGGCCGCGCCTAAGCTGCCGCTCACGCTGGAGGAGACCCAGGTGATCAGCACCTACCTGGGCAATGGCGGCGCGCTATTGGTCGCGCAGGAGCCGGACGTCGTGTTGCAGCAAATGCAAGGCCAGCCCTGGGGTGGCCCTTTCTCGGATTACCTGACGAAGACCTGGGGCCTGGACTTTCGCCCGGACATCCTGGTAGACAACCAGGCGGTGCAGAGCATGTTAAACATCATCGTCGCCAACTACGGCGTGAGCACGATCACGCAGAAGCTTAACCGTGTGGCGAGCCTGTTTGTGCAGGCGCGCTCGGTGGCGACGTCTGCGCCAGGGGCAGGCCCCAATGACATCACCACGACGCCTCTGGTGCAGACCAGCGCCAACAGTTGGAGCCTGCCCAACCTGGAGGATCAGGACTTCACCAAATACCCGAGGGGACCCTTCTCCATCGCGGTCTCGGCGGAGAATTTCCGCACGCGCGCGCGGCTGGTCATGTTCGGCGATGTGGACTTTATGCTTAACCGGACGGCTCAGAACCCATCCATCGCCAACCTGACGCTGTTCCTGAATAGCGTCAACTGGCTGACGCGGCAGGAGGAGCAGGTCTCCATCGCGCCCAAGCCGCAGGTGCAGCGCTCGCTGCGACCCGTGAGCGCGACACAACAGACGCTTGTCGCCCTGATCAGCATCATCCTGCCGCCGCTGCTCGCCGCCTCGCTGGGCGTGGGCGTATGGTGGCGGCGAAGGAGCGCCTGAGGACAGATTTACCCCCGCCCCAACCCTCCCCCGCCCAGAGAGGATAACCGCTCCCTTGCCCCTCCCCCTGGGCGGGGCAGGGGCAGGAAGGGAGTGACTATTGGCTGCTAAGAGGAGGGACAGTTGAGTCGCATCACGACGGTGATCTTACTGGTGATCTTGCTGGTATTAGCCGTCGGGGTGTACTTCGGCGAGATCAAACCCCGCTCGGAGCCACAGCCGACGGCCACACCGAGTGTGCGCAACCTGTTTGACGACATTGGGCTGCAGCCGGACGACATCATGGGCATCCATGTAGAGGACAATCAGAACCACCTGACTGCCGGGATACGGCGGGTGGTGACGCAGACATGGGAGCTGACCGAACCCTTTAAGGGGCCCGCGGATTCCTCGCGCGCCCAGGGGTTGGCCAACCAGGTCGCCCGGCTCATCGTCACCAACCGCATCACGCAAACGACAGACCTGCAGGCGTATGGCCTGATCTCGCCCACCCATACGATCACGATCTCCACGACGAAGGGCGAGCATACGATCAAGGTCGGTAAGAAATCGTTTAACAATGCGAACTATTACATATTGCGCGATAACGATTCGGCGGTATACTTAGTACAGGCGTTTACGATTGATGAGCTGAAGAAGATGATTACAACACCGTTAATTCCGCCAACGCCGACGGTGACGCCAACGGCCACGCCCTTCATCGGCCCTGTGCTGCCGACCGGGACGCCGACACCGACCAGCGGCCCACCGACGGCGACGGCAACGGCAACAGCGACGCCGTGATACGGTGGTGCGTGATACACGATGCGTGATTCACGCCGTATGTATCACGCATCACGTGTCACGCATCTAAATAAAGTATGACCGACCTGGAACGTTTGGAGCAATCTGAGACAACTGAAGACCTGAACGGCATCCTCCAGAGCCTGATCCGGCTGTATCACGATCAGGGCTACATCACCTATGACGACATCCTGGAGGTCTTCCCGGAGGCTGAGCGCGACCTGGACCAGCTTGAGGAGATTTTCGCTGGCCTGCTGGCGGCAGGGATTGAGGTCAGCGAGCCTTCGGAGGTGCCTCCGGTAGAAGAGAGCGAGGCAGAGGAGCTGGAAGAGGAAGAGGAACTCCCCGACCTGCTTGAGGATGAGGGCTACCTGGAGGCGGTGGAGAGCGATGACACCATCGGCCTCTACCTCAAGGAGGTGGGGCGCGTTCCTCTGCTCACGGCTGAAGAAGAGGTGGCCCTGGCCAAGCGCATGGAGCGCGGCAAGATCGCCCAGGAGCGGCTCTCCAAGGCCAACGGCCAGCTCACGCCCGAGGAGCGCGAGGAGCTTCTGCGGCAGATTGAAGACGCCAGGGCAGCGCGTGAGCAACTGATCAACGCCAACTCCCGCCTGGTGATCAGCATTGCCAAGAAGTATATTGGCCGGGGTGTGCCCTTCCTGGACCTGATCCAGGAAGGCTCCATCGGCCTGATCCGCGCGGCCAAGAAATTTGACTACCGCCGCGGCCACAAGTTCTCCACTTACGCCACCTGGTGGATTCGCCAGGCGGTCACGCGGGCCATCGCCGATCAGGGGCGCACCATCCGCGTCCCCGTGCACATGGGTGACCAGATCAACAAGCTCTTGCGCGTCTCTCACCAGCTCACCCAAGAGCTGGGGCGCGAACCGACGACAGCCGAGCTGGCCGAGGCCATGGGCGTCTCGGAGCGCAAGGTGGAGCAGATCATCCAGATCGCCCGGCGCCCGGTCAGCCTGGAGACGCCCATAGACGAGGACGAGGAGAGCACGCTGGGCGACTTCATTGAGGATGAGGAAAGCCCGGCGCCAGCGGAGGCCGCCACCCAGAACTTGCTCAAGGAGGCCATTCGCGAGGTGCTGGCCGAGCTGCCCCCCCGTGAGGTCAAGATCCTGCAATTGCGCTATGGCCTCCTGGACGGCCATAGTTACACGCTGGAGGAGGTGGGCAGGAAGATGGGGGTCACCCGCGAGCGTGTGCGCCAGATTGAGGCCCAGGCCCTCAGCCGCCTGCGCCATCCAGCCTACCGGCGCAAGCTGCGCGACTTCCTCAAATAGCCCGCTACGCGGGTTTGATCCGAGTAGCCGGGGGATTCTATCCCCCGGCTGACCTTGCATAATTGCCCCGCGCCGTGTATTATTGCCCCCATAGGGGCATGGCTGCCAAGATCAAGATCGCGCCGTCCATTCTATCCGCCGATTTCGCCCGGCTTGGCGAGGCGGTGGCCGAAGCCGAAGCTGCAGGCGCCGATTATATTCACGTTGACGTCATGGACGGGCACTTTGTGCCCAATATCACCATCGGCCCGGTGGTGGTCCAGGCCGTGCGCCGCGTCACGGCGCTCCCGCTGGACGTGCATCTGATGATCACCGCGCCGGAACGCTACCTGGCCGCCTTCGCCGAGGCGGGCGCGGACTATCTGACCGTCCATGTGGAGACCTGCCCGCATCTGCACCGCACCCTTCAGCAGATCCGCGAGTTGGGGTGCCGGGCCGGGGTGGCACTGAACCCCGCCACGCCGCCGCTGCTGATCAGCGAGGTCCTGAGCACAGTAGACCTGGTGCTGGTGATGACCGTCAATCCCGGCTTCGGCGGTCAAAGGCTGATCGCCGAGATGGTGGAGAAGGTGCGGCGGGTACGGGCGATGCTAGACGAGCACGGCGCGGCGGCGGAACTGGAGGTGGATGGGGGCATTGATGCGGAGACGGCGCCTTACGTCGTGGCGGCTGGGGCAGAGGTGCTCGTCGCGGGCAGCGCGGTCTTCGGCGCCAGCGAGGGGGTGGCCGGGGCCATCGCAGCCATCCGCCAGGCTGCAAACAAAAGGCCGGCGTCTCCTCTGAGGGCCGGCCTGGGGGTCATTGAATATGGGGCCTAATCGGTCTTGGACAGGGTCTTCAGGCACTTGGCGCAAACATAAGCGCGGCGCGGCTTGCCCTGGACGAGAATGGTGGCGCGCTGAATATTGGGCCGGAACTGGCGATTGGTGGCCCGCTTGGAGTGGCTGACGTTATGCCCGAACATCGGGCCCTTACCACAAAGTTCACAGACTGCCATTGTGTGTCTACCTCTCTCTGATGCGTTCACGAATGCACAACCTGGCCGTAGCCAGGGTGTTATCATACCACAGGAAGACGATCTAGACAAGGGTTGGGCCGGGGATACGGTTTTAGCCTCGGGGGCGTTCCCCCGGTTGGGCGGGGGACAGGCCACTCCCTCCCCCGCAGGGGGAAGGGGATAATTTCTGCACCGGCCCCTCCCCTTGATGGGGGGCAGGGAGGGGGGGGCAAGGCCCGGCGGGGTGAGGCTCTCCGAGTTCTTAGGAATCCTACGCATCCGGAGATCACGTGGTTACGGCGCAGATTGGCGAACACATCCGGCATAACGCGCCGCACTGGCGCACCTGTGACGGCCAGGGATTGAAGCAACTGGCCCAGGCGGCCCTGGCGGCGCTGGAACAGCATGAAGCGGCGATCAACGCACTCAACGTCTTCCCAGTGCCCGATGGCGACACAGGCACCAACATGGTCCTGACGATGCGCTCGGCCTGGGCGGAGGTGGCGGGCAGTGACGAAACCCACGTCGGGCGCATGGCCCAGGCCGTGGCCTATGGCGCGCTCATGGGCGCACGGGGGAACTCCGGCGTGATCTTGTCGCAGGTCTGGCGCGGTTTCGCCGAAACCGTTCGTGACCTGGAGGCATTTGATGCGCTGGCGCTGGCACGCGGCCTGCGCGCCGGCTACGAGACGGCCTACAGGAGCATTGCCAGGCCGGTTGAAGGCACGATCCTGACCGTGGCCCAGGCGGCGGCTGAGGCAGCGGGACGTGCGGCGCAGAAGGCCAGCAACCTGCCTGAGGTCATGGAGCACCTGGTCGCGCGCGCCCGTGAGGCAGTGGCGCTCACTCCGACGCTGCTGGCCATCCTGCGCGAGGCGGGCGTGGTGGATGCAGGCGGGCAGGGGCTATACGTTGTGCTGGAAAGCATGTTGCGCACGATGCGCGGCGAGGCGTTGGACACCGTGACGCCAGCCCCGCGCCCTCAGGTGCTGCGGGCACAGCTTGACCCAGGCGCAGAAGGCTACGGCTATGATGTCCAGTTCCTGATCCATGGCCATCACCTGGATGTAGAGGCGATCCGCGCGGCCATCAGCGCAATGGGGGAGTACCCCCTTGTGGTGGGGGACGCGCATACCGTCAAGGTCCACGTCCACGTGCACGATCCCGGCATCCCCCTGAGCTACGGGGTGAGCCAGGGGGCGTTGAGTGACGTGGTGGTTGAGAACATGCAGGCACAATACCAGAGCTATATTGCCAGCCGGGAGGCCGAACAGAGCCTGCCCCCTGTCCCTCCCTCCCCGGCCCCTGAGATCGCGGCCGTTGCCGTCGTCTCCGGCGCGGGGTTGACCCAGGTCTTCAGGCGCGATCTGGGCGCGGCGGCCATTGTGCCCGTCGGGCAGAGCATGAACCCCAGCACCGAGGAGATCCTGCGGGTGATTGAGAGCGTGGCCACCCCCCAGGTGATCGTCCTGCCGAACAACAGGAACGTCATCCTGGCGGCAGAACAGGCCAAAGCGCTCTCATCTAAACGTGTGGTGGTTGTGCCCACAGGCAGCATTCCGGAGGGGGTGGCGGCGATGCTGGCCTTCCAGCCCGGTGGTGACCTGGATGAGGTGGCCGCCCGGATGGCCGAGGCGGCGCGCGAGGTCGTCAGCGGCGAAGTGACCACCGCCGTCCGCGCGGCCCAAATCAATGGCTTCCATATCGGCGCCGGCCAGTTCATCGGGCTGAGCGGCGGCGAGTTGGTGGTCTCTGGGGATTGCCTGGATGAGGTCGTGCGGCTGACGCTGGAGCGGATGGGGCTGAATGATGAGCCGCGCCATGTGACCCTTTATTTTGGGGATTCGGTGGTGCGTGAGGAGGCGGAGGAACTGGCAGCGGCCCTGCGCAGCCGTTATCCCCAGCATGAGTTTGAAGTCGTGGAAGGGGGCCAACCCTTTTATCATTATTTGTTATCATTGGAGTAGATCGGGTAGCGTTGGAACAGGTGGAGTGAGACTTGTCCAGGATTCGTATCGTCACAGATAGCGCTGTCCATTTCGCCGAGCCGGATCGGGCCGAGCGGTTGGGCATCGTGACTGTCCCGCATACTATTCAGTTTGGCAATCAGACCTTTCGCGAAGGGATTGACATCACCCCAGAGGAGTTCTTTCGCCGCGTGGCCCTGGGGGACCCCAAGCCGGTGGTCATCCCCCCCACGGTGGAGGACTTCACACGGGTCTATACCGGGCTTGCCAGGACGAGCGACTATATCCTCTCTATCCACACCTCCAGCAAGCTCAGCCGGGCGTATCGCCATGCCAAGATGGCTGCCGACGCGCTCTTAGGGCGGACGCAGGTACGGGTGGTGGATTCCATGACCATCTCGCGCGGCCTGGGCATCCTGGTGGAGGCGGCCATGCGCGCCGTTGAGGAGGGCCGCTCGCCGGATGAGATTGTGCGGCTGGTGCGCGGGATGATCTCCAGCATCTACATGGTCTTCGTCGTGGAGGACCTGAGCTACCTGGAGCGCAGCGGTCGGATGGGCCCGGCCCAGGCGATCCTGGGGACCATGCTAGGCATCAAGCCCTTTCTGACCATTGAGGAAGGCGACCTTCTCCCCATGGAGAAGGTGCGCAGCCGCGACAAGGCGGTGGAGAAACTGCTGGAGTTCATCACCGAATTCGCCGACATCGCCGAACTGACCATTTTGCAGAGCGCCCGCCATCCCACCGAGGACACGCGCATGTTGCTGGAGCGGCTCGCGGTGGAGTATCCCAACCAGGAGTTCTCGGTGCAGATGTATGGCCCCACGCTGGGCTGCTTCATCGGCCCGAACAGCCTGGGGGTGCTCGTGTATGAGGCAGAGGACCATGTTGCCGGCTTTTGAGAGCCTGGTCAAGGTGCTCAGGCTGGAGCAGGAGCAGAACTATCGCAACCGTGCGGTCTCCGGCGGGCTGGATAAACTGCTCAACCGCTGGCTGCACGATGCCCGCCGCCAGGCGACGCGCCCGGATGACGCTGCCCGCGTGGAGGCCCTGGCGGAGCTCCTGGCAGAATACCCCGGTCTGGAAACCCGCGAGGCGCGGATGCAGGCGGTGCAGACGATGCTGGACATCGCGCAGGGGCGCGTGGCGGTGAGTGGGGAGCAGTGGGCAGTGGGCGGCGAAGCGCAGGCTGAGCCTTCAGTGCCAGGGGAGGCAGAGGGGGCGGCTGAAGACCTGCTCCCTTACCCCCCTTTCCCGTCAGGGAGAGGGGAGCAACTCTCCCCTCCCCTGCAAGGGCAGGGGCCGGAGGAGAGGTTCCCACATCCCCCCCGCTCCACGCCGCGCCCACCGTCCAGGCCGGAGCCAGCGCTGGGGCTGAACGCGCCAGTGACCGCGCTGCAAGGCGTCGGGCCGAAGCAGGCCGAGCGGCTGGCGCGGCTGGGCGTCCAGACCATTGGCGACCTGGTGGTTCTCTTCCCGCGCCGTTATGATGATTACAGCCGCTTGAAGCCCATTAACCGGCTGGAATACGGCGAAGAGGTGACTATCATCGGCACGGTCTGGGAGACGCATGTGCGCCAGACGCGCGGCGGCGCGCCCATCGTCCAATCCATCATCAGCGACGGCTCCGGCACAATCCAGGCCACCTGGTTCAATCAGCCTTACCTGGCCGAGCAGCTTCGCGCCGGTCGGCAGATCGTCCTCTCCGGCAGGGTGGACGAGTATCTGGGGCGGCTGGTGCTCTCCTCGCCGGAGTGGGAGCCGCTGGAAGCCGAGCAGTTGCATACCGCGCGCATTGTCCCTGTCTATCCCCTCGTGCAGGGGCTGAACGCCCACTGGATGCGCCGCCTGCTCAAGCGCACCATAGATTACTGGGCGCGGCGCGTGCCCGATCCCCTGCCGCCCGATGTGCGCCAGCGGCTGGGGCTGGTGGACCTGGGCACGGCGCTCACCCAGATTCACTTCCCGGATAGCTGGGAGCACCTGGAGCGAGCGCGGCGGCGTCTGGCGTTTGATGAGCTCTTGCTCCTGCAACTCGGCATCCAGCGCCAGGGCCGCGAGTGGCGGGCTGAGCCCGGCCTGGTGCTGCGCGTGGACGACGCCTGGCTGAACGATCTCCTGGCCCGCCTGCCCTTCCAGCTCACCGCCGCCCAGGGGCGGGCACTGCGGGACATCCGCGCCGACCTGGCCAGCGGGCGCCCCATGAACCGGCTGCTTCAGGGCGATGTGGGCAGCGGTAAGACGGTGATCGCCGCGATCGCCTGCGCTGTCGCCAATGCCAACGGCGTTCAGGCGGCGCTGATGGCCCCCACCGAGATCCTGGCCGAGCAGCATTATCGCACGCTGGCGCGCCTGCTGGGGAACGATGTCGCGCTCCTGACCGGCAGCACGCCGGAGCCGCGCCGCACCGAGATCCTCCAGGGGCTGGCCGAGGGGAGCGTGCTCCTGGTCGTGGGCACGCACGCCCTGATCCAGCGGGGGGTGACGTTTGCCCGGCTGGGGCTGGCGGTGATTGACGAGCAGCACCGCTTCGGCGTGGCCCAACGTGCAGCTTTGCGCCAAAAAGGGTATAATCCCCATGTCCTGGTGATGACGGCCACGCCGATCCCGCGCACGCTGGCGCTGACCATGTTCGGCGACCTGGACCTGTCCATCATAGATGAAATGCCGCCGGGTCGGCCCGAGATCAAGACGAAGGTGATTTATCCAGAGGAGCGCCAACGGGCCTATAATTTTGTGCGCCGCCAGATTGAGCAGGGGCGTCAGGCATTCATCATCTGCCCGCTGGTGGAGGACTCCGAGAAGATTGAGGCAGCGGCGGCGGTCCAGGAGTATGAGCGGCTGCAAAAAGAGGTCTTCCCCCAGTTCCGGCTGGGCCTCTTGCATGGCCGCATGAAGGGGCCGGAGAAGGAAGCTGTCATGGCGGCGTTCCACCGCGGCGAACTGGACATCCTGGTCTCCACGCCGGTGGTGGAGGTGGGGATTGACGTGCCCAACGCCACGGTGATGCTCATTGAGGGGGCCAGCCGCTTCGGCCTGGCGCAACTGCATCAGTTTCGCGGGCGCGTCGGGCGCGGCGAGCATCCCTCTTACTGCCTGCTGATCTCGGATGTGTCCAGCCGGAATGGCGACCAGCGGTTGCAGGCGGTGGAGAGCACACAGGATGGCTTTCTCCTGGCCGAGAAGGATCTGGAGTTGCGCGGGCCAGGTGAGTTCCTGGGGACGCGCCAGAGCGGGCTGCCGGAGATGCGCCTGGCCCGGCTGAGCGACCTGGCGCTGATTGAGCTGGCACGGCGCGAGGCCCAGGCCCTGCTCCAGTCCGACCCGACACTGGAACGGCCTGAGCACGCGCTCCTGGCGCAACGCCTGGCCGCATTTTGGAGTACAGAGGGGGATATGAGCTAAATGACCATCGCGGTTTATCCGGCTGCGTTTGATCCGATCACCAACGGCCATATTGACATCGCCACACGGGCCGCCCATATCTTTGAGCACGTGGTTGTCGGCGTCTATGCCCGGCCAAGCAAGTCATTGCTGTTCTCTACCGAAGAGCGCGTGGAGATGGTCAGGCAGGCGCTGGCCCACCTGCCCAATGTGACCGTAGAGCAGTATGATGATCTCACGGTGGCGTTCGCCCGCAAGCATGGGGCCAAGGTGATCGTGCGCGGCCTGCGGGTGCTTTCAGATTTTGAGTGGGAGTTGCAGTTGGCGCTGACCAATCGTAAACTGGCGCCGGATATTGACACGGTGTGCTTAATGGCCAGCCAGGAGTATTCGTTTCTGAGCTCCAGCGTGGTGAAAGAGGTCGGCCTGTTGGGTGGCAATATAGATGATCTGGCGCCGCCTCACGTCGTCGCGGCTCTGCGGGCCAAGTTCGCTACCCTGGGCGACGATGGGAGCAGCCAGGTGCGCATGATTTCGGTGCGCGATTAAGGGAGGCAGCCTATGGACATCCTTCACCTTGTAGATAAGCTGGAGGCGCTGATTAACGAGAGCCGCCGCATCCCCATGACGGCCAACCGCGTTGTGGACGAGGACCGCATCCTGGAGATCATTGACCAGATGCGCATCACCATCCCCAACGAGGTCAAAAAGGCCAAGCGCGTCCAACAGGATAGGGACCGCATCATCGCCCAGGCGCACGAGGAGGCCGCACGCATCCTGGAACTGGCCCGTGAGGAGGCCATGACGCTGGTGCAGAAGGACTCCGTCGCCCAGGCCGCCGAGGCGCGCGCCCAGGCGATCATTGAGCGCGCGCAACGCGAGGCCGAGCAGATCAAGGATGATGCGGATGAATACATCATCAACGTCCTGGCGGAGTTGAAGGAGCAACTGGCACGCACGATGACCACCGTGCAGAATGGCATTGATCAGTTGAACCAGGAACGCGCACGTCTACGCGCCGGGCGGGGCGACAACGCCAGTGAAGCCTCCACGCCCGTGCCGGCCCGCAGCGAAGCCCGCGACACCGAGAAGATTGGCTATGCGGCAGAGGGCCGGCCCGCCAGCATCCCCTAGGGCCAGCCCGTCACAAAACTGTTACCTCGCCCTGCCGGGGCTTTTCCGGGGATGAAACCCGATCACAAGAGGTGAGAGGTGTTCAATGGCACGCGCTTCAGCCGCGTTGTGGAGCGCAGTGGAGCAACGTCGGCTGCAACCCATTGTTAACCCACTATTGATAGCTCTGGTTCACATCGGTAGCTTCAGGTGCTCTGCCACCTTGCGCGCGATCTCCCTGGGGTCGTCCTCCAACTCAACGCCGATGGAGATATGCCCCTCCTTGTAAGGCATAAGCAACTGGTACTGCGTGCCGTACCTGATGACCACGTAGCGGATGCCGTTCATGTCAATGTTGCCACTGTCCTGTCACTCGTGCGATACGGCGGGCAGGCTAAGGTGATTGTCAGCCACACGCACCTGTACGGATAGTCATACTTGTATCATAGGGCTCTCATCTTCTTGTAACCAAAGTGCATACTAATCGCAATAATGAGGGTGGGAAAGAGACCCACGAAAAAAGCAAGCGGCAACGGCATAGGCGACAGGAAAATCAACTGGTAGAGTAGTATCACTGCCGTGTCAACTATCCAGAAGAACAGGAAAACATGCCACAGAGCAATCTCGCCCCTGACCCATTTCTTCGAGGTCAGAAAGATGAGCACAACGTTGACCACGAAGGCGACTACAAACATCATTTGGGTTTTCAAGTCGGAGGCCGCAGTCTCCATGTCTATTTCTACTCTGGCAATAACAGCACTCAAAATACTCCCGACAGCATAACCGATATAGGCCAGGCTGGCAATCATCGCAGCTTTTCCGAGATCTGAAGCCCATTTACTTTGACGCTTTATCTGAATTTGCGAAGTGGGCCGATAGCGTGCTCGCTCCCACCAATACAGAACAACCGAAAAAGTGAGCGTTTGCAGCATGATTTCAGGCAGTCCAATCAAGTGATACCAGATTGGCAGTTGCGTGTAAATGACCCCTTCCACAGAGGAGGGAGCAGCTGCGGGGGTGGACAAGATACCGAATATAACGAAAATGCTCCATAAGATGAGCCATCCATACTTATTCTCAAAAATCGTTTTTCTCAACGGCCACAACCCAATAGCAAAGAGAAGCCCCCGAATTGGTTGGATGAAAGGGCCAAAGAAGACATAGGGAGAGTCAATAGGACGCATGAAATCTCTGATGATCTCTTGCTGGAAAAGCGCCTCATAATTAAAGACGTTGGACATGATGAGACCAAACAGGAAATAAGAGGTTGTTTGAACGAGTATGGCTCTGCCAGCAAAGCCAAGAAACTCTTTGAGGTGACTTCTTTCCATTTACTCATCTCCCTGGCCTGCTCCATCGGCGTGCGTGAATTGGAGCGCGGCTAACTATCATAACCGCTTATCTCTTGCGGTTGTCGGAACGGTGTTATCATTGCGCACCGGTCCGCTCAAATTGGCAAGAACCCAATTTGTCATAATTCAGTTATAGTCGGGCTGACAGAAAAGTCAAGCGCCTATGGCTCTCGGCTCTCATTGAACAGCCCTGTGAATCCTGCCCCTCCCCTTGACGGGGGAGGGAATTGGCGTTATCCTCTTCGTGAGAGGTTCGGATGGGAAGACAGTCCTCCAGGGTCAGTCATCTTCGCGTTGCTGGCATCTACGTGAATGCCTGGGCCCCCAATACGTGAGCATGATGAATGGGCCTGACTTTCAAAGTCCTCGGCGAAATCCGGGACAGTGAGGCCATTGCACCAGGCCGGGGTGTGTACATCCGTCGCTATCTGGAGCGTGCTTATGGCCGGGGACGTTGGCGAAAGATGAAAGGCATAGCCACTGTGGAGCTCGCAGATGGTACAATATGTGAGGCCGAAATACACTGGTACGAAGCTCATGGTATAGGCCGTAAGGATTTCAAAATCAAGAGGGTGATACGATGAGTGAATTTGTCATCTGTATTAATAATGAGAGCAATCCGGCCAGTCTGATCGTCGGTAAGGTGTACCGCAGGTTGCCAGACCCAGAGGCGGAGTCGCATAATATGCTTCGCATCATAGATGAAGATGTATCAGAACCTGACGGGTATCTCTACCCGGCATCACTGTTTGTGCCTGTGGAACTGCCGGAGGAAGCCAGGCGGGTATTGATGGCAGTGGGGGCCAGGGGGAGCTGATGGAGATGCCTGAGTACACGAAGGACGAGGCACTGGCATTCATCAATGGGCTGCGCCTCAGCCTGAGTGGCAGGGTCGGGTTCAAGTGGCTGGCCGGGAAGCTATCCGACCTGGCTGCCTACATTGAATCCATCACCGCCGAGAACGAGCGGCTGAACGCCTATCTTGACTGGGCCAACGCGAGGGACGAGTACGCATCGTTCTGCGCCCGGTATTCTGACGTCACCTCTCGGGGCGGTGCGCAAGAGGAAGGCTGATGGGTAGCGCGACAACGCCGTCTGTCCAACACCCGCTTCCAGCCGACACACTCCGCCGCGCCCGACACTGGCATCGGGCGCGAAGGGACGATATAATAGACAATCATGAAGTATATGGAGGTGAGACCATGTCGCTAATACGCTGGGATCCTTTCCGCGAGATGATCTCGCTGCGCGAGGCGATTGATCGCCTGTTTGAGGAGAGCTTTGTCCGGCCACGTGGCTGGCTGGAGGCCGAGCGAGTCATGAGCGTCCCTCTGGACATCTACGAAGAGGGGGATGACCTGATCGTTAAGGCCACCGTCCCCGGCGTCAGGCCTGAAGACCTGAACGTCCAGATTCAGAACAACGTTCTGACCATCTCCGGCGAGACGAAGGAGGAGCGGGAGCGCAAGGAGGCCAGTTACCACCTGCGCGAGCACCGCTATGGCCGCTTTGAGCGCTCGGTAACGCTGCCGTACTCCGTGCAGGTGGACAAAGCCGAGGCGACCTTTGAGCATGGCGTCCTGCGCCTGAGGTTGCCCAAGGCCGAGGAGGTGCGTGGCCGCCGGATTGAGGTCAAGGTCCAAAAGTAAGCCGCATCATCTACAGTATACCCCACCGTTTACGCTGGGGCGTCCCTGCAGGGGCGCCAAGTCGGCACATGGATGAGGGGGAGAGGGTGTTTTATGGCCCTCTCCCCCTCGTTTCTCGGGCCTCAGCGCAGGCTGGCGTTGAGGTCCTGCGCCAGCCGCTTCACAATGCGGGCGCGGATGGCCGCCACCTCCGTGTCAGTCAGTGTGCGGTCTTCGGCCTGGTAAGTCAGACGGTAGGCCAGGCTCTTCTTCCCCGGTGGGACGGCGCCCCCCCGATACAGGTCAAATAGCTCCACCCGGCGCAGCAGCGCGCCGCCAGCGTTGAGGATGACCTCGCGCACACGCACCGCCGGGGTAGCCTCATCCACGACGATGGCCAGGTCCTCGGTGACGGGCGGGTAACGCGGCACGTCGTGAACAGCATAGCGCTCCGGGACATGCGCCAGCAGCCGCTCCAGGTCCAATTCAGCGGCCGGCACCGCCTGATCGGGCAGGTCAAAGGCTGCCCGCACCAGGGGATGCAGTTCGCCCAACAGGCCCACCACCTCTCCGGCCACGCTGAGCGTGGCGGCGCGGCCCGGATGGAACGTGGGATGTTCGGCTGGGGCATAGGTCGCATCCGGCAGGTGTAGCCCGGTGACAAGCGCCTCCACAATCCCCTTCAGGTCGTAGAAGTCGGCCTGAGGCTGTGGCCCCGGCGCACCGCCTTCCGACCATGAGGGCAGTGTGCGCAACCCGCTCAGCACAATGCCCAGGCGGCGCGGTTCGGCGGGCAGGGCGGCTTCGGCATCTCCCTGGCTCTCCTGTACACCTGCCAGGGGCAGAAAGACCGGTCCGATCTCAAACAGGGCCACACGCTCATGGTGGCGCAGGTTCCTGGCGAGCACGTCCAGCAGGCCCGCCAGAAGCGTGTGGCGCATGACCGTGCGTTCGGCGCTGATCGGGTTGGCGATGCGCACATAGGGCCCGCCAACGGACAGTACCGGATAGTCCGTCGCCCGCGTTCCGTCCCCCGCCACCATCAGCAGCGCCTCGCGCTCCGGCGTGGTCAGCGCATAGGTGATGACTTCCTGCAGGCCGGCCTGGACCAGGAGGTCGCGTGTGCGTTCCTCGGTCACCAGCGACCAGTTGGTGCGTTGCGGCGGCAGCTCATCGGCCATAAGCGTCAGCGGGATGCGGTCATAGCCGTAGATGCGGGCGATCTCCTCAATGAGATCGTGTGGGCCGCTGACATCCAGCCGGTGCTCTGGCACGGTGACGCGGATCAGGGGGTTCAGCACCGGGATAGGCGGGGCCTCGTGCTCGTCCAGGCCGATCTCCTCTTCCTGGCTGAACACGTGGCACTCAAATTCCAGGGCGCGCAGGATGCGCACGATCTCCTCCAGCGGGATGTTCATCCCCAGGATGCGTTCCACCTCGCTGGGCCACAGGTCAATCACAATGCGCGGCGGCGGCGCGGGATAGGCATCGGCCACGCCCTGGGCGATCGTGCCCCCGGCCAGCGTGCGCATCAGCTCACTGGCCCGTTGCACTGCCGGGCGGGTCAGTGCCGGGTGCACGCCGCGCCCGAAGCGGGCGGCGGCTTCGCTGGGGAGGCGCTGGGCGGCGCTGGTGCGGCGGATGCTAATGAAATTGAAGTTGGCCGACTCCAGCAGGATGTGGCGCGTATCCTCGGTCACCTCGGTCTCCGCGCCCCCCATCACACCCGCGATAGCGATAGGCCCGGCGGTGTCGGTGATGAGCAGGTCCTCCGGATTCAACTGGCGCATAACGCCGTCCAGGGTCTGGAGCGTCTCGCCGGGGCGGGCGCGGCGGACGATGATAGTGGGGCTTTTCCCGCCGGCCCGCGCCACCAGCCGGTCATAGTCAAAGGCGTGCAGCGGTTGACCCCACTCCAGCATGACGTAGTTGGTGATGTCCACAATGTTGTTGATAGGGCGCATCCCGGCGCGGCGCAGGCGTTGCTGCATCCAGCCGGGCGAGGGGCCAATGCGCACGTCGCGGATCAGCGTCGCCGAGTAGCGCGGGCAGAGCGTGGGGTCTTCAATGCGGATGTCCACCTGCCCGGCGATGGGGGCCCCTTCGGCCAGCATCTCAGTGGAGGGATAGCGTAGCCTCGCACCGGTCAGCGCCGCGACTTCACGGGCGACGCCGATCAAGGAGAAGCAGCGGGCCAGGTTGGGTGTCAAATCCAGGTCCAGGATCACGTCGCCCAGATAGTCGGCCAGGGGCACACCCACCGGCGCGTCGTCGGGCAGGATGAGCACGCCCTCATGGTCATCCGACAGCCCCAGTTCCTTCTCGGAGAGGACCATCGCGTCGTTGTAGATGCCGCGAATGGTGCGGCCCGTGAGCGTCATGCGGACACGGCCCGGCTGGTGGCCATCGTACAGGACCGCGCCCTCCAGGGCAAAGGCGACCTTCTGGCCACGGTCGCCCACCTTCAGGTTGGGCGCGCCTGTGACGACGGTGTAAGGCGCCCCTCGCCCATAGTCCACCACCGCGAGCGTCAGCCGGTCAGCGTTGGGGTGCGGCTTGACCTCAAGCACCTGGCCGACCACGATCTTCTCGCGGTCCCAGGGCAGGTCCGCGCCGGGCACGCCGATGCGCTCAATCCCGGCCACTTCCAGCCCGGCCAGCGTCAGGCGCCCGGCCAGCTCTTCCATAGGCAGCGTGATGTCCACATAGTCTTTCAGCCAGCTTATCGGTACTTTCATCCTCGGCTCTCCTTCCCAGTAGTCAGGGGTCGGTCGTCCGTAATCAGCGCGTTTCATTCTGCGCCGTCACCCTGAGCGGAGCAAAAGGTCGCTGGTGTACGGCCTGGAGGGCCTTCGCTGCGCTCAGAATGACCATCTGGCGACTGACGACGGCTGACTGACTTTAGAACTGCTCCAGGAACCTCAAATCATTCTCCCAGAAGTAGCGGATGTCGCTGATCTGGTGGCGGAGCATGGTGATGCGCTGCGGGCCCATGCCCCAGGCATAGCCGCTGTAGATGGCCGGGTCGTAGCCGCCGTTGCGCAATACGACCGGATGCACCATGCCCGCGCCCAGGATCTCCAGCCAGCCGCTGCGCTTGCACACCGCGCAACCTTTGCCGCCGCAAATGACGCACTCAATATCCATCTCCACGCTCGGCTCGGTGAAGGGGAAGTGGCTACAGCGGAAGCGGTAGCGCAGGTCTGCGCCGAACATGCGCCGGGCGAACTCCACCAGCGTCCCCTTCAGGTCGGTCATGGTGATGTGCCTGCCCACAGCCAGCCCTTCCACCTGGTAGAATTGGATCTCGGAACGGGCGCTGATCTGCTCATAGCGATAGCACATGCCCGGCAGGATGACGCGGATGGGCTGCGGGCAGTATTCGCGCATGACGCGAATCTGGCCGGGCGAGGTGTGCGTGCGCAGGATCACGCCGGGTGTGGTGGTGTAGAACGTGTCCCACAGGTCACGAGCCGGGTGATACGGCGGCATGTTGAGCAGTTGGAAGTTCATTTCATCGGTCTCCACATCGCGGGTGCGGTAGACCTGGAAGCCCATTTCGGCGCAGACCGCGTAAATCTCTCGCAGGGTCTGCGTCACCGGGTGCAGCCGCCCCATAGGGAGCGGGCGTCCGGGCAGGGTGACATCCAGGGGCGCCGCCTTGAGCGAGCGTTCCAGTTCGGCCTGGCGGATCGCCTCGACGCGCCGGGCGTAGGCGGCTTCCAGCTTCTGCTTGACCTCGTTGCCGCGCCGCCCGATCGCCGGGCGCTCCTCCCTGGGCAAGCTGCCCAGGTCCCCCAGGATCGTCATCAGTGGGCTTTTCTTGCCCAGGTGGGCCACGCGCCAGGCTTCCAGCGCCGTTGCATCGGCCACCTCGGCCAGGCGGGCCAGGGCCTCCTGTTCAATCTGGTCCAATTGAGCGAGCATGTTGATCATGATCACCTCCAACCTGGCTGAAACAAAAGCGCTCTCGCCCGATAAGGGACGAGAGCGCGCACTCCCGCGGTACCACCCTTCTTGGCCGGCGACCGCCGACCCACTCGTTCACCAACGGCCTCACGGCGATTGGCTGCCCGGTTAACGGTGGGCCTCCGGAGCGGGCTAGTCTCAGTAGTCAGTGGCCAGTTGTCAGGCATTCTCTAGCGGATGACTGGCTACTGATTTCACCCGTCGGCTCAGGAGCGAACTTCGGCGGGCTTCCTCCGAGCCGGGCTTGCAGTCCACGACCCGGCCTCCCTGACGGCCTCTACCCGCTTACTCCTCTCCGTCATCGCCTTTGCGTTATGATGGCCTGATTATGCCTGAGAATCCCTGGTTTGTCAAGTCACCCCTCCCTGCCCCTCTCCCGCAAAAACCCGCCGCCGATTTCTAATCGGCGGCTTCTTCTGAGAAGCCCACGTAGCGGGTTGGATATGAGTGGCCGGGGGATTCTATCCCCTGGCGGACTCGTCCCGAATAGGGGATATAACCCCAGGGCGACGGTTGACTTATAGGATTATTTGCTCTATACTTTACGCCATAGCCCCAGAAGCGAGGGCAGCGATCAGCCTGGCGACCGCCTGTCTTGCTTGTGTGGATAGCTGGGTGCTTACCTGCGCAACCGCTTAAGGAGGGGGGTGAGAGCTGAGACCCATAGCATCTGCAACGCGCGATGGCGTGATCACGTGATACAGTCTGGATATTGATAAAGGAGGAGAAAGAATGATGTACCATCCCAGATGGTTTACCCTGGCCTCGCTGGCGATTGTGGTGGCCCTGGTTCTGACGGCCTGTGGGCCTGCAGCCACGCCGGCGCCGACGACTGCGCCCCAACCGACCTCGCCACCACCAACATCGCCGCCACCGACGCAACCGCCGACGCAACCGCCACCGACGACGGCGCCTGCCTTTGAGCCGATGAAGGTGGAAGCGCCCAACTGCGACTACGGCGGCGAGTTCAAGGCCATTGAAGCGGTAGACCAGTACACCGTTAAGTTCACGCTGTGCTACCCCGATCCGGCTTTCCCCTCCAAGGTCGCGTTCTCGTCCTTCGCCATTAACGACAGCGCGTACCTGGAGGAGACGGGCGGCGGCGGCACCCTCGTGGAGAAGCCCAACGGCACCGGCCCGTACATGTTCTCGGAGTGGCGACGCGGCGACCAGATCGTCTTCACGCGCAACGAGAACTACTGGGGCGAGAAGGCCAAGGCACAGACCCTTATCTTCCGCTGGAGCGCCGAATGCGCCCAGCGCCTGCTGGAACTCCAGGCGGGCACGGTGGACGGGATTGACAACCCCTGCCCGGATGACTTTGAGACCATCCAGAACGACTCCAACCTGCAGTTGAAGACGCGCAGCGGCACCAACGTCTTCTACCTGGGCATGAACAACACCTGCAAGCCCTTTGACAACGAGCGCGTGCGCCAGGCCTTCGCTATGGCCATTGATAAGAAGCGCATCGTGGATAACTTCTACCCGCCCGGCTCCATCGTGGCTGAGCAGTTCATCCCGCCCTCCATCTTTGGCTACACGCCAGAGGTCAAGTGGTACGAGTACAATCCCGATGAGGCCAAGAGGATCCTGGAGGAAGAGGGTGTGTTGCCCGGCTTCAAGACGACGATCACCTACCGGGATGTCGTGCGCGTCTATCTGCCCGACCCCAACGTCGTCGCCCAGGAGATCCAGGCCCAGTTGGCCAAGATCGGCGTGGAGGCCGAGATCGTCAAGATGGAGTCCGGCGCCTTCCTGGACGCCGCCGATCGCGGTGAGATCTGCGGCTTCCACATGCTGGGTTGGGGCGCGGACTACCCCGACGCCACTAACTTCCTGGACTTCCACTTTGGCCCCGGCGCGTCCAAGCAGTTCGGCAACGGCTTCCCCGACATCTGGGAGGCCTTGAAGAACGGCGCCACGCGCGCCACGCCGGAGGAGCGCCTGCCCTTCTACAAGACGGCCAACGAGCTGATCAAGCAGCACGTGCCTATGATCCCCATCGCCCACGGCGGCAATGGCGCGGCCTTCAAGGCGGACGTCAAGAACGCCCACGCCAGCGACATCGGCGCCGAGCGCTTCTGGATGATGGACCCAGGTGGGCGCGATCGGTTCGTCTGGATGCAGAATGGCGAGCCGGCCGGCCTGTACTGCGCCGACGAGACCGACGGCGAGGCCCTGCGCGCCTGCGAGCAGGTCATGGAGTCGCTCCTGGCCTATGAGCTGGGCACCGGCAAGCCTATCCCCTCACTGGCCGAGTCCTATGAGGCCAACGATGACCTGACCGTGTGGACCTTCCGCCTGCGCCAGGGCGTGAAGTTCCATAACGGTGCGGACCTGGATGCCAACGACGTGGTGCTCTCCTACGTCGTCCAGTGGGATGCCAAGCACCCGCTGCACAAGGGCCGCGACGGCAGTTTCACCTACTTCCCCGGCCTGTTCGGCCAGTTCTTGAACGCGCCGGAGGGATAAAAGGTATAGATAGTAGAGAAGTACAGTCGTAGTTAGAAGGTTCAGACCTCCGAGGTCTTTGTAGACCTCGGAGGTCTGACCAGAGGTTAGTTGCGTGGTCCAGTACGTCATCCGACGTGTGCTTCTGGCGGTCCCCGTCCTATTGGGGATTTTGTTTGTCACCTTCTCGCTGGCCCGCCTGCTGCCGGGCGACCCCTGCCGGGCGCAACTCGGCGAGCACGCCACAGATGCGATTTGCGAGGCCTTCGCCGAACGCCATGGGCTGAACAAGCCCATCCCCGTGCAGTTCGCCATCTATCTGGGCGAGGTCTTGCAGGGCGACCTGGGCAACTCTATCCGCTTCAACCGCCCGGTGACGGTCATCCTGGTAGAACGCCTGCCGGTAACGGTGGAACTCTCCATTTCAGCCCTTCTGTTTGCCACCTTCTTCGGCATCATCCTGGGGGTGATCTCCGCTTACAAGCGGAACTCGGTGATTGACGTGCTCACGATGGTGGGCGCCAACGCGGGCGTCTCTATCCCGGTCTTCGTCCTGGGGTTGTTGCTGGCCTACGTCTTTGCCTTGCTGTTAAAAGACACGCCGCTGGCCCTGCCCCCTTCGGGACGGCTGACACCGGGCATCCCGGTCAAGCCCCTGGCCGAGGTGTGGGGATTGCAGCACTTGAACGGCCTACCGCGCGGCATGTTGGACTTCTTGTCCAACATGTATATCTTCAATGGCCTCGTCACGGGCAACTGGACGCTGGCCGGGGATGCGCTCAAGCATCTGCTCCTGCCCACGATGGCGCTGGGCACGATCCCGATGTCCATCATCGCCCGCATGACGCGCTCCAGCCTGCTGGATGTGATGAACCTGGACTACACACGCACGGCCCGCGCCAAAGGACTGACCGAACGCCAGGTGATCTTCCGCCACGCCATGCCTAACGCGCTCCTGCCTATCGTCACTGTGCTGGGGTTGCAACTGGGTGGCCTGTTGGGCGGCGCAGTGCTCACCGAGACCGTGTTTGGGCTTTCCGGTGTGGGCAAGAGCCTGTTTGACGCGATCACCGCCCGTGACTACACCATCGTGCAGGCGTTCACCGTCGTTATCGCTATCGGTTATGTCGTAATCAACCTGATCGTAGATCTCTCCTATGCTTATCTGGATCCGCGTATTCGTCTGAGTTGAGCCCCGTCATTCTGAGCGCAGCGAAGAATATGCAAGCCGCAGAAGCCATCTCCCTCACACGCGATACGACCATTTACGCGCCGGGCAGCCTCTGGCGCGATACTCTCCGGCGCCTGTTCCGGCAGCGCTCGGCGGTTGCCGGGATGATCATCCTGGGCTTCCTGCTCTTCATCGCCATCTTCGCGCCGGTGCTGGCGCCCTATGACCCCATCCAGACGCTGATCGGCATGGAGGATGTCAGGAAGCGCGAGGCCCCCTGCATCCATCTCCTGGGCTGTCCCGCCGACAGGCCGCAGCACCTGTTCGGCATTGACGGCAACGTGCGCGACCTGTTCAGCCGGGTGCTGTACGGGGCGCAGTTGTCGCTCCAGGTGGGCATTGCCTCTGTGGGGTTCGCCATCATCATTGGGACGCTGATCGGCGCGGTTTCGGGCTACGTCGGCGGCTGGTGGGACAACGCTATCATGCGCGTTATGGACGTGCTGCTGGCCTTCCCCAGCCTGCTTTTGGCCATTGCCATCGTCACCGTGCTTGGCCCTGGCCTGATCAACACGCTGATCGCCATCGGCATCGTCAGCATCCCCACCTACGCGCGCATTGTCCGTGCCAGCGTGCTCTCCATCAAGGAACAGGACTTCGTGACGGCGGACCGGGCGCTGGGCGTGCCCCCTGTGCGCATCCTGTTCCGGCGTATCCTGCCGAACTCGCTCACGCCGCTGATCGTGCAGGCCACGCTGGGCATCGCCACGGCCATTCTGGACGCGGCGGCGCTGTCGTTCCTGGGGTTGGGGGCGCAGCCGCCCACGCCGGAGTGGGGCTCCATGATCGGCGCGGAACGCAACCAGCTCTTCAGTGCGCCCCATCTGATCTTCTTCCCCGGCATTGCCCTCGTGCTCACCGTGCTGGGCTTCAACCTGCTGGGCGATGGCCTGCGCGACGCGCTGGACCCGCGCCTGAACCGGTAATGCCCCTTCTGAGGATGGCGCGCCGCGATGCCGCCTTCAAGGGATTGCCTCGTTGCCAGATTCGTTGTATATTGCTTGCAGGGTAAAGAGATCACCTGCCCCTGCTGCACCCTGTGTGCAGCGGAAGCGTGGGCGGTGGGCGGCAGGCTGGGGAGTGTAATTGGATGAGCCGAACAGCCAGGTCTGGCAAGGCTGCAGAATCTCTATTGGCGATAAGGTGATCTATGCCAACTGCTCTGCGCATTGGCCCTTACCGGTTTTACTTTTACTCATACGACTGTGATGAGCGACGCCATATGCATGTAGACCATGAGAACAAGAGCGCGAAATTCTGGCTTGACCCCGATGTGGCGCTGGCTGAAAATTATGGCTATAATCGTAAAGAGTTACGCGATGTTGAGCGCCTTATGCGCGAAAACCTGGAGCATCTGAGAAATGAGTGGGACGCTTTCTGCAGTGGTAACCCTCACCCTACCCAGGATAGTCAGCCTATCAGTAACTGACGATACCTTATCAGTAGATTTGGAGGATGGGCGCACGATCTCCGTGCCGATCAGTTGGTATCCCCGCCTGGCGTATGGAACGCCAGAGGAGCGTGCCCATTTCCAGATTAGCGGTGCGGGCTATGGCATCCACTGGCCCGACCTGGATGAGGATATTGGGGTTGAAGGCTTGTTGCTGGGGAAAAAGTCAACGGAAGGCCCGGCGTCTTTTGCACGGTGGTTGCAACGACGTCAACAGAAACGGTGAAATTGCTCCAGGCCAGCATTTAGCCGATGCTCCCCCATATGTGGCCGGGGCCCATTAAGGGGTTAGACATGCCTCGCGGGAAACAATTACAAGGGCGATGCACTTAGTGCGGAAGCGTGGTCACCAAGGCGACCGCCCGAAAACACCCCCGCCCGGCGTGCGCAACCAGACGAGGAGATGGAACACTTATGCCTGAAACGCAGTCAAAACCGAATCGCCCGGAGAACAACGTTTACGATGTGACCATTATCGGTGCCGGACCCACAGGGTTGTTCGGCGCTTTTTATGCCGGTATGCGCGAGATGAGCTGTAAGATCATTGAGGCGCTGCCGGAGGTGGGCGGCCAGTTGGCGGTCCTCTACCCCGAAAAGTGGATTTACGATGCCCCAGGCTATCCCAAAATCCTGGCGAAGGACCTGGTCAGGAACCTGTGGGAACAGGCCAGCCGCTGGAACCCCACGCTGTGTCTGGATGAGCGCGTGACCATGCTGCGCGTGGGTGAGGATGGCCCGATGGTGCTAGAGAGCGACAAGGGCGTGCATTACACCCGCACCCTGATCATCTGCGCGGGTGTCGGGGCGTTCTCCCCAAATAAACTGAAGAATGAGACGGTGGAGCGCTTTGAAGGGCGCGGCGTGTATTACTTTGTCAAGGACAAAAGCCCCTTCCGGGGCAAGCGGCTGCTCATCGTCGGCGGCGGCGACTCCGCTGTGGACTGGGCACTCAACCTGAAGGACTACGCCAAAGAGATCACCCTGATCCACCGCCGTGATCAGTTCCGCGCCCACCCTGCCAGCGTGACCGAACTGATGAGTTCAACCGTCAATGTCCTGCTCTACCATGAGCTGAAGGAGATCCGCGGCGACAATCACATTGAGAGCGTCGTCGTCTTTGATAACCGCACAGGGGCCGAGACCACCCTGCATGTGGACTATGTCCTGCTCAACCTGGGCTTTAAAGCCGATCTGGGGCCGATCAAGGAGTGGGGCCTGGAGCAGCAGGCCAGGCGGTATATTAAGGTAAATTGCCGGCAGGAGACCAGTATCCCCGGCGTGTATGCGGCGGGCGATGTGGCCGCGCACCCCGATGTGGAGCCGCTCAACCTGATCGCCATCGGCTATGCCCAGGCGGCGATCGCGGTGAACTACGCCTATACGTATCTCCATCCTGAGGCCAGGGTCTTCCCCGGCCACTCCAGCGAGATGAGGCTGTAGCTTATGAACCCCAGTGAGATATTCGCGCGAATGCCAGCCCACTTTATACCGGAGCGGGCGGCAGGTGTGAACACGACTATCCAGGTTGACCTGAGCGGCGAGGGCGGCGGCACCTGGCACGTGCGTATCGCCGACGGCCAGTGCACGGTCAACACCGGCCCCGCCCAGGCGCCTAACGCGACCATCGCCATGTCTGCGGATGATTACGTGGCGCTGGTGAACGGCACGCTGAACCCGGTCTCGGCCTTCATGCAGGGGCGCATCGCCATCCAGGGCGATCTGACAGCCCTGGTGCAGATGCAGAATCTGTTCCGGCGTGAAACCTGAAGCGTCAAACGTCATATGACGTTTGACGCTTGATGTTTGCATAGACCCGCACCCATTCCTCCAGGCTGAGCGTCTCTGCCCGCCGTGTGGGGTCTATCCCTGCCTGGCGGAGTGCCAGGGTGATCGCCTGTGGATCGCGGTTCAGGCCGCGACTGAGGGCGTTGCGCAACTGCTTGCGTCGCCCGCTGAAGCCTGCCCGCACCACCTCAAAGAACCCCGCCAGGTCTTCCAGGGGCACAAGCGGCTGCTCGTACAGGTCCAGGCGCACAACGGCGGAGTCCACCTTCGGCACCGGGTAAAATGAACCCGCTCTGATCCGGGCCAGCAGGCGCGGCTGCCCGTACACCTGCACGCTCACCGCCAGCAGGCTCATCTCGCCCGGCCCGGCGGTCAGGCGCTGGGCCACCTCTAACTGTACGGTCAGCACCATTAAGGTGGGGCGGACCGGCGCTTCCAGGAGATGCCGTAGGGCCGCTGAGGTGATGTAATAGGGCAGGTTGGCGACGACTTTGTAGGAGACGGGCGGCTTCTCATCGGAGGCGATCAGTTCAGCGACGTTAAGTTCCAGGATGTCGCCATGCACGATCTTGACGTTGCGATAAGGCGCGAGTGTGTAGCGCAGCGCCGGGATCAGGCGATCGTCCAGTTCAACGGCGATCACCTGGCCGGCGGCTTCCGCCAGGCGGCGCGTGAGCGTGCCCAGCCCTGGCCCGATCTCCAGCACGGTGTCCTGCGGGCCGAGTTCGGCAGCCGCGACGATACGCGCCAGGGCCGTCTCGTCCACAAGGAAGTTCTGCCCCAGGCTCTTTTTCGGCTGGATAGCAAAGCGGCGGAGGAGTGCGGGAACGTCGGCCACGAGTGGACTTTCACAACGCTGGTTTCTCCGGGAAGTCGGGGCTATTATAGGGGGGAATGTGGGTTCAGGCAACCACTGGGGCGACTCTGTCACCCCCTCCCGTAGGAGCAGGTCTTATCCTGCCCTGGCAGGAGCGGATATAGATACCCCCTCTACGGTGCCTGGTTTTCCCAAATGGATAGAGGTTGGTGTAATATTGGGGGATATGGACTGCTGAAGCAGGGCTTCAGCAGTCCATATAAGCCGCTTCAGGGTGAAGTGTGAATGGAGGCTTTATGACGAATCCGCCTGCGCTTCTATCCGGGTCGCAAGGGAAGGCCCATAGCCGCCTGGCCCACCCGTTGACCAGCTTTATCGGGCGCAAACGCGAGCTGGCCGAGGTGAAGGCGTTGCTGTCTCGCACCCGTCTGCTCACGCTCACGGGCGTCGGCGGCTGTGGCAAGACGCGCCTGGCGCTGCAGGTGGCCACCGACCTCGCCGCCGAGGCGACGCGCTTCCCACACGGCGTCGTCTGGGTCGAGTTGGCCGCGCTCTCCGACCCGGCCCTCGTGCCGCAGGCGGTCGCGGCAGCACTCGAAATTCGGGAAGCGCGGGACGAGCCGCTGGTCGAGACCCTGTGCCGCGCCCTCCAGGGCCGACGCCTGCTCCTGGTGCTGGATAACTGCGAGCACGTGCTGGCGGCCTGTGCCCAACTGGCCGAGGCGCTCTTGCGCGCCTGCCCGCGCCTGCAAATATTGGCCACCAGCCGCGAGCCGCTGGGGATCATGGGCGAGAACGCCTGGCTCGTCCCCTCGCTGTCCCTACCCGACGCAGGACGAATGGCCAATGACGAAGGTCATATGCTCAGCGATCATTCGTCATTCGTCGTTCGTCTTGCGTCGTCTGAAGCCGTGCAGCTCTTTGTTGAGCGGGCTGCGGCGGTGCGGGCGGATTTCGCACTGACGCCGGAGAACGCCGCAGCGGTGGCACAGATATGCTGGCGGCTGGATGGCCTGCCGCTGGCGCTGGAGCTGGCGGCGGCGCGGGTGCGGGTGTTGACGGTGGGACAGGTCGCCGCGCGCCTGGACGACCGCTTCAACCTGCTCACCGCGGGCAACCGGACGGCGCTGATCCCCCGCCATCAGACGCTGCGGGCGGCGATGGACTGGAGCTACAACCTGTTGTCCGAGCCGGAGCGGGTCGTGTTCCGGCGGCTGGCGGTGTTTGCGGGGGGCTTCACGCTGGAGGCGGCGGAGGCGGTGTGCGCAACAGACCAGGTGCTTGAGCTGCTGGCGCGCCTGGTGGATAAATCCCTGGTTATGGCGGAGCTGCACGAGCCGGAAGGGGCGCGCTACCGCCTGCTGGAGACCATCCGGCAATACGCCTGGGAGCAGTTGCAGGCGTCGGGGGAGGGGGATGAGCTGCAGCAGCGCCATGCTGCCTACTACCTGGCGTTGGCCGAGACAGCCAGGCCGGCGTTGGGCGGGCCCCAGGGTCCAGCCTGGCTGGACCGGCTGGAGGAGGAGCATGATAACCTGCGGGCGGCGCTGGGCTGGTCGCTTGATGACGGAGATGCAGAAATGGGGCTACGCCTGGCGGTGGCGCTGGCAATATTTTGGCGTGCCCACAATCATCATCGTGAGGGGCATATCTGGATGACCCGTGCGCTTGAGCGCAACCCCGCCGCACCCTCGGCGGTGCGGGCTGAGGCGCTCAGGAGCGCCGGCCGCATCGCCTGCGGCCAGGGCCATTACGCTGTGGCCCGCTCGCTCCTTGAGCAGAGCCTGGCGCTGGCACAGGCGTTGGAGGATCAACTGGCGGTCGCCGCGGCGCTGTATGAGTTAGGCATTGTCGCCTATAGCCAGCGGGATGATGGCACAGCGCGCGCGCTCCTGGACGAGAGCCTGGCCCGCCAGCGGCAATTGCACGACCAGCCGGGCATGGTTCGGACGCTCAACGCCTTAGGGGAACTGGCCCGCGTCGTGGGCGATGATGCCCAGGCAGAGGCCCTGTACCATGAGGGCCTGGGCATCTCACGGGAACTGGGCGATGTCTATGGCCTGTCCCTGCAACTCGCCAACCTGGGCTATCTGGCGCTGCATCGCGGAGATGAGGCGGGCGCCGCGCCGCTCTTTGAGGAGAGTCTGAACCTGGCGCAGAAACGCGGGGATAGAACGCAAATAGCGCTGTGTCTGGCCGGCCTGGCAGGCGTCGCAGGGGCGCAGGGGTGGGCGGTGCGGGCGGCGCGCTTGCTCGGCGCGGCGGAGGCGCTGCTTGAGCGCACCGGCGCGAGGTTAGACCCAACGGACCGCGCCGATTATGATCGTATCGTGGAGGTTGTGCGGGCGGCATTGAGCGCCGATGTGTTGGCGGCGGCGTGGGCCGAGGGACGGGCGCTCACCCTGGACCGGGCCAACGCTTACGCGCTGGAGAGGACAGAGGACGGAGGACGGTTGACGGAAGCCACAGTCCCCGGTCCCCCGTCATCCGTCGTCGGTCAGCAACTGCGGCTGCTGGCGCTCGGCCCGGCGCAGGTCGTCCGGGGTGAGCGCGTGCTTACACCCTCTGACTGGACCTACGCAAAGGTGAAGGAACTGCTCTTTTACCTGCTGTGCCATACGGCAAGGACGCGGGAGCAGATCGGCCTGGCCCTGTGGCCGGATGCCTCGCCAGCCCGGCTGCGCAGCCACCTGAGCAACAGCCTGTACCATCTGCGCCGGGCGCTGGGCCGCCCCGAATGGGTCGTCTTTGAGAACGATGCCTATGCCTTCAATCGCGCCCTGACCGCCTGGGAGGGAAGCCCGGCCTACTGGTTTGACCTGGAGGCGTTTGAGTCGCACCTGGCCGCAGCCAGGCGGTTGCAGGACACGGCGCAGGCCATCCACCACCTGGAAGAAGCCATCGCGCTGGTCCGGGGGGAGTTCCTGGAAGATTTCTCCCAGGGCGACTGGTTCATCCTCCAGCGCGAAGAGATACGTCGTAAGCACCTTGAGGCGTTGCTGGCCCTGGGCCGGTTGCACTTTGAACAGGCCGAATACGGCCGGGCTGCCGAGGCGTATCGCCGGGCGATTGCGCAGGACAGTTACCTGGAGGCGGCGCACCGCGGGTTGATGCGCTGCTATGCGCGGTTGGGGGAGCGCGGCGGGGCGCTGCGACACTACCAGGCATTGGTGGAACTCATGCGCGACGAGCTGGGTGCGCCGCCCGCGCCGGAGACGACGGCGCTATTTGAACGTCTCCGGCGCGGCGAAGAGTAGCGGAGATGCAGAAACCCGGTTTCCACAAGAAACCGGGTTTCTGTGTTTTTGGCCGCGCATTTAGTCGCTTTTTAGCCACCGGTACGATCAGCCCATGCGATATTGTCTGAAGAAGGGAGGATGGGACAAGATGGCTTTGTATCTGGTGCACTGCCACGTACCGGGGAAGGCACTCAACGAGCTGGCGGCCATGCAGCGAGCCATCATGGAGACGAGCCAGCGCTTCAGCGCAGAAGGCAAGCCGGTGCATCTCGTCCACAGCACCTTCGTGCCGGGTGAGGCGCATGTCATGTGCCTGTTTGAGGCAGCCAATGCGGCACTGGTGCGGGACGTGAATGAAGTGGCGCGGGTGCCCTTCATGCGGGTTGTTGAGGCTCTGGATTTGACCCCCAAACTGGGAGGAGGTTGCTTCATGAGCCCTGTGAGTGTTTAGGCAAAATGCCGTTATCAACGCGGTGATACCCAAAGACAACAGACCAAAACAAACGAAGCCAAAGGAGGAATATCACATGAACATCTATCGTCTATTGCTGGGAAGCGTGGTGGTGCTGGGGCTGGTGATGGCGCCGGGGCAGCCGGTCCAGGCCGCGCGCTCACAGCCCAAGCCGGAGGCCTTCGGCCCGTTGGTCGCCATTGACGTCCGGCCTGGGGCGCAGAAATACCCCGCCGTGGATTGGGGATGCCTGACGTTGGGTGGGGCGTTCTTTACCGTCTATGAGCATCAGACCGGCGCCACCAATGACATCGCCGGACGCCTGACGGACGACCCGGGCTTCGTGGCCGACCCGGCCGGGCCGTTTGCGGTGGTCATGGCCGCGGGCGACCAGAGAAGGCCGGCGGTGGCCCAGAACACCGCCGCCGGTGCGCCCGGTGATGGCTTCATCGTGGTGTGGATGAGCAACGTCGGCGGCGGCTGGGACATCTATGCTCAGGTGTGGGGCTGCAACAAGATGCCTTTAAGCCCACCCGTGGTGGTGAGCAACCCTGACGGCGACGCGCTGATCAACGACGACATCTACCCCGACGTGGCCTGCGGGCTGCTTGTCTGCTGGGTGGTCTGGCAGAGCAACCGTGCGGGCAACTGGGACATCGTCGGCCAGCGAGTGAACGGCGCTGGCAATCTGGTCGGCGGCAATGTGGCCCTGACCACGAACCCGGCCCCTCAACACGCGGTGGCGATTGACTACAACCCGCTTAACGGCTGTGCGCCGGACAGCTTCCTGGCCGTGTGGCATGACGGCCGTAACGCCGGCGCGGGCAACGGCTGGGACATTTACGGCCGGCAGCTTGACAGCGTTGGGCTGTGTACGGGCGAGATGGCGACTTATGCCGGGGCGGGCGATCAAATGGAACCAGACCTGGCCTATGGGAGCGCCGCTATGGTGTATCAGGTCGTCTGGCACGACAACCGCGCCGGGGGTTGGGACATCTACGGTGAGGTGGCCAACCCGGATGGCTCGGCGGCGGCCGCAGCGCTGGCCTTAGCCGCGGGCGCAGGTACGGAGGTCCGCCCAGCAGTGGCCTACGACATGGCCTTCGCTCGCTTCCTGACCGTGTGGCAGGGCAATGGCGCCGGCACCTATGATCTGTATGGACAACTTACCACCGCTGGCGGCGCACTCATGGGCGGCAACTTCCCCCTGCAAGCCACAGCGGCCCAGGAGCAAAACGCGGCCGTGGCCTTCTCCCCGATCTCGCTGAACTTCTACGTCAACTGGGACCGGCAGTTGCGGAACATCCTGGGCATCGCTTACTGGTAAACACCCCCCATTCGTCCCTGTCCAGTCCAGCTTTCAATTGGCGCCAGGTAGGGGCAACCACCAGGGTTGCCCCTACCGCCGCTGGGCGCGCCGGTGGGCAGTCAGGCGAAGACTGCTTCTTTCATTGATTCCTGTCGCCGAAAGCCTGCCCAACTGTAGGGGCATCCCTTGTGGATGCCCAGGGCGAAGGGGCGGCGTTATGCGCCGGGGGGCGCCGGGCGAAGAGTTGGCCGGCCTGATAGGAACTGCGCACCAGGGGGCCGGCGGCAACGGCCCGAAAGCCCAGGGCCAGTCCCACCTGGCGATACCAGGCAAACTCCACCGGATGGATGTATTCGGCCACCGGCCAGTGTCGCGCCGTGGGCTGCAGGTATTGCCCCAGGGTCAGCAGTTCGCATCCGGCCCGCCGCAGGTCTTTCATTACCTGAATGACCTCCCCCCGCGTCTCCCCCATCCCCAGGATCAACCCGGCCTTGGTTGTCAGGCCAGCGTGCCTGGCCCAGGCCAACACGCTCAGGGCGCGGCGATAGTCCTTGCGGGGCTGGATCACGGGATAAAGCCGGGGGACGGTTTCAATGTTGTGGTTCAGCACGTCAGGTCGCGCCGCAATGACCTGCTGTAGAGCCGCCAGCGAGCCAGCGAAGTCAGGGATCAGCACCTCCACCGTGACGCCGGGACAACGGCGGCGCACAGCGGCGATGGTGGCGGCAAAGTGCGCCGCACCGCCATCGGGCAGATCGTCACGGGCCACTGCAGTGATCACCACGTGGCGCAACCCCATCCGGGCGGCGGCTTCTGCCAGCCGGTCGGGTTCAAACGGGTCGGGCGGGAGCGGTCGCCCTGGCGTGACCGCACAGAAGCGGCAATGGCGGGTGCAGATGTCGCCCAGGAGCATAAACGTCGCCGTCCCCCCGCCCCAGCACTCGCCGATGTTGGGGCACAGGGCCTCTTCACACACCGTGTGCAGGCGCAAGTCCTGAAACAGACCGGCCAGGTACTCCACCTTCTGGCCAACAGGGGCGCGGGCGATGAGCCAGGGTGCCTGCTGAAACCCGAACTCCAGGGCCACCTGGAAGACCTGGGCAAAGGCTTCCACATAGGCCGTCTCCACCGCTGCCAGGTCAGGTGGCTGGACGAGAACCTGCGCCATAGAGGCCACCCCTTTGTCCGCCAGGCCGCAGGGGGTGATGAGCTGAAAGTGCTCCAACGAGGGAGCGATGTTGAGCGCCAGGCCGTGATAGGTCACCCCCCGCCAGCTCCCCCCGTTGGCTGAGGCCGGGGCCAGGGCGATGCCCACAGCGCCGATTTTGTTTTCCCCAACCCAGACACCGGGATGGCGTTCCTGCCGCCCGGCGGCGATGCCGAATCGGTTCAGGCAGGCGATGGCAGATTCCTCCAGCCGCCACAGATAGGTGTGGGGGTCGTAGGGATGGGCCGGGCTGCCCAGCTTGAGGATCGGATAGGCCACCAGTTGGCCGGGGCCGTGGTAGGTCGCCCGGCCCCCCCGGTCCGTCTGGACCAGGTCCACGCCCAGCCGCTGCAGGGCGGCTGGTGAAACACGCAAATCCTCAGCGCCGCCGCCCCTGCCAAAGGTGATGACGGGAGGGTGCTGGACCAGCAGCAGCAGGTCACCCACCGCGTCTTGTTGCCTGGCCTCAACCAGCCGTTCCTGGAGCCGCAATGCCCAGCGATAGTCAACCGTGCCCAACCTCAGGATGGTGACCTTGTTCATGCCCATCCGGCCCCCCCCCTCACAATTGCCTGGCGGCATCCTGGGCAGCTTCGGCCAGGGCCTCCGCCACCGTAGGATGGCCGACGACCATCCCGGCCAGGTCTTCGGCCAGCGCTTCCAGGCGCAGTGCCAGGGCCGCCTGGGCGATCAACTCGGTGGCATAAGGACCCAGGATATGGACTCCGATCAGCTTGCCGTGGGGTTTCTGGGCCAGGACCTTCACCAGGCCCAGGGGTTGCCCCAGGGTCAGGGCGCGGGCGTTGCCCCCCAGGTCGGCCCGCCCGATAACCATCTCAATTCCTTGCGCCTGGGCCTCCGGTTCGGTGAGCCCCACCGCCCCGACTTCCGGCGGGTTGTGGTAAGTGCGGGGGACAACGCGGGCATCTAACACGGCTCTGCCGCCGAGGGCGTTCTCCGCAGCCACCAGCCCCTGGGCGCGGGCGAATTGGGAGAGCATCCAGCCGCCGGTTACATCGCCAGCGGCGTAAACCTGGGGCTGGGCGGTCTGTTGGTGCTCGCTCACCATTACCGCGCCCCCCTCAACCCGGATGCCTACCCCAGCACCCGGCTGTCCACCTGCTGCCCCGGCAGGGACGAGGGGCCGGCGGCAGTCTGAGATCAGGACCCTGTCGCCCACCTCGGCGGCGCCATCGGTGCTGTGCACCTGCTTCTGGCCCTGGGGCGTCGTGACGATGGCCCGGGCAGGAAAGCGTAGCCGCACCCGAACCCCCATCTCCTCCAGCACAAACTGCAGGGCTTCGGCGACCTCCGGGTCTTCGCGGGGCAGGAGTTGAGGGCCTTCTTCCACCAGGGTAACCTGAGAGCCAAAGGTATGAAAGAAGACCGCCCACTCCACCCCGATGAAGTTCCCGCCGAGCACAATCAGGCTGGGCGGTGGCTGATCCAGGTCCAGCGCATGGTCGGTGGTCAGAACCCCAGGTTCATCGGCGCCTGGGATGGCTGGCAGGACAAAAGACGAACCGGTGGCCAGGATCAGGCGGGGGGCACGTAGAACACGTTTCAGGCCAGTAGGCTCCTCCACCTCCACTGCGTCCGGCCCCACCACACGGGCATCCCCGCGCACGACCTGAACACCGCTCTGTTCCAGTTGAAAGTGGATAGTGCTGTGCAGGCGCTGGATGATCTTATCTCGCTGCTGGCGCAGGGAGGGGAAGTCTGGCTGCTCCAGGGCCAGGCCCAGTCCCCAGGCCCGTGCGTCCCGGCTCTGGCGGCGGAGATAGGCCATCTCCACGCTGGCGACGGTGGGCACGCACCCCCGATGCAGGCATGTTCCCCCCAGGTGCTCTCGTTCCACCAGCAGGACCTGTGCCCCGCGTTCCCGCGCGCGTGTGGCTGCAGCCAGGCCCGCCGGGCCTCCACCCAGGATAATCAGATCGGCGTCCATGTCAGGTTACATCCGCAACAAGGTAGAGATAGCTTCTCCAAAAACAAATCTGCGTGTTGCTCCACCAGTTCTCTAACCTGGCGGAGCTCCTTGGAATTATAACCCACTGCCCACGCCGGTGTCACGGGGCGTAACCAAAACCTGGCGGCGTTCTCTGCCGTTTCAACGTGAATGTGTGGTGGCTCATGGCCTTCTTTGCTGAAGAAGAACCGATGTGGACCAATCCTCAAGGCTGTAGGCATGGTGCACTCGGAAGCTCCGATGGGTGCTGAGCGAAGCCAGGCATCTAGAATGGCCCCCCACCCCGGCCCTCCCCCCTTGTGGAGGGAGGGCCGGGGTGCGACCCTTCGCTGCGCTCAGGGTAGCATTTTTGAACCAGGTTCTACACAAAGATCAAGGCTGGCGTTTCCAATAGCTCCCTTACCCGGTCCAAGAAGGCGGCTGCCGGAGCGCCGTCCACCAGCCGATGGTCAAAGGTCAGGCTCAGCGTCAGCAGCGCCCGTTTGGCGATCTCACCCTGGTAGATAGCCGGTTTCTCCACAATGCGGCCTACCCCCAGGATGGCTGCCTCGGGCGGGTTGATGATGGGCGTGAACCCATCCACATGGTACATTCCCAGGTTGGTGATGCTGAAGGTGCTCCCTGTGACCTCGTCCACCGTCAGCGTCCCGGCTCGCGCCCCTTCCGCCAGCCGCTTCGTCTCCTGGGCGATCTCCTGAAGGGTCTTCTTGTCTGCGTCCCGCACCACCGGCACGATCAGGCCGTCCTCCAGCGCCACCGCCACCCCAATGTGGATCTCCGTCAGGAGCTGAATCTCTTCGCCGACCAGGGTGGCGTTGAGCAGGGGGTGTTCTTTCAGCGCCACTGCCACGGCCTTCACGATGATGTCGGTGTAACTCAGGTCGTAGCGCTGCTTGAGCCGCTCCCGCAGTCGCACGGTCTCGGTGACGTCGGCCTCGGTCAGCAGCGTCACCTGGGCCATGCTCTGCAGGCTCTCGCTCATGCGCTGGGCGATCATCTGGCGCATCCCGATGAAGGGGATCGCCCGCGCTGGGGGAGCAGCCACGGGGGGCACCCCTGCTTTGCGAGCCTCAACGAAAGCCAGGACGTCCTTCTCGGTGATGCGGCCGCCAGCACCCGTGCCCTTCACCTGAGCCAGGTCAACCCCGTGCTCGCGGGCCAGCGTCCTGGCCATAGGCGAAGCCAGGACCTCAGCGGGAGCACCTGCCGCTGGCGCCGCTGCTCTGGCGCGTTCCTCGGCGGCGCGCTGCACGTCGGCTTCGGTGATCCGGCCCTCAGGGCCGGTGGCGGTGACCTGAGTCAGGTCTATGCCCAGTTCTTTGGCCAGCCGCCGGGCCGCTGGTGACGCCGGGACGAAGGGGGCAGCCTCAGGCGGTGGAGCCGCCGGTGCCGGCGTTGGAGCTGCCGCAGCCGGGGCGGCAGCCGGGGGTGGGGCGACCTCGGGCATGGCTTCACCTGGGGCGAGAATATAGCCGATAACCGCGCCCACCGGCCGGGTCTCCTTTTCCCGAACGACATGGCGGACGACCCCGGTCGCCGGCGCCTCAATCTGGTAGCTGATCTTCTTACTCATCACCACAACGAGGGGATCGCCTTTGTTGACTGTCTCGCCGTCGCGCTTGACCCACTTGACCACGGCCCCCTCAACCATAGCCATACCCAGTTTGGGCATGATGATTTGTGTGGCCACTCCCGTCTCCTCGTGCATCACAGGGCTATGCCACCAACGACTTCACCGCGGCAGCGATGCTGGCCGCGCTGGGGATGACGAAGTCCTCCAGCGTGTCGCTGTAGGGGATGGGCACGTCGGGCACGGCCAGCCGCCTGGGCGGGGCATCCAGATAGTCCAGGGCCTCTTCGGCCACCAGGCAGGCGATTTCGCTGGCCAGGCCGAAGCTCTTGTAGTCCTCGTCCACAATGAGCAGCCGGTGGGTCTTCTTCACCGAGTTGAGGATGGCCGCCTTGTCCAGCGGCACCAGGGTGCGCAGATCAATGACCTCGGCGCTGATGCCCTCTTGCGCCAGCGTCTGGGCGGCCTCCAGAGCGCGATGGACCATCATCGCCACGGCCACAATGGTCACGTCCTGGCCCTCCCGCTTGACGTCGGCCACGCCGAAGGGGAGAGTATAAGGCTCTTCCGGCACGGGAGCCCAGGTCGCTTCAATGATGCTCATCCAGGGCAGGCCCATTAGCCCCTTGTGGAAGAAATACATCACCGGGTTGTCGTCGCGGATGGCCTGGATCATCAGGCCCTTGGCGTCATAGGGCGTGGAGGGGACGACGACTTTGATCCCAGGCAGGTGGGCGAAGAGGCTGTACAGGCATTGGGAGTGCTGTTCGGCGTCGTTGTAGCCTCCACCGATGGCCGTCATGAGCACCACGGGCACCTTCATCTGGCCGCCGGACATGTAGTGGATCTTGGACATGTGGTTGAGGACCTGGTCAAAGCAGGCGCCGATGAAGTCAATGAACATCACCTCCACAATGGGGCGCATTCCTTCCAGCGCAGCGCCCACGGCGGCGCCGACAAAGCCCATTTCTGAGATGGGCGTATCCCGTATGCGCTCGTCGCCGAACTGCTTCCACAACCCATAGGTGGCGCCGAAGATGCCGCCATAGACGCCGACATCTTCGCCCATGACGAACACTCGCGGGTCGCGCTCCATCTCCTGCTGGATGGCCTCGGCAATGGCCTGATACATGGGGATAACTCGCTGTGCCATGTTGCTTCCTCCTCTCGTTGGCAAGTGGACCCTCGCATCCCTTAAGCGAAGACGTGCTGGAGCGCCTCGGTTGGCTCCGGGTAAGGGCTCTGGCGGGCAAACTCAACGGCTGCATTGACGGCAGCGGCCTCCTCCTGCTGGATGCGTTCGGCATCGGCCTGGGTGAGGACCCCGTCCTTGATCAGCTTCTCGGCGAAGCGGGGGATGGGGTCTTTCTTGCGCCATTCCTCTTCTTCACCGGCCGGCTTATACACCTGGGGGTCGCCCTCAAAGTGTCCCCGGTAGCGATAGCACAGGCATTCAATCAGGGAAGGCCCTTCACCCCGGCGGGCGCGGGCGATGGCTTCGCCGGCCGCCTCATAGACGGCCATCACATCCATGCCGTCCACCAGCACGCCGGGCATGCCGTAGCCCGTCGCCCGCTCGGCGTTTGACCGGACCGAGGTGGACTTGGTTTTAGGCACGGAGATGGCGTACAGGTTGTCCTCGCAGATGAAGACGACCGGCAGTTTCCACAGCCCGGCCAGGTTCAGGCTTTCGTGGAACGCGCCGATGTTGGCCGCCCCCTCGCCGAAGAAAGACACCGCCACGTTGTCCCGGCCCTGCATCTTGATGGCCAGGGCCGCACCCACGGCGTGGGGGATGCCGCCGCCAATAATGCCCCCACAGCCGAAGTGCAGGCTGGCGTCAAACAGGTGCATGTGGCCGCCCTTGCCCTGGCACAGGCCCGTCTTCTTGCCGAACAGTTCGGCCATCATCGGCTTGAGGTCAACGCCCTTGGCGATAAGATGGCCGTGGGCGCGATGGGTGCCGGTCACGACGTCATCGGGTCGCAGGTGGGCGCACACGCCGACGGCCACGGCCTCCTCGCCACTGTAGAGGTGCATCTCGCCCGGGATGGGCCCGGCGGCGATGTTGAAGACAGGCGTCTTCCCCTCCCAGTATAGCTCGCCGACGGTCTCCTCAAAGGTGCGGATCCTGACCATCAGGCGATACAGTTCAACGAGTTTCTCCTTGTTGACCTCCATGGGATTTCCTCCTTCCTTGAAACGTAATGGTTGGCGACTGAGGGCGTCCACCAGTCAAGCCACACCGTTTACGCTGTCAGTAGATCACAGATTTGTCATGCGGAGCGCAGCGAAGCATCTCTACTTCGCAGACTAAGAGACCCTTCGCTTCGCTCAGGGTGACAGTTTTGTGATCTACTGGTCAAGCTACACCGTTTACGGTGTAGTCAAACTGGTCTACACCGTTTACGGTGTAGTCAAACGCCGGTGAGCGGCCCTCCCAGGGCGATTTTAATCGCCTGTTGCCTCTACATTGAAATGCGGCCTGGCAGATTGAAACACGCCAGCGCGCGCCGCCTCGGCCATACATGCGCCGATGTCCACCACCCGTGGCCCATGGTTCGTCAGGCGCACGGTGACGTGTTGCTGGCGACCGACCTCAATGGACCGTTCCCCATCCAGGGCGATGGTACACGGGCCGGGGCCCAAGGCCACCTCATCTCCCAGGGACAGGAGCTGATAGTGGTGAACTGCGACCGGGACGATCAGGCCAGGCGCGATCGGGGCCAGCACCTGGCTGCCGCCCTCCCCAATCTGCACATACATCCCCGTGCCCTCCCGGGCGTCAAAGGGGTGCAGGCAACTACCCACTGCGGACAGGCCGATACTGCCGGGCTGGGCGCGGGCCAGGACCATCTCGCGGATGCGTGTCGGGTCCCACAGGGCCCGGCTGCCGATGAACAGGTCCGCGCATACCACCACATCAATCAGGGCGATGCCCATCAACTGGCCATCGGCGTATACTTCCAGTCGCTTGGTGGTGAAGGTCACCCGCTCCACATCTACCGCCTGTACCGCCACCAGCCCGGCAGCCAGCCCGGCCACGGTGCCCTCAATCATGCTGGGAAAGACATTGTTGGTGCCTGTTGAGATAGGCACCAGGGGGATCAGTCCACAGCCCCTGGCCACCGCCTGATTGGTTCCATCGCCTCCCAGGGTGATGATGCAGCCGACGCCCATGTCCTGGAAGCGCCGGGCGGCTTCGGTGGAGTCCTGGTCGCTGGCCAGCACCGGCATATCCAGAAATGCCACCTCCAGGGAGGGCTTCAGGCCGTCCAGGGCGCGTATCCCCAGGCCGTAGTAGTCCGGCATAAAGACCGCCCGCCGCACGCCCACCGCGTCCAGCGCCAGCAGGACACGGCGCAGGATGTTCACCTTTTCATTGTTGTCAAACACCGAGCCGTAGGCCACCAAGCGACGGATGTCCTTGCCTGAGGCCGGGTTGGCGATGATCCCCACAGTTGGCATGATTGACCCCCTAGACCTCCGAGGTCTTAAAGACCTCGGAGGTCTATCGGTGCTATGCCACCAGCGACTTCACTGTGGTGACGATCCGGTCCACACTGGGGACGTAGTGGTCCTCCAGCGGTGGGCTGAAGGGCACCGGCGTGTGTGGCGCTGTCACCATGCGCGGCGGCGCATCCAGGTAGTCAAAGGCCCGCTCACTGACCAGCGCCACAATGTCTGTAGCGATACTGCAGCGCGGGTTGTCCTCATCCACCACCACCAGCCGGTGCGTCTTCTTGACCGATTCCAGGATCGTCTTCTCGTCCAGCGGCGACAGGCTGCGCAGGTCAATCACTTCCACATCCACCCCGTCCTGGGCCAGCTTCTCCGCCGCCTCCAGGGCAAAGTGAACCATGCGGCCCAGAGTCACCAGCGTGACATGCTTCCCCTGGCGCTTGACATCGGCCACGCCCAGGGGGATAGCGTAATCGCCCTCGGGCACCTCGCCGGTCGTGTCATACAGCAGCTTGTGCTCAAAGAAGATCACCGGGTCCGGGTCGCGGATGGCGGAGATGAGCAGCCCCTTGGCATCGTAGGGGGTGGCCGGGACCACCGTCTTCAGGCCCGGCATGTGGGTGAAGACGGAATAGTGGCAGCCGGAGTGCTGGCCAGCCGCGCGGAAGCCGGCGCCGATCATGGTGCGGATCACCATGGGTACCTGGGCCTTGCCGCCGAACATATAGCGCAGTTTGGCCCCCTGGTTGAAGATCTGGTCCATGGTCACGCCGAAGAAGTCCACGAACATGAGTTCGGCGATGGGCCGCAGGCCCGTCGCCGCGGCTGCCACCGCCGCGCCGATGAAGGCCGACTCGCTGATGGGCGTGTCCAGGACACGCTTGCGGCCGAACTCCTTGGCCAGCCCTTTGGTGACCCCCAACACACCGCCCCAGGCCTCTTCACCTTTGCCTTCAATGTGGGGGATGGTGGCGCCGCCGGCCACATCCTCACCCATCAAGACCACCCTGGGATCACGGCGCATCTCCAGGCGGATGGCCTCGTTGATGGCTTCGCGGAATGTCAAAGTGCGTGTGGTCATGGCTCCACCTCCTCAGGGATAGCTCACGTAGACATCGGTCAGGCACTCTTCTGGCGCCGGGTAGGGGCTCTCCTCGGCGTAGCGCACTGCCTCGTCTATAGCCTGGGCTACTCTGGCATCAATTTCGGCCAGTTCATCCTCAGAGACCAGGCCGCGCTCCAGCACCCGCTTGCGGAATTGGGCGATAGGGTCGCGGGCGCGGTAGCTGGCGACCTCCTCCTCGGTGCGATAGGTCATCGCGTCGCCCTGGAAGTGGCCGTAGTAGCGGAAGGCCCTGGCTTCAATGAGGGTCGGCCCGTCGCCGCGCCGCGCCCGGGCGACTGCCTCGCCGGCGGCCTCGTAGACGGCGAAGACATCGCTGCCGTCCACCAACACGCCGGGCATATTGTAGGCCGTGGCCCGATCTGCGAAGCTCTTGGTCGCGCCGTGATAGGTCCACGGCGTGGACTCGGCGTACAGGTTGTTCTCGCAGACGAAGATCACGGGCAGCTTCCAGATGGAGGCCAGGTTCATGGATTCATGCATCGTCCCCTGCTCAGCGGCGCCATCGCCGTAAAAGCAGACGGTGACCTGATCTGTGCCCAGGACCTTAGCGGTGAGGCCGGAGCCGCAGGCCAGGGGGCCGCCGCCGCCTACGATGCCATTGGCACCGAGCATGCCCTTGTCCACATCGGCGATGTGCATGGAGCCCCCCTTGCCCTTGCACGCACCGGTGGCCTTGCCATACAGTTCGGCCATCATTGCGTTGACGTCCACCCCCTTGGCGATGCAGTGGCCGTGCCCGCGGTGCGTGGAGGTGATGTAGTCGCGGTCGGTGAGGTGGGCGCACACCCCCACCGCGATGGCCTCCTCGCCGGCGTATAGGTGCACGAAGCCGGGCAGTTTGCCTGCGGCGAACAGGTCCGCCACCCGGTCTTCAAACGCGCGGATCAGTCGCATCCGCTCGTATATCCAGAGCAACTTCTCTTTGCTAATTTCCGCCATGGCAGCCTCCTTTCGTCGTGCTGATTTACCGCGGGGCCTTCACCACCCTGGCGGTGGAGTTAAACAAAAGCAGAGGGAATTCATATCCCATGAATTCCCTCTGCTCATTTTCCCAGAGGAAGAGAGAGAACGCTCCGATGTGTGCCCGCCGGGTAAGCCATTCCATCCCCTCCGTGGATGGGGTTTGCAACAGCCCTGTCCCTACGCTGGCATTACCCAGATCAGGTTCGGAGGGTCGATGGCCTTCCTGGGCGTGCTGCTACGCCAGAGCAGCCATCCTCTCAGCCCGATTGGTTCAGGCTCCCCTTGGGCAACTCCACCGTCATTCAACAGTATATCGGACAATCCCCACCTTGTCAAGCGGGTGACTTTCGCGATCGCGCCATCGCTGGCGGAAATCGGCCTATTCAGATATAATAGCGCTTATGGTCAACCAGGGTCAGGCCATGGGCACGCCAGCCGTGACGCTCCGGCGCTGCCCTGTGTGCGAGCGGCGGGTTGGCGCACAAGATGAGATTTGCTGGATGTGCGGGAGCGACCTGAGCCTCCCGCCAGAACCTCCGCCGCTTGCCCGGTTCGCTGACGAGCCTGGCAAAGCCGCCCCGACCGCCGAACCTGCTCCTGCGCCGCTTCTTCCGTTGCGCCCAGGGCTGAAGCTCCATAAGATAGGACTCACACGCCCGCGCCTGCCCGATCTGTCCGCTCTGTCCCTTCCCCGCCTGGCGCTGATCCTCCTGGGCCTGTTCACCCTGGGCCTGCTCGTTCGCGCGGCCTTCCCGCGCCCTGCACCCGCCCTGCCCACCGAGACCGCAGCGGCTGTCGCTATCGCCGTGACGCCCACAGCCACACCCACAGTCACCCGGACGCCCACAGGGACATTTACGCCGACTGCCACCTCAACAGCCACGCCGACGCCTACGCACACCGCCACACAGACGCCGCTACCCACCCGTGTCTATGTCATCCAGCCCAATGACACCCTGTTGGAGATCGCTGCGCAATATGAGGTCACAGTGGAGGCGATTCTGGAGGCGAATCCGGGCCTGAATGCGACCCGCTTGCAGCCCAACCAGGAGATCATCATCCCCTGGCCCACACCGACAGCATCGCCAACCTCCCCTGCCACCGCTGCTGTGCCCGCTGCCCAGATCGCCACATTCACATATACCGTCCAACCCGGCGACACGTTGCTAGGTATTGCGCTGAAATACGGGCTTCCCGTTGAGACGATCCGCCAATTGAACCAGCTCCAGAGCGACCGGCTGCTAGCGGGCCAGACGCTGATCCTGCCGCTGCCCACCCCTACGCCGACGTTGACACCCACGCCCGGTCCATCGCCCACCCCCACACCGCGCCCACCTTATGAGGCGCCGGTTCTGCTCAGCCCGGTAAATGAGGCGGTATTTGACGCCGACGACCCGATTGTGCTGCAATGGACATCGGTGGGCATCCTGGGTGAGGGGGAGTGGTATCAGGTGACTGTCATCAACACTGGCGCGCCGGGCAGCCCCCCCTACCGGGTTACCACGAAAACCACCAGCTTGCGTTTACCGCCAGACCTGCGACCCAACAGCCCGGCTCCACAGACCTTTCAGTGGAGTGTCCTCGTGGTGCGCGAGGCTGGCACCTATAGCGACGGCTCGCCCCGCTACCTCCCGCTCAGCCCCACCCCAGCGTTGCGCATCTTCCTGTGGCAGGGGCGTGCCCCCACCCCTACCAGCACACCCTGACCCGATGGACCGCTGAGGCCCGGCTTTTGGATGGCCAGAGCAGGGTCATCCTGAGCGTGGCAAAGGACAGGCTTCAACGATCCTAACGCGCCAACGCCAGCAGTTGATCGAGGACATCGCGCGGGTCCACCAGTGCCACCCACTCGGCCACATCGCCCAACAACTCGCGGGCCGTCTCGTGGTCCTCGCGGGGGACGATCAGCACCAGAGGGATGCCCTGCGTGCGGCAGGCGGTGATGAAATCGCGTGGGCCTAAGGGGACGCCTGCGGCGGGCATGACCTTATGCAAATAGCCCACCACGGCAGCGATGTTGTCATGGCGCGTCAGGTGCATGACGTACCGCCCATGATTGTCATAGCCGTTGCTCACGGGCAAGGTCTCAATGCCGTTCAACACCAGCCGGGTGAGGACCAGAGGGTCTGTGCCTTCAAAATAGCCAATTGTCGCCATAATCGCCTCCTGTTCAAGGGCAATATATTGAGGATAACACACTATAAGCGAAAGCGTGACGGCCGTCAACCCCTGGTTTATATGGTATAATGTCCGCCGGAAGATGTAGGATGGCTGAAGCCTGGCTTCAGCACGAGGTGCAGGTTTGTTCAACCCTTTCAAGGGCTTACGTGAAAGTTTAGACCGCACCCGGCGCACCGTCTTCGGCCAGATCGCTGCGGTGCTGGGAGCGACGGAGATCACCGGGGCCACCTGGGAGGACCTGGAGGCGCTGTTGATCCAGGCGGATGTCGGCGTGGCCACGACCGCGCTCCTGCTGGAACGGCTGAAGGAGCGCGTCCGGCGCGAGGGCCTCCTGCGTAGCGATGAACTCCAGGGTGCTCTCAAGGCCGAATTGCGCGCTCTCCTGGGCAACCCGCCGCCGTTGCGCCTCAGCCGCGACCGGCTGCTGAACGTCGTCTTGATTGTGGGGGTGAATGGGAGCGGCAAGACCACCTCCATCGGCAAGCTGGCCTACTATTACCGCCAGCAGGGATGGTCGGTGCTCCTGGCCGCCGCCGACACCTTCCGGGCGGCAGCGATTGAGCAACTGCGCATCTGGGGGCAGCGGGCCGGCGTGGGGGTGATCAGCGGCCAGCCTGGCGGCGACCCCGGCGCCGTGCTGTACGATGCGATCCGGGCCGCGCGCTCGCGCCAGGTGAACCTGGTCATCGCCGACACTGCCGGGCGCCTGCACACGAAGTATAACCTGATGCAGGAGTTAAAGAAGGTGCACGGCGTGGCCATGCGCAATGTCCATGAAGCGCCACATGAGACGCTGCTCGTCCTGGATGCGACCACCGGCCAGAACGCCCTGGCCCAGGCCCGCAGCTTCCAGGAAGCAGTCCATGTGACCGGCGTGGTTCTGGCGAAGCTGGATGGCACCGCCAAAGGGGGGATGGTCTTCGCCATCGCTCACGAACTGGGGCTGCCGGTGCGCTTCGTGGGCACCGGCGAATCCATTGAAGACCTGGCGCCGTTTGACGCCGATGTGTTTGTAGACAGTCTATTTGCTTAGAAGGAGTTATTGCAATTATGGAAGAGCTTGTCAGTCGTCTGAAAGCCTTGAACGTCAGAATTGAGTTCCTTAAGGAGCGTCTTTGACATCGCGAGCAAGCAGGCGGAGATAACGCGACTGGAACAGCGGGCCGTGGACCCTCATCTATGGGATGACCCCCAAACGGCCCAGGCTGTTATGCGCGACCTGGCCCGCCTGCGCGACGAGGTCGCGGTTTGGGAACGCCTCTCAGCGCACATTGCGGATGCGCTGGCATTGGCCGAACTGGGGGATGAGGGCCTGCGCCCCGACCTGGAAGCGGAGGTCGCGGCCCTGGAGCAGGAGGTGGGGCATCTGGAATTCCGCCTGCTCTTGAGTGGCCCGTATGACAGGAGCGATGCCATCCTGGCGATCCACGCCAGCGAGGGGGGCACAGAAGCGCAGGACTGGGCCGCCATGCTCCTGCGCATGTATCTGCGCTGGGCCGAATCGCACGGCTACAAGACCGAGGTCCTGGACAGTCTGGCAGGGGAAGAGGCCGGCTACAAGAGCGTCACAGTCAGCGTCGCTGGCGAGTACGCCTATGGCTATCTCAAGGGGGAGCGCGGCGGCCACCGCCTGGTGCGCCTGTCGCCCTTTGATGCGGCCCATCGTCGCCATACCTCCTTTGCCACTGTGGAGGTCTGGCCAGATATTGAGAGCACCACCGAGGTCACCATTCACCCGAACGACCTGATCATTGAGACGTTCCGCGCCTCTAGCGCCGGTGGGCAACATGTCCAGAAGAACGAGACCGCTGTACGCATCACGCATATTCCCACCGGCATCGTGGTCTCCTGTCAGAACGAGCGCTCACAGGTGCAGAACCGCGAGAACGCGCTGAAAGTGCTGCGCGCCCGGCTCCTGGCGTTGGAGGAGGAGAGGCGTCGCCAGGAGCTGCGGGCGTTGAAAGGGGAGCCGGTGATCGCTGGATTCGGTGTGCGCATCCGCTCCTACTTCCTCCACCCCTACCAGCTCGTCACCGACCACCGCACGGGCTATGAGACCAGCAATGCCCAGGCTGTGCTGGACGGGCAATTGGATGCGTTCATGGAAGCCTATCTGCGCCAGCAGCTCGGCGAACCGGCCACCCCGGTGCCCCCGGCTACTGAATAATACGGACCAGGCCGGCGTTGCCGTCCACTTCCAACATCTGCCCGTCGCGGATCAGCCGGGTCGCCTGGCCGGTGCCGACCACTGCCGGGATGCCGAACTCGCGCGCCAGGATGGCGGCATGGCTGAGCACGCCCCCCGTATCTGTGACGATGGCGGCCACGCTGGCAAACAGGGGCGTCCAGGGAGGCGCCGTCGTCTCGGTGACCAGGATGTCGCCGGGCTGGAGCCTGGCGACCTCGGCGAGCGAGTGCAACACACGCGCCGGGCCTCGCGCCAGGCCGCGCGCGCCGGGATGGCCGTACAGGATGGGCGGGTCAGGCGGCATGGGAGGCGCCCCCCAGAACCGCACGATGGCACGCATTATGGGGCTATCCGATTCGCCCGCCGGCGCACCCAGGACCGGCGGCGGCGAGATCGTGCGAAAATGGTCCATCTCTGCCCGACGCAGGGCCACGCGGGACCTGACCTCTAGAGCGCCGGGTGTCCGGGCTACTTCCCTCACTTCGTCCACTGTGAGGTAAAACATGTCATCCGGCCTGTCCAGCAGGCCAGCGGCCACGCAGCGCCGGCCCAACTCCAACAGGACCCGGCGCACCTGGTAGCGCACGCAGTAGTCAATGTAAAAGCCGTGATCTTCCAGGATCACGGTCGCAGCCTGGGCCGCTTTAAGCAGGTGCTCAAACACTTCCGTCACCTGCTGGGAGTAGGCCCTTACGTGCTTGCGCGTCTGCGCGATCAGCCGCTGGCGCTCGGCAGTCAGGGCCTGCCTCTCTGCCTCCAGGTCACGCTCCGGTTGGGCGATATAATCCTGCAGGCTCTTGATCACCGGGGTGGGGTCCTCTATCCAGCTTGGGGAGCTGATGTCCCATTTGTCATTGCGCTGGCCGTGCTCGCTGAGATAGGCGGCGAATTCCGCCAGGAAGGCCCGGCCTTCTGGGGATCTTTCCAGCGCGGTGGGGACGGCGGTGATCGGGCTATGGGCCAGGGCCTCGCGCACGCCCGGCAGGGCCAGGGCACGGCGACTCAATTGCCATAACGCCCGGCTGGCCTCCAGCGTCTTATTACTTAAACCCTGCAGAAGGCGATAGGGCCGGTATTCCTCTTGCTCCGGATACAGGTCATAGTAAAAGTCGGCGAACTGGCTCATCGCCATAAGCGTTGGCGCGGTGATCCAGATGTGGAGGTGCCACAGGCGTCTCACCCGGGCCACGCTTTCCTCCCAATGGGCGGCGAGCGCTGTCGCTGTCGCCCCGCTCAGATTGAAGGATTCCCAGGCGCGCAGATGTTCCCTGATCTCGGGGAGGAACACGGCCTGCCAGATCTCGCCTAGCCGCTCGATGGTGCGGTTGAACCTGCCTAAGGCGCGCTGTTCACGGGCAGCAAGCTCTTCGGCTGGCAGGGGAAGGGGCCCGAGGGCTTGATAATAGTAGGTGTTGATACGGCGCACACGGGCCATCAGAGGCAATTCAAAGGCGTGCGCCATAGCTGCAAAGGCCGCCTCAAACGCCGTGCCGATCAGCGAGAACTCCATCGGCGACACCGGCTCAGGGAAGTGCATCCGGTCGTGCACCCACGTCAGTGTAGCATCCTGGGGATCGTCCCAAGAGACGGGAAAATCGGTTGAATCAGATACCGGGATGGTCTCCAGTGAAATCATCGGGATATGTTGTTGGTTGCTGGTCGGGTGTGAGTAGCCCTATGCTTTATTATACAGTTTTTTATTCTCTCTGTCTTGTTATTCCCTCCCAGAGTAAGGAAGTGCGACGCGCGCCAGAAAAATCCTAGAGGGGGCAAATTCCTTCCCCCTGGATGGGGGAGGGGCAGGGAGAGGACGCCCCACCGTTTACGGTGGGGTATGCCCCCACCCCAACCCTCCCCCTTGACGGGGGAGGAAGCCGGGGGATAGAATCCCCCGGCTACTTGTATCAAACCCGCGTAGCGGGTTTCTCCGAAGAAGCCGCCGA
>FWWM01001149.1_pt1 | contig 82630 bp, 71 predicted proteins | sample 2228351 | NCBI WGS metagenome assembly FWWM01 (sample SAMEA103939774, study PRJEB20133) | metagenome | reverse complement strand
ACATCCGCGTCAAATACGGATGTGGAATTATTTATTTGAATTTGGCTACTCCAGAAAACGTTCCACTTGAAATTACCACTCCGCCCGGAGCTACAACTATTCCATGTACAACGATCACAGCTTCAACATAGTTATCTGAATATGTAACCCAAAATTTTTCAACATTTGTAACTTGAAATGCTATGATGCTATAATCCGGAATGATTGCTTTAGGGGTTAACTTCTTCTTAATAATATTTTGATTACCATTTACGTCGTAAAAATAAGTAGTAGTTTCCTCAACTATCGCATAACCAAGCCGGTAGATGCCATTTACAGGTTCCGTTCGTTTCTTAGTCTCAGTGAAAAGAATATAAAGAGTTGGTTGTCCAGCATCAATTTCAGATACTTCACCGTTTGTAACAGTACCTATCAGTCCGTTTTCTTTTACTATGTTTAGTTCTTGTTGAGCAAAACTTGTTACTGCAACCAAAATGACTATAAAAACAAAAGTAAACCTTTTTATCCCCTGTTCCTCCCTTTTGAAAAATTGTTCAAATCTAACGATGCGCACCGTTATAATAATTATATGTTCTTTTTTTTTTTTTTGTCAAGAGTATTTATGAAAATGTAATAAAAGTTGGGAGTAAACTTTTATATATGGAAATATTATTTGTAAAGCGAACTTTTTTGTGATAAAATTGTTTCGTGATTGTTTCCTGCCTAGCGAACCCGCAAAAACAGGAGGTTTTCAAAATTGGAAGAAAAAAGTTGGGAAAAAACTATTCCTCTTAAACTTACAGCATTTACATTTATTGATGGTTTTTTTATGGGAATATACGGTTTTTTGTACAACCTGTTCCTCAAAGAATTAGGATTTTCGTCGAGTTTTGTTGGAGATATATCTGCATACAGTCAGTGGGGAACTGCTATAATAAGTTTTGTGCTTGGATTTGTTTCAAGTAAATTAGACAAAAGAAAAGCACTTATTTCGTATTTTCTTTTAAGTGTGTTTTTTGGTTTCTACAGGCTTTTGGATTTTTCATCCCCAAGATTTGAAATTGTTTCTTTTCTTTTTGGCGGATTTTCTGGAATCACAGGGATACTGGTCTACACCTCTGTGGCACAAATTGGTAATCGAGAGAAAAGAGGAAAATATCTCGGATTGACCTTTGGACTTGGTATGTTTACAGGGGTTACAGGAAATCTTCTCGGCGGTTTCTTTGGACAGTTTTTTGGAATCAAAAACGCACTAATTGTAGTTTCGCTTTTAAGAGTATTGGCACTGATTCCTATCTGGAAGATAGAATTTCCAAGACTTACAGCTCACAAAGTGATTCTAACAAGTACTCAGAAAAAAGTCGTTTTGTACTATCTATTATCAACCGCATCAGTTGGTTTTGGTGCAGGGCTATTTGTTGGTTTTGGGAATGTAATCTTTTACGATCTATTCAAAATGAGTATCGCTGTGATTGGAATAATATTAGCTGTTGCTCAACTTATGACTTCAGTAGGTTCTATACTTTCACACAAAATAGCCAAAAAGATTGGTGAAATGAGGCTACTTATATTCTCATACGTGGTTGTTCCTATACTCATTGCCTCACTTAGCTTTGTTCGTGAACCGATAACCTTTACAACAGTCTATGTTTTAAGATTTGCAGTTATGAATATGGTAAATCCCGTTTTTAACAACATAATCTTTTCATTCCTACCACCAAACGTTTTAGTGACGATTTCGGGAATAAACCAATTCGTTAACAATTCTGCTCGAGCGGTATCAGCAAATGTTTTCGCTTCTTTCTCAGGACTTAAAGATGGTTACTCATATATATTCGCTGTGAGTTCAATTTTTTATGTACTTAATGCCTATTTTATGATACGAATTTATAAACAACTTTCTTTAAAAGAAACAAAGCAGACCGTAGTATGATAAATCTTTTGTGGAGGGTAAATATGCTAAAAACACTACTAAAACTATCTGTACCTTCAATGATCGCTTTTTCAGTTCAAGCATTGTATGACATTGTGGACATCTTCTGGATAGGTAAAATCTCACCGTCAGCGATAGCTGGTACTGTTATTTTTTCTACAGTCTTTTGGCTCTTCGAAATATTAAACGAAATAATAGGAACCTCTTCCGTTTCTATGATTTCACAATCTTACGGTGCTGGAAAGAAGGATTTAACGTCAAAGATAATCGAACAAACGTTTGTTTTTAAAGCGATAGTTGCCTTAATTGCAGGAATTCTTCTTATGATTTTTCTAAAACCACTCTGTTATTTGTTTTCAAAAGAACAAGAAGTTGTTCAATCTGCAATTCAATACGGATATATCCGTTCGTTTTTTATGCCTTTCTTTTTTATGACTTACTCAACGTATACCGCTTTGAGAAATATTGGTGATGCTGTAACACCTATGATAACTATGGCTGGTGGAAGCCTTCTTAACGTCTTTTTGGATCCAATATTTATGTTCGATAAAATTCCGGGGACAAACATAAAAGGACTAAATTTAGGTATCGAAGGTGCCGCATGGGCAACTGTAATATCAAGTTTTATACCTTTGATTTGGGGATTTATCGTTCTTTTGAAAGGAAAAAACGATGTCAAAATTTCTTGGTCTGGACTTTTTAGACTTGACAAGGCTATAGATATCAAACTTATGACCATTGGGCTTCCTACAGGTTTTGAGATGCTAATTAGAAACTTTTCGTTTGTTGTCGTTACTAAATTTGTTTCAAACTTTGGAACTGATGCACTTGCAGCAACTGGTGTTGTTAATAGAATATTTGGAATTGTTGTAATCCCGATGCTTGGACTTTCTATGGGAACCACGACTCTTGTAGGGCAATATCTTGGAAAGAACGAAGAAGAAAATGCTGTCAAAGTCTCTTGGCTATCTACAGGACTCAACTTTGTTGTTGCCACTATCTTTACATTGATCTCTTTCGCGTTTGGAAAGGGCATAATTCAGTTTTTCACAGCGGAGCAGAACGTAATATCTTTGGGAAGTGAGTTTTTAAAAATTGCAAGTCTTGCTTTTGAGCCATTAGCTCTTTCTTTCGGGCTTTCAAGTGCTTTTTTTGGTGCTGGTGAAACTATAATTACATTTTGGGGGAGTGTTGTCGGAAGGTGGTTTTTCCAAATTCCGTACGTTTTCGTGGCTATAAATTTGCTGAAATTCGGAGTAAATCATACTTGGTATGCTGGTATTGTCGGAGAAATTGCTGAAGCTTTGTATATCACGTTATTTTTCTTAAAAGGAAATTGGAAAAAGAAAAGGGTGATATGATACTATATCTTTGATAATCTTAGTGGTAGGAGGGGTTCGCATTTACAGGTTTCTTTATCTTGTCGGAAGTTGGTTCATCTTTTTAGGTGTTCTTTTTTCTGTTTTCATAGACGATGTAAGTCTTTTCAAGCAACTTACCATAATTATCTCCGAACCAGACCAACTTTTAACAGATTATCTTGAAATAGCAGGTCTTGGTGGAGCGTTTGTAAACTCAGGTCTTTTGATGATTGGATTCACCACTTTGTTGAAACTCATGAAGATAGCACTATCCGGAGTTTCAATAGCAGCGATCTTTACGATAGGTGGTTTTGCACTTTTCGGAAAAAATCTCTTCAACGTTACGCCAATAATCGTAGGAGTTTTTTTATACACTCTGTTATCAGGTCAAAATATGAAAACCTATCTTTACGTTGCTCTTTTTGGTACAGCTTTGGCTCCAATGGCGACTCATTTCGTCTTTTCAGGCGAATTTGGACACTTGGGAATTTTCTTAGCGATTTTAACAGGATTTTTATTGCCACCTTTGAGTTCATTTTGTCTAACCCTTCATAGGGGTTATAACCTTTACAACGTTGGGTTTACAGCAGGATTTTTAGGAATGATTTTAGGAGCATTTTTGAAAGGTTTTGGTGTAGAACCAAAAATGAGAATGGTTATACACACGGAAAATCAGTATTTACTAGGGGTTATAATGTATTCTACGTTTATTGCTATTCTTATGTACGGACTTTACAAAAACAAGGGAACTTTTAAAGGTTACAGCAAAATTTTCAAATATCCAGGAAAACTTCTAACTGATTTTGTTCTTTTGGAAAATGAGGGGATAACCTTGATAAACGTTGCTTTGCTTGGTTTCTTGGGAACCACTTATGTTGTTGCAACGAGAGGAATTTTGAATGGACCAACAATTGGTGGCATAATGACTCTTGCTGGATTTGGAGGACTTGGAAAACATCCAAAAAACGTGTTACCTGTCATGCTCGGTGTTTCTTTAGGCGCAGCCTTTAACACTGTTCCATTTAACTCAGTATCTATGACATTAGCTGCACTGTTTGGAACAACACTGGCACCAATAGCTGGAGAATTCGGAGTAGTTTGGGGAATCATCGCAGGATTTATACATAGTGAATTGGTCTTAAACGTAGGTTTCTTACATCATGGATTAAATCTTTACAACAACGGATTTTCTGGCGGTTTTGTTACAATTTTTCTAATACCTTTTGTTGAGGCATACAACAGTTTAAAAGCTTCTGTTTTGAAAACAATTTTAAGGAGGAAAGAAAATGAACAGAAGAGAGCTGATAGTTAAGTTCGCATCAGAACTTACGAACTACTTTCTTGAATGCCAAGCATCGGTAATTTATCAGGAAATAATAGCTCTTGAAAATAACTTTTACGTTGAAATCGAAGCGATTGTTCAACCAACGGAAGATTTGAAAAAGGTTCTCCAGACAATTGAAAAATTTAGAGAACATCCTGAGTTGAAGTATTATTCAAACCTTGCGACCGATAGTTTGAGCATTAACGACTTGTATGTTTTAGCTCCGTATATAACTAAAATAGAGTATGAACTGAATGAAAATTCTGTAAAGATATGGATTTTTGTGAAAAAATAGAAGCTACCGAGAAGGTAGCTTCTATTTTCTTTCGCCTATTTATTTTTAAATCTTCTCACATACTCTTGAGCAATGAACGCAGCCACATCTTCGGCAAATGTTCCAGGTCCAAAACCTGCGTCGAACCCAAGTTCTTTTGCAAGTTCGTGAGTTATTCTTGGACCACCAACTATCAATACTACTCTATCTCGTATCCCTTCCGCTTCAACCAATTCTACCAAATGCGTTAAATTTTTTATGTGTACATTCTTCTGGGTAACAGTTTGAGACACGAGCAATGCATCTGCATTTACTTCTATAGCTTTTGCCACGAACTCTTCATTTGGTACTTGAGCTCCCATATTGTAAACTTCAAACATTTTGTACCTTTCAAGTCCATAATGTCCTGCAAATCCTTTCATATTCAAAATAGCATCAAGTCCAACTGTGTGTGCGTCCGTACCAGTTGTTGCACCGACAACAACAAGTTTTCTACCTATATTCTCTTCAATGAATTTGTCGATCTCTTCCATAGACATATGTTCAACGTGAACTTTAGGAACACTTATAGAGGTGTAATCCACCGTGTGTACACAGTCACCGTAACCGATATAGAATGTGAATCCTTTTGTAAGTTCATAGTGGTAAACGATCATAGGGTTTTCGAGTCCCATCTTTTTCATAAGTATCTTAGCAGCTTCTATACCTTCCTCAGTATCTGGAACTGGAAGTGTAAAACTAACCTGAACTTTTCCATCATTCATCGTATCTCCGTAGGGTTTTATTGCCTTTAAATTTAAAGTTTTATCGAAATCTTTTTTATCAAGTGAGTAGAGTCCTCCGCCCATTTTATCACTCCTCACCTAAGAATAGTTTAACAAACGGATTGTAATAGTTCTTGCCCTTCTCGAATACGCCATCTAATCCTTTTCCACCTTTCATTGATCTCTTCGTGTTTGCAAAAACGCCTTTTTCAAGGGATTTGAAAAGCCCGTCTTCTCTCATCTTTTCAAGTAGTTCAATAGCTTGTCTTAGGACTTCTTGGGCTCTCCTTTGGATAATTCCACCCTCTTTGAAAACAACTTCGTCACTTATTGAACGCATATTGTTGAAGATATATTTTGCCGTATCGATAGCGATGTAGCGATCAGACAAGAAAGGAGTATGAATTGCTTCCGTCAACATTCCAAGAAGTTGAATTCCTTGTTTTGTCCAAATTCCAACAACATTAAACATTGCATCCTGAACAAGTCCTCTAAAGATATTTCCAGTCATAAATCTTGTTGGTGGCATATATTTGAGTGGAGCTTTCGGGAAAAGTTCTCGTGAGAGTTGTGCTTGGGCAAGTTCATACAGAAATCCATTTTCAAGAGATGGATCCATCTCAAATGCGTGTCCAAGTCCCATTTGTTCTTCAGGGATTCCTGCAAGTAGTGCAAGTTGCTCGTTTATAAACTGAGAAGTTATGACCGTATATCCTTGCTCATAAGCATCAGCTGTTGTTAGATAGTTGTCTTCACCTGTGTTGATTATTATTCCACTATAACCAAGAATCATTCTTGAAAAATATTGGTCAGTCAAAGTTCTTATTGGATTTATGTCTCTGAAAAGAATCCCATACAAAGCATCGTTGAGCATAACGTCTAATCTTTCGAGAGCACCCAGTGCAGCTATTTCAGGCATACAAAGTCCAGAACTGTAATTAGTTTGTCTTACGTATCTTCCTACTTCATGTGCAACTTCGTCCAAGGCTTTACGCATTATTCTGAAATTTTCTTGAGTTGCAAAAGTACCACCGAAACCTTCTGTGGTTGCTCCGTATGGAACATAATCGAGTAAGCTTTGTGCAGTTGAACGGATAACCGCTATGATATCTGCCCCTTGTCTTACTGCCGCTTGTGCTTGAACAACGTCTTCATAAATGTTTCCGGTTGCGACTATAACATATATATAGGGCTGCATTGGATCACCAAGCTTTTCAAGTAACTGTTGTCTTTGTTTCTTTTTTTCATCAATTTTTTCAACAGCTTTTTTTGCATATTCTTCAGCAACGGAATTTATTTCTGATAACGATCTGTGTGGAAGTTTAACCATATTAATTTCATTTTTAGCTATCTTTTCTGCAATCTCTTGCGGTGTAAGTCCGGTTTCAAGGATTGCATTACAAAGGTGGTAAACTATACCATCCGAAAGACCGCCATTTTCTTTAACGTGGTCAACAACAACATTTGGAAGAGGTACGTCATCTTCGTTGACACCATCTATTCCAAATAGTCTGCAGATAGTTCTTTCAATACTTACAGTTGAGTACTTATCAACAAAATTTACAACATCTATAGCGATATCATGAGCAAGTTGTCTCGCTTTTTCAACATCTTTTGGGTTAATACCAAGTTTGCTCTCCATCTTAACCACCTCTCAAATATTTTTTTGCTCTAGTTAAAAGACTATCATCAACCTTTATTATTTCCATAACTCTTAAAGCTTCGTGTGGTACAGTAGTTGGGTCAAGTTCTTCTACAAGTGAATAATCTATACTTTCTTCTAATTTTTCCGGGTCAATTTCAACATCTCTTAAGCCTTTAACTCTTAAATATCTCGGAGATTTTATTCCATCAAAGTGAGTAACTATAAGGGCGTAAGTGTTATCGTTGTTTAGATTTTCAATTATCGAATTAACGATCGCTTGACCTTCAACTGGGTTTGTGGTTCGAGCTGGTTCATCGAGTAATACAAAAACTTTTTTACCAGCTTTAGAGTGCTTTACTATTCTATCGATCTCCTTTATCTCAGCAACAAAAGAAGATATTCCATTCAAAGGTTGCTGATTATCACCTGATAGTATGAAAATTTCATCAAAAATAGTAGTTTTTGAACTTTCGCAGGGGACAAAATATCCAAGTTGTGTTAAATACTGGATAAGTGCGACTGTTCTTAGAGTTACGGTCTTTCCACACATATTCGCACCGATCAAAAGGGTAACTCCTTTGGGAATATCTATATCAATAAGTTGGTATTTTTTTCCTTTCTTTTCTAAGTTGTCTTTGAGAATTGGGTTGAAGATGCCTTCAAAATGTAAAACATCTGTGTCTTCAACAGACGGTTTAGAAAGGCCCAAATGATTTGCAACTTCAGCTTTTGAAAGTACGAAATCAAGGTGTCCAATTCTCTCCAAAGAAACTAAAATAGAGTCTATCCTTTCTCTTATTTTTTCATTTAACGAAATTAAGACCTTCTTCTCGATTTCTGTTTCCAAACGTACCAAATTCAGGTATTCTTCAGATTCTTTGTTACTAATTTCTCTTTTGCGTTTTCTAATTTTTTTGAGTTCCTCGTCGTACGAGTCGTATATGTAAAATGTCGGACTCTTTGAGTTATCGGGATCTAACAAAGATAAAATATTTGAAAGATCTTCAGGAATAAACACAGGATTCAGTTTACCAGAAAAAGTTTCTCTTATATCTTCCGAGATCAAAATAAAATTCTTTAATTCGAAAAGCTCTATTTCGTCTACATCGACACCTTTTTTTATTGATTCAACAGTTCTTGAAACATCTACAATGCATTCGAGCTTTGAAGACAAAAGTTCATATTCTTTCGAATGGTTTATGATAAAGCTGAGAAGTTCCTCAATTAAATTCAGTTCATCTTTAAGCAAATTTTTGTCTTTGATTATCTGTCTGTACTTGATTTTCTTTTCTCCCAATGAATTTTTAGGTTTCAGTAGATTGAGAACAAAATCAAATCCTATTGTTTTTTCAAACTCCTTGTCAATCATATTATCCAGCATCCTTTCGAACATCAACGATTGGAATTTCCGATATTTCTTTTTTCAAACTTTCAATAATTTGTTCCGAATTAAGTATATATCCTGCCGGTGAATATGGATTGACAGTTATAGCAATTACGTTGGCAGTTCTTAAAACCTCGATTTTTAGTTTGTATTTTTGATAAGTTTCCTGAGAAACAAATATCTTTGTAAAGTCCCTGACAACTATTTTCAGATCATTAAAAGTTGAAAGATGTTTAAGTATCTTGTCAGTTAAAGAACCTGAAAAATAGATAATTTTTGCATCGTGAATTTCATCTAATACACTTTCTATTTTCAATCCGCTTTCAACTGGTAGTTTTTCCCAATCTTTTTTCAATACCCAAACACCTGTTTTATCTTCAAGAAAAGTTTTATACTCACTTTCAGGAAGCTTTGTAAGAGTGTATACATACTTGGTGTGCTTTACAATAGCTTTTATATCCAATGAGAATGCTGCACCGGTAGACAAAATGATAGCTTCTGCGATGAATGGTGAAGACTGCGAAAAACGAGATAATGCACCGTCGATGAGAACGATATCGCACCGTGGCTTGATAAAATCGATAGTTCTTCTCATCCACAACGTATTTACAGGACCTGAAATTATCACTTTTCCTTTTTCTAAAGCCTTTAAAACCAAAAGCCGCCCCATTGGTGTAGTTTCTTTTGAGACGTGAAGAATTTCTGATAGTAATTTTTTTTGGCGGTAGTATTTTTCAGTTGAAGTATAAACCCAGCCTTCTGCGATTTCCACAGAAGGCTTGGGGGTTTCAAACACTATATCTCTACTTTCACCATCTGTGCCAATAGATGTAACACCAAAAACTTTGTTCTTTAGACTATTCAGTATAAAGTTTAGTGTTTCCGTCTTTCCGGTGTTTTTTTCAAGACCTATTATGGCAACGGTTTTATAGCTTGAAACTTTTTCTAAGAATTCCTTCAAAACGCAGTACATTCTCCTTTCGAAAAATTTAGATTATATTTTCACCAAGGCTTCTCCTTCTAAGGCTAATGTTCCATCTTCTTTGACTACTTCTGTGCTTAAAAGGAGTCTGCTTTTTTCTGTGTCAACTTCCTTTACTGTAAGTCTCACTATAACTTCTTCACCAACGTAAACTGGTCTTTTAAATTTTGCATTTTGCATTAGATAAATTGTACCAGCACCTGGAAATTCAACACCAAGGACAGCGGAAATAAGTCCAAGTGATAAAATACCGTGTGCAATTCTTTTTCCAAATATAGTGTTCTTGGCGTACTCCTCGTCAAGATGAACTGGATTTTTGTCTCCGGTAGCTTCTGCGAAAAGCTGTACCATATCACTAGTAACTGTTCTTTTTACTTCATAAACTTGACCAACGTAAAAATCGTTAATATTCACCGTTTATCACTCCTTATGCTTTTCCTTCCATTCTTTTATTCTGTCATGTCTTTCAAGATGAGCAGGTTCAATGCTAATTTTCTTATCAGTAAACAGACTTGCAACACCTGAGAATTTGTATTTTTCTCTGTATTCACTGTCATCGACATCGCTTTCAACGTTTTCAGGTTCATGGTAAGCAACGATAACACCTTCGTAATTTCTTAAGATAACTGTGTGGTCTGACATTGAGATAACGTAATTTGGCATAACTCTTATCTTTCCGCCACCTGCAGGTGCGTCAACAACAAACCATGGTACACAGAAACCGGACGTGTGACCAATAAGTGCTTCCATTATTTCAAGCCCTTTCTTGACTGATGTTCTGAAGTGAGTAAGTCCTTGTGAAAGGTCACATTGATAGATGTAGTACGGTCTGACTCTAATTTTGACAAGTTGGTGTACAAGTTCCATCATTATGTAAGGACTATCGTTTATACCTCTCAGCAAGACTGATTGGTTACCAAGTGGTATTCCAGCGTCAGCTAACATTTCACAAGCTCTTTTTGATTCTTCTGTGATTTCTTTTGGATGGTTGAAATGTGTGTTTATCCATATTGGATGGTACTTCTTGAGCATATTAGTAAGTTCTGGGGTTACTATTTGTGGTAGAACAACGGGAGTTCTTGTACCAATTCGTATTATTTCAACATGTGGTATCGATCTCAATTCCTTCAAAATGTATTCAAGCATTTCGATTCCCACAAGTAGTCCATCGCCACCTGAGATTAAAACGTCCCTAACTTGTGGAGTTTCCCTTACATATTGGATCATCTTATCAATTTCTTGTTTTGTTCTTGACCTATCATGTTGACCTGCGTATCTTCTTCTTGTACAATGCCTGCAGTACATCGAACACATATCTGTGACAAGCATCAAAACTCTGTCAGGATACCTGTGTGTCAATCCTGGAACTGGTGAATCTTCATCTTCGTGAAGCGGGTCAAGCATATCCCAAGGGCTTGTAAAAAGCTCATGAACAGTTGGAACTGCTTGTCTTCGTATTGGGCATTTTGGATTGTCTGGATCCATAAGACTTGCGTAGTATGGTGTGATAGCCATTCTCAAGGTTTTAAGTGCGTTTCTTACTCCTTCTTCTTCCTCTGGAGTAAGGTTAATAACTTGCTTGAGTGTTTCAACATCCATTATTCGGTTTCGAATTTGCCAACGATAATCGTTCCACTCTTCGTCTGTCACGTTTTTCCACAAGGGTATATCTCTAAAGTGTCTTCTCATACAAGTACGCCTCCGTAACTTAAGAGTATATTTTTTCGAATAATTCTCTTATTTCCTTTGATTCTCTCAATATATTTAACGCAACTTCAGCGTGTCCTTTTGTGTAACCATTACCGATTATCATAGTTATATCTTTACCAACGCCTTCAGCACCTAATGCAGCTTTTGTGAAAGATGTTGCCATACTGAAGAAATAGACAATTCCCTCGTCTTTTGTAATAAGTATCGAAGACATCTCGGTGTTTGGTACGTTGACGTTGTTTATAACAACATCACAGTATTTACCACCAGTGGCTTCTAGTACTTTCTTGTAAACCTCGACAGGTTTTGTGGCATCTTCAACTATAACTTTATGTGCTAATCCAAGTTCTTTTATTCTTTCAGCATTCTCCCTTGAATATTCAACAACTATCAGCTTTCCATTATCTTTTAAAGCTTTCATTGCTTCGTAAGCACATAAAACACCGGACTTTCCTCCACCACCGATTATACAAACTGTCATCCCTGGTTTTACAAGCTTTTGCGTCTGTGCTGGTGCACCAGCTACATCCAGAACTGCTAAGGCTAATTTTTCGGGTATATCGTCTGGAAGTTTTGCATACAACCCGCTTTCGAAAAGTATCGCTTCGGCTTTTACGTCAACTTGATCTGTATCCAAGTGTATATCTTTTATTTCGTAGATTTTCAAAGGAGTCAGTGATAGAGAAACCAAAGTCGCTATTTTATCACCGACTTTTAAGTCTGTTTTTAATGCAGGACCTATTTCCTTCACCACTCCGATTAACATTCCACCTGAGCCCGTAACAGGATTTTGAAGTTTTCCTCGCTCTTCAACAATGTTCAATATGGTCTTTTTTATGCATTCAACATCGTTGTTGCAAGACTCTTTTATCTGAGTAAAACTAGCTGCGTCCACATTTAAAGTCAAAACGTCTATCAAAATTTCGTTTGTATAGATTTCCATAGTATTGTCTATTTTTTTCGCTGCTTGTGGCAATAAATTTTTTGGTTCGATAACTCTGTGAGTACCAAACGGACATCCAAGTTGTTGTTTCATCTTACGACCTCCTCTTTATGCCTAAAATCTCTCTTGCATCATCAGGAGTTGCGATTTCTCTTCCTACTTCCTTTGCGATTCTTACAACCCTTTCAACAAGTTGTGCATTTGAAGTAGCCAAAACACCTTTTGTGTAATAAATATTGTCCTCGAAACCAACTCTAACATGTCCACCCATCAAGATAGCATGAACTGCAAGTGGAAGTTCGTATCTTCCTATACCAGCAACACTCCAGGTACAACCTTCTGGAATTTTTTTAACTAAGAATAAAAGATCTTCTATATTTCCTGGCATAGCACCAGGAACACCAAGAACAAAATCAAAATGCAGTGGCAGTTCCAAAAGCCCTTTTTTGACAAGTCTGAGAGCGTTTTCAATCATTCCCGGCTCAAAAACTTCTATTTCAGGTTTAATTCCTTTTTCTTTCATCTGCTGAGCTAAATATTCCATAAACTTTGGAGAGTTTAAAAAGACATCGTCGCCAAAATTACAAGAACCTGCACTTAAAGTTGCCATTTCTGGATATATTTCAAGTGGCTGAGCTCTTTCTTCAAAAGTGTGCCATACGGCACCACCGGTAGATACTTGAACAATTATGTTACACTTCTCCTCTATTTTTCTTTTTATTTCAGAGTACATTTCTTTCGACTGAGTTGGTGTGCCATCGTTGAGTCGAGCGTGAACGTGTACTATTGAAGCACCTGCAAGGTAACATTTGTATGCTTCTTCTGCTATTTCGTCTGGGGTAATTGGAAGATTAGGTTGTTGTTCTTTAGTAACTTCTGCACCGGTTAGAGCAGCTGTAATGATAAGTTTTTGCATTACTTTTTCCTCCTTTGTTTTTCAAGTGGTACTACACACGTACCACTTGCCTTACAAACAAGGATAGGTTTTTCCAAAACTTCAGCGGCACTGTCGCTTATATCCGGTCTTGCCGTAATAACTTTGTAAGCCTCAAATTTCATCTTTCTCGAAGTTCTTCCAACCTCAACGATCTCTCCGTAAGCTTCTATGTAGTCTCCAGCGTATACTGGTGCAAGAAATTCAACAGAATCGTAAGCTCTGAACAGTCCTTCATCTCCATCGTGTCTAATAAGAAGCTCAGTTGCAACATCACCAAAAAGTTGTAGCATCTTAGCACCATCAACCAAATTTCCACCGTAATGGACATCCGCTTGGCTCATTCGAACTCTAATCATTACTCTTTCCATACAAACATCACCTCAGAATCTACCAACGGTAGTTGGGATTATGAGTTTAGCTTCAGTAAGTCTAACAACTTCTTCAATGCTTGTTTCTTCAGATATCTCTCTTAAAACAAGTCCTTCTTTAGTCGGTTCAATTACAGCTAGTTCTGTTACGATCAAGTCTACTCTCCTTACTGATGTTAACGGTAGCGTGCATTTTTTCAATATTTTTGGTTCCCCTTTTGCTGTATGCGTCATCGCTACTATAACTTTCTTTGCTCCCGTTACTAAGTCCATTGCTCCTCCCATACCAGGTATCATCTTCCCCGGTATCATCCAGTTCGCTAAATGTCCTTCTTCATCTACTTGGAGACCACCGAGTACTGTAACGTCTAAGTGTCCTCCCCTTATCATCGCAAATGAAAAAGCACTGTCAAAACACATTGCACCTGGAAGCGCTGTCACAGATCCTGCTCCTGCATTTGTTAAATCTTTGTTCTCAAATCCTTTTTCAGGCTCTGGTCCCATACCTATAATTCCGTTCTCACTTTGGAAAAAGACATGTACACCTTTTGGTATATAATTTGCTACAAGTGTTGGAAGCCCGATCCCTAAGTTTACAAGCTGACCGTCCTTTAGTTCCATTGCCACTCTTTTAGCTATCTTTTCTTTTGGATCGATCATCTTCCATCACCTACCACTATATAATCTATTAATACTCCTGGTGTCTTTACTTCATTCGGTGCTATACTTCCAACTGGAACTATCTCTTCAACTTCTGCTATAACTATGTCTGCTGCTAATGCCATCAATGGATTAAAGTTCTCCGCAGTGAAGTTATATACCAAATTTCCGTAGTAATCCGCCTTTTTTGCTTTTATCAACGCAACGTTTGCTCTTAAAGGTTTTTCAAGTAAATAAACTTTTCCATCTATCTCTATCTTTTCTTTTCCATTCTCAACAAGTGTTCCCACACCTGTCGGTGTCAAGATTCCTCCAAGTCCTACTCCACCAGCTCGCACTCTTTCCGCCAAAGTCCCTTGTGGTACCAGTTCAACTTCAAGCTCATTGTTTATCATCTGCCTTTGAGTTTCTGGATTTGTTCCTATGTGCGAAACGATAACCTTTTTACACTTTTTAGCTTTAACAAGTTTTCCAACTCCACGGTCTTCAAAAGCTGTATCGTTTGCAATGACTGTGAAACCGTTTAAATCTGTATTCAATATCTCGTTGATAATTCTTTCAGGTGTTCCAACACCTAAAAATCCCCCAACCATTATCGTGTCTCCGTTCTTGATTAGTTTCACAGCTTCTTCAGCACTGATAACTTTCATTTGATCACCTCCGCACAATGATGAAACAAATTTTACATTAAGATATTAGTAACGAGCCAGCATCTGCCGACTCGTTACATTTTAATGATATCATTATTTACATTTATCTTCCAATTGAGCAAAAGGAAGGAAAGAAAAGCATACCTAAGAAATAATAAAAAAACAAAAGAGAAAGGAATTATTCGAGAGGTAAAATATTGTATTTTGGCAATCCATTTTCGTAAGGTATCTTTCGCTCTCCGTTTATCAATGGTAAGGCGTATTTAAAGAACTTTTCAGTAACTTGCATATCCTTAAAATATTCTTTAGGCATTAACTTTGTCTTATCCGCAACTTTCGAGAGCTCAACATACGAATACTCTATTTCGTATGGCTCATCGGAAACTCTGTTCATTGTAACCATTACTCCTGATATACCATCCAATGCAAGTCTTACAGCTGTTCTTCCGCACATTTCAGCCTCTTCAAGGTCTGTTAAACTTGCTATGTGCATTCCACTTCTTTGTAGATAATCAGGTATTGCTACATGTGTTTTGAGACCTAGTTCAGAACGAACCATACCTGCAATAGTGAATCCAACACCACCAAGCTGTCTATTTCCAAAACTATCGGTGTATCCCATATCCGAAACAAAGAATCCGTCAGGATATCTCAAACCTTCTGCAACACCAATAGAGCAATAACCCTTTCTTTGAACAATATCTGAAACTTTACCCAGGAATTTATCTTTGTTAAAACCTTCTTCTGGTAGTAAAACGATATCTGCACCTATTCCGTTAACCCATCCAAGAGCTGAAGCAGCTGCAAGCCATCCTGCGTGACGCCCCATAATTTCCATAATGAACACTTGCGTTGAATCTACTGCCATGCTTCTTAGGTCTAATGTAGCTTCCATCATCGTTACTGCAATGAACTTTGCTGAAGAACCGTAGCCTGGACAATGGTCTGTGTGAGGTAGGTCATTATCTATCGTTTTTGGAACACCAACTACTTTCAGTTCATAACCAGTTTCTTTTGTTTTCATTGCAACTTTGTGAGCGGTATCCATCGAGTCATTTCCACCATTGTAGAAGAAATACCTTATATCATTTTTGACTAAAATGTCAAAAAGTCTATCTATATCTTTCTGATCTTTTAATTTCTTTCTGCAAGAACCAAAAGCGCCTGCAGGAGTATATCTCAAAAATTCTATATCCAGGTCGTTAACATTTAAAAATTTTTCTTTAAATATACCGGTAACTCCATTTATACCTACGTACACATCAAGCCCTGCTTTCCTTGCTTCGTCCAAAACTCCATAAGCGCTCGAGTTGATAACACTTGTAACACCACCTGATTGTGCGTACAATGCTTTCATCCAGAAACCCCCTCCGCAAATGAAAAATTTAGATAACTATTATAGGATATCTGTCGTTTATGACTCTTACGTCGGCATCGTAGACTTCTTTCAAAATTTTTTCATTTATAACCTCATTAGGTTTGCCACCAACAACAATTTTACCATTCTTCATTACAGCTATTTCATCACAATACTTTGCAGCTAAACTTATGTCATGAAACGTACCAACTATGGTTTTCCCAGAGAGAGATAATTTTTTAAGGTGTTCCATTACTTTGATCGATTGACCAATATCTAAGTGTGTTGTCATTTCGTCGGCAACAATTATTGGTGTATCTTGATAGATAGCCCGAGCAATAAGAACTCTTCTTTGTTCACCACCACTGAGAGCTGAAAAAAGTTTATATCTGTAATTTAGTAGTCCAACCATTTCCAATGCTTTTTTAATGGCCTCTCTGTCATGTTCTCCATTAAAAAAACTGGTTCTTCTCGCTAAATCTGCCATTTCAACTATGTCTTCAACAGTAAAATCATATTCTGTACTAAAATCCTGTGCAATGTATGCTATTTGTTGAGCTAACTGTTTATGCGAAAAGTTGTTTATCTTTTTTCCGTTGATAATTACGTTTCCAGATTTTGGTTTAAGAAATCCCATAATAATAGATAGAAGTGTGGTTTTACCACTTCCGTTGGGACCAATAATTCCGAAGAAAGTACCTTGATTTACCGACAAAGACACGTTTTTTAAAGAAAAATCTTCTCCGTAAGAGAAGGTGATGTTATCGACTTTCAAAATTGTTTTCATAGTATCCACCTTTCAGACTATTTAGCAATTATTCGCTTTCTCTTGTTTCATTGTTGGTATATGTTGCTTCGGGAATAATATCAGAATTTGTGTCTGTTGAGGTAGAGGTAATTACTTTGAATAAACTTTCTGAACTTTCAACTTTTTCAACAGTTTGATTCTTTTCTTCAGCTTTTGCAAATTCTGAATATTTGTTGTATAATTTCAAAACATTTTCTGCATATTGTTCTTTTTTGGGACCGTTATTATAACTCATCAATGCTCCTTTTAAAGTTCCTGTTTTTTTGTACAGGTATGAAAGGTATGCCGTTCCGTACTGTATATTCTTTTTTTGATTCCAAAGCATCGTTTCAAATCCTTCTTTTGGGGTCTCAAATTCAAGAAGTTTTGCTATTCCCTTTGCCGTTGATGGTAGAATCTGCATATATCCTATAACCCCACCGGGTCCTTTGGTGTTCACAAAATTGCTCTCCACAGCAATTACTGCTGTTACAAAAACTGGATCTAAAAAGTATTGTTTTGAAAAGGTTAAAATGTCATTCCACAAAGATTCTGTAAATTCGTTTGAAGTTGAAAGCTTTCCTCTTCTTTCTATTACTATTTTGCTGAACCATTCAGGAGCGGAAAATACTTGCATAAAAACTACTAAGAGAATCATTATTGTCATTGACTTTAATCGGTTTATTTCTGACAATTTCATAGTTTTCACCATTTATTTCATTATTTTTACATTTATTTCATTATTTTTATCGTAACAAAAGCCACAATCATTCCAAGGAAAAAACCCGAGATAACTTCAAGCAGTGTATGACCACTGTTAGGATCAACTTTTCTCCTTATTCCAACGGCATCAGCAGTTGTTATTGCCATAAATATACCAGCAATAGCTGTGTACGGTGAATCATAACCAGTTGTTAATGCAATAGCCCAAGCTAAAGCTGATGTTGTTGCAACATGAGAACTTGGCATACCACCGTATCTACCAAAAACACGAATATCTTTGTATATTAGTGTTTTAAGAAGCTGAGATGCAAAAAATCCAAAGAAACTTGCTACAAAAGCTTTGTTATTTGTAAGTCCCTTGAGAAAATTAATGAATCCTGATACAATTGCCATACTAACACCTCAATTATTCTTCATCTTTTCTGTAAGGCATCAAGAATCTCTTTTCTAAAACCAGCTTATTACCTAACTCGATATCTTCAAATTCCATCTTTTCAAAGATATTTCTTATTAGGTATACACCAAGTCCGCCAGGTCTTATGTCCTCAAGGTCCCTTGGTTTTATTTTTGTCGGGTCAACCTTAGGACCATAATCTCTCAATATTATGCTAAGCTTGTTAGGATCTTTCCAATTAAGATGCATTTCTATCTTTCCTGGTTCTCCTTTGTATGTATGTTGAATAATATTAGCTATTGCTTCATTCAATCCAAGTTCTGTGTCAAATATGTCTTTTTCATAAACTCCACGAAGTAGAAGAAAAGTATGTACTACTGCTCTTGCAACTTTTATATTTTCGATATATCCATCAAAAGTTAATATCATCTCTTGATTCAATCCGATCGCCTCCCAATAAAAGCAACAATTTGCAGTATTCTTTCACTGAAAAAGGATTGAAAAATGTGCTCTTTTCAAATTCAACAAGCTGCTGATAGTAAATAGAAAGTCCTTTATAATTTGTAAAATTATCCCCAACATTTTTGATTAAATCTGACCAACTTATTAACTCTGATGCCAATTTTCTGTCTTTTATTTCAAGGTTTAGTAAGTTGTCATATGTTCCTGAACCGAACCACCTATGTATCAGCAGAACCTGTCTAATACCTTCCTTTGCGTCTTTCACAGTGCTTGATAACACAACATTCTCAGGAAATTTTCTTGGTAAAAACCTTGGTGAAATTTTTACTAGTGTATATTCATTATAATCTACGCTTTCAATTATACCAAAATTATTCTCAAAAATTACTTCAGAATTTTGCTTCTTTTGAAAAAGACCAACAATAAATTGTGTTTCGTTAAAGCTTCGAAAATTCTTTTCTAATTCTAAAATTTCTGCACAGTAATTAAAATTCATTATAACACTTTTCAAAACATACTCTTCGTCAGCTAAATTTCTTATTTTTTCCTCTTCAGACTTAGCTATTTCAACAACAACAATCTTTCCTCCAAGATTGAGTGGAATTAACGTTATGTAGTCATCTTTAGATTGAAAATTAACTCTAACTCCTGTAGAGAAAGCCAACTGACAGTAGCTAAATTTTTCGTTTTGAACTTCAGAAAGATCTGTATATGTTCTCATACCTGAACCTCGACTTTAAAGGTTTGTTTTCCTACTTTTAATTTTCCATCACGTATCTTTAGATTCGTTACTAATTGCGAAGGTATCACAACCTTCTTTGGTTTAACCAATGGTATTATCTTTAGAAAAGTTTCTAAATTCTCGTTGTTGTACCTCAACTCTTCAATGTCGATACTATATTGAATCCCAAGTTCTTTAAGTGTCTTAAGCCTTTTTTCCCTATCTTTTCTTTCTTCAAATACCTTTTCTCTCAAGGAAAACGCACAACCACAATAAGTTTGTCTGTAAAGTCCCAAATTTCTGTAAAATGTCGCTGCTTCATTGTAATGTGGTCCTTTTCTATAAAAAGATGGAACGTATTTTACTCCAGTCTGTTTTTCAACAATACTACCAATATAGTTTACCATGATGATATCCTTTTTTGGAGATGCGGTAAGTGTTGTTGAGAAAGAAGTATATCTGTTCTTTTGAGCAAATTCTGCGGTTTTTCTAAGCCTAAGGTATATACACAGTCTACAAAGAGAACCATTTTCACTAAAATTCTTAAAATGCTTCAGATATTTTCCAAAATCCTTGAAGTTGTAATCTTCTATCACAAAATTAAGTTTAAGAGTCTGGCTTAGTTTTTTTACCATCTCAGCTCTTAAATCGTACTCTGAAATTGGTGAAATATTAGGATTGTAAAAATAAACATCTCCTTTACTTCCATCCATGTTTGAAAAATAAGTTACCGCTAAATCTGGCGCACAACAAACGTGGATAAGATGTCGCATTTAAAACACCTTCTTCGAGTCTAAAAGAAGTGTCACAGGTCCATCGTTGTGGATCTCAACGAGCATCATAGCACCGAATATTCCAGTTTCAACTTTTCGACCGTACGTTTTTAGTTGTTCGACAAATCTTTCATAGTATTGTTTAGCCATAACTGGTGGAGCACTTTCTGTATAAGACGGTCTTCTACCTTTTCTACAATCTCCGTAGAGTGTAAATTGTGAAACGACAAGAAAGTCACCATCAACATCTAAAACGGAAAGATTCATCTTACCTTCATTGTCTTCAAATATTCTTAAATTAGCAATCTTTTCAACTAAGTAATCAATATCGGATTCAGTATCGTCTTTTCCCACACCAAGAAGTATCATCACCCCTTTGTCGATTTGACCAACGATTTTACCATCTACGCTAACGGAAGCTTTTTTGACTCTTTGAATAACAGCTCTCATTCTCGCACCACCCTTAAAACTCCGGAAATGTTCTTTATTGTATTTGTGATTTCATTAAGTTTTTCGAGAGAACTTACAGACACTGTTAGTGAAACAAGTTGAGTAAGAGTGCTTTTTATCTCTTCAATCTTTATACTACTCGCGGTTATCCCTTGTTCCATTATCTTGGAGAGAACTTCTGGAACTTTTTCACGGTTTTCAATTTCAAGTTTGATAACGACGTCAAATTTAGCACTTGTATCATGAATCCATTCTACATAGTAAGTCCTATCGGAATCAATGTTTATAATGTTTTTGCAGTTTCTTCTGTGGATAACGAGTCCACGCTTTCCTGCAACCGCGACTATCGGATCGCCTATTATCGGATTACAGCACTTTGCGAAAAGAACTTCAACCGTACTTTGACCATCAATTTTTACCAAACTTTTGGGAGGTTTCTTTTTCTTTTGCTCAACTTTTTTCTTTTGAACTCCTTTAAGACCTAAAAGTTTTACAATGTCTTCGTAAAATATGGCTTTTTCACCAATTCTTGACAAAAATTCATCTATATCTATTTGATGACTTGACAAGTATTTTTTGAATTCCTCTTTTTCCAAAAGCTCTTCTATTGATGTGTTGAATCTTTTGGCTATTTTTCTTATAACATCTCTACCGGCGTTAATAAGTAAATCTTTATTCTTTTCTTTGAAAAATCTTTTTATTTTAGCTTTTGTTCTTGAGCTTTTGGCATATTTAAGCCAATCGAGGCTTGGACCAGGACTCGATTTGTTAACAATTATTTCCACAACATCTCCGTTGTTTAACTTGTAATCTATCGGGACGATTTTACCGTTTACTTTGGCACCAGCAAAGTGATGTCCGATTTCAGTGTGGATAGCATATGCAAAATCTATAGGTGTCGAACCATAAGGTAGGTGAAGTATTTCTCCTTTGGGTGTTAGAACAAAGACTTCTTCATTTTGCAGTTCTTTCGTAAGATCATCGATACTTGCATAACCTTGTGCGATCTCTTTTCTCCATTCCGAAAGGCGTAACAACCACTTTTGTTTGACATCAACTTGGGGGTTTCCTTCTTTGTAAGCCCAATGAGCTATTAAACCATACTCGGCTTCCTCATGCATCTGTTTATCTCTAATTTGTACTTCCAAAGGTTCACCGTATTGAGTTATTACCGTTGTATGAATTGATCTATAACCATTTGATTTAGGTGCTGCAATGTAATCTTTGAATCGTCCAGGTAGTGGTACCCATAGATTGTGAACGATCCCAACAGCAGTATAACATGTCGTTATGTCATTAACAATGATTCTAATTCCCATCAGATCGTATAATTCGTCAAGTTCTTTTCCTTTCTCCACCATTTTCTTCCAAATACTATAGTAATGCTTGTATCGCCCTTCAACTTTTGATTCTATGCCATGCTCCTTTAGTGCTGCGTATGCTTGATCGATATATTGCCTTATTCTCTCATCTCTTTCAGCTTTCTTTTGCGCAATTAGTTTCTTCATCTTTTGGTATTCTTCATAGTTGAGAACCTTGAAACATAGATCTTCAAGTTCTGACTTAATCACATGGATTCCTAATTTATGAGCAATTGGTGCGTAAACCTCGAGTGTTTCCAAAGCCTTATATCTTCTCTTTTCTTCGTCTTGCACATACTCCATAGTTCTCATGTTGTGAAGACGGTCAGCAAGTTTAACGAATATAACTCTGACATCTTCAGCCATCGCAAAAAACATCTTTTGTATCGTTTGAAGCTTTTTCTTATGCTCAGCGTTTCCAATTGGTGCGTTGATACGACTAACTTTTGTAACTCCATCGACTATATTTGCTATTTCTTCGTCAAATTTACTTTTTATATCTTCATAAGTAACCTTCCCGTTACTATCCTCTATAGCATCATGCAGTATTGCAGCTATAATACTATCGACATCAAGTTTTAAAGAAGCCACTATTCTCGCAACTTCTAAAGGATGATTTATAAATGGTTCTCCGGATTTACGGTACAATCCTGCGTATGCAATCTCGGCAAGTTCTATAGCCTGCCGAATCTTTTCAATATCTTCATCATTTAATTCTCTTCCAAGTTCCTTTTCGATAGTTCTAATATAGTCATCAAAAACTTTAGTTTCGATACTCTCAACTCCTAGAAATTAGCCAAGTTTTTTAACAGCATCATACTTCTCTTTATCAGCTACATGCAGATATATGCTTGTTGTACTAAGATTCGAATGTCCAAGTAATTCTTGAACTACTTTAACACTTACATTGTTCATAACGAGATGAGTTGCGAACGAGTGTCTTAAAACATGTGGATGAACATTTTTCTTTATACCAGCTTTCTTTGAAGCTTTCTTCAAAATTCTGAAGACAGTTGATTCGGACATTTTCAGACTTGCATTCCTCTTTCCAGGAAATAAATAGAACCTTGGTTTTTCTTTTTCCAAATATTCTTCAAGAAATTGAACGACTTTTTCATTTAGTGGCACCAACCTGTCTTTGTTTCCTTTACCCATAAGCACCTTTATATATGGTGGTGATAAAGATACATCCTCAAGTCTTAAATTGCACAATTCACTTACGCGCAGCCCACAATAATAAAGTAAAGATAGTATTGTCTTTTCTCGCAAATTCTTTTCCATGTCAAAAACGTTCAACAAATCTGACACTTCTTGGGGAGACAAAAAATCTGGAATCTTTCTTCTTAGTCTCGGGTGCCTTACTTTTTCAACAGGGTTTGAACTAATTATTCCAGCAAGTTCCATATATGAGAAAAAGCTTTTTAATGCTGATAAATATCTTGAAATTGTTGATTCTACAACGTGTCCACCTGTTATTTCGCCTTTGGAAAGCGATTTAATAAACTTTTCGACATCAGAATGATTTACATCCTTCATTTCCTTGTTTACGAACTCCAAAAACCTTCGAACATCTTTGATGTAAGCTATTACAGTGTTTTCAGATGCTCTTTTCACCAACTTTAAGTAGTCTTCATACATTGTTAAGTACCTATCTTTTGACATACAAAACTCTCCCCCTTGAGGGTACGCTTAAACTTATTTTTATCCATTTGACGTAAGCTTTTCAAAAGTTTCTTTTGCTGCCTGCTTTTCCGCATCTTTCTTTGAGTAACCAACACCAGTACTGTACTTTTTCCCACTTATGTAAAGTTCAACGATGAATCTGCCATCCGAATCGTTTCCAACAAATTTGTAATAAGGTAAAGATTTAAAACGTTCTTGTGTTATTTCCTGCAATGCTGTTTTGTAATCGAATATCTTTTGTTCCAAAAGATATTCTTTGATATAATCTACAAAGAATTTTCCTATAATTTCTTTTACTTTCTCAAATCCAGCATCCATATAAATCGCACCGCATAGAGCTTCAAAAGTATCGGCTAATATTGAATCTCTTTTTCTACCACCAGTTTTTTCCTCTCCTTTTCCAATGAGGACATACCTGCCTAAATCTATCTTTTTTGCAATTTGGGCAAGTATCTCCTCACTGGCGACCGCCCCCTTGACTTTAGCCATATCTCCTTCCGAATATTTTGGATAATTTCTAAACATTATATCACACACTACGAGTTCAACAACAGCATCTCCCAAGAATTCGAGTCTTTCGTTATCTTCAATTTCATGCCCAAGTTGTTTCATTTCGTAGGCGTATGATGTGTGACAGAGCGCATTGAACAGAAACACATCGTTTCTAAATCTGTAGCCGAGACGTTCTTGTAGTTCTTCAAGACGATGTCTTTCTCTTCTTCGTAATTCGTCCATTCTCCCACCTCTACTATGTGAAATGTTCTAAGTTTATTGTTCTTTGATTCCAACCATTCAACTTTTATTGGAGCGGCAAATTCTGGTCTGAGTTTTCCATTTTCTATCCAATATTTAGACATTTCCACCCTGTAAATCGACGGATTTGCAATAACTTTCAAAATCAATGGCTTATCTGCAACAACAACTTCATCAATTTCTTCTAAGGATTTTAGAAGATCAGCTAATTTGTAGGCTTCTTCTCTAAATGGCAACACGTTTATTATCGCAATGTTTTTCGAAAGTGGACCTATAATTTTCACGTTTGCCAATTGGTTCCCAGTTGGGAAAAAGTCTAAAACGAGTTCATTTGCAATGGCAACCGCTTTACCATGGTAAGATGGTTTTGCCATAGGTTTCATAAGGTGCTTTAGTTTGCAACCTTCTCTGAGTGCATGCTCCCCAATTCTTTCAAGTTTGAAGTCGTAAAGATCCAAGATCTTTTTAATTGTATCTTTGTTGTATTCGCTAAGCGGAGCATACATTCCATCAAAGACCTTTAGACCTGTCTGCCCCCAAGTATCTGAAGAATTGGAGCCCGTTACTATCAGATTGGTACCTGCGTATCTTTTGACAGTTCCCATCTTAATTTCTTTAGTGCACATATTACATGCAGGTCCGTATTTCCAAATTTTTTCCTGACCTCTATTGTAAATAAACGAAACTTTTAAATTGTACTTTTCAGAAAATTTAGATACTATCTCTAAGCTTTTGGAGTAAGTATATGGCCCGTAAACCACGTGAACAAGCTCGACCTTTTCTAGTCCGAGTGCCTCGGTACAAAGTATAGCACTTGCAGAGCTGTCCATACCACCAGAAAAAGCAACTATCAGTTTTTCTGTTTTGTGCTCTTCAACTATCTTCCTAATTTCTTCAACTATCTTGTTTTTTATCTCGAGAATATCCACTATTTCACTCCTTTTTCATTCTTTGGGTTTTATAATATTTTACCACAAGAGAAAGACTAAGTCTAATATTAGTTAGATTGTTTCTCATTCAGATAGTTTAAATACCCTTTTTCTTCCAAAAGTTTGGATTTTTCTTCAACTTGGTCTTGTAATTTCTTTTTGTACTCGATAACTTTTTCTAACAGTTGCCTATCTTTTGTTGCAAGTATCTGTACAGCAAGTAATCCAGCGTTTTTTGCGTTATTGATGGCTACAGTAGCTACCGGAACCCCTGCAGGCATTTGGACTATTGAAAGAAGTGAATCTAAACCGTTCAGTGCAGTTGTCTTTACAGGCACTCCGATTACTGGTAGTGGTGTTATTGAAGCAACCATACCTGGTAAGTGTGCTGCCCCACCTGCTCCTGCAATTATTACTTCAATTCCTCTTTTATGAGCGTTCTTTGCGTATTCAAACATCTTTTCAGGCGTTCTATGAGCAGAAACTATATCAATCTCATATTCCACACCGAATTCCTCAAGAACCTGAGCGGCATCTATCATAACCGATAAGTCAGAATCGCTTCCCATTATTATTCCAACTCTTGCGCTCATTCCAAATCCCCCTTGTCTCCGTAAACTTTTAAAACGGATTTAGCTTTTAGTGTTTTTTCAATAAGCTCGCTGTATTCCCTACTCACAATCGTTATATGCCCGAGTTTTCTTTTAGGTTTTACCTCACTTTTCCCATAGAAATGGAAGTGTGCTCCTTCAATTTTTAGTAGTTCATCTAATCCATGTATTCGAGCGTTTCCGTAACTATTCTCTTCTCCCAATATATTCACAACAGAACTAAGACCGTTTATATCAACACTTCCAAGCGGAAAATTGCAAATTGCTCTTATATGTTGCTCAAATTGACTTGTCACACAGCCTTCTATTGTGTAGTGTCCTGAGTTATGTGGTCTTGGCGATAATTCGTTAATATATATCTTACCATCTTTCGATAAGAAAAACTCGATTCCCATAACTCCTTCAAGTTCAAAAACCTGAGCTATTTTTGTTGATAGTGAGAATATTTCACTTTTAACCGACTCATCAACGCGAGCAGGTGCAACTAGATAATCTAAAATGTTGTATTTTTTGTCAAAAACCATTTCAACTATAGGAAAAATTTTTATATCATCATCTTTATTTCTTGCTACAATGACAGCTAATTCTTTTTCTATTGGAACGAGTTTTTCTACAAAGGAGCTTCTGTCTTGTAGAAATTCTAGATCATTGAGATCTTTGTCGCTATTTACTAAAAAAACACCTCTTCCATCGTATCCACCTGTATCTAACTTTACCACAAATGGTTTATCCAGTCTAAAGAGTTCTTCAAAGCGAACTTTCTTAAACTCCGGTAGCGGTAAGTTGTTTTTTGAAAGAAAGATCTTTTGTTCGTATTTATTTTGAATTGTCTTCAGTATCTTAGGTGATGGTTTTATATCAGCTCCTCTATCTTCCAACTCTAAAAGGTAATCCGCATCTATCGTTTCTATTTCATACGTTACAACATCAGAAAACTCTACCAGTTTTCGTATCTTTTCCCTATCAAAAAAGGAACCGACAATAAGTTCGTCCGCAACTCCGCTTGCTGGGCACCTTAGGTCAGGGTCCAACACTATAACTGAAAACCCCATTTCCTTAGCTTTCAGCGCAAGCATTTTACCAAGTTGCCCACCGCCAATAATTCCTATCTTCTTGATAGGATAACCGTAAATCATAGCTTTTTCGCCCCCCACGGTAAATCTCTTAGTTTTTAGCAATTTGGCCATAATTATTTTTACTTACAAATATTGTACAAAAAATTACCACTTTTTCAACACAAAAATATCTACCAAATGTGGAAAGTGATGTATAATTGATTTAACGAGTAAACTTAACTAAGAGTATTAAGAGTACAAAGGAGGAAAGAAAACATGCCAAGCGATATTGAGATAGCTAAAAAAGCTAAGTTGAAAAATATTCTGGAAATTGCAAAACAACTTGATATTCCTGAGGAAAAACTAAAACTTTACGGAAATTATATTGCAAAAATCGACCACAGATACATAAATGAGCTCCAAAACAGAAAAGATGGAAAGTTGATACTCGTAACAGCCATCACACCTACACCAGCTGGTGAAGGCAAAACTACAACAAGTATAGGACTTTCGATGGCACTAAATAAAATAGGTAAAAAATCTATTGTCACACTCAGAGAACCATCTTTAGGACCTGTTTTTGGTGTTAAAGGTGGAGCAGCTGGTGGTGGATATTCACAAGTTCTCCCTATGGAAGATATTAACCTTCATTTTACAGGTGACATCCATGCTGTTACAACAGCGCATAACCTTATATCTGCAGTTCTCGATGCCCACGTAAATTTTGGAAATGAACTTGGTATCGACACAAGAAAAGTTCTTTGGAAACGTGCAATTGATATGAACGATAGAGCCCTACGGCAAATCGTTATTGCACTCGGTGGAAGTGCGAACGGATATCCGAGAGAAGATGGATTCATCATCACCGCTGCATCGGAAATAATGGCAGTTCTTTGTTTAGCAAAAGATATTCAGGACCTGAAAAGAAGGATCGGTGAAATAGTCGTTGCTCAAAAATTAGGTGGTGGGTTTGTAAAGGTTAAAGATTTAAAAATCGAAGGTGCGGTTGCAGCACTTTTGAAGGATGCTATAAATCCCAACCTTGTACAGACTATTGAAAACACACCAGCAATAGTCCATGGTGGTCCATTTGCTAATATTGCGCACGGAACAAACACTATTATTGCTACAAAACTCGCTTTGAAATTAGCCGATTACGTTGTCACCGAAGCTGGTTTTGCAGCAGATTTAGGGGCTGAAAAATTCTTAGATTTCGTTGCACCTACAGCTGGACTTAACGTTAGTGAAGTTGTTATTGTGGCTTCTATAAGAGCGTTGAAATACCATGGTGGAGTTAAGAAAGAAGATTTATCAAAAGAAAACGTTGAGGCAGTTTTAAAAGGCTTAGATAATTTGAAAGTGCACATTGAAAATATGCAAAAATATGGAATTCCTATTGTTGTTGCTCTCAACAGATTTGAGAGCGACACTGAAAGTGAGATAGAAGCTGTTCTCAAAAATACTCCAGTTACATGTGTTCTTAACGAAGCATTTGCCAAAGGTTCTGAAGGTGCTATTGAACTTGCACAAGTGATAGTTGATAACATAAAAGAAGGAGTTGTACACAAACCTCTTATTGATTATGATTTATCTGTTGAAGAGAAGATTGAAAAGATTGCAAAAGAGATTTACAGAGCTGGAAAAGTGGTTTATACTGAGACAGCAAAAAGTAAACTCAATTTATTGAAGAAAAATGGTTTTGGAAATTATCCAGTCATTGTTGCCAAAACACAGAACAGTCTATCAGACGATCCTAAAAAGTTAAATGCACCATCGGGATACGATTTCACAGTTAGGGACTTTAATATAAGTGCAGGAGCTGAATTTGTTGTAGCAATAGCAGGTGAAATAATGCTTATGCCCGGGCTTCCAAAAGAACCTGCTGCAATTAGCATTGATATAGACCAAAACGGAGAAATAACAGGACTATTCTAATTATTAAGTTGGAGGTTTGGATATGAAGTACGCTCTACTTGGTTTTGGGTTGAGTAATAGATATGCTGCACAATGGTTACTAAAAAATGGCGAAGAAATCTTTGTAAGCGAAGGCGGAACGCTAAAGGACGATGATAAAAAAATGTTGGAAGAGAACGGAATTAAATACGAAGAAGGAGTCAATAGCGAAAAACTCTTAGAAGCGGACGTTATTTTAACAAGTCCAAGTGTTAGGCACGACTTTGAGCTTTTACTAAAAGCCAAAGAAAAAGGAATCTTAGTTGAGACTGAACTAACTTACTTTCTGAGAAATCTGAATTGGAATCCAAAAGTCATTGCTGTGACTGGAAGTGTTGGAAAAAGTACTACTGTAGCAATGATCAATCACATACTCTCAAAATACACATCTTCCCAGCTAACTGGCAATTTTGGAATTCCAATAGCACAGGTTTTAGTTGAAGGTAAGAAACCTGAATTTTTAGTTGTTGAGATAAGTAGTTTCCAGCTCTATTGGGCTAATTACTTCAGACCAAACGTTGCGGTAATTACGAATATTTATCCTAATCACTTAGACTGGCATCCGACGATGGAGCATTATTGGAGTAGTAAAGCTAAGATAACAAAAGATCAAACAGAAGAAGATTGGTTCATGTACAATCCGAGAGACGAAGAAATTTTCGGAAATCTTCCAACTAAAGCTAAGAAAATAGCTTTTAAAGTTGATTTTAAAAAGAATGAGATGCCTTTCCACATACGAATCAATCAGAACGTTGAAAACGTTGCTGTTGCGAAAGAAGTTATGAAAATACTTGGATACGAGTTCAGTATGCAACTTTTGGAAGATTTCCAACCTCTTCCCCACAGGATGGAGTACTGTGGTACAATAAAAGGGATCCACTGTTACAACGATTCGAAAGCAACAAACGCTACGGCTGTAATAAAAGCAGTAGAAAATTTTGACGAAAATTTGCTATTAATTATAGCAGGAAAAGGAAAAAAAGAAGATTACACACAACTTTGTAAAGTTCTCAAACCTAAAGTTAAAAAAGTTGCTGTCGTTGGTCCTATTACTGATGATATAGAACCGTATTTTAAAGTGCACAACATACCTTACATTTATGCTAAAGACATTCCCCAAGCAGTTAGGAAACTTGTAGAATTAGGAAACTCTGGGAACTTTTTACTATTAAGTCCTGGCGGAGCAAGTTATGATGCTTACAAAAATTTTGAAGAAAGAGGTGAACATTTCAAAAAATTAGTAGCTGAGCTAAGGAGTGAGGTTGGCAGATGATTGGATACGAGATATTTGTGAGATCTTTTAGTGATGGTAACGAAGATGGTATAGGAGATTTCAAGGGAATAGCAAATTCAGTAGAATATTTCAAAAAGATTGGTGTTGACCTTATTTGGCTAACACCACATTTCAAATCTCCAAGCTATCATGGATACGATATTTTAGACTTTTATTCGCCTAACCCATCATTTGGGAGTATGGAAGACTTCAAAGAGATGGTCGATGTCTTGCACAAGAACGGGATAAAAATCGTAATAGACCTTCCACTAAACCACGTCTCCGATAGGCATCCGTGGTTTAAGGCAGCAATGAAAGGCGAAAAACCTTACGTTGATTATTTTCTCTGGGCAAAAGAACATTTTGACTTGAAGGAAAAAAGACATTGGGATGAAGAACTACTTTGGCATGAAAGAAATGAAAAATGGTACTACGGAGTTTTCGGTGGTTCATCCCCAGATCTGAACTACGATAATCCAGAGACCTTTAATGAAGCATTGAAAATCATAGACTTTTGGTTGGATGCAGGCGTCGATGGTTTCAGATTTGACGCTGCAAAACATATTTTTGACTACGATGTTGAAAAAGGAAGTTTTAGGTATGCACACGATAAAAATGTAGATTTCTGGCAAAAAATAATGGATAGAGCACGTTCTAAAAATCCTGAGGTTTTTGCCGTTACTGAAGTGTGGGATGACCCTGAAATAGTTGATAGATACGCTAATGCTATCGGATGTTCTTTCAATTTCTACTTTACAGAAGCGATAAGAGAATCTATGACCCATGGTTCAGTTTATAAGATTTACGATTGTTTCTCAAGAACTATGGGTAAAAAGCCATACAAAGTTTCTAACTTTACAGGAAACCATGATATGACGAGGCTTGCAAGTATAATTACATCTGAAGATCAAAGAAAAGTCTTTTACGGCCTTTTGCTGACAGCTCCAGGGATACCATTTATTTTCTATGGTGATGAAGTTGGAATGCGAGGGATTTACGATCCATTCTTTACAGAAGATGTTATTGAACCGCTTCCATGGTACGCAAGTCTTTCCGGTGATGGACAAGCCTTTTGGAAGTCGTTTAAATACAACAGAGCTTTCTCCGGAGTTTCAGTAGAAGAGCAACTATCAAGAGAGAATAGCCTGTTAAGAGAAGTTATCAACTGGACGAAATTCAGAAAAGAAAATCCATGGCTTTTGGATGCTTGGGTAGAAGATGTTAGGCACAACACTTTTGTAATATCATATTCAGTAACAGATGGTAACAGGGGATTCAGAGTTTTGGCAAATATAGCTGGGCACTATGAACAGTTCGATGGTATTAACTTGAAACCTTACGAAGTTAAGATTATCTGACGAAAACAATAAAAGCGGGCAACTGCCCGCTTTTATTGTTTTAGTTCCCCAAGAGTTACGGTTAGATTCATAACTTTTCCATTTCTCACAATCTGTAGATTCACCTTTTCACCAGCTGTATGAGTTCTTATAGCAGCTGTCAAAACACCAGCACTTTCAATAACGATATCGCCTACTTTTATTACTACGTCCCCGGCTTTGAGCCCTGCATTATCAGCAGGAGAATTTTTCTCAACTTGCGAAATGTAGGCACCATACGAAACGTTTTTCAAATTTTTAGAAGAGATAAAATCTTCTGTAACCTCTTGGATATAAACACCAAGATAACCTTTTGTTATTTTTCCAGTTTTAATTATTTGGCCAACGAATTTCTTCGCTATATTTGAAGAGATTGCAAACCCAATATTCATAGCTTGAGATGGGTTAATTATCGCGGTATTTATTCCTATAACTTGACCGTAAATATTCAAAAGTGGCCCTCCACTATTTCCGGGGTTAATTGCCGCATCGGTTTGGATAAGTCCAACATAATAACTGTTTCCTTCAGGCTGTGGTAGAGTTCTGTTGAAAGCCGAGACTATACCAAGAGTTACTGTGTGTTGGAATCCTAACGGGTTACCTATTGCGATTGCCCATTCGCCAATCTGAAGTTTACTTGAGTCAGCAAACTCAAGCGGTTTTAACGTTTCTTTCGGTGTGATTTTTATAACAGCTATATCGAGTTCATCATCACCTGCAATGTACTGAGCTTCGTATTCAGAACCGTTGATAAATGTTACTTTTATTTTCGTTGCGTTTTTAACGACGTGTTGATTTGTGACGATATAGCCTCGTGAATCTACCACAAAACCTGAACCGATTCCCTGTGATTCTCTATACTGATCTGGTGAATAACCAAAGTACCTTTTGAAGAACTCTTCGAAATAAGGATCAATATACACTTTGGTTCTCGTTGTGACATCAATCCTTACAACCGAATCCTTTACGTAGTTGACGACATTTACGATAGGATTCTGATATCCTTGATTGACTAGAGCCAAAGAGGTCGTTTGTAAGAGTACTAACAAAAGTGCCGAAAGTAACACTAAAACCTTTTTCCTTTCCTTCATCTTCTTTTCCCTCCTTCTTTGCAGTTTCCAGGTACATTATACAATAAAAATCTTAGTGCATCCTTAAAACATAAAAAAACATCTTTGATAAACCTGGGTGAGCAAATTTCTATATTAAATTCACAATTACATGTTAATTTCAAACGACAACATAAAGACAACCATACTAACATTATTAAAATTCGTTGGAAATTTGAATTTATAAAGCTTTCAAAAAACAGTTCGTAATACAAACAAGTTGGAAAATATTTCAGAATTAATGATTTTTTTATTGTTATCACCATAAATCTCATTTTTTCTTCGAAAAACTTGACTTTACAACACGAATTTTGGTACAATACATCCAAACTCATCTTAGGAGGAGGAGGGGATTTTATGAGGAAAGTTTTGTTAGTTCTATTTCTTGTTTTGACTTTGACTGCCTTTGCTTCAGTTAAGATCGGTGCTCTTTTACCACTTACAGGTGGAGTTTCTGCATTCGGTGAACTTGTGAAGAAAGGTATCGAACTTGCCAGGGAAGAAAAACCAACAGTTTTGGGTCAACCTGTTGAAGTTATCTACATGGACACAAAAAGTGAAAAAACGGAAGCAGCTAACGGAGCTTCAAGACTTATCGACAAAGAAAAAGTTATTGCTATCATCGGTGAAGTTATAAGTGGTAACTCACTTGCTGCAGGTCAGATAGTTGAACAAAAGAAGATACCTATGGTTAGTCCATCATCAACTAATCCATTGGTAACTCAAGGAAAATTTTACGTTTCGAGAGCGTGTTTTATCGATCCACTACAGGGAACTGCTATGGCTGAATTTGCACTAAGAAATCTTAAACTTACAAAAGTAGCGGTGTTAACAGACATTGAACAGGACTATAGTGTTGGACTTACGAATTACTTTACTGAAAGATTTACCAAGTATGGTGGTAAAGTTTTAAAACTTCAATACAAGAGCGGAGACCAAGAGTTCAGTGCTCAGATTTCCCAAGCGCTTCAATTTGGTGCCCAGGCTATAGCTATCACAGGTTATTACAACGAAATTGCATTGGTTGCTCAACAAGCAAGAGCTATGGGATTCAAAGGATACTTCTTAGCTGGTGATGGTGCGGATGCTCCAGAGCTTATTACAATTGGTGGAAAAGCTGTCGATGGACTCTATTTAACAGACCACTACCATCCGGATGCTAAACTAACTGCAAGAAGTGAACCATTTGTTAAAGCATTTGAAAAGAAATACGGCGTCAAGCCATCAACACTTTCCGCACTTGGATATGATGTATATATGTTAATTCTTGATGCAATTGAAAGAGCTAAATCTACTGATCCGGAAAAGATCGCTCAAGCAATTAGACAAACGAAGAACTTCCAAGGTGCAACGGGTGTGATAACTATAGATCCTAAGACAGGTAATCCTTTAAAATCAGTTGCTATACTCCAGGTTAAAGAAGGAAAGTTTACCTACGTTACAAAACTTGATCCGGAAATGTTGAAATAGTCTTTCTTAGACATATTTTCTATTCAGGCGTCCTGTTTAAAACGGGACGCCGTTGTTTAAAAAATTTTCGGAGGTGGAGAAATTGAGTGGTACTATTCTCATACAAAATTTACTCAACGGATTGATGGTTGGTGGACTTTACGCACTTGTTGCCGTCGGGTACACTATGGTTTACGGAATTCTGAGATTAGTTAACTTTGCTCACGGAGACATAATGATGTTAGGTATATATTTTGCGTTTTATGCGGGGACTCTTTGGAGATTCCCTTTACTTTTATCAACTACTGTAGCAATTTTAGGGGCAGCGTTAGTTGGTGTTTTGATAGATAGAGCTGCTTACAAACCTTTGAGAAATGCGCCGAGGATTTCTGCACTTATAACAGCAATAGGAGTCTCTTTTTTTATTGAAAGTTTTGGAGTAGTCTTTTTTGGACCAAATTTCAAATCCTTTTTGCAAGCTGTTGAAAACAAGAATATAGCATTTGACTCTTTCGTTATTGGCGATCTTTATATACCAAAGATCACATTCACAATCCTTGGAATAACAGCAGTAGCATTCGTAATTCTTTTCTTAATAGTTTACAAAACCAAGGTAGGTACCGCTATGAGAGCTATATCTGTTGACATTCCAACAACTTCCTTAATGGGAGTCAACGTTGATAACATAATTGGTTTAACTTTCGCAATAGGTTCAGGTTTAGCAGCACTTTCTGGAGTTATGTGGGCATTAAGATATCCAAGTTTCTATCCATACACTGGTTTCATTCCAGGTTTAAAAGCATTTATTGCTGCAGTCTTCGGTGGAATAGGTTCAATTCCTGGGGCTATAGTAGGTGGAATACTGCTTGGAATAATTGAACTGATGCTCATAACTCTCTTCCCAACTTTAATGATGTACAAAGATGCTTTTGCTTTTGTTATATTAATATTTGTTTTAAGCGTTAGACCTAACGGGTTACTCGGTAAAAAAGCCGTTGAAAAAGTTTAAAGGGGCGATGAGTGATGTCAAAAATTTCACAGAAGGCGAAAAGGGATCTTTTACTTACTTTTTTATTTATCATTTTCGTGTCTTTGCTTTTTTTAATCGCTGATAAAAAGCTTGATACATATCAAAAGCAGGTACTTTCACTTATGGGAATTTACGCTGTTATGGCGGTCAGCTTAAATCTAATAAACGGTATTACTGGAATCTTTTCACTCGGACATGCTGGTTTCATTCTATTAGGTGCTTACACTTCATCACTTTTAACTTTAACTTCTGCACAAAAGGCTGAGATGTTCATAATTTCGCCGGCTCATCCTTTAATACTTAATATACACGCTGACTTTTTCACTGCAACGATAGCTGCTGGTCTTATTGCAGCGTTGGGAGCTTTTATAATCGGCTTTCCAGTTCTCAGATTATCAGGGGATTACTTAGCTATTGCTTCTTTAGGTTTCTCTGAGGTTATAAGAATATTAGCACTTAACCTCCAAAGTATCACCAACGGTTCTTTGGGACTTAAAGGAATACCGAAATATACAAATATCTGGTGGAGTTGGGGATGGTTACTTGTAACAGTGATTTTCATAGTTAGCTTAGTAAAAAGCTCATATGGTAGAGCACTTTTGGCAATTCGGGAAGACCGTATTGCTGCTGAGGCTATGGGAATTGACGTGTTTAAGCATACACTATTATCTTTAGTGTTAGGTGCTTTCTTTGCAGGGGTGTCAGGTTCTCTGTATGCCCATTGGATAACAACTATAGACCCAAGAATAACAACATTTGGGCCATCGTTAACTTTTTACGTTCTAATAATGGTTGTTCTCGGTGGACTTGGAAGCGTCTCAGGTTCAATAATAGGCGCTATACTCTTCACGTTTCTTATGGAAGCATTGAGACAGCTTGAGCAACCTTTTGAATTGTTTGGAATTAAAGTTCCAGGTATTCAAGGTATGAGAATGCTTGCAGTTGCGATAATCTTTGTCTTAACTATGATTTTCTGGAACAAAGGTATCTTTGGCAGAAAGGAAATTACCTGGGAAGCTATTATACGAATGTTTAAAAAGCTTAAAGGAAGTGAGAAAAATGAGCAATAAAACTATAAATAAAAACAACAGTAGAACAGTCCTTAAACTCGATTCTATAACTATGAGATTTGGTGGGCTAACAGCTATTGACAACTTCAACGCAGAAATAAAAGAGAGAGAAATTGTGGGACTAATCGGTCCTAATGGTGCTGGAAAGACTACCGTTTTTAACGTTATTACTGGTATATACTATCCAACAGAAGGTAAAGTTATTTTTGACGATATAGACATAACACCGTACAAACCACATCAGGTTACTCATATGGGTATAGCAAGAACTTTCCAAAATATAAGACTCTTTTCAGATCTTTCTGTCTTAGATAACGTTCTTGTAGCTCAACACCATTTACTTTCAACAAGAGATGGTGATAGACTTCTCAAAAAAGGTGGAAAGGAAACAAAAATAAAAGGTAGACTTTGGTTCTGGAGAGCGGTTACTAAATTAGGATATTTAGATATGGAAGAGCATATGTACAAAAAAGCTTTAGAACTTTTGAAAAAAGTTGAGTTGGATTATATAAAAGATGAAAAGGCAGGAGCTCTCCCATACGGTCAACAAAGAAAACTTGAGATAGCCCGTGCACTTGCAACAGAACCAAAACTATTGTTGTTAGATGAACCTGCAGCAGGTATGAATCCAAAAGAATCACTGGAACTGATGGAATTCATAAGATATATAAGAGATGAATTCAAGATAACAATTATACTCGTTGAACACGATATGAAGGTTGTTATGGGTGTTTGTGAAAGAATAATTGTTATGGATGCCGGTAAAATTATTGCAACTGGAACACCTGACGAAGTTAGTAGAAATCCAAAGGTTATTGAAGCTTATCTTGGTAAGGAGTGGGAGCATGCCAATTCTTGAAGTCATAGATTTACATGTTTATTACGGTTCCATCCATGCTTTAAAAGGAATTTCATTTAAAGTTGAAAAAGGAAAAATTGTTACACTCATCGGTGCAAATGGTGCTGGAAAGACTACGACAATGAAAGCGATATCTGGATTAATTAGAGCAAGAAAGGGTAAGATAATCTATAACGAAGAAGAAATTCAAAATCTTCCACCGCACAACATAAACGCAAAAGGAATAGCTTTGTGTCCTGAAGGAAGAAGAATCTTCCCAAATTTAACAGTATACGAAAATTTAATAATGGGTGCTTACAGAAGAAAAGATAAAGATGGTATAAAGCAAGATCTTGAGTGGGTGTACACATTGTTTCCAAGATTGGCAGAAAGAAAGAAACAACTTGGTGGTACACTATCAGGTGGAGAACAACAGATGTTAGCAATTTCAAGAGCTCTGATGAGTAGGCCTCAAGTTTTACTAATGGATGAACCATCTCTTGGACTTGCGCCTGCTTTAGTTGATGAAGTTTTTGAAATTATCAAAAAAATAAATAGTGAAGGTACTACGATACTTTTAGTTGAACAAAACGCTATAGGAGCATTAAAAATTTCAGATTACGGATATGTCTTAGAAACTGGATACATAACCTTGGAAGGTCCAGCAAATGAACTTCTTGCTAACGAAGATGTAAAGAAAGCTTACCTTGGTGTTTAAAATAATCCCCCTTGCAACTCTGCAAGGGGGATTATTGTATTAGTTGTTATACTCAGCTAAAATTTTCTCCGCAACTTTTTCAGCCGATAATCCATAAATTTCGAAAAGGTATTCTGCCGCACCAGAAACTGGGAATTCTTTCAACCCTAAAGCTATGAATTTCTTAGGCACAATATTCAAATCAAACAATTTTTGCTTTATCAAACTCCCAAGACCGTTAATCACATTATGATCTTCCATTGTTACGACGAAGTTATTGTACTTTCTAAGTACCTCTTCATCAAGGTCATGCGGACAGCTGACGTTGATAACTGCAAAGTTCAGTCCTTTTTCTTTTAATATCTTGTGAGTTTTCAAGGCGTTTGGAACAACTGAACCTTTTACATAAATAACTCCGTCGTTTCCATCTCTGAGAATATCCATCTTTCCATAGACAAATTCGTAATCTTCACCAAAGAAAAGTTCACCATTTTCTTTCGTTATTGGATTAACTTTACTTCTTCCAACTGCAACTACGAAATTTCCGTATTCTTTTGCAACGTATCTAACAACTTTGTCAGTTTGGTTTGGATCCGCTGGAACGATTGTTTTGAATCCATACCACGCAAGAGGTGCACTGATGTAATTTAAACCATGGTGAGTTTTTCCATCTTCTCCCACATCTATGCCACAGTGTGTCACAACAACCTTGAGGTTACCGTCATTAATCGCTGTCAATCTGTTTTGGTTGAAGACTTCATCGATTCCAAAGACTCCGAAGTCTGCAAAGAATACTGTTAATCCTTCAACTGACATAGCTCCTGCCAAAGCGGCAGCGTTGTGCTCTTGTACTCCAATTTCTATCAATTTGTCAGGAGCTTCTTTGTCTAAGTAATCAAGTTTAACAGAACCTTTCAAATCACAATCTACACCGACTACATTTTCATTTATGAGTGCAAGGTCTGCTATTGCTCTTCCAAGTGCTGACCTATTATCAGTTGCTTCTTTATATATTCTCGGCTTGCCAGTATCTATTTCAACGTACTTTCTAACTTTTAGCTTTTCGTGTGGTATGATGGGGAGCTTTTTCCTCGCTTCAACGTATTTATCTACATCGTTTTCAATTCCGAGCTCAGCTAATGCCATTTCAAGTTCGTCTTTTTTCAGAGGTTTACCGTGGTAGTCAGGTTTATCTTCCATAAAGCTGACACCTTTCCCAATAACAGTGCGAGCTATTATCGCTGTTGGTGCTTTGTCATTCATAGCTATCTTTAAAGCAGAATGTATTTGCTCTAAATCGTGTCCATCGATTTCTATTGTTTTCCAAGCTGCTGCTTCAAATTCAGCTTTGATATCGACGTACATTATGTCTCTTGCATGACCACTTATTTGAATATCGTTGTAGTCGACTAAAACTGTAAGATTGTCAAGACCGTATTTTCTTGCAGTTCTTCGTGCTTCCATTACCTGACCTTTTGCACTTTCTCCATCGCTCATAAGAACAAATACATGGTAATTCTTTTTCTTTAGCTTTCCTGCTAAAGCAAACCCAACACCTATTGACAACCCCTGTCCAAGGTTTCCAGTTGTCCATTCAATACCTGGGATTCCTCTTGTTATGTGACCTTCAAAGATCGAATTTGGATGTCTAAAACCGGTCAAAACTTCTTCTCTGTTCACGAATCCAAAGGTTGCTAAAGTAATGTAAACTCCTGGAGAAATGTGTCCGTGACTGACTACTATTCTATCTCTGTCTTCATTCCAGGGATCTTTTGGATCAATGTTTGCTATGTTATAAACACTTAAGAGAAGTTCAAGTGATGACATCGAGCCGCCGGGATGTCCAGAATTTGAAACGTAGGTCATCTTCAAAATATCGCCTCTGCAGTTTACTGCAAGTTTTTTGAGTTCTTCGATGCTCTTTTTCATACTTTTTCCTCCTTTATAGTCCCCACTCTTCGTTCAATTTTCCGTTTAGGTGATAATCTCTAAGGTAACCAACGAGATAGAAGGAACCTGTTACGCATTTCAGTTCTTGACTGCTCTCTTTTAAAATCTGAAAGGCTTTTAACGGTTCAGGTTCGTAGATTAGCTCCGTACCTACAGGAGCAAATTTCTTCGCAATCTCAAAAGTAATTTCAGGATTGACTGACCTTTTTGAAGGGACCTTTGTAATTATAACTTTGTCAAAGACTGGAACCAAGAATTTTAGCACATTTTCTCTGTCTTTATCATCTAAAATACCGATTACAGCGGATTTTGTTTTTGAAGCGAAATAGATTTCTATGTTCTCCTTAAAAACCTGTGCCGCTTGTGGGTTATGAGAACCATCAAAAAGAATTCCATCAACCATTTCAAACCTACCAGGAATAAATGCCTTTTGAAATGCTAAGCAGACTTTTTCTTCGTCAAGTTCTATAACGTTTTCAAAAGCTTTAAGTGCTATCGCAACATTTTTTACTTGATGAGTTCCGTTGAGTCTTACCGGAATTTCTTTTATCGTTTTGGAACCGTAGTAATTTACCAAGTTATGATTGTATTCATACTTCACACTTTCAGCGTAGAAATCTCTTCCGTATCTGTGTACTACAGAATTTTTTTGAAATGCTACATTTTCAATTACGTTGAAAGCGTTTTCATCCATTTCTCCAACAACAACATGAACGTTTTCTTTTATTATTCCTGCTTTTTCAAATGCGATTTCCTCTACAGTGCTTCCCAAAACGTTTGTGTGCTCAAGTGAAACTGTGGTTATAATGGAAACTAAAGGTCTAATTATATTTGTTGCATCGAACCTACCACCGAGACCGACTTCAACAGTTCCGAACTGAGCGGACAACTTTTTATGTAAGTTGAAATAAATTGCCGTGACAAATTCAAAAAAGCTTGGAGCGAATTCCGCTCCAAAGCCATCCAATATTTCAGCCTTTTCCTTAACTTCTAAAAAACTCTCAGAGAACAGTTCCTTAGAAATTGGTTCACAATTGTACTGAAATCTCTCAAGTATTGTTGAAAGATGTGGTGAAAAATATCCTGTTGTTGTATAACCGTGTTCCTTAAGTAGATACTGGATAAAAGTTGTAACACTTCCCTTTCCGTTTGAGCCAGTTATATGGAAAAAATTACCATCTTTTTGTGGGTTACCAAGCAGTTCGCAAAGTTTCTCTATTCTAAAGAGTCCTAATTTCATCGTATAGTATGGGCGTGTATTGTAGAGATATCTCAGAAGCTCCAACATTTTACGCACATGCCTCCAAATCTTTTAAAATTTTTTGCAGTTTTTCGATTTGTTCTTTCAAAATTGCGTATTTCTTTTTTGTTTCCTCAACAATTTCAATAGGAGCGTTGTTTATAAACTTTTCATCAGATAGTTTCATTTCGAATTTTTCTAAATCTCCGCTCAGTTTTTCAACCTTCTTCTTCACTTTTTGAACCTCAGCCGAGAAATCGATTAATCCTTCAAGTGGTACGTAAACTTCGATATCATTTGAAATATAAGCAGTTGCACTCTGAGATGGTCTTGAACCAACGTAATCTATCTTATCTACGTTGGCAAGAAGTTTTACGTACATTTCTCCATCTTCACCTAAAGTGCCCTTCACCGCAATGTTAACCTTACTTGCTGGTGGGATATTTACATCAGCTCTAACATTTCTTATACCACGTATGATTTGTATAAGTTTTTCGAACTTCTCTTCATCCTCGAAAATAAAGTTTTCGTTAACTTTGGGCCAATCGGATATTACAATCGTTTCACCACTACCAGGTAATTTTGTCCAAAGCTCTTCGGTTATAAACGGCATAATTGGATGTAGAAGTTTAAGACTGTTGTCCAAGACATAAACGAGTATGTTTTGTACAAGAACTCTTTCTTCTGTTTTCAATCTTGGTTTAACTGCTTCGATGTACCAGTCACAGAATTCATCCCAGAAGAATGAGTACATAGTACTTACTGCGATATTGAAGTCGTAATTTTCAAAAGATTCTGTGACAATTTTGATAGCTTTTTGAAGTTTCGTAAGAATCCATTTATCAACAGTCTTCAATTTTGAAACGTCTATTTCTTCTTTTTGGAAATCTTCGAGGTTCATAATAACAAATCTTGTAGCATTCCATATTTTGTTCGCAAATTTCTTGTACGTGTCAAAAGCGGCAACATCTAGTTTCAGGTCTCTACCTTGAACTGCCAATATAGCTAATGTGAATCTCATTGGATCAGCACCGTATTGGTCTATAACTTCGAGTGGGTCTATACCATTTCCCAAAGATTTACTCATCTTTCTTCCGTATTTGTCCCTGACAAGTTGATGAATATATACATCTTTGAAAGGTTTGTCGTCCATAAATTTGTAGCCCATCATTATCATTCTTGCAACCCAGAAGAAGATAATGTCAAAACCTGTGACTAACGTGTCAGTTGGATAAAAACGTTTTAAGTCCTGAGTTTCTTCGGGCCAACCAAGGGTACTGAATGGCCAAAGAGCTGATGAGAACCATGTATCTAATACATCTTCTTCTTGTTTTAAATGAACACTTCCACACTTTTCACACTTTTCTGGTTCTCCTTCTTCAACAACGTTGTAATGTCCACAGTCTTGACATTGCCAGACAGGTATTCTGTGTCCCCACCAAAGTTGCCTGCTTATACACCAGTCCCTGATTTCATACATCCAGTTAAGATATATCTTCTTCCATCTTTCTGGTACAAATTTAACTTCTCCATCTTCGACAGCTTTTATTGCTCTTTCAGCGAGTGGTTTCATGCTGACAAACCATTGGTCCATAAGTCTTGGCTCAATTACTGTATCACACCGGTAGCACCTTCCAACGGAATGTTTTAGTGGTTCGATTTTAATCAAGTAACCTTGCTCTTCAAGATCTCTAACGATTACTTCCCTTGCTGTTTTTGCATCAAGCCCTTTGTATTTTCCACCATTTTCATTAATAACTATCTTTTCATCGAATATTTCAATAGATTCAAGTTTGTGTCTTTGACCTATAAGATAATCATTTGGGTCATGAGCTGGTGTAACTTTTAAAGCACCAGTACCAAAAGACGGGTCAACGTAATTATCAGCTATTATTGGAAGCTCTCTTCCAACTAATGGAAGAATAGCAACTTTACCAATCTTATCCTTGTGCCTATCATCCGATGGATGAACGGCTATAGCTGTATCACCAAGCATAGTTTCTGGTCTTGTAGTTGCAATTACAACATAGTCGTCAGAATCTTTTAGAGGATATTTGATATAATAAAGCTTTCCGTCCTCTTCTTTGTAATCAACTTCGTCATCAGCTAAGACGGTTCCACATCTATGGCACCAATTGACGATATATTTTCCTTTGTATATAAGCCCCTCTTTGTAGAGTCTAACAAAAACCTTTCGAACAGCTTTCGAAAGTCCTTCATCCAATGTGAATCTTTCTCTCGTCCAGTCAACTGAAGCACCAATTGACATTATCTGAGTTTTTATTTCCTTTCTGTATTTATTTGCCCAATCCCAAACAATTTTCAAAAATTCTTCTCGACTAAAATCGTGTCTGTGTTTACCTTGACTTGCTAAATGTTTTTCAACCGCATTTTGAGTAGCGATACCAGCGTGGTCTTCGCCAGGAAGCCACAGAACATCATATCCTAGCATTCTTTTGTACCTTGATAAAATGTCTTGGATAGTTATATTCAACGCATGTCCCATATGAATTCTACCTGTGATGTTCGGTGGTGGAATAACTATTGAGTACTTCGGTTTAGAATCATCCATTTTTGGTGTAAAATAACCTTTTTCGACCCATTTCTTGTAGAGAGTAGACTCTATATTCTTTGGTTCATACCTTGTTCCAATCTCCATCTACTGTGCACCTCCACCTATTTTTTCTATGCTTATTGTACAATTCAATTTTATCTTTTTTCCTGCATAAGACAAGAGAAGATATTCAAGAGAATCCTTTATTCTTTCAGCAACTTTATGTGCTGTATCATCATCAACACCATGTATTACTATGCAGAAATTTCCATCATCTATTCTGCATACAAAATCCTTTGGTATGCGAACACTATGTTTTATGACAGAAGCGACTCGAGACATTGTAAAGTCCAATTCTTCCTTGGATAGGTTCTCGACATCTACTTTAACATGAATTACTATGCATTCTTGTCCAGATTCTTTTAAATTTTTCAAAACTTCCTCGGCAAACTGTTTGTTTGGAAGCCTTGTAATTGGATCAATCCAATCACCGTTCAGCAGATTTAGTATAGCTTTCATACTCTCACCTCACAAAACGACTGTTTAAGATATTATAACACACGAATTTAGTTATTCAATTGTTTTAAAACCGGCATAAAGATTTATCTTTTATAAATTGAGATTTTTAGCCCTTTTCGATGTTTGACATTACAACTTACGGTGATAAAATATTCGTAAAGCTAAATATTTAAAAACATTTAAGAAACTAAGAAGGAGCGATTCGATGAGTGTTATTTCAATTTTATCACATTTTGTGCTTGATTTTTACGTATCATTTTTCACACCGCTTGGGCCATATCTTATAAGAAAGCTTTCAATAGAACCAAGACTCTTTACATTTATTCTTACCATTTCAGCCTCTTTATCAGGTTTTTTACAGGTGCTTTTCGGATATGTATTTGACAAATCAAAGAACAATGTAAGAAGTTTGATTCTTATATACTTGGCACATTCACTTGGGATAATTTTTCTTGGATTTTCAAATTCTTTACCTTTCATTCTTTTGTCAATTATGATAGTTAGACTTGGAAATTCAGCCTTTCATCCTCTCGGTGCGAGTTTAGCGAGTGAAAAAGGATCAAGTAGAGTTGCCTTATTTTCAATGGCTGGAACTTTCGGTGCAGCATTAGGACCTATCTTTATCTCTTCCTTTGTTTCTGCTTTAGATTTTAGATACGTTTCTCTAACCGCAATACCACTTTTGTTAATAATTCCTTTAAATAATTCTAGTAAGAACTTTTCAAAGAGTGAAAAAACTCAAAATAATGGTAAAATTACTTTAGAGGAAATAAAACTAATAGTTCCTGTATTCTTAGTCGTTTCTGCGAGAAGTTTTCTAACATCTGTAACTCATACATACGCTCCAATATTTTCAAGTTCCTTAGGTTTTTCTCTTGTAAAAAGTGGCTCTTTACTGACTTTTGGAATGTTGATTGGAGTTGTTTCCAATTATGTTGGAGTTGTTCTTATCAAGAAAATCGGTTCTGACAAATTAGACTTCTTAGGTTTCTTGGGAATGGGAATCTCTGTTTTGTTATTTACATTTTCACGCAATTACTTTTTGTTAGTTCTGTTCTATGTTCTCTTTGACGCTTTTGCGTTCTTGTTGATGTCAGCTAATGTTGTACAGGCTCAACAGATTCTTCCACATAGAAAAGCTTTTGCTTCTTCAGTTGCGATGGGATTTGCATGGGCAACCGGCGATTTAATCGCAAGTTTTTATAACCTTTCGTTTGGTAATAACACTTTCATAACACTAACAGGCATTGGAATTTTAGCTCTAATTTTTTCAGCGTTTTTTGTGAAGTCTGTTTTCCAATTTAGTTGGAGGTGAAAGGTATGGAAGTATTAACATTCAAAAGTGCCCCACAAGCTGTGGGACCATATTCAATAGCTGTGAAAAGTGGAAATCTTATATTTTTCTCAGGACAATTACCTATAGTTTCAGAAACGGGAGAACTTATTGTTGACGATATTGAAAAAGCTACTGAAAGAATCCTAATTAACCTTTCCAAAATGTTAGAAGAACTTGGTCTAAGTATGAAAAATGTTGTTAAGACAACTATATTCACAACAAAGTTGGAAGACTTCACAAAAATCAACGAAGTTTACAAAACCTTTTTCAATGAGAATTATCCTGCAAGAAGCGCGATAGGAGTTGCTCAATTACCAAAAGGTGCTACTATCGAGATGGAGTTTGTTGTTGAAGTCTAATTTGCTCTAACCTAACTTTAATAAGCTCTTCGATATCGCTATTTTTGTAGAAATTAAGCATTCTCTCTGATGCCAGAGAGAGTGCTTTTATTTTATCATCGTTTTCGTACTCGTTAATGAATTTTTCAAAAGCTTTTGTTCTGTTTTTCTCGACTATGTATTTTGATAGAATAAAAAAAGACATTGTGAGAAGAACAAATATGGGGTATTCTCGCACAGCCGGAAGAGAAAGTCCTCCAAAAAATGCTGCAGTTCCAAGAAGCATCAAAAAATTCATATTTCTTAAAAGGATCTTTGACAAAATGAAGAGCTTTATATTGTAGATAACATCCTTTCTCCTGTAAACAGGCACTACAATATAGGGTAAAAACAGTAAAAGAGCTGTGTATATGGTCGTCACAATGGGATTTCGTAAATTGAATCCGACTATACACAAAGAAATGATTTGAAAAACACTAAAAATTCGTGAGTTGAACGGTAAAAATTTTAATGAAAAAAGTGCTAAAAACAACGTAAGCGTTGATACGGCAAAGTTGAACATTTATTTCCCTCCTGATAAACGTTTATTCTGCATTGAAAATAACAGTACTTCTTGGTTGCGCTATGTAATAGTTTTCTGGTACAATTTCTGGATTGTCAAGGAAATCTTCAGGGTAATCTTTTGATGTATCAACAACTCTTTTCCATACCTTTCCATGCAACGGAGGAAGAATAAAAGTCAAAGGCTCTATCCATTGATTCAATATTACATATATTGGAACATCATTTGTTTCTGCATCAGGAGAGTACATAAAAGCAATAGAATGGGAATGATAAGCTGTATCTGGTTCAAAAGGTTTTATCCCGTGCCAAGAAATATCAGATATTCTATTGCCAAATTTATCAACTTTTTCAGTAAAGTGTTCAACCTTTAGGACAGGATGATTTTTTCTAAAGTGGATTATTTTCTTAACAAATTCAAAGATATCTTTGTGTTGTTCTTTCAATTCCCAATTCAGCCAAGTGATTTCGTTATCTTGACAGTAAGCATTGTTGTTACCTTGCTGAGTTCTGAACATTTCGTCGCCCATAAGTATCATAGGTGTTCCTCGAGACAAGAACAAAATAGAAAAGAAATTTTTTATTTGTTGTTTTCTTATTTTTAGTATTTGTGGATCGTCGGTATCTCCTTCAAATCCGTAATTACAGCTAAAGTTCTCATCCGAACCATCTTTGTTATTTTCGCCGTTTCGGGTGTTGTGTTTTTGAGAATACGAAACTAAATCCCTCATCGTAAATCCATCGTGGCAGGTTATAAAGTTTATACTCGCATGTGGCTTTTTAGATTCGTAAAGATCTGGACTTCCAGCTATTCGAAGCATCAATTCTTGAATTGTTCCGTTATCTCCTCTTACAAATCTCCTTACACAGTCTCTGTACTTTCCATTCCATTCTGCCCAGCCCTCGGGAAATTGACCAAGATAATATCCACCGCCTGCATCCCAACCTTCAGCGATGAGTTTAAGATTGCCAACAATTGGATCATCAGCAATCTCTTTTAAAAGCGAAAGGTCTCCTATCCATCTGCCGTCAGGAGTTCTTCCAAGTACGGATGCTAAATCGAACCTGAAACCATCAACGTGCATTTCAGTTGCCCAATATCTCAGACTGTCAATTATCATCTCTTTCACAACAGTTTGATTACAATTCATTGTATTACCACAACCAGAGTAGTTCAAATAATAACGTTTATTTCTTGGATCAAGCATATAGTATATTTCATTATCTATACCTCTGAAACAAAGAGTAGGTCCGTTTGCTCCGCCTTCACCTGTATGGTTGTATACAACGTCCAAAATTACTTCTAAACCGTTTTTGTGCATTGCTTTAACAAAATCCTTGAACAAGAAAACTTGTTCACCAAGCTTCAAGCCAACAGAGTAGTTACCAGTTACTGCAAAGAAATTCAACGGATTGTAGCCCCAAACATCTTTAAGTTTCTCTCCGGTAATAGGGTCTACGTTGGGGTTTGAGTTCAAGTTAAATTCAAAAATCGGCATTAGCTCTATTGTTGTAACCCCGAGTTTTTTCAAATGATCAAGTTTTTCTAATATTCCGTAAAATGTTCCTGGAAATTTTACATTTGATGATGGGTGGATCGTGAAAAGTCTTACATGCATTTCATATATAATCGTCTCACTCCAAGGAATTCTTGGATGATGGTCATCTTCCCAGTCGTATTTTGAATCGTCAATTACAATTGAACGAATCATAGCCGGAGCAGAATCGATTGTTGAAAATGAAAGGTCTTGTAGCGGTGAATTTTTGTCGTAACCGTAAATCCTTTCGTCTTCCCAATCGAAAAAGGTTGTTATCGCCTTTGCGTAAGGATCAATCAAAAGTTTGTTAGGGTTGAATCTCTTTCCATTAAGCGGATCATATAGACCATCCACACGCCATCCGTAGTATTGTCCATGTCCTACACCGTAAACGTATATGTGCCAAATGTGTCCGGTTTTGTTCTTAATAGGATCGAGCCTAAAAGTGTGCGACGGAACGCTATCGTATGGTGCCTGATAGAGTTCAAGAGTGACGGATGTAGCGTTTTTCGAAAATACAGCAAAATTCGTCCCGGTTTCGTCTGGGGTTGCCCCAAGTCTTGGATAACCCCTTTTTGTTTTTAAAGGAATATCAGGTGATGGATTTCTATACTGTAACGGATAATCAGCAGTCATACATTTCACCTCGATGCATTAAAGAATCTTGCAAAATAAATTCTCAAAGTGTCGGATATAATGTTTTTTATCGCAGCTTCTAAACTCAAACTTTCTAAAGTTTCAAACGCTTTCTTATAATTTTCAAAGGCTACTTCTTTCAATTTTTTGTCTACTTCTGCATCGACAATTTTCTGTTTTATATAATCGATTTCCTTATCGCCTTTTTCACTTAAGAATATTCTTCTGAAGCTCTCTTTTTCTCCACTGGAGAGTGCTGAATATGTCTCAGTGATTAAAAAGGTCATTTTCTTTTCAACTATGTCGTTCATACTTTTGTTAATATTTGGATCAAAAACACCAATATAATCATCAATAAATTGGAAAGCAATTCCTATATTTTCGCCAAAGCTTTTTATTCGCTCCATCTCTCCAGCATCGTTTAAACCAGCGCATTTATAACCTAAAAGAATAGGATAGTAAAAAGTGTAGTGCGATGTTTTCAACCTACTTATTTCAAAAGGAACTGGCGAGTCTGGTATCGAATCAGTTTCCGAAAACTTGATATCCAAAAGCTGACCTATTCCAGTATTTATATAGCATTCAGAAAATGTATTTATGATTTCAACTATATTAGGAAACCTCATCTGCGTAAGAATCTTAAACGCATAGAAACCAATAGTGTCTCCGATAACAATTGCTACATTTTCTCCGTATTTTTGACTTTTTCCATTCGAGTAGATTTTGTGGAGAGTTGGCTGACTTCTGCGAAGATCTGAGTTGTCCATAACATCGTCATGAACCAGTAAAAACGCGTGCATTATTTCAAGTAAAGCGGACAAGTTGTATGCATCAGTAAGGAATTCTTCACTTCCGTTGTAACCTAAATATGAATAGAAAAACATAAGAGGTCTAAGACGTTTCCCTGGTCGTAAAGCGAATTCTTTAAACTGTTCAATTTCAGTTCTAACTTGTTCAGGTGCATATTCTTTCAAATCGTCTATAATTTTCGCAATTCTAATATCCAACTCTTTTAGAAAATCACTTTTATTAAAAAATTTGTGTATCATAATTTCGGAATTCCCTCCTTTTGTGGTAAAATAATTTTATCATACAAACCTCTTTTTGTGGATTTTTAAAAGTATTAAAAATTTCTAACTTTGGGTGTTGACAAAAAATTATGGTGTAGTATAATCTAATTAGGTTTGACTAAGTACAAAAAATAAACAGCCACCACACTCCCCCTATATACAAAAAAAGCATTTGCGCCGCTTTGTAGCGGCGCTTTTTTTAATTCACATAGCAAATAATTTCAAAGTTAATTTTTAAAACAAATGATGTATAATAATTTTAGAAAATTCAATGTAGGCTGACTTTATGGGGTGGTAAAAATGTGGGTTGTTGACAAAAAGAAAATAAACGGTATTTTATTTGGTTTGATATCTTCCGACGTGCTTTTAGTATTTAGTATCGTTCTTATAATTTCAAATTTTTCAGAACTTGAGCCTGTTGTTCTTTTATTCCCGATTCTTTTTGTTGCGGATTTTTTTTGTTTTTTTCAATATTTCCTAAGGATACGAACCGGAGTATTTTACCATAGCTACAGTAAGTTTATTTATAGAGGAATATTCAAAGACTACGAATTTGAACCACAAAAAATAGTGAAGGTTGTTTCTAAAAATGTATACGGTCGTTATGGAGTTTCGTACGTTTTAGAATTTTTACTCAGACAAACAGGAAAAGATAGAAAAGTTAGCGTAACTTTTTCAACAGAAGACTTACGAGAATCGGTTATAGAAGCGTTACCAACGTATGGTATAACATCTATAGAAAGAAAATGAGGTAATCAGGGGTGAGTATTTATGGACCAAAAGAGAGTACTTGAAGAAATTGAAAAACTCAGAAAAGAGATTGAATATCACAATTATAGGTACTACATTCTTGCAGAACCTATTATCAGTGATGAAGAGTTCGATAAATTGATCAAGAAACTTATAGAACTTGAGGAAAAATATCCGGAATTCAAAACTCCTGATTCTCCATCGCAGAGGGTTGGTGGAACCGTTCTTGAAGGATTTGAAAGTGTTGAACATTCTGTTCCAATGCTAAGTCTTGATAACACATACAATGAAGAAGATATAAAAGAATTTGATAACAGAATAAGAAAGGTTTTTCCTGATGTTGAGTATGTTGTAGAACTCAAAATCGATGGGGTATCGATAGCTTTAAGATACGAAAATGGTATTCTTAAAAGAGCTATCACACGTGGAGATGGTACAAAAGGCGATGATATTACTGAAAACGTCAAAACAATCCGTTCTATTCCACTGAAGCTAACAGGACCAATTGATATAGAAGTTCGTGGTGAGATATTTATGCCCGTTGAGGAATTTGAAAGACTAAATGAAGAACGAGAAAAAGAAGGATTAAGCCTTTATGCTAATCCAAGAAATGCAACTGCAGGTGCGTTGCATCTTTTAGAAACTCGAGAAGTTGCTAAGAAACGTCTTGACTCTTTTATATACCAAGTAGTATTCCCTGAGAAACACAATTTAAAAACACAATGGGAAGCTTTGGAGTTTCTTAAAAAACTTGGTTTTAAAGTAAATCCGAACAGAGTATTGACTAAAAATGTTGAAGAAATTATCTCTTTTTGGAAAAAATGGACAGAAGAGAGACACAAACTGAATTATTGGATAGATGGTTTAGTCGTTAAAGTGAACGACTTTTCCAAACAATCTGAACTCGGTTTTACAGCAAAGTCCCCACGTTGGGCTATCGCTTTCAAATTTCCAGCTCAGCAAGCAAAGTCAAAGATTTTAGAAGTAACCTATCAAGTTGGGAGAACTGGTGTTATTACTCCAGTTGGGGAACTTGAACCTGTTGAGCTTGAAGGTACTATCGTTAGAAGAGTTACGTTACATAACTTTGATTACGTCCAAGAAAAAGACATCCGAAAAGGAGACTACGTATTCATTGAAAAAGCCGGCGGAATTATACCGAAAGTTGTTAAATCCATTCCAGAAATTAGAACTGGTTCTGAAGAGCCGATTTTACCGCCAGAAAAGTGCCCAGTATGCGGTGGAAAGGTTGGAAAAGAGTCTCAACAATACACAGCTTACAAGTGTCTAAACCCGTATTGCAAAGCGAAACTGCAAGGGCATCTTGAAATCTTAGTTTCAAGGGATGCTTTTAACATAGAAGGACTTGGGGAAAAGATAATTCAAAAACTTATCGAAGGCAAATTGGTTGAAAAAATAACAGATGTTTTTAAGCTAGATATGTTTAGTCTGGCACAGATTGAAGGTATGGGACCTAAGATGATAAAAAATATCCTTGATGCGATTGAACGCTCAAAAAACGTGACACTTTCTCGGTTTATCTACGCTTTAGGAATACCGGGTGTTGGTGAAAAGACTGCTGAAGTTTTGGCAAAAAAGTTTAAGTCGATAGATAGCTTGAAAAATGCTTCTGTTGAAAACCTTCTAAGTGTAGAAGGAATCGGAGAAGAACTTGCAAAAGCTATATACGAATATTTCAAACTTTCGGAGACTGAACAGGTACTTAAAGAATTCGAAGAAGTTGGTGTGAAAATCATCGAAGAAACTGAGCAAACTTCGGATGTTTTATCAGGACTAACCTTTGTGATAACTGGAACTTTGAGTAAACCGAGAGAAGAAATAAAAAGATTTATAGAAAGTTTGGGTGGACACGTGAGTGATAACGTTACTAAGAAGACCGATTACCTTATTGTAGGTCAAAATCCTGGTAGTAAACTTGAAAAAGCACAAAAATTTGGTGTAAGGATTCTGGCTGAAGAAGAATTTCATAAATTAGTTGAGAGCAAAAGGGGAAATGTATGATATTAGAAGACGTCTTGATAGTTGATCCGATAGATGGTGAGTATGTAGGTGTAGTTGAATTTGATAAATACATTGAGAGTGTAGCGAAAAAAGAGTCGAAAACAACCTTTAAGTACATCTTAATGCCCGGTTTTGTAGATCCACATATACACGGAATTAAAGGTATCGATACGATGTCGATGACAAAATCTGACTATGAAAAGTTCAAAGAGTATGAAGCGCTTGAAGGTGTATGTTATTTTCTACCTACCACTGTGACAACAGGACTTGAGAATTTGAAAGCGATCTTAACTGTAGATGGTGTAAATTACCATATAGAGGGACCGTTTATATCTTCTTCAAAAAAAGGTGCTCACGATGAAAAATTTATAGTGGAACCAGACGTTGATTTTCTAAAAAGTATCGATTTGTACAAAGTAAAACTAATCACTATGGCACCTGAACTCAACAAGTTTTTTGAGACCGCAGCTTTTTTACGAAATAATGGAATCGTAGTATCTTTGGGACATTCGAATGCTAATTTTGAGACAGCAAAAAGGGCTTACGAAAGTGGTTTCAAAAGGATAACGCATTTTCCAAACGCTCTAAGCCCTCTCCACCACAGAGAAATGGGGATGGTTGGAGCAGGACTTTACCTTGATTTTTCACTCGAACTTATATGCGATGGTATACATTTATCAGCTGATTTTGTGAGACTGGTTTACAAGATGAAAGGTGCTGAAAAGATAATTTTGGTAACGGACAGCATCAGTGCAACTGGGTTAAAAGATGGAAATTATAAACTTGGTACGTTGGATGTTTTTATAGAAGATGGTGTTGGAAAACTCTCTAATGGAACACTTGCAGGTAGCACGTTGACATATTCAAAAGCGCTGAAAAATTTCCAAAAATTCACAGGTTGTTCCTTAAAAGAGCTTGCACGTGTATCGTCGTACAACAGCGCTGTTGAACTTAGACTAAATCTTGGAAGAATTGAAAAGAATTACGAAGCGAAATTTGTATTACTTGATAAAGAACTTAAAATTGTAAAAACGATAGGATATTAGCTTCAATTAGCGTAGTATTAAAAACAAGCAATGCGCACCCTTGGTGCGCACTGCGGTTTTTTGATAGTACTAGAAAGGAATGCTCCCCTACACTCCCCCGTACCCCCGTAAACCGTATCTTTGCAAGTATTATATCAAAAATATTTTTTCGTGTCAAAAAATAACTCTAAAACTATTAATTGTTTGGTTTCAAATGTTGTAAATACTCACGAATTCTACACTTTGACAACTTGAATAATTTTGTGATAATAAAACAATCATATATATGAGATTTTTATTTTGTCTAGGAATTTGGTATAATAACAATTGAAAGAATGTTTATAACAAACAGTTCAAATTAAAAAGGGAGGTCAAAGCTATGAAAGGTTTTAAAAACTTTATTATAAACCTCAGCTTGTTTTGGAAAGTTCTTGTCTTAGTTATTTTCGTCAGTACCATCCCTATGCTGGTACTTATGTTGATCTCATCAAATCTTTCGTTTAAGCAAGGAAAAGACCTTGCATTTGAAATGACAGGGCATATTACTGATGCACATGGTTCGGACATGTTTGATGGAGCCATCGGTAGTGCAAAAGTTTCTTTGGAATCACTGAGTGTGTATAACTTAATATCAGATTATCTGAACTATAAGGAAGAAGGTAGAGACTACAGCAAAGTGATAACAGAGATTGTTCGAGAGGAAGTAGAGAAAATTATTGGATTAGACACTGTCGCTATATATTACAAAACCGGAGAGATATTCCCAAGTGACTTTAAGAACCTACCGGAGAATAGGCTCATTGCCCTTATGAACGAAACTCAAACAACAGATTTTGTTTTTACCGAAGTCTATAAAAATAACAAAGGTGAAAATTGTTTTGCGATAGCAAAAGCTCTTCGTAATTCTAATGGTGAGGTTGTTGGGGTTTTGATTGCCGAGTTCAACGACAGAGAAATTAAAGAAGAAATTCTAGATGAATATCTTGACAACATAGTCAGATTGGCTTTCATAATTGATGGAAATGGTAAGGTTTTTGCAAGTTCTCTTAAAGATTTTTACAACGTTGACGTTTCAAAATTTGATTTCTTCAGTGTCCTTACTAAAGAAAAACCTGGAGAACTTATCACTGAACTTTCTTTAGATTTTAGAAATGAAAAATATATAGGTACGGTTTACAAATCAAGCAGTAGTGATATGTACTTTGGATATTTTGAAAGCGAAAGAGAAGCATTTAAAGAAGCTATAACGTTGAGAAACCTTCTTATCATTTTGAACATTGTCTTTGCACTCTTAGCTTTAATTTTTACGCTTCTCTTTGTAAGAGCGACTCTCACTAAACCTGTTAAACTCCTCAGAAATTCTGTTGAAAAGATTGCTGAAGGTGACTTCACAGTAGAGATTCCTTATTACTACAAAGATGAACTTGGACAAATTGCTGAATCGGTTAAAAAACTCGTATCGAACGTTGGAGATATACTTAGAGAGATTTCATTCACATCTGAAACTATCGAAATTTCCTCGACAATATTTAAGAGTAAATCTGATGAGCTAAACCAAGTTGCTCAAAATAACGCGCGAGCAGTTGAACTTGTTAACACAAATGCGCAAAATACTTCAGCATCGGTTGAAGAAACAACTGCAGGAATTGATGAAGTTGCAACAGGTGCTCAGAACGTTGCTGCAAGTTCTGAAAAAATTTCACACGCAGTCAGTGATATAGTACAACTCTCTGCGGAAGGTAAGGAAGTTGTGAAACAGATTGCTGAGGTTATCGAAACAACTCTTGAAAAGGCAAAAATTACAAACGAAAGTGTTGAAGAACTAACCATTAGTGCAAGAAATATAGGTGAAATTGTTGAGACAATAAACTCAATAGCTGAACAAACAAACTTATTGGCACTTAACGCAGCTATCGAGGCTGCAAGAGCTGGAGAAGCTGGAAGAGGATTCGCTGTTGTTGCTGATGAAATTAGAAAACTTGCTGAAGAAAGTAAGCAAGCAACAGGAAAGATTGGTCAAATATTAAGGGCTATTCAACAAAAAGTCGAAAACGCAAGTAAAGCAACCGAAGAGACAACGAAAGTGATAAACCAAGCTGCGGAGGGTTCAAAGGTATTAACGAGTAAATTTGATACTATTGAAAGCTCAATCAAAACTATGTCCCAGATGATAGAAAGCTTAGTAGCAGCTGCTGAAGAAATGAGTGCTGCTGCCGAGGAAATGAACAGTGCTATGGATTTGGCAAGTAGATCAGTTGCCGAAGTATCAGCTCAAGTCAGCGCATTGACCGGAAATGTTAATACTATTAACTCAGTTGTTCAGTCTATAATCCAAGAGTCTTTAAGCCTTTCAGAAATCGCACGACAATTAACTACAAACGTATCAAAGTTTAAATTACAATAAGTAAAAAACAATCAAAAACGGGTGGAATTTTCCACCCGTTTTTAATTGGATTTGTGAATTTTTAGTAAACTTCGTTTTCGATTCTTTCGATATCAACTATCTTAATAGTTTTTCCATCAACTATGATCATCCCTTCTTCTTCCATCTTAAAAAGCTCTCTTGAAAGTGATGGTCTTTGGACTCCAAGAAATTCGGCTAAATTTTCTTTTGAGATGGGCAGTACAATTTTTAAAGATTTTTGTCTTTTCGCTTCCTCAAGCAGGTAGTTACATATCTTTTGCCGTAATGTCATCAGGGTTGCTTCTTTCAAACGCTTATTTGCCATCAAAAGTCTGTCGGAAAGTATTCTCAGATAATTTCTTAGAATTCGTTCACTTGATTGAGTTAACTTAATTATATCGTTCTTTTGCAGTAGCAAAATCTTTGTCTTATCCTTTGAAACAATAGTTGCAGGCAGGTAATTCTTGCTTGAAAAAACAACCGCTTCGCCAAAAGTTTCACCTGGTCCCAAGGTGTTGATAACATATTCTTTTCCAGAAAAACTAATATGGACAACATCAACTTTACCTTCCAATACAATTCCTATAAAAACTAACTCTTCGCCTTCTTCAAAAATGATTTCACCTTTCTGGTAGTTTCTCTCGAAAAAACTTACCTTTTTGAAAATTTCAAATATCTCGTTTGTGGATAAGCCATCAAAAAGTTTTGTTTTGGAAAGTATCTCGAAGTTCATCTCAACCACCTCAGAAATAATTATACACTTTTTTTAGAAGTGTAACATATGTTACGGATTTTTTCTTGCCAAAAAGTTATACTGATAATGAAAAGAATGAAACCTAGGATGGAGGTGGTCGAAAATGAAAAAAACAATAGTAAAGATCGATGAAGAGAAATGCAATGGTTGTGGACTTTGTGCAAGTGCTTGCCATGAAGGAGCAATACAGATGATTAATGGAAAAGCAAAGCTTGTAAATCCAAATCATTGTGACGGTCTTGGAGCTTGTTTACCAGTTTGTCCTACAGGAGCTATTGAGCTAATCGATGTTGAGGACAACGATCCTATCTTTTTAGAAATTGAAGAACAAGAAAATAAGTTACCATGCGGTTGCCCTGGCTCACGTGAAAGAATAATAGAAAAAAAGCATCACAACCACAATTTTAGAACCCCAGAACCAAGAATTGAAGAGCAAGAATCTCAACTTGTTAATTGGCCAGTTCAGCTAAAACTGATAAACACAAGAGCACAATTTTTGCAAAACGCACATCTTCTAATAGCAGCAGATTGTGTAGCTTACGCTTACGCTAATATGCACAACGATTTCATCAAAGGTAGAATTGCTATAATCGGGTGTCCAAAACTTGATGATATTCAACTTTATTACGAAAAAATTTTAGATATACTGAAAAATAACACCATAAAGAGCATCACGGTTGTTAAGATGGAAGTACCATGTTGCAACGGGATTGCAGCTATAGTGAAACACGCGATGCTTGAAAGCCAAACGATAGTACCTTATTCGGAAGTAACGATATCTGTCGACGGAAAGATATTAGAAGACTAAAAGCCTAACGATAACTGAGGAGGTGTAAGGTTATGAGTATGTTCTGTTACCAGTGTCAGGAAGCTAACAAAGGTATCGGTTGTACACTTGCTGGTGTTTGTGGAAAACAAGAAACAACTTCGAAACTTCAAGACGTTTTGATGTACGTTGTTAAAGGAGTAGCTTGTGTGAATAGTCATGCAAGAGAGCAAGGAGTTAACGAAGAAGCAACAGATAAATGGTTACTCGAAAGTCTATTTTCAACGGTTACAAACGTTAATTTTAACGATGAGTACTTTGCTGAAAAGATTTTTGAAGGACTAACACTAAGAAAGCAGATATTTGAAAAAATAACGATCCACAAAACGGAATTACCAGATATTCTAACGTGGGAAGCCTCTTCGGTTGATGACTTGTACAAGAAAGCAGAGGAAGTCTCTATATTGAAAGAAGAAAACGAAGATATAAGATCACTAAAAGAGCTCATAACTTATGGTGTAAAAGGTATGGCAGCGTACGCTTACCATGCATACGTTCTTGGATTCAAAAAACCGGAAATTTACGCGTTTATGGAAAAAGCGCTTATATCTACTGTTAGAAAAGATATTAGCATGGAGGAATTGATAGACTTAGTTATGGAAACCGGAAAGTTTGCAGTCGAGACTATGGCACTACTTGACACAGCAAATACATCAAAGTACGGACATCCAGAAATTACGAAAGTCAACATTGGTGTAAGAAACAATCCTGGTATACTCGTTTCAGGACATGATTTGAAAGACTTGGAAGAACTGTTAGAACAAACTATGGGAACCGGTGTTGATGTCTATACACACGGAGAAATGTTACCTGCACACTATTATCCATTCTTCAAGAAATACCCACACTTTGTAGGTAACTACGGTAACGCATGGTGGAAGCAAAACGAAGAGTTTGAAAAATTCAACGGTCCTATTTTGATGACCACAAACTGTTTAGTTCCACCAAGGCCAAGTTATATAGACAGGCTATACACTACAAATGTCGTAGGTTACAAGGGTGTCAAACATATACCAACAAAAGAAGATGGTACAAAAGATTTCAGTGAGATAATCGAACATGCAAAAAGATGCCAACCACCAACAGAGATAGAAAAAGGCGAAATCATCGGTGGGTTTGCTCACAATCAAGTTTTAGCTTTAGCTGACAAAATAGTTGAAGCAGTTAAAAGTGGTGCTATCAAGAAATTTGTCGTGATGGCCGGTTGCGATGGAAGGCTCCCAAGCAGACAATACTACACAGAATTTGCCAAACTTCTTCCAAAAGATTCAGTTATTCTCACAGCAGGTTGTGCAAAATACAGATACAACAAGTTAGACCTCGGCGATATCGGCGGAATTCCAAGAGTTTTAGACGCAGGACAGTGTAACGATTCTTATTCACTCGCTGTTACAGCACTTAAACTTAAAGAAGTTTTCAATCTCAATGATATCAATGATCTACCGATAGTTTACAACATAGCTTGGTATGAGCAAAAAGCAGTCACAGTACTTCTTGCACTTCTCTACTTGGGTGTTAAGAACATTCATCTTGGTCCAACTCTACCAGCTTTCTTGTCAAAGAATGTCGCTAACTTCTTAGTTGAGAAATTCAAAATCGGCGGTATTACAACTCCAGATCAAGATTTGAAAACTATGATTGGCTAAGTACTAAAAACAAGCCAGAGCTTTCCGCTCTGGCTTTATTTTTTCGATATCTTCTTAACCGAACCTCTTTCAACGAGTTTAACAGGTAATGTGATATTTCTTGGAACGCCTTTCGTTTTGTTAAAAATTCTCCAAATTAATAGTTGCGCGGCAGTATATCCTAACTCTCTTCTTGGCTGAGAGATAGTTGTCAACTTTGGTGTTGTGTATTCACAAAACGGAGCGTTATCAAAGCCTATTATCGAAACATCATCAGGAACAGAGTAACCTGCTTGATTTAGAAAATCTTTAGCACCTATTGCTGCTAAATCGTTTAATGCAAAAATCGCTGTAAAATTCAGTCCATACTTTTCAAGATGCCCTTTTACTGCGTTGTAGCCATGTTCATACGTGTAGTTGCCTTCATGCGGATAAAAAAATGAATAGAAAATTTCAGTGTCTGGATAACTGTATTGGAAATATCTCACCCCTGCGAGTCTATCACGAGATGCTGGTGATATCTCATTACCACGGATATAGAAAATCTTTCGATGGTTGTTTTTGTAAAGATAGTTCATCGCTGTTACTGCGCCATTAAAGTTGTCTACGTTAACAGTATCAAATTCAATTTCTTCATCTCTCCAATCGACAGCTACAACAGGAATTCCAGCGTTTTTAAATTTTCTCAAGTATTCTTTTAGTTGGTACAATTCTGAAATGATGACTCCGTCGACTTTTTGTTGAAAGTATAGATCCAGTATATGCACTTCTGCATCTATATCTCCTCTTGGAAGCGAAAGCATAAGCTCAAAGCCATTCCTTGACGTGTACTCTTCAATACCACCAACAAGCTCGCTGTGATGATAATTAGCAATGTCGTATACTATAACGCCAATTGTTTTAAAAAGTTCTTGGCTTGTTTTTGTGTAAAGAGGTTTATAATTTAGTTTTTTGATAACAGCTAAAACCTTCTTTCGAGTCTCTTCAGAAACATTTTCACTTCCATTCAGAACTCTCGAAACGGTTGCAATCGAAACGCCCGCCGCTTTTGCAACCTCTCTGATGTTCATATCCCCTCGCCTCTTTTTAGTCGAAATTAAACGTCAAATTCCATCCTTTCCAAATCCAGATATGCTTTTGCTCTATGATCTCTTGAAGAAGCTGATATTCTAAATTCGTATTTTCCAGGTTCTACAATCCATTTTCCGAAACCAAACGAAGCCAAAGCTTTTACTGGGATTTCAATCTTAACTCTTTCACTTTCTCCAGGTAGTAATTCTTTTGTTTTTTCGAACCCTTTGAGTTCCTGGAGTGGTTTTACTATTTGAACTTTTGGAGCTTTTACGTAAACTTGGACAACTTCTTTTCCTTTGAACTTACCAACGTTCCTTACAGTAACTTCTACTGCCACTTTCTCTCCATCGAAACTTATAGAAGGATTCGAGTATTCAAACTCAGTGTAAGAAAGTCCGTATCCGAACTCAAACGCTGGTTCAACACCAAAAGTGTCATAGTATCTGTATCCAACAAAGATATCTTCTTCATACGTTACAGAAGCTGGATTATCTGCTGGTTCACCAGGGAATGTCCAACTTGGAACGTCTTTGTAGTCTTTTGGAAATGTTGTTGGAAGCTTTCCTGATGGTGAGACTTCTCCCAAAAGGATATCAGCTAATATTTTTCCTGTTTCTTGACCACCATGCCAAGTTAAAACTATAGCATCGACTTTTTCTTTCCAACTTTCAATTTCGATAGGACCAATAATGTTAAGTAGCACAACAATTTTCTTACCATACTTGTGGAATATTCTTGACACTTTTTCGAGCAAAGCCGTTTCATCATCTGACAAGTAAAAATCTCCTTTTTCCGCTTTTCTGTCTCTTCCTTCACCAGACATTCTTCCAATAGTTATGAAAGCTATATCGTTTGTTTTTGCGTAGTTTTCTATCTCTTCAACTGTAAAGATATCTTCAAAGAATTTCACTTCTATTTCGTTAACATTTTCCGCTTTTCTCTTTTCGTAATGTTCTTTGTAGATCCCAAGAAGTTTCTCGTCAACCTTTGCACCTTTTTCCAATAAGCCTTCTGCGAAAGATATCGTGTACCTCGGGTAAGTCTCTCCACTTCCCCAACCACCTCTAAATGTTCTAACAAACGTGTATCCGAAAGGAGCAATCTTCGTTTCTTTTGTAACCGGAAGAGCTTGAACGTTTTTCAAAAGAACAACACCTTCAAGACCTGCCCTTTTGGCTATCTTTGAATGGGCTTCCAAGTCAGGGTTGTTTGAGTACTGATAGCCTTTGAAACTTGGCATCTTTTGCATAACTTTAAGGATTCGTTTTACATTCCTGTCAATCACTTCTATAGGAATCTTTCCTTCTTTTGCGGCTTTTAGAACTGTCTCGTATTCATCAGGTTTTTCTTTGATAAATTGCCACGATTTTCCTGGCATTATCAAATCGTTTCCAGCCAATACCTGTTCAACAGGATTATCACCTGCAAACCAATCGCTCATCACAAACCCATCAAATTCCCATTCTTCTCTCAAAACTTTTTCTAAAAGCCATTTGTTTTGAGAAGTGTGTGTGCCGTTGAGTTTGTTGTAAGAACTCATAACCGTCCATGGCTTAGCTTTTTTAATAGCTATTTCAAATCCCTTTAAGTATATTTCTCTTAACGCTCTTTCAGAAACGATGGTATCTACCGTCATCCTGTTTGTTTCTTGTTCATTTGCGATGAAATGTTTTACACACGCCCCAACATCGTTTGATTGCACACCTTTTACATAAGCTGAAGCCATTTCACCTGTTAAAAGTGGATCTTCTGAGAAATACTCGAAATTTCTGCCGCCAAGTGGATTTCTGTGAATATTCATAGCTGGTGCAAGGAAGACATCAACACCGTATTCCTTGACTTCTTCTCCCATCGCTTTTCCGACTTCTTCAACTAATTCTCTGTTCCAAGTTGATGATAGCATTGATTCTATTGGAAAAGAAGTTGCGTAGTAAGCACTTTCATCGTTTTCGCGAGTTGTGTCAATTCTAAGTCCAGCTGGACCATCAGCGTACACTGTTCTTGGAATTCCAAGCCTTGGAATTTCAGCTGTTTCCCCGGCTGCTCCTTTGACCTTCGGTTTCGGATTTCCTTCGATGAATAACATTCCAACACCAACAATAATTGAAACTTTTTCTTCCAATGTCATCTCGCTAACAATCCTATCAATGTCCATAGCTTCCATCTCCTTTCTATTCTCCAGTTATTCCAGACCTTTCAATTCCTTCGACAAACCATCTTTGCAAAATTAGATACGTTATTAAAAGTGGGACTATAGTAATGAGTGTTGCAGCCATTCGGATACCTTCGTTAATTCTGTTTGCAGCGCTTCCTTCTGTAGCTGGGAACATAGCGGTGTACCTATTCACAAAGTCTCTAAGCATAATGGGCATAGTTTTTATGTTTTCGCCATTGAAGGTAGCTGACATAAACGTTTCGTTCCAGTACCATACAAAGGAAAATATGAAAACAACCAATATAGCTGGTACTGACATTGGGATAATTATTTTGTAGAAAATCTGGAACGAATTAGCCCCATCAAGCTCGGCAGCTTCATCGAAAGCTTTTGGAAGCATACTGAAGAAATTGTAAAAAACGAGTATGAATATTGAACTTCGAATACCTTGTCCCAGTAGCGCGGGGACGTACGTTGCCCAGGGTGTACCAACTAATTTCAGCTGAGCGAAAACTATGTATTTTGGAACTAACGTAACTTGGACGGGAACCATAAAGATTACTATCACAAAAAACAACCAAAGACGTTTCAATGGGAATTCAAATCTAGCGAAACCGTAACCAGCAATTGCACAAATTGCAGTTTGGAAAAGTGCGGGGATTAGAGACATTCTTAAGCTATCAACAAAAGATTTTTTCACATCTAAAACTTTCCAAGCTGTGATAAAATTCTGAACATACGGTTTTGTTGGTATCCAAGAAACAGTTGGATTTGCCAAATCTTCGTTGCTCATAAAGCTTATGAAGCCCATGTATATCATTGGATAAAGATAAGCATAACCTACTCCAAGCAAAATGAAAAATATTATGGACTTCGTGATAACTTCTTTCGTCTTTTTGCTCATTTCACTCACCTCTCGTTCTTACGTGGTGCCAGCAACATGAATGCAATACCTATAAACGACAAGACTGATAAGAAGTAAATCCAAGATAGTGCCGAAGAATACGCGTACGGTCTTTGGAAATTAAACATATTTGCACTGATACTACCGTTAACAGGATTATTCGGAAACGCTGCTAAATCAACAATAGTGTAGATTGTGTTTACTAATATAAATGGCTTCATGAGAGGCAATGTGATTTTCCAGAACGTAACCCACGAATCCGCACCATCTATTTGAGCAGCTTCATAAATACTGTAACTTATTTTCTGTAACCCTGCAAGGAAGAAAACTATCTGAACACCTGAGAACCAAAGAATAAGAACGAGATTGTCAAAGATATACAAGAATGGAAAACTTACAAATCTTGGCAATGTGCTTATAAACTTGTAAACAACAAAACTTTGAGGTTCTACAATTCTTGCAGCGTTGTTTGCAACCAATTCTCCAATCACAGGACCACTAAGCAAAACAACTGGAAGAAAATAAAGTCCTCTGAAAAAGGTTCTTCCAAAAAACGCTGAGTTAAGCAGTATAGCGATTATAAGTGAAAAAACAATTATTAACGGAACCGACATTGCAATGTTTGTTACAGTGTTCCAAAAGTTTATTGGAAATTGCGTATCCGTTTGGAAAGCGTACAAGTAATGCTTTAAACCGACAAACTTAGTAACTATACCTTCCGGGGTGAAGTTAACATCTTGGAAACTTAATAACAGAGAATACGCAATCGGGAAGACTGCCAACGTAAAGAATCCTATTAGCCACGGAAGTATAAATAGATAACCTGTTAATGCTCTCTTAGTCTTGACTTTCACGTTATCAACCTTCCTTCTTAATTACTTTCCAGTTCATAGGAACTATTGAATGATTTCCAAAAGTTTTAACTTTATCAGTGTAGTTAACAACTATACTATCTCCATTTTCATAGGTTACAACTACAAAACCTTCTTCAATGACTTTTCTATCAAAAATTCTTTTGCCAATAAACGGTTTCAAAGCTTCGTTCATTTCTTTATATACCTTAACTATATAATCCTTCCAGTCTTCAATTTTCGAAGAAAGTAGATCTGTGTATCCTGTATCTTTAAGCTCAAAATTATCAAGTTCAGTGAGAATGAACGAAGGATAAGCACCGAATTCTATGCTCTTTAAAATGTCTTCTCTTGAGTAAAAACTATTGTTCATATACGGTGTAAAGTAAGGAATTCTTCCTTTTAGCAAAATTTGTAAGAATGGAACCGTGTCTGTTTCAAATAGATATTGACTGTTGTTCATAGGCATATCAAGTATTAGGTTTGCAGTTTCCCAGTAAAAGTCAAATGGTGAAATTAATGCAACATTTTCTATTGATTTCTTTAACTTTTGCAATGCTTTGATACTGTCAGTTTTTACGTAACTTCTTGAATACTGACTACCGTATTTGTTTTCACTGTTCAGTGAAAGAGCAAAGTCTTTGAGTAACACGTTTGTTATGTTGTTAGCCTTATAGAAATCTATCTTCTTTGTGACAAGCTGATTAGCTAAAATAGGATTTAGATAATATGTCTTGTAAAACCATAGACTTTTATCATCCCGTTCTTCGATAATTGGTGCTTGGGAAAGATTAAAACCAACATCTGTCTTTTCGTTCAATTGTTTAAAAGTGAGCTTTCTAAATTTCTCTGAGAAAAACAATTTCACATTTTCTTTTTTTGAAAATTCCAAAAGTTTGGAAAGTTCTGCACCGTTCAAAACTTTTGATTCAAACTCGCTTTTCGTAACTCTGTAACCGTTTGCTCCCCCCTTTTGCCAACCTTCCAAAATAACTATAATATTGCTTACACCGTTTCCCTTGAGATATTTGACTGTTTCTAAGATTTTGTCAACGCTTGTGATTTTGATAACACTATCCCAGAATATCCCTTTTTTGATATCTGAAAGGACAAATGTTATAGCGACTGGGATATCATAGCTTTTTTGAACGTCATTTTCAGAACTCAAATTATAAAAGTTTCTTACTTCTTTAGCGATTCCTATATAAGAGGCAGAGTCTCCAGCTAAGAACTTGTACTCAACTTCAATGTTAAATCTATTCCTCTCTCTTTGTGCAACTTGAACACCGCTACCGCTTCTGCTAACTCTTTGTGAATAGCGTTGTCTGTATATAAACTTAATACCTCCCCAGTTGTATTTACTCAAAATTCCACTGGGATACATAACTATGCTTGAATATTCTGAACCACTTTTAACAAACCCGTAGAAAGCACTCTTAGCTTGTGAGTGTACTATGCCGAAAACAGGCAGGAGTATATCCGGTTCTTTAACTAAAAAGTCGTTCGGTCTGTTGGCTTTAAGATCATTTATTTCAAATGTATTTTCTATACCAAAATCCTTACCATAAACCCTCTTTTCAAAAGGTGCCAAATAATGAGATGCTTTAGAAAACCTTATTAATCCCCCAGTGCCATCAGGAACAAATGCGTATCCACCTATTTCGTCTTCGTAAACACTTCCTAAAAAGGGTAAAAAAGTAACGGATGCTATCTTGTAATCACCTGTTTCTTTAATTTCAGAGTCGTTCAGAGTGAACCTAATTTTTTTCCCATCAAGAGTCATTTCAAAGCTCAAAGAAATGTTAATTGTTGGTAAATTGATTGAATACCTTACGGTGCTTTTATTTACTTTATGATACTTTTTGACAACATTTTTGTCTCCCGAACCTATGTTATTTAGAATTGCCTTGTTATCAAAATATTCGACCCATAAAATAGAGGTTGCAATCCCTTGCCAAATTTCGTTGAACTGGGATTTGTTATCTTGATCTATTGTCTCCCAAATGTATCTGTTTGACTTATCAACAATCTTGATCGCCAAGTTTTCATCTTTTTGCCAGACTTGAAGATATTCATTTTCGAGAAGGACTTTAAATTCGTTAAAATCAACGTCCGTTTTCAAGACTTCATTATAAACAGGTTCTGGTCTTGTGAACCTGTTTGATAAATAACTTGCTTGTATTGTTGTAATAAGAACTAACAGAATGAAAACTACGGAAATTTTTATCTTATCTAACACGGTATATCACCTCTAGAACTATCGAATAAATGAGTTCGAAGAACTTGTCCCAGAGCATATAAACTAAAGATGCTGTGAAGACAATTATTATTATCCAGAAAATGGTCAAAAGGATACTTTTTATGGTTTTTGGAACAGTGAAATCGTGAATCTCTTTTACTGTTATAAATATGTTAATTGCCATCCATGAGTAAACGAACAGATAAGTGAACTGAACTATAAAAACTTCGTTGAATGTTAGAACATACGTCAGTAAGACTAGAAATGGTATAACTACAATATACGGAGAGAGCGCATAAGCGGTTGCTCTATACACCTGCGATAATGTTCCTTCACCATCGCTTATAGAACCAACAAGATAATTAGCAAATACCCACAACATTGTTGGAAGTATCGTCACTAAGAATACGTAACCAATCGTAGATCTTTCGACATAACCTGAAAAAATGTAGCTTTTACCAAACGTGTCGAGCACCGCAGTTAAGAAAAACAGACCGTAAACAATTGTCGCCGAAAAGTTCGAAGTTCTCTCTTTACGTCTGATGTAATAGATGCTGTCTATCGGATGCCTTAAAAATGTGAAGATGTACAAAACATCGTTCAAAAGATTTTTTTTGTATCTTTTTGATTTACCTTCATTAAACTTTCTATTTATGTAAGAAATTATTTCAGTTAAAGCGTACGAAACTACCACAAGGAGGAGAATAAAACCGACGTTTTTTTGAAGATACCTATTTCTTATCTCCCAAAAAGCATCAGAATAATCCGCTTTTTCATCAGCAACCTTGAAGTGCAGTATAGCTTTTTCGTACTCTCCGCGTTGAAAATACGCCTTTCCAAGCCCAAGATGTGCAATCTTAGAATAGCCATCATACCTTAATACTTCCTTCCATTTCTCCATTGATTCCAAATACTTGCCATCAGAATACAATAACAAAGCTTCGCGTAAAATTTTAGCGTACTGTGTTGGAGTAAGAACATGTACAAGCCCTCTTTCTCTGTCTAAAACGTAGATGTTATTCTTATCATCTATCGCAACCGATGAGACATAGGTAAAAAGTCCATTTCTTTCACTTGAAATTGCACGTCCACCATATGAGTATATCAAGTTACCCTCTTTGTCGTATTCGTAAATCAATCCAGAATCGGTAACTGCGATTATTCTACCGTCTTTCGCAACAGTGATATCAGAAAAATTAGGTTCATCTGCTATCTTTCTGTTTTGTGAAGCTTCGAGTATGTTGTTACCTATGGTGTTATGTTTCTTAATCGCATTTCCGTAGGTTCCGCGTGTTAAAGTGTAGATAAGTCCTTTTTCATCAATCGCGCTGTTTGTATAAGGAGTTGGTACTCTGAATAGAAGTTTAGCTTTCTGCTCTTCAGTGAAGAAAATGTCTTGAAATTTTTGCAAAAACGAAAGAATAACTCTGTTGGCACCAAAATAACCTAAAAATTCCCCATCTTTGCTAAGTTGTATAACTCCTTCAAATGTACCTTCACTAACTACGTACAAATTACCTTTTTTGTCTACAACGATATTTGAAGGCTTATAATTCGCAGTCTCACCAAATAAAATACTCTCAGGACGTTTTATTTGTTTAACTTCGTTACCATCTTTGTCTAAAACGAAAACAGCTTCAGCTCCTGGATCTGCAACGTAGATATAGTTATCGTCTACAAATATTCCCTTGGGAGTCATAAAAAAGACGTTTTCACCAAGAGTTCTTATTTCGTTTGTTCTGAGATTGTAAACAACAAGTCTATAATTTCCGGAATCTACTATATAAAGCAGATCATCTTTTATGAACATATCTTCAGGATAATAAAGGTCAAAGTCTTTGAATAAGATCTTACTTACAAGATACGCATCTTGAGTTTTCTTCCACTGATTATTTTTTGTAAGCGTGTAAGTGTAGAACGTGGCATTTGATGAAAAAAGAGTTAGCGCAATTAGTAAAGTAATAAAGGCAACAATTCTTCGCACGATATCACCCCGTTATTTCAGTCCTGAATGTGCCATTGTGTTCATAACTCTTGATTGCATAAATACGAACAAAACAATATTCGGTATGAATATCAAAAGCGAACCCGCGGCAGCCATACCTTGTCCTATTATCGTATTTCCACTCGCTGAGGTTAAAGAGCTTACAAAAAAGCTGAAAGTTCGAAGATTTTCGTTGTTTATATAGTATGTCGATGCTTCTGTACTATTCCAAGCCATCTGGAATGTTAGTATTGCAACAGTTGCAAGAGCTGGAGAAACCATTGGAGCAACTATCTTGTTTACTATATAGAAATCTCCAGCACCATCAATCTGTGCAGCTTCTATTATTTCATTCGGCACTTGGTCCATAAATTGTTTTAGAAGAAAGACAACAACAGGAGCACCTATTAATGGGAGAAAGTTTATAAAGAACGTGTCTAAAAGTCCAAGTTTTTCAATTATCACATATCTTGGTATAACAACCGCTGTTGGAACGAACATAAGCGCCAAGTTATTTATTGTAAAGATGAGATCTTTTCCTTTGAATTTTCTCTTTGAAAGTGCGAATGCTGCGTAAAGAACAACCCATCTTGTCAAAACTACAGCAAGAAGGGCGGTTAATATGCTGTTTATTAAATATCTTGATACTGGAACCGCTGATCCTGTAGCGTAGCTAAACAATTCAACAAAGTTATCAAGTGACAGTTTCGATGGGAAAAATTTTGGTGGATAAACAAATAGTTCGTTCAAAGGTTTAAATGCGTGGAAAATTATAAATAATAATGGCAGAAGCGAAAATGCAGCTATAGGTGTAAGAATAATGTAGAATTTTATCTGGCTTTTGTGGAAATATCTTGGATTTGTACCAGTTCTCAGTCTCGACATAGTCTCACTTCTCCCCAAACAGTCTCCAGGAAATTCTTGACATAAACCAAATCAAAGCTAACAAAAACACTGAGACTGCCGCAGCGTATCCCATCTCGAACCTTAAGAATCCGTAATCGTCAATGTGGTTAACTATCAACTGACCTGCGTACTCAGGAGTTGGATTTGAACCAGTTAAAGCAACCCCAATACCTGCTGAAGTGAATGTGTAAACGATTGACATAACAGCTCCAAAAAGCATCTGTGGTTTCATCATTGGAATCGTCACATAAACTATTTCTTGCAATCTTGTTTTAACACCATCTATTCTCGCAGCTTCGTAGAGTTCTTCGGAACCATTGATTATACCTGCAAGCATAGCTAAAAATCCTATACCCATACTGCTCCAAAGGGAAACGATAATCATTATGTTCAAAAGATGCTCTGGTGATTGCAACCACTGGATTGGTTTAGCTATCATTCCAAGTCTCAAAAATAAACTGTTTAAATATCCGTTCTGGTCACCACTGAAAATAACTTGCCAGAGAACACTCATTGTAACACCTGCTGTGAGAGATGGAGAGTAAATAAGTAGTGCAAAGATAGTCCTTGGAATTGGAGTTAGTTGAGCGACAAGCCAAGCTAAGATAAAAGCCAAAATGTATCCACCAGGTCCAACTATTAGAGCGAACTTAATAGTGTTTGGTAATACTTTTTGCATGAAAATCTCATCTCGTGTGAGTAGAGTAATATAGTTCTGTATGTTTACCCATTGTGGTGGTTGGACAGCATTGAAATAAGTGAAAGACAAACCAATTGCAACAGCAACAGGTAAGGCTATGAATATGGTAAATAAGATTAGATAAGGAGCTAACATTATCCAATGATTCTTATTTCTGCTTCTCATATAACCCACCTCGGATAGTCCAAATATCTTTAAATATAAATTCTTTTACAAGGTTTCCATCTTTCAGATAACCGAATTCTGTGAGCTTTCTTTCAATTTCACGATCCACTATCTTTACAGATTTATCCACAGAAAGCCTTAAGTCCTTTCCTTGGACCGCAACCCTGTTCCAAATATTGCTAAGTTCTCTTTCAGCCATATATCCTGCTGGATGTCTTTGAACTTCTCTTATCCAATTCCACTGTTCCAAAATAACTTTTTTATGTTTTTCAGGTATTAAATCGAGCTCCTTGAAAGCAAAAATATTCGCAGTATTCCAAAGGTACGTTGGTCCATACCTTGAAACGAGAGTGTAAGAAAACCGTTTTTGAGTATCTTTTGATAACCACCACTTAAGAAATTCCCAAGCTTCTTCTTTTTTCTTTGAATTTTTGAATATCACAGCTGAACGGTCGCTTGCCACTTGGTATCTGACAACTTTTCCATCTTTTAAAACCCCTGGAGAAGGTGCAATATCCCATCTTCCGTAGATCTCGTCAGCTGCATTTGTTAAGAGAACGTAAGTACCTATATCGGAAACACCTATCGGAATTCTTCCGTATCTAAAATCGTTGTAAAAGTTAGCAACATATTCTGGAAGTCCGTATATACTGTACAAACTTGACATAAGTTCAATAGCTTTCAGTGTATTTTCACTGTTAAATGCGCACTTCAAACCGTCATCAGTATAAATCTTTCCATCATTTTGGAATATGAATGGTACTGTGGTGTGCCAATATTTTTGTCCACCAGTTGAAAGTGGTATGAACATATTCATTCCACGTCTTTGAAGTTCTGGAAGTATTAACTTAACATCCTCCCATGTGTTAGGAATCGAGAGATTCATACTTTCAAATATGTCTGTTCTGTAGAAAAGAACATAAAAACCTTGAGTTTCAGTAACACCGTAAATACCTGATTCGTAGATGTAAGGTGTTAAAGTTTCTATATTGTATTCTTCCATTATCTTCCAAAAATCTGGATATTTTGCTAAATCTTCAACCGCGCCTCTCAGAGCAAGCTCGTAAGGAATCCAGTTGCTTAGGCCTAACGCAACGTCAGGATTAGTTCTTGCACCAACTGCTAATATTACTTTTCCTTCTGCAGGCATAGTTGAAAGTCTCACTCTGATTCCGGTCTTTTTGTAAAAATCTGTGTCAGCTAGATACTGAAGTACTTCCACGATCTGAACAGGTCTATTCACCCAAACTGTTAATTCGTTGTTTTTTGAAACAGCATAAGCTGAGTAATTTTCCGTCTTATTTAGGAAAGAAAGCCAAAGCTTTTGCATTTCCACGAACGCTTTAACGAAAAAGCCGGCTTCCGTGCTTTTTACTTCAACATCTGGAGAATGGATGTAAATTACATCTAAACCGAGCGGTTGCTCTTTAAAACTTGTGATAAGTCTTGAGAGCCTTTGAGCTACTGATTGTTCACCTTCACTTATCTGATCAAGATAGAATGGTATCTTTTCCGGTTTTCTTGCGATTCTTTCTAAGGAATCAGCAGAAATTTTTAGATCTGATATAAACGCAAAACCTTTTCTACCGAGAATTTTTGTTAACCTTTCATGTTCTTTTTGCAAGCTATTCGCAATAAAATTCAAATCATCCAGAATTGTTGGCATATAGCTGGTTATATTCCACGTTCTATTTGGGTCAAGATTGTTTCCAACAAGTTTTCTTATCTCTATGCCGATTTGTTGAACCTTCTTCAGTAGATTTTCCAAAAGAGAGATAGTTGATGAATAGACGCCTGTTTCAACTTCAAACGATATTGTATGTTTTCCTTTGTCAAGCCAAATCTCAAGTTGTCTACTGTTAACAGATATGGTGTGAAGTTTCCAAAACTGTGCTGTGTATTCAAAAGGATAGTTATCTGCAACAGATTTTCCATTAATTTCAATCTTTCTGAAAACGGGAACTCCTTTGTTTGTGGATTGCCTGTATTTCACGGAAATTCTGTATATTCCGCTTTTTTTGACGTCAAAAGTCCATACGATTTTTTGACCAGGTTGTTTGAATGAATCTTCTAAAACTGCATTTACCTTTTTTGAAATTGTATGAAACGGTCTTATGCTCGGCGTTTGATAGTTGCCAATACTCGACAAAAAATCACTCTTTACAAGCGGAGTTTCCGCTTGTATCTCAATAATTTCTCCGATAGAGTCTGAAGTAACTTTTCTATTTTCAAATGTTAGGTCATTTTCATCTTTCTTAACAAAATAAATCCCGAATATTTCCACTGGAATTCCGGAATTCTCTATTCGTACTTTGTATTTTCCTTCCTTTAGCTTAATCGTAACCGGCTTTGCTGAAAATCTATTTGATAAGACGAGTTTGTCAAATATCCAGCCATCATATTTAATTTGCTCCGGAACAACTTCATTACCGTACCTGTCTGTATCAAATTCAAAAGAAGGATAGTATGCATAGTTGTTTAGTATAACGTCAAAATCACTATTTCCAATAGTTAAAATCAGAGTGCCTTGCTTAAGTGTTCCAGATATTCTGTACTTAGCGTACAATTCATATGTTCCGGCGTCTTGAACTTCAAAATATGAAGTTGTAAACTTATCGGTTTCAAAGTATTTACCTACGTACAATTCAAAAGAACTCTTTGTTTTGAGCTCTTCTTTTTTCTTGAAATAGTTTTTTATTTCCTCTACATTGTTTTCAAAAATATTGCGCTCAATGTTAATATTTAATTTTTCAAACTGGAATCTACCAATCCAGTACAAAAAAGTAATAAACACAAGAACTGCAGCCAATAATGTATAAATAATTTTTTTCATCTTCCTACCTCCACCGTTTGCAGGAAATCTGAGGTATTTTGAAGTAAAGGTGGGGAAATCCCCACCTTGGAGAAAAATCCAGAGTATTATTTCTTCAATTTTTCATCGAATTCTTTCTTGGCTTCTTGAATGATCCTGTTAGCTTTTGCTTCAATGTCTGCCGCAATTGCTTTCGGGTCAGCTTTACCTGCTCTGACTTGTTCCGCTGCTGGGAAGATTACTTCCCATGCTGCTTGGTCCCAACCAGGAACGGTTTTCCAGAAATCAGCTTTGAATGTTTTGTCAATGTTTTGAAGCATAAATTTGACGCCTTCTGGAACAGCTTTCATAGAATCGAATTTTTTGACAACATCAGGGTGTTTTGTTGCAGGTATGAAGAAAACTGGATCTGGATTCCCTTGAGCGTCAACGTTTTTATCTCTTATATCAAGTCTTTCAACAATACCCTTTGGTGAATAGCTTATGAATTTAGCAAAAGCAAAAGCTTCTTTTGGATTCTTTGTTGTGGAAGCAACTACAACATAGTTGACATGCAGAGGCATTTTGAGACCAATTTCCTTAACTTGTGGAAGTGGATAGAAGTCAAAGTTCCAAGGAACTGTTCTGACCCACCACCAATCCCAAGTACCGTGCCAACCCATTAAAACTTTGCTTTCTCTGAATGCATCAGCATCTTTACCGAATTTCTTTTGATAGTCATCAAGCTGGCCCTTGTCTCTAAGTTCTTGGTTTTTCAAGTCGTCTGAGACAAGACCTGGAATCGATTTAAGTTGTTTTTGGAGTTCAAGTGCTTTGATCCATCCACCGTTGACAAGTCTGAATTTATGAAGTTGTGGGTCAAAACTCCAAGTTCCAACTTTAGAATCGTAAACGCCAGCCATGAGTGTATCAAATTCCCACAGATGGTTTATTCCTGAATATTCTCTCGTTGTTGCTCTTCTTGCAAGGTTAACAAATTCTTCAACTGTCCAATTGTAGCTTGGTTTTGGAAGGTTGAGTTGCTTCAAAAGGTCGAGATTAACGACTACCATATTAAAGTGAACATCCCACGGAAGCGCGTATATCAAGTTGTTGTATTCAAAAGCTTTCTGTGCAGCAGCTGGAACATATTTCCAATCTGGGTCTGTCTTAACGAATTGATTAAGTGGTAAAGCTAATCCTTGTGAAACAATGAATGTAAAACCTTCCCAGCCGGTCATAACATCTGGTAATGGTTGTTTTGCCGCTAGCCTTTGTGTTAAAAAACTGTTTAAATCTTGGTCAAAGACGATTATTTCAACTTTAATATCTGGCCAGACTTTGTTAAAAGCTGCAATCTCTTTCTTTGCATAATCAACATCCCAGCTTCTAACTGCATAAGTAATCGTTTTTTGCGCAAATGCCGTTATGAAAACCACTAACAAAAATACCGCTATCAAACCTTTCTTTACCATACATAACACCTCCTGAAAAGGTTTATTCAAAAGTTTTCCAGACAAATGTAGCTCCTGCAAAACTTGGTAAAACGAACTCAAAATTATTTATCCTAACTTTTTTGTAAGCGTTCGTTCTGTTGGATACAACGACTACAATTGAACCATCTTTGTTTTCGAAAGCTACACTTTCCAAATCATCTTCATAACTCGTAGACCAAATTCTTCGGGCACCTGGCTTAACGAATTTACTGACGTGTCCCAAAGTATAGTAATCAACATTGTAAGATACTTTTTTAGTTCTTTTATCAACCTTTATCAACCCCCTGCAAGTACTCTTTCTAACGTTTGTGAAAAGAGCGGGACCGTTTTCCTCGTCTAAGGCTATATTCCACCAAACAACTGTTCTTGACCAATTTCGAGTGCTTCTGATAACGTGCATCATTTGGTCCATAAAGGCATCGAAAAATGCTGGTACCCAATCTCCCCCGGAAGCTTCAGTAAACCAAATGTCCTTATCTGGAAAGAGTTCTTTGATATAGCTCATAGCAGAATGCTTTCCAGCGTAACAATGCCAAGCCGACCCCGCAACATATTTAGAAGCCTCAGGATCTGAGAGAATTTGCATCGCAAAAGTTGTATTATCCCAGTTGTGGTCGTAAATTAGTATTTTCGTCTTTATACCTTCTTTTTCAAGCAAAGGACCTAGATACTTTTTGATAAGTCTTGCTTGTTCTTCGGCTGACATACGCATCCCAGAATAATCCTTAGGTACATAGAGTGGTTCATTCTGAACAGTTATAGCATAAATCGGTACACCTTCACTCTCATAAGCTTTTATGAATTTCACTAAATATTTAGCATACACTTCGTACATATACGGAAGCAGAGAACCTCCTATCATACTTCCGCTTGTTTTCATCCATCCTGGAGCACTCCAAGGGCTTGCCATAACTTTCAACAGGGGATTGATTTCAAGAGCATCTTTAAGTGCTGGAAGAATATAATCTCTGTCATGGTCTATAGAGAAAAACTTAAGCTCGGGATCTTCGGTTACACCTTCTGGTAAATCATCGTAGCTATACATTGTAAGCGCAAAATCACTCGCACCGACCGGCTGACGTAGAAATGAAATTCCAATCCCCTCGTCGTATGAAAAAAGTTTCTTCATTACTTCTTTTCTCTGTTCCGGTTCCAACACTTTATAGACAAGGTAAGCTGAGGAATCTGTAAACGACGCACCAAATCCGTCAATCTCTTGGTACTTTTTCGAACCGTCAATATCTATCACCTTAGCTGTAAGTCCTGTTACATCAATATCTCTTGAAAATTCATCAGAATTTACTTTCTTCAATAGGTATTTTTGATCAACTGTTGTAACCCAAATTTCTGGAACACTTTTCATAATTGTTTCCTCCCTTTGCTGACTGACAGACGCTAAAGTCAAAATTGCGAGCAATAATGAAACAAAAATAGTTACGAAAAACACAAAAGGTAACTTTTTCGTCACGTTTTTCCCTCCAACACGTATCTACTCCAACCAAAAATATTATAACAATGAAACAAGTTACAATTTCAATCTCGAAAAATCTGAGACTGTGGGAAAAAGGAAAGATAATTTGGTGATTCACGATTGCAATTGATTATCCATAAAATATTGAGATTTTAAAAAACATTCTCTAAGTAATAAAATAGTTACGTCTAACAGGAAAATCTCTGTGAGGAGGTAGGGCAATATGAGCTACTACTTTGATGAAAAGAAAAGGTTTGTTATCAAAGATTACAATAACAAAAAACCGTTCGCAAGTTTCTTACCAGGAATTGCTGGAGTTAATGGAATACCAATGTGGGTCTTCTACGTTAACAGGGGACAAGCGATAGCAAGTTTTGGAGTACAGGACAAAAATGGTGCGATGATGGAATTTGTACCAGCGCATAAAGCCTATCAAGTGACAGCACTACATGGTTTTAGAACCTTTATCAAAAAAGATGGATTTTTTGTAGAACCATTTAAAGCTGTAAAAGAAAATGGAAAAGAAAAGATGCTAATTTCGAAAAACAGTCTTGAACTTGTGTGGGAAAACAAAGAACTCGGTCTGAAGGTAAGTGTACTTTACTTCACACTCCCCGGTGAAGATTTTGCAGGACTTGTGAGAAAGGTTGAAATTGAAAATATTTCAAATAAGCGTGCAAGTATGGAAATAGTAGATGGTATGCCAATGCTGCTACCATACGGGATTGAGCACGGACCTTACAAAGAGCTCGGACATACTCTTAGAGCATGGATGACCGTTGAGAATTTAGAAAACAAAATACCTTTCTACAAACTGAGGGCAAGTTTTAAGGATGTTGAGGAGGTCGAAACGATCAAAAAGGGTAACTTCTACTTTGCTTTCGAAGGCAGCACTGGTGAGCTTTTGGAACCTATTGTTGACAGTAAAGTTATTTTCGACAATAACACAGAGTTTATCTATCCAAAAGCATTTCTTGAAACAAGTTTATCTGAAATCCTTTCAAGAAAACAAATAGTCGCAAACAAAGTTCCTTCGGCATTTACCGGCGTTTCAAAAACAATAGAGGTTGGTCAAAAAATAACCATAGTTTCGATTTTTGGACATATTTCAGATGTTGAAAAAATAAACCAAAAGGATGAAAAAATTAGAAACTTGCAGTATATTAACGCAAAGTATATGGAAGCTGAAACTTTAGTTCAAAAGTTAACAGATGATGTCAGCACAAAAACTGCATTCCCCATCTTTGACGAGTATGCAAGACAGTCTTATCTTGACAATTTACTGCGTGGAGGGTACCCTCTCATATTTGGAGATTGTAAGTCTAAGAAGGTTTACCACGTTTACAGTAGAAAACACGGAGACCTTGAGAGAGATTATAACTGGTTTGTTACCGAAGCAACCTATTACTCACAAGGAAACGGAAATTTCAGAGATGTAAACCAAAATAGAAGAAACGATGTTTTCTTTAACCCAGAAGTCGAAGATTTTAACGTCAAAATGTTTATGAGTCTCATACAACTTGATGGATACAATCCTCTTGTTGTCAAAGGATGTAACTTCTATCTTGAAAAAGATACCTTGGACTTTGTAGTTGGATTAGTTGAAGAAAATGACAAAGATAAGGTCAAAAATTTCTTAGGGAAAACATTTACACCAGGTAAACTCATTACGTTCATTAGAGAAAACATGGTTTCTCTTAAATGCTCAGAAGACGAATTTCTAAACGAAGTCCTAAAAAACTCAATTCAAACCTTTGAAGCCGATTTTGGTGAAGGTTATTGGATTGACCACTGGACTTACAATATGGACCTTATAGAATCGTATTTGAGCATATACCCGGACAAAAAAGAGGAGTTCCTATTTGAAGATTATAGCTACACCTATTACGATAGCCCTGTGAGAGTTGCTGATAGAAAGGATAAATATGTTTTAGTCGACGGAAAAGTAAGACAGTACGGTGCTATAGTTCATGACGAAAAGAAAGTTGAATTAATTAATTCAAGAAAGTTTTTTAAAAACGTAGTTAGAGTCAAGAACGGACTTGGAGATATTTACAAAACTAACCTTTTTGAAAAGCTCCTCTGTCTTAGTTTAACAAAGTATGCTAACTTAGACCCCAACGGTATCGGTATTGAAATGGAAGCAGGAAAACCTGGATGGAACGACTCAATGAACGGACTACCAGGATTGTTTGGTTCGTCCACTCCTGAATTGTTTGAATTGTATCGGTTGTTAAAGTTCATTAGAGATTCTCTCGAAGGAAAAGAAAGAGATATAATTCTTCCATTTGAAATATACGAACTTTTGGAAAGTCTTTATGAAGCAACTGTTGAATATTACAATAACAGTGACACGAAGAAAGATTTCAACTTTTGGATGAAAATAGGCAATATTAAAGAAACTTACAGAAGAAAAACGAATTTTGGACTTAGTGGTGAAACAATAAAAATTTCGTCGTATAAAGTTTTAAAAATTCTTGACCTTATGTTGGACAAAGTGTCTGATGGTATAGAAAAGATTAAAAATCTTGGAAATGGGTTGTATCCAACGTATATTATAAATGAAGCTGTCAGCTATGAACAGCAAGTAGAAAATGGCAAACAAAGGTTCAATCATCAAGGATATCCACTGGTGAACGTTACTGAGTTCAAACCAAAGCTGGTCTCTTATTATCTTGAAGGTCCAACAAGAGCTTTGAAAATAGTTTCTAATAAAGATGAGGCAAAAGATTTGTACAGAAAGGTCAGGGTGAGTAAAATATATGACCAAAAATTAAAGATGTATAAACTAAACGAACCAATTGACAAAGAAAGTTATGAAATAGGTCGTGCACGTGCTTTTACACCCGGCTGGCTTGAAAATGAGTCAATATTTGTGCATATGGAGTATAAATATATGTACAGTCTATTAAAATCTGGGTTGTATGATGAATTTTTCGAAGATATGAAAAGTGTCTTTGTACCTTTCTTAGATGCTGAAATGTATGGAAGAAGTACTACGGAAAATTCTTCATTCATAGTTTCAAGTGCCAATCCTGATGATTCGTTACACGGTCAAGGAAACGTAGCACGACTCAGTGGTTCTACAGCAGAGTTTCTGAGTATGTGGTTAACGATGATGGTCGGAAAAAGACCGTTTGAATTTGTAGATGGAAAACTGGTCTTTTCAATATCACCGATCTTACCGGGATGGCTATTTTCGGAAAACGGGGTAATTGAATACAAATTCTTAGGAAGTATCGACATAAACTTGAATAATCCGAAACGAATGAACACTTACGGAGAAAACGGGGTAAAAGTAAGAAGATACAAATTAACTTACACTGATGGAAGAGAATTGCATATCGAAGCTGACAAAATAGAGGGACAGACAGCGGAAGAAATAAGAAAAAGACTCGTAAAAACAATAGAAGTTTTTCTTGAGTAAAAAAAGTGTTTAAAATTACTTGGAGGTGTTTAGCTATGCCCAATGGAAAAATGAATTTACTGATAGTTTTAATTGTAATCTCTTTATCTGGAATACTCTCTTGTTCATCAAACTTTAGAGAAGGTGATAAAAATATGAATGAACACATAGCCGAATCACAAAATAATAGTTGGGTAGTTTACTGGGAAGAGAATTTCGATAGTGCAGAAAAAGTCCGTGAATACTGGAACTTTCAGATTGGTAACGGCCATCTTTATGGTAATCCTGGATGGGGAAATGCAGAGCGTCAATATTACACAGACCAAAACTGGTTTATTGAAGATGGAAAGCTTGTTATAGAAGCAAAAAAAGAAACCGTTTCAGACAGGTGGGGAACTTATTATTATACTTCCACAAGAATGACCACACAAAGAACTCTTTCAATTACACCACCTGCAAAAATAGAAGTCAGAGCAAAGCTTCCAAAAGGAAAAGGAATTTGGCCAGCAATTTGGATGTTGGGTGAAAATATCTCAACAGTAGGTTGGCCTAAATGTGGTGAGATAGATATAATGGAAATGCTTGGGCACGACACTAAATCGGTTTATGGAACTGTTCATGGACCTGGATACTCTGGTGGTAAAGGTATATCAAAACCTTTCAGAATTTTGGATGACAATGTTAAAGATTTTCACGAAGATTATCATATATTCGGTATTGAGTGGGAACCAGACGAAATCAGATTCTTTATCGATGGACAAATTTATCACATAGTAACCAAAGAATTCGTACAAAAACGATACTACGCTGATTGGGTCTTTAATGCTCCGTTTTTCTTAATTCTTAACATTGCTGTAGGTGGTAATTGGCCAGGATATCCTGATGATACGACCGTTTTTCCACAAAGAATGTACATAGATTACATAAGGATATACAAAAAAGCTGGAACTAAATCTTAAAATCAATTGATCTTCTCAATTTTTAGAACTAATTTAACAGAATTGCCAGACGGTTCAACGCCTGGCAATATTTTTTTGACATCGTTATAGTCAATTGGATCTCCATATACAACTTCGACAATACAAAAAGAATCGTTATTTGCAACAAGAATATCGTAATTTTCTGGTTTGTCACGCAAATAGCCAAAGTTTGCTAGTTTTTCCATTGTAATCTCTAAGTCTTTTCTCTCTCTGACATAAGTTTCTGCTGCCAAGCCAATTCGTCTAAGTTCAGAGGCAATTTTTGCTGCTCTTGATTGTTTTACAGCTCCCCAAGACAATGGAATAACCAATAATAATACAAAAGCTATAGCTATCATTGTCAAAACAACTTCGATAAAAGTAAAGCCTTTTCGTTGCATCCCCACCACCCCGTTGGAAAATTCATTGTAATTTCTTCTAAGTTTTAAACACTTTCACTAATTTAGCGATTCTTTCATTTCTGGAATGTTTTAACAAAGTTTCTATAAAGTCTGAATTTCTCTCAGCAACCGCGATTGCTACAAGTCTATCCGCAACAAAAATCTGCACTAAATCATCTTTCTTAAAATTTTCGTATCTCTCAACATCAAACGCTGTAGGTTGAATACCGTTGTAGATTTTCTCTTTGATCTTCAAATAAACTTTTGGAAAGTCCAATATCTCTTCCATTGGGATCAATTTTAGATTTTCTTTAGAAAGTTCCAATGATTTTACAGCGTTTTCAACGGAAAACTTCCCTGAGGATATTCTTCTTAGTTTGGTTGTTACCGCACCACAACCGAGTTTGTATCCAATATCCATACAAAGACTTCTTATGTAAGTTCCTGCTGAAACCTTTGCTTTAAAACGAACGAATGGTAAAGAAAACTCAATATCCCAAATGTCATATATTGTCACTTTCTTTGGTGGTAGGGTTATTATCTTACCTTGTCTGGCTAATTCATAAAGTCTTTCACCTTTGTATTTCTTGGCAGAATAAGCTGGAGGAGCTTGCATATATTCTCCTTTGAATAATAGAATAGCGTTTAATACGTCGTTTTCACTGATACCGTTTATATCTCTTGTTTCAAGAATGTTGCCTGTGATATCGAAAGTATCAGTTATCTTTCCAAGTTCCAGCTCTGTTTCGTATACCTTTTCACTTCCCATAATGTATTCAAGAAGACGTGTTGCAGAACCAACACCGATTACTATAAGACCTGTAGCAAAAGGGTCTAAAGTGCCAGCATGCCCAACCTTTTGCGTTCCTAAAACCTTTCTAACTCTATCAACAACGTCGTGGGAAGTAATTCCTTCTTCTTTGTCTATGAGAAAAAGCCCGTTAAGTTCCAATCTTGTTCCTCCTTCACCAATTTTCTAAGAACTTAATGTCGTTTCTTATGAGATCTCTTATATCTTTTATACCGTATTTAACCATCGCAATTCTCTCAATCCCAAGTCCAAAGGCTAAACCTTTCCACTTTTTCGGATCGTAGCCGACATTTTTCAAAACATTTGGGTGGACTATACCCGCTCCCAAAACCTCAAACCATCTGTTGTTAAAGTAGATATCAACCTCAAAGCTTGGTTCCGTGAATGGAAAATAACTTGGTCTAAGTCTAACTTGTGCAGAAGGTCCAAACATTCTTTTTGCAAACTCTTCCAAAAGATAAAGAAGATTCTTGACTGTAACTTGTTTATCTACATACAACCCTTCCATCTGTGTGAACATTGGAAGGTGTGTCGCATCGTAGTCTCTTCTAAAAACTCTTCCTGGTGCAATTATCGCAATTGGTGGTTCTTTTTTGAGCATGGTTCTTATTTGAACTGGTGAAGTGTGGGTTCTAAGTAGTAAATCGTCTTTTATATAGAAAGAATCGTGTGAATCGCGTGCAGGGTGCCATTCTGGAGTATTTAGAGCGTCAAAGTTATACCATGCCGTTTCAATCTCAGGACCTTCTTCAACGGTGAAACCCATAGATATGAAAATTTCTTCAAGTTCCTTTTGAGTTTGCGTGATTATATGGAGATGTCCAACATCTCTCAAAGTACCTGATAAAGAAGGATCTATTCTTAACTTTTCCCACTTTTGTTTTTTTTCTTCTTCTGAAAGTTTAATTGCCTTTTTTGAAAGTAACTCTTCTATCTTGTCTCTAAGCTCGTTCACATATTTTCCATATTGAGGTCTTTCTTCTGGTGGAATATCTTTGAGTTTTTTCATTAGTCCGGTCACAATACCAGATTTACCAAGATATTTTACCCTAATTTCGTTCAGGTCTTTTGTTGTTTTTGCTTTCTCTATTTCTTCTTTCAGTTCTTTCAAAATATCTTCGAACATCTCAGTACCCCCTTATGACGAAGTTTTTAAACTTACTTATTATTATACAATATTTTGAAAAGTTTTGAACTTACAATATAAAAAGATAGGGACCGAATGTCCCTATCTCTCCGTCTAAAAAATTCTTTAAACTATATTTTGAATCTCTTCAAATAATTATCAAGCTCAGCAACAGCACTTGCAAGTTCGTCTGAATAATTCTTCACTTCCGCTATCTGGTCTGCTTGTGCTGATACTTGCTGTGCCATCTCTTCTATTCCTTGTTCTACTTCTTG
>FWWM01001147.1_pt1 | contig 82696 bp, 71 predicted proteins | sample 2228351 | NCBI WGS metagenome assembly FWWM01 (sample SAMEA103939774, study PRJEB20133) | metagenome | reverse complement strand
AGAAGGTCATGGCGTTTTGGGCTTCCGTCGGGATGCGCGCCAGCGACTCAAACGCTAGCTCCGCTGCCAGCGCGGCGAAGTAGCTATCGCCGCAGCCGATCAGGTGAATGCGGCGCGGCGGCGCCTGCGCATGGCGACTGGCTTCGTCACTGAAGCGCGGCAGCAGCTCATCTATCAAACTGGGCAGCAAATAGATGTGGTCGAGGAACGGGTTCATGAGAGAAGCTGAAGCACTCCTAGTTTTGAGACGACATAGCGCTCTTCAGCAGGGTGATGGCATCGTTTACTGAAGCAGCACGACCCGAGAACGCCAGGCCGAGTGCCAGTAGTCCAAGCAGTGTATCTTCTGTCTCTGGGCAAAGCCGGCAGGGCACCTGAAAGCGTTCCTGAATCAGACGGCGTAAAAGAGGGCTTTTATGAGCTAATCCACCAGAAAGGACTACGTTGTGCCACTCTCGCTCTGGTGATAGGCGCTGGGCGCAGACGTAGTAGCTATCAGCCATGCTTTCAAAGGCGGCGCGGAACAGGTGCCCGATGGTCATCTCTGATTCGTGTATGTTCGTGATGTGGCCGCGATCCCCGCACGAGCTTTTGAAAAAGGCAAGATCAACGCGAATTTCTGAAGATTGAACGCGCTCTGCTTGTTGCAGAATATACGGCCAGGGGTCGTTCAGTGTCAAACCCTGTGATTCGGCTAGCTCTGAAAGCAATTTCACCAACAAGTTGAGGGCGCGGCCTGCTGGGATATTCATCAATCCAATGAGGAAGCGACCATCGAAGAAAGGTCGAGTCTGATATTCTCCGAGCTGTGGATAGGCTCGCAGCAGTGCCACTTGCGAGCCAGTAGAGATATTGATGGCTAACTCATTATCCTGCACGAAGGCACCCGCTAGGGCACACTGAAAATCACCGACTGGCAAATAACAAGGTATTTCCTGCTGACCGATCTGAGTGAAACCAACCAAGCTACCTTGTGGTCGTATTTTCGGCCACTGTAATTGGGCTATTCCCAAAAGTTCCAGCACTTCTGCATGCCAGTCCAGCCTCTCGATGTTGAAAGTGCCGTATGCTGCGGCGTTCGTGACATCTGTGCAAGGTTGTGAGCGACAAAGATGTGAGATGATGAAGTCTGGTAGAGATAAGGGGCATAGTCCTGCTAAAGACTTGCCTTGTTGAGACATCCAAAACAGCACTCCAGCTGGTATGCCGGGCCGTAACTCATTGCCTAGTTCACGTATTCTTCTCTCTCCGAGTTGTTCAACCATTATGTCGAAGTATGTTCTGCCTGAAGGATGTAAAGTCAAGTCGCGCTGGTCTTGCCATGTCGTGAGTGTAGTTTGAGGCCTAACCTCGACGTCAACTATCACTAGGCTGTGCATTTGGCTACACATCACAAGACCCTTGCAGGGACGTGCCTGATCAGCCAGCTCTTCCAGCATCTGCCTAGTCACGTGTAGGATGGAAAGAGGATCGTACTCACAAAAGAGCGGTGGGAGGTTTGAAAGTGGTTTTGGGAAAGGCACCCGTTGGATGTGATGTATGCGACAGGTGTCTAGATCAAGCACTGCGCCTTTAATAAAGGTCGTACCTAAGTCAATACCAATCAACGGCATTACGCTTACTCCTCTACATGCACTGTAGCTGAAAGTTTGCTCACACGAAGATTATGCGATGACTCATCAAGGATGTGGGCGCCTCGCAGCTTTCGCTCCCTGTAGACTGGTACGAAATGATATGGGGCGCGAGGCTGTTTCTCAAGCCAGGTCTAATAGCGCGCGAGTTGCGTGATGGAGCGGTCTCAACGTCTCGTAGAGTTGCTTGTAGATATCTTGATACCAGCGATTGTAAAAAGCCACCTCTGCTGGGCTGGGATTGACTAAAAATGATTCTCGAAGCACCGAGTGGGCTGCCTCGTCAGGGCTGGCGTATAAGCCGCATGCAAGCCCGCCCAGCAGTGCTGCACCTAAGGCAGTTGCCTCCTCTATGCGTTGAACAAGCAGCGGCATCCCAAAAACGGCTGCTTTGATGCTCAACAACAGCGAGTTGCGCGTGCCTCCTCCAGCAGCAACGATCGGCCTGGCGAGCGTGATACCACTCAACTGCAGTAGTGGTTCCAGGGCACTGCGCATCTCAAAAGCAATGCCTTCCAGCAGGGCATGAAATAACACGCCACGATGCACGTCGGTGGTCAAGCCGATGAATGCTCCCATTGACAAAGCATCATTGTTTGGTGTGTTTGCCGTTCGTAAGTGGGGCAGAAATGTCACTCCTAGGCTACCTGGTGGCACTGCTTGCGCTTCGTCAAGGAGGATCTCGTAATTGACATGTTCAGCCAAGGCGTGACGGAACCACTCCACGGCTGCACCAGAGGTGAACTGCCCGCCCATCAGATAGTAACCGCCAACAACATGCGCTCCCTGGGCATAGCCCATCTTTGCTAAAGAGTCGTCTGCGATTACGCGCTGAGTTGGCAGAAAGATTGCTTCTGCTGAACCCATCGAGTCGAGCGCTGATCCTTGAACTGTTACGCCCAGCGCCAGTGCTGCGCACACATGATCGTGTCCGCCAGTTGCGACAATTGTGTGCTCAGGAAGTCCAGTTTGCTTTGCCACATCTGGCTGGACCACTCCTATAGTGGTGCCGCTGGGGACAAGCTCAGCAAAGAGTGAGGGATCGATCCCTACTTCTCGGATGAGGGCTTCGTTCCACTGCAGATTGTGCAGATCGAGGGCTAAAGTTCGTGAAGCGAGTGAGTAGTCTGTCGCTTGCGCCCCGCTCAACCTGTATGCGATGAAATCAGCCACATTAAGCCATTTGATTGTTCTTGTGAATGCTGCTGGCTCGTGGTCCCGCAGCCACATGAGCTTACACAAGCCGAACATCGGATGGATGTCCAGACCTGACACGCGAATTATCTGCTCTCGCTTCCCTCGCTCTATCAACGCCTGCGCTTGATGAGCAGTGCGCTGATCGAACCATGCAATTATGTTGTAAGTAGGATTGCCTGATGCGTCAAGTGGAACGCCTGATTCGCCCATGCTTGCACATACTATGCTTATGATGCGTTCTGGCTCTTTCAGTTGCGAGATAGCTGCTCTCAACGTTGCAAGGACACACTCCCAGAGTTGGTCTGGTTCGTAATATGCCCATCCGAGGCGTGGATAGTGGGTTGGGGTGCTGACGCTGTGATGGGATACTGCACGTCCGCTCACATCAAAGACGACAGCCTTTGTATTTGTCGTACCTACATCAATTCCTACAATTAAGGGCGAAGTGTCTGACATGTCGGTCTATAGTGAGGAAGCAGTAGTATATTGAGACTATCCTTTTATCGCCCCTAACGTCAGTCCGCGCACTATGTAGCGCTGTGCAAGTAGAGCCAGGATAGTAGGTGGTAGAAGGGTCAAGAGGGTGCGCACTCCCACATACCAAAACTGTACGCCACGTGTGTGCTCAGCGCCAGCGATGATGACTGGCATGGGTATAGCTGATCTCGTTGTGAGCGAAAGCGCGAACAAGAATTCGTTCCAGCTAAATGCCATGCAAATGATCCATGCTGCAACCAAACTGGGCAACACCAGTGGCAGTGCGACCAGGAAGAAGGCTTGCACGGCGCTCGCGCCATCCACATAGGCTGCCTCTTCCATCTCGCGAGGCAACTCCCGAAACATCTGGCTGAGGATGATCACAGGAAAAGGTAGAGTGAAAGTGGTGTTAAGCAATATGAGTGCGAGAACATTGTCTAGCAGCCTCAATTCGCGCATGATGAGAAAAAATGGGACGACAAACAGCACGGGCGGGAGGATGCGTTGTGAGAGAAACCACACTGTTAAAGATTTGTTGCTCGGACGGTAGAAGCGAAAGCGTGCCAGAGCGTAGGCTGCTGGTGTGCCAATCAGAATTGCCAGTGTCGCTGCTCCGAGAGCGATTGCGGTGCTGTTCAGCAGCGCCTGACGTGTTTCAGGAATTGACAGCTCTGAAGACCAGTGCTCGAGTGTTGGTTGAAACTGGATGAAAGGGATCACAGAGTTTACAAACGTGTCCGATGGCTTTTTGATTGAATTGAGAAATGCCCAGTAAAACGGCATAGCAACCCACGCGATGGCGACAATCAAAATGCCCGCTGTCAAGACATTTTCCACACGTAAGCGCCTAGACACCACTTTCACCGCCTCGTTTTTGTCATTCATTTTCAGGTTCATGCGCACGCCCAATACGTCGGAAGAGCAAAGTGACAAGCGTGCTAACTATGAGCAGCAGAAAGAAGCCTTGTGCAGCAGCGTATCCATGATCGAAGAAGCGCATAGCTGTGCGATACGTGAACAAGCTGTAAACCTCAGTCGCGCGCCCCGGTCCGCCTAATGTTAAGCTGGTTGGAATGTCGAAGATTTTGAATGACTCGACTAAGCGCAGAAGCAATATCAGAAACAGAGTAGGCGTCATGAGCGGGAGGGTGATGTAACGAAATATTGAGTAGCTCGATGCGCCATCAACTTCGGCTGCCTCGTACAAATCGCGTGGCAGAGCCTGCAGTGCTGCCAGGGATACTAAGAAGACAAAGGGAGTCCACTGCCAGATGTCAACTAGAATAACAGCCACGAGTGCCCAAAATGGATTTGACAGCCATGGAATGCCCGCACCACCTAAAGCGCCAATAATGGAGTTGACAGGTCCGTTGACCTCGTAAAAGATAGTGATACCGAGGTAGCCGACAGCAACTGGAGTAGCGAACAGCGGCAGAATCATAATGGCGCGCAGGACGTTCTTACCGCGCATCTCTTTGTTGAGCAAAAGCGCCAGACCGAACCCAAGTATCATCTGCACGGTGACGCTTACTGCTACAAAGATGAGTGTGATCCTTAGTCCAGAGTGAAGGTTGGGGTCAGCAATAAGACGAGCAAAGTTTTGCAAGCCAACGAATTCGTTGATTCTGCCAAAGCGGAAGCTGAACAGACTCGTATACAAAGCATAGAGCAGGGGAAAAATTGAAAATAGCAGAACCCATACCACGGCGGGCACCAGAAAGATTCGCTTAGTGCGATGGCGTTGAGTAATTGTGCTACCAAGCCGCTGACGTTGAGTTGCTGTCGAAGCCACTGTTGTCATTAAATGCACCTCTCCCTCTGTTCATAAAAAGGATTCGGGCCCTGAAGGTCGAAGGACTTTCAGGGCCCTCCGATGGACAGGTTAAGGCGTTAGACCAAGTGACTTCACGTAGATCTCTCTCTGCTTCTCACGACCGAGTCGGTCAGTGATAGCGTTGAAATCCACGACGGTTGCCTTCAGTGCCTCTTCTGGGGTCTTCTGCTTGGTAGCCGCCTCAGACAGATGGATGTCTAGGGCGGTCCAATACTCGAAAGTTCCTGGGATGCGGAGGTAAGGAAACTGCAGTGGAGCGCTGAAGTTGTCGAAATAAGCTTTGGTGTAATCCTTGATGTCTCGTTCATCCCACCCTGCAGCCAGATAGTCCTCCAACTTTGCAGTGCCATCTGGTGGCAAGAAGTGAGAAGTACGACCAGGGTCTACACCGTCCCAGCCGCGTGCAGCGTAGATGAGGGACTTGGGCTTCGCCGCCATCAGCGCCAATAGGTAATATGCAGCCTCTGGCGCTTTAGAATATTTGGAGATAACACCAGCCCAAGATCCACCCGTGGTGTTTCCAACGCGGTTAATCTTCTCCGTCTTGATCCACTGATCCTTCTTGATGTCGTAGTACTCGTTCGTGCCTGGCAGAGGTGCAGCGCCAGTCTTACCCTTGACCTTGCTGCCTTCCTGTTGTGCCAGCGCGCCGAGATCGCCCCATGTAAATGTTAGGGCAGCTTCGCCGCGCAGGAAGTGATCCCATGCTTCGCCCAGACTCCAACCCATCATTGCCTCCGGTCCGAACTGAATCAGGTCAACCAGAGTTTCTAGCGCCTTCAGATGACCTGGGCTATCCATCAGTGGTTCCATCGTCTCTGGGTCAAACCAGAACAGATTAGGGTTTTCCGGACCGATCACGAAAGGTGCGGCGAATGACATGAAGTGGAACATGCCTTGACCGCCAACCTTCAGGTGCATGGTCAATCCGTTGTCTGGTTTGCCGTCGCCGTTGAGATCCTTCCCGTTGAAGTACTCGGCGACATCGCGGAACTCTTTCCATGTCTCAGGCACCTTGAGGTCGTAGCCATACTTCTCTTTGAAGGCGGCTTGGTGCTGAGGATCCTCCAGAAGGTCCCGACGGTAGTACATCACCTGTCCGTCGTGATCGTTTGCCACCATGTATTTCTTGCCGTCGTACTCTAGCAGTGACCGCGGACCTGATAGCACATCCTCATAGTCCCACTTGGGGAAGCGAGGGTCGTTATACCACTCGTCGTAGCTCAGAATGTAGTCGCCGCCAACGAGGTCGCCCAGCCACCAGGCACCAGCTATGGAAACGTCATATTGACCGCTTCCAGTCGTCAGGTCTGTCATCAGTTTGGGGAAGTGTTCGGCGAATGGGACCTCGACGATGTTGAGCTTGGCACCGGTTGCCTGCTCGAACTCTTCGCGGATTTCATACAGCGGACCGGAGATCGGTCCCTTCTCGCCCGCCGTGTTTACGATAACGGTAACAGTTTGACCCTTGAAGGGGCAGTTGTCTCCACACGGTTGTGCTACTGTCGGCGGCTTGAGTTCTCCAGCTTTCACCTCCTTGGCGATGTTCTCTTCTTGTCCAACGGGTGTTGCCGATTGTTGGTCGGTTGTTGATCCACCAGGAGATGGCTGGGGAGCAGCACAGGCAGATAGGACTAGCGCTGCGATCACTACATGAATGGCGAAAGCTGAGTTGGACTTGCTCATAGTGAGTACCTCTCTTCAGATTGGATTCTGCGAGTTTGCCCTAATCGGGTTTCGGGCAATCTCTTGTCATTATAGTCAAGAGTGCGGCAATCAGTTTTTCTTGCACTCCAGACCATTCTTGCTGCGTGCTTGTGAAGTTTAGTTTTTACCCACCACCGCTACAGCTCGGCTGAAGGAGGCATGTTGTTCAACTGAAGTAGCTGAAGCAGCGGCGATGTGCAATTTGTGGGGCGATGAATTAAGCCTGCAGAGGAACCTATTGCACCTGGTCAGATGCCTTCGAGTCCCCGTGAATGATGCGACTCAATGCTTGCACTGTGCTAGTCATGTCGCTGCTTTGCCAGATGTTTCGACCAAAAACAACTCCCGATGCACCAGCCACCATTGCTTCCTGTGCAACACGTAGCGCATCAGTGAGCGTGTCCATGCGCGGTCCGCCAGCGATGAGTGTTGGAACTGGGCAGTTCTCGACCACGGATCGAAACCCTTCTGGCGTGCCGGTGTAGTATGTCTTCACAACATCCGCGCCATGTTCAAATGCGAGGCGCGCTGCTGAAGCCATGGCTCTTGGGTCTTTAGGATTTGGTATCCTCTGACTTGGACATGGAAGTGCCTCCACCATCAGAGGCAAACTGGTGTTCATACATTCTCTAGCTACTCGCGCAACGATTCGAAAGGTCTGTAGCTCCACAGGAATGCCGATGAAGAGCATAACCACCACGCCACTTGCTCCAAGCTTTAGTGCGTCCTCAACGGAATGAAGCAGGTCCCACTCGGTGTAGGTAAGCCAGTCCTGGCTGTAGAGGCTCGGACCGCCATCTAGACGTAGAATGACTGGCACACGGTTGGCGATGAGTGTTCTGTAGCGCTTCATCACGCCGAAGGTTGTCATGATGCCATCGGCTCCTGCCGCAATAACTGTATCTATCACTTTTGCAGGATCTTCTAGTCCCTCGATTACACCGTGGGTTCGAGCATGATCCATAGCGACGATCAATGCTTTGCCATCCTTTGCCAAAATGGACATATCTGTGCTCTCCTGTATTTAGCATTATAGAGGTAGAGCACTAAATCGCCGTCTGCTGATGCCAGGAGCGCACTTGCGCAGATGCGAGATGCGCGATGCGCACGCAAATAAGAGACTGCTGTATAATCTCAACTCAACGCAGGCGTGAAAGGCGGGGTAATGGGTGGTTGTTGGCTTGCGTAGGTGGTGAGCGAGAATCGAAGCGTATTGCAACGTTGCCAGAAGCGCGGTGGGGTGGATGCCTTGGTGGTGACGTGGAATGTGGTCTCTTTCACGCCGCGATAACCCTGGATTTTTTTAAGGAGAGCGCGAGATGAACAGCAAGTCGTGTGTCCAGTCTTTTGTGAAGGTCTGGCTGGTGGGGGTTGCATGTGCGCTTGCCGCAAGTCAGACAGGTTTCGTTGCTGCTGAAACAGGTGTCTGGAAACCGGTCGGACCGCCAGGGGCTAACGTGCGGTCCATCGTGATCAACCCCAAAGACCCACAAACGGTGTATCTCGTCACAAGCGGTGGTGTGTTCAAGACCACCGATGCCGGTGAAAGTTGGGCTGCTGCCAACGCTGGCTTGACAGACTTCAAAGTGAGCGAGTTGGTCATCCATCCTGAGCAGCCCCAGGTGCTCTACGCGGCGACGCAGAGGCAGCTCTTCAAAAGCACCAATGGCGGCGCAAACTGGAGCGCCGTCACCATCACCACATCTGAAGTCATCACGATCAGTGCGCTTGCCGTTGACCCACGCTCGCCAGACACAGTGTACGCCGGAGTGTTCGGCGCAGTGATGAAGAGCGCAGACGGCGGCAAGACGTGGACCAAGCTATCCGTGCCCACAAGAGATAAGCAACAGGTGGAGGACATCGTTGTTGACCCCCAAACCCCCAGCACGCTCTACGTAGCGAACGACGACGGAGTCTTTAGGAGCAGAGACGGGGGTGGCATGTGGTCTTATGCAAGCAGTGACCTCCCAACTTTCACGAGCTATGTCTCAACAGGTGGTTCTGGATTTCAGGAGAAGGAAGGCAGTTTCATCGCCGATTTAGTGATTGATCAGAGCAACCCGCAAATTCTGTTCGCGGTTGGAAAGTTCGGCAACTTTGCTAGAAGCACCAGTAGCGCAAACAGCTGGCAGCCAGTCAACGTAGAGAACATCGCCTCGGTTGTGCTTGATCCCGCAAAGCCTGGCGTCCTCTACGCCGTGACCTTTCAAGGTGACTTGATGCAGAGCGCGGATGGCGGCGTGCGTTGGCGAAGGATCAGCCGCAACGTTGCAGCGTCTCTCTCAACTCTGGCGATTGATCCCCAAACACCAGGCACGATCTACGTGGGCGGCAGTTCTGGGCTGTTCAAGAGCACGAACGGAGGCAAGAGCTGGAAGCCGCTGGAGAACGGCTTAAACGCCCAGTTGACGACAAGCTTGGTGGCTGACCCCAGCACCTCCGGCGTGCTGTATGCCGCCACCCCCGCCGGCGTGTACAAGAGCACAGACGGTGGAGATACCTGGTCCCTCACGGGCTTGAAGAACTCCTTTAACAAGCTCGTCGTTGACCCTTCCAAGCCAACCACGATACGCGCCATCTCGTATACGATGTTGCAGCGAAGCCTGGACGGCGGCAAGCGCTGGGCAAGCACCGTAGCAGGGCTGCCTAAGCAACGTTGGCTGCTCTCAATAGCAATCGCTCCATCAAAGACCAGTGTGCTCTACGTCGGTCAAGGGAGCGGCGAGGTGTTCAGAAGCACAAATGGCGGCACAAACTGGAGGCAGATGTCCAAACTCAATTGCTGCGTCAGGGTGCTGCTGGTTGACCCCACCGATCCCGATAAGGTGTACGCAGGCACCCTGCAGCAGGGCTTGCTGGTGAGCACAGACGGCGGGGCAAATTGGAAGCCCTCCGACCTCCAGGTGGAGATCAACGCCATAGACCTCGATCCGCAGACGCCGTCTACTCTATATGCGGGCACAGCAGAGGGGCTATACAAGAGCACGGACGGCGGCACCACCTGGCGACCAGTCGGCAACGGCATTCCGAAAGGCGCCGTCTCCGCTGTGGCAGTTCACCCGCAATCGCCAGGCACAGTGTACGTCGGCACAGCGGATGGCAAGCTGCTGGTGAGCAAGGATGGCGGTCAAAACTGGCAGCCGTTTGGCAAAGAAGGCTTGCCTGGTGTGAAGGTGACGGCGCTGCTGGTTGATCCCCAAGCCCCCACCAAGGTGTATGCCGCTACTGAAGGCGGCGTGTTGCGCATCGACAACTGACGAGAGTACGTGAGCGTCTGTCTGAGAGGGAGGGCTTGGCAGGACATCATTCTGCCTCCCTCTCCTCTGGCAGACGCAAGAACGAACACTTACACTTTAACTTGACAGGAGGTTGAACCATGATCATCAATCGTTCTTTCGTGAAAGCCTGGCTGGCAGGCGTGGTAGGCGCGCTCGTCATTGCCCAGGCAGGTGTTGTATCGGCTCAGACGGATGTGTGGGTTGCCAGCGAGCCAGGAGTAGGCTACCTCTTTGAGATAGCACCTGACCCAGTGACTCCAGGCACGGTTTACGCGGCTGGTTCTGAAGGTGTTGCCAAGAGCACGGACGGTGGTGCAAGCTGGGCTTTGCTGAGCCAGTCTCCGAAGCCTGTATACAGCCTGGCAATTGACCCGCAGACGCCGACAACGCTATACGCTGGCACTGAAAACAAAGTTGTGTTCAAGAGCACCGACGGCGGCGCGACCTGGAAGCGCGTGGGGAGAGGGCTGGGCAGTGGCTGGGTATCAGCGCTGGTCGTCGATCCGAGTGCGCCGAACACGCTGTATGCGACTGTCAGCAGGTGGAGTGATGACTTCTTGTGGCGGGGAGGCGTGTACAAAAGCGTGGACGGCGGGGCGAGGTGGCGGCGAATTGGCGCTAGGGTGTTTACCGAGTGGGTGCAGGAACTCATTGTTGCTCCCCGCGAGCCTGGCACGCTGTATGCGCTAGTGAATAACAAGGGCGTGTTCAAGAGTGTGGATGGCGGTGCAAAATGGACAGCGATAAACCGAGGCTTGCCCTATTGTGAGATCCTCGCCGAATCGGATGGGCGGTCATACAGCGGTGAAGGCATATGCACTTTCGGGATAGCAGTGGATCCGCAGGTGGCTGGGACTGTCTACGCCATAGGCTCTCGTTATCTCTTCAAAAGCGTGGATGGTGGTGCAAGCTGGAATGGTGTGGCGTCATTTGGAGGTGGAAGAATTTTGGCAGATCCTCGCGCCTCCAACATCCTGTATGCTGTTGTGTTCTCCGAACAGGAAAACAAGCTGCTTCGTAGCCTGGATGGTGGGGCGAACTGGGCGCCTTTCGACAATGGTCTGCCTGCGGGCAGATATGTAAGTATGCTGTCAGTTGATCCGAACGCGCCGCAGCTTGCCTACGCTGTCATTTCGGTTAATGACACGCAGGCTTTCTACAGAATCACCATGAGTCGGTAAGCCGTGTCCCGCGTGTTGCCGCCAACGGTCGCGCCAGCCGAGTTGCTCTCGGCTGGCGCGATTGTTCTTTATCGGTCGCCCGCCCACTGCACGGGTCGAAAGTTGCCGCGTCCGCCCCGCGACTGGCAGCGCAACGGCTGTAACATCATGATGGGCGCGATTTCAAAGCAGGCTGAGCGCCTCGTTGGGCTGCCGTGAATCACAGTAAAATCCAGACAGCAGTGAGCAGGCGTCGGTCCTTCACTCATTGTTCGCATTGATGATTCGTCCCTTTGACATCCGCGACGTTAGCCTGTTGCAACGGTTGACGGCGACGGCACGCCCGCTGGCGTGCGCGGTGGCGGTGGTAGATGGTATTTATCCGCTTCGAGAAGCCATGCGCGCCTATGTCTCCGCCGGACGCGATCCCGCCATCGTGTTGGTGGACCGCGCAGCGGACGACCCCGAAGGACGCGCGTTCGGCTTGATGCATATCTTGCCTGCTGCAGAGCCGCACCTGTCCGACGGGTCGCCGACCCCGCGCTGGGCGGTGTTGATGATGCTCGGCGCACAAGCGCAGGGCGACGCGCGCGCAGAAAGCTGGCAGCGCATCCTCTCGGCTTTGATCGCCGAGGCAGCGCATCGCGGCGTCCATCACATCGTGGCTGAGTCGCCTGAGAGCGGACCAGAGTGGGAAGCCCTGCAATCCGCCGGCTTCGCGCCTTTGTTGCAGCAGGACCTGCTGAAGTTGAACCTGCCGCTGGAGGGCATCGGGCAATCGGCAGATCTGCCGGGCTTGCGCGAGCAGCATAAGGACGACGAGCCGTTGATCCGCCTTTTGCATCAACGTCTCGCGCCCAAGATGACCTACGCGGCTGAGGCGGCGCTCGACCATTTCGCGGCACATCATCACCGTCGCGGTGGCTTTGTGTTGGCGCGCAACGGCGAGGTTGTCGCTTACGTGGGCGTTCACCACGGGCGCCGCGGCGATGGCTTGCAGTTGCTGTTTCGCCCAGAGGCGGAAGAACAAGCGCGACCGATGCTCGAGCACTGTCTGGCGCGCCTGCGCCGCGCTGCGTATGTCACCGTGCGGCATTACCATAGCTGGCTGCTACCCGTGCTGGATCAGATCGGCTTTGTCCACGTCACGTCCACCATGCTGATGGTGCGCCATGTTGCTGCGCAGGTGCAGCAGCCCGTGTGGACGCAGTCACTTGAACACGCCACAACGTATTCCACCCGCTCCGTCGTGCAAATTGCATTGCCCTCTGCGCCGCACGTCGCCCATCACCCACGCCGCGAGTCGGGATGCATAAAAACCACAACGAAAAGCCATGAAGGAACTCCGAATCACTGACGATTTAGATACACTCTTAAAAGTGTTGCCCGCGGACATCCGCGAGGCTATTGAGCGCATCGGTCGCTTCAACGACTTGATCGAGATCGTGCTGGACCTGGGTCGCTTGCCGGAGTCCCGCTACGTTGCCTCTGAGGTGGGCGCTGAAGGGCGCGCGGCTGTGCGCGAGGAAACGATGTTGTTGCGCCAAACCGAAGTCACCCGCGAGGACCTGGATTACGTGCTGCAACACGTGGGCAGTTTCGACGCCGACAACCGCGCCGGCATCGCCCGCACCCTGCACCGCATCTCCGCCATCAAGAATCGTCACGGCGTGGTGGTGGGGCTGACCTGTCGTGTGGGGCGCGCGGTGTACGGCACGCTGGAGATCGTCTCCGACATCATCGCCAGCGGCAAGAGCATCCTGCTGTTAGGGCGTCCTGGCGTGGGCAAGACCACCATGCTGCGCGAAGCGGCGCGCGTGCTGGCAGAAACGCGCCGCGTGGTGATCGTGGACACCTCCAACGAGATCGGCGGCGACGGCGACATCCCTCACCCCGCCATTGGGCGCGCCCGCCGTATGCAGGTCGCCACGCCCAGCCGTCAGCACGAGGTGATGATCGAGGCGGTAGAGAACCACAACCCCCAGGTGATCGTGATTGACGAGATCGGTCGCCAGCAGGAAGCCGAAGCCGCCCGCACCATCGCCGAGCGCGGCGTGCAGCTCATCGGCACCGCGCACGGCTTGACGCTGGAGAACCTGATGATGAACCCCACCCTCAGCGATCTGGTCGGCGGCATCGAGAGCGTCACCCTTTCCGACGAAGAAGCGCGCCGCCGCGGCACGCAAAAGACCGTGCTGGAGCGCCGCGCGCCGCCCACCTTCGACGTGCTGATCGAAATCCGCGACCGCCATCGACTGCTGGTGCATCACGACGTGAGCGAAGCCGTGGACGCGCTGCTGCGCAACCGCGCGCCGCTCGCCGAGCTGCGCTACTGGGACGAGGAGGGGAACGTCCGCAGCGAGAAAGTGCGCGTCACCGTCGAGGACGAGCGCGAGGCGACACAACAAACCTATCGCACCAACGGCAGCCAGGCTGCGAAGCCGCAGCCTGTGCCGTCGCCCTCCGCGGCTGGATTCGACGCCGACGGGTCGCGCGAGGCGGATGAGCGGGCGACAGGCGCGTTTCGCGAGTTCAGCCCCGAAGTCAAGCCGATGCGCGTTTATGCCTATGGCATATCGCGCAACCGCATGCGCCAGGCTGCCCGTCAGCTCGGCGTGCCCGCCACCTTCGTGGACGACATTGACGATGCCGATGTGCTGGTGACGGCGAAGTCGTACTATCGCCAGCGACCGCGCGCCATCATTGACGCCGAGCAAAACAACGTGCCGATTTACGTCCTGCGCTCCAACTCGATTGCCCACATGGAGATGTGCCTGGCAGACCTGTTCGGCTTGGCGGACGATCACCACACACCCTACGAGAGCGCGATGGAGGAAGCCGAGCAGGCGATTCGGCGCGTGCTGGCGGGCGAGCCTTCGGTGGACCTCTCGCCGCAGAACGCCTTCGTCCGCCGACAGCAACACCAGCTCGCGCGCGCTGCCAACCTGATCTCACATTCGCACGGCAAGGAGCCGATGCGCCGCGTGCGCATCTCCCGCTTGTGACGCGCAACCAGAGCCATGCTGATCACGTTTGAAGGGCTGGATGGCAGCGGCAAAACCACCCAGATCGCCCGCCTGGCGCACTGGTTGAAGGCACAAGGTTACTCCGTGCTGGCGCTGCGCGAGCCAGGCGGCACCCCCATCGGCGACGCCATCCGCGCCTTGCTGCATGACGCAGCACGCGCAGAGATGGACGCCCACACCGAGCTGCTGCTCTACAGCGCCTCGCGCGCGCAGCTCGTCGCTGAGCGCATCCGACCGCACCTGGCGCAGGGAGGCGTGGTGCTCTGCGACCGCTTCACCGACAGCACGCTGGCATATCAGGGCTACGGGCGAGGGTTGCCGCTGGACTTCCTGCGCCAATTGCAGGCGTTCATCACGCAAGGCGTGCAGCCCACCCTCACGATTTACCTGGAGCTTTCGGTGGAGGAGAGCCTGCGCCGCCGCATACAATCAGGTGAAGTCAACCGCATGGATCAGCAGGACATCGGCTTTTACCAGCGCGTGGCGCGTGGCTATCAAGAGCTGATCGCGCGAGAGCCGCACCGCTGGCGGGTGGTGGATGCCGCGCTGCCGCCCGACCAGGTGGAAATGCGCCTGCGGGATATGATCACAGCATGGGTCGCGCGTCTTCCTCATGCGTGAGGGGCAGCGCACCAGCGCGGCGCCTGGCAGCAGGGCTGGCTGCGCTGGTGATGATGGCGCTGGCTTCGGGTTTGACCTGGGCGCAGGTCAACACGACGGTCTTCCCCATCCCAGAGCGTGTGCGCATTGACCGCATCCGCGTCAATGCCCGCATCGAGCCAGTCGGTCCGGGCAAAGCGGTGGCTGCGAATGCCGTCGAGTGGGGCATCCCGCGCAACCGCAACGTGGGCTGGCACAACTACTCTGGCAGGCTGGGCGAAGGGAAGCACATCGTGCTGAACGGTCACAACAACATCTACGGCAGCGTCTTCCGCAAGCTCTACACGTTGCAACCTGGCGACGTGATCACGCTGTATGGCGGCGGCGCGTCCTGGACGTATGTCGTTGACGAGGTGCTGATCCTGCCCGAGCGCGATCAGCCGCTGGAGGTGCGCATGCAGAACGCGCGCTACATTCAACCCGCCGATGAGGATCGGCTCACGCTCGTCTCGTGCTGGCCCGAAAATAACAACACCCACCGCGTGATCGTGATCGCGCTGCCCGCGTCATCCCCATGAGCCGATTCACGCTGGAACACGCGCTCTGGCTGGGCACGCTGGCGCTCGCTGCTGCCTTGCGCCTGGCGCACCTCGACCTGCCGCTGGATAACCGCGAGGCGCTTGGCGCGCTCGCCGCCTACGCGCACGCGAACGGCGAACGCGCCGTGTTGTTAGCGCCGCTGCACGATGCGCTCCAAGCCGCGTTGTTCGGCATCCTGGGCGCCAGCGACGCGCTAGCGCGGCTTCCCAGTGCAGCGGTCGGCATGCTGTTGGTGGCGTTGCCCTGGCGCTGGCGCGACCAGATGGGGCGTTGGCGGGCATGGTGCATGAGCGCGCTGCTGGCGATCTCGCCGACGCTCTGGTTCGCTTCGCGCGTGGCGGATGGCGGGCTGCTCGCCTGGACGCTGGCGCTGGCGACGTGGACATTAGCGCGACCAGACGGCGACCACCGCCGGCTTGTCATCGTCGCTGGGCTGTTCGGCGCGCTGCTCGCGTGTGGGCGGGCGGCGCCGTTCCCGCTGCTGGGATTGCTGGCAGCGCTCGTGCTAGAGCGCAGGCTTGTGGCGCTGTTGCGCGAACGGCGGTTCTGGATGGTGGCGGGGCTATCGCTGTTGCTGAGCAGCACGCTGGGGCTGTGGCGCTGGCAAGGGCTGGGCGACGCCTTCGAGGGCTACGCCGCCTGGGTAGCGGGTTGGTCAACGGAGGCGACGCTTTCTGCGCTGCGGCTGGCGGTGGGTTTTCTGCTCGCCGAGCCGCTGTTGCTTGTGCTGGCGCTGGCAGGGGTGGGCTTGGCACGGAGCAAGGTGAGCGCGGAGGCGGAGCGTTCCTGGCTGGTCTGGATCGGGGTGGGGGCGCTGGCAGCGGTGGCTTACCCCGACCGCAGCGCAACGCTGCTTGCGCCGGTGGCGGTGGGGTTGGCTAGATGGGGTTCGTGGGCGCTGGCGCATTGGATACGCACAAGCGCCTCGCGGGAGGCGGTCTCGCTAGGCGCGGCGGCAGTGGCTGGCGCAGGCTTCGGCTTCGCCGCGGTGAGCACGCTTCAACTCGCCGGCAGCGGGCGCGCCGAGTGGCTGCTCGCGCTGCCGATGGCGCTCGCGGTGGCGCTGTTGGTGCTCCTGCTGGGCAGCCTGCGCGAGCAATTCCAGCCCGCCCTGCGCGGCGTGATGCTGGCGGGTTTAGCGCTGCTGGGTGTTTACACGCTGGGCGTTGGCGCGCGATTGTCCTGGTGGGGCACGGACAATCCCGCCGAGCCGTACCGCGCCGAGGTCACCGCACCAGGCTTGACTGCGCTGCGCGACACCTTAGACGACCTCAGCGCGCGCGCTCTGGGCGAGCGCCGTGCGCTGCGCGTGCAGCTCGCCGAGCCAGCGCCGCCCGCGCTGCGCTGGCAGTTGCGCGAACGCCTCGCGTCGGATTGGTCGCCCGCACCGACGGATCGGGCGCTGCTGCTGCCCCCTGGCGCTGCACCGCGCGCGGGCGCGTGGGCGGGTCACACTTTTGAAGTTCGCGCAACGCAGCCGCTCGGTCATCTGCGCTGCGACTTGGCGACTGGACGGCTGTTAGACTGCCAGCCATTGGCGCGTTGGGTCGCCTGGCGCCAGGTGGACGAGGGCGCGCAGCGCGCGCGCTGGACGCTCTGGATGCCGCAGGACATGCTGGCGCGCGCAGTGGGGCGCCAATGATGCGAAAGGACAATGGCTTCAGAACCCAAAACACGACTGAGCAACTGGCAAGCCGCAGCGGGGGACGGCGCTGCACTTGCTGCTGGCGACGGGCTGTCTGCCCGCCTTGAGGTGTGGCTGGACCGTCCGCTGTTGGGGTGGCTCACGTGGGAGCGCGCGCTCTACGTGGCGCTAGTGGTGATCGCCCTGTTGACGCGCTTCTACGAGCTGGGCGCGCGCGTGATGAGCCACGATGAAAGTCTGCACACCTACTTCTCGTATCAGCTCGCTGTTGGGCGTGGCTTTCAGCACACGCCGCTGATGCACGGACCGTTCCTGTTCCACGTCACCGCGCTGAGCTACTTCCTGTTCGGCGCGGACGACTTCACCTCGCGGCTGCCGATGGCGGTGGCTGGCGTCATCCTGGTGGCGCTGCCGTACGCGCTGCGGCGCGAGCTGGGACGGGCGGGGGCGCTGATCGCCGCCGCGCTGCTGCTGATCTCACCTTCCATCCTGTATCACGCGCGCTACATCCGCCAGGAGCAGACGATCCTGGTCTGGACGTTCCTCTCCGTGTTGTTTAGCTGGCGCTTCTTGCAGGACCGCCGCCCCGCGTGGCTGCTGGCGCTGGCGGGGGTGCTGGGCTTCCACGCCACCGACAAATCCACGTCGTTTTTGGTTGTGGCGCAGCTTTTCTTGTTCTTCGCGCCAGTGGCGTTGTGGCAGCTCTGGCGCGCGCGCGGGCAACGGCGCGACGCGCTGGCGTTGGTGGCGCTGGGCGGTTTCACCGCTGTGTGGATGGTGGGGCTGAGCATCAGCTTTGAGTTCGTCAACAACGCGCTGGCGCAGTTGGGGCTGGAGCGACCCGGTCAGGGTGCGCTTTCGCTTTCCGCGCTGGGGTTCGTTGCGGTGTTGGTCGCGCTCACTGCGGCGGTGTCGCTCGCCTTGACGTGGCTCTACCGCGCGCTGTTCGGCGATTGGATGCGCCGCACTGCGCCCGACGCGCCTGCGCTCAGCGTGGTGATGGTGCTGGTCACCACCACCATGTTCATGGCATCGCCGTCCATGTTGCTGATCAAGAATCGCCTGTGGGAGCTGTTCCGCGGCGAGGAGCTGGTGCCGATCAGTGCGCTGGGCGACATGGCGAGCCTGCAAGCAAATCCACAAGTGATCGGCACAATGCTCGCCATGACGCTGGCGCTGATCGCGGTGGCAATCGCGCTGGGGATGGTGTGGCAGCCGCAGTTGTGGGTGCGCATGATCGCCATCTTCCTCAGCATCACCATCACCCTCTTCACCACTGTGTTCACCAATCTGACAGGCGGTTTGGCGACAGGGTTTGTGGGTCAACTGGGCTACTGGATGGCGCAGCAGCCGGTCATGCGCGGCAGCCAGCCGTGGTACTACTACCTGCTCATCGCTCCGATGTACGAGTATCTGTCCTTCGCTGGCGCGCTGGCAGCGCTAGTGGTGCTGGGCATGAGCCTGGCGCGGCGATTGCGCGCGCGTCCTGTCGCCGACCTCAACGCCCCAAACGACACATCGCCCCTCGCCGACTGGCTGCGCGCACAAGGTTTTCCCGTGCTACTCGCCTGGTGGGCTGTCTCCGCCTGGATCACGTACACCATCGCTGGTGAGAAGATGCCGTGGTTGACGGTGCATCTGGCGCTGCCGATGTGCCTGCTGACCGCCTGGCTGGCAGGACAGGCGGTTGAGTCGGTGCAGCGGGGTTGGATCAACGCGCCTGCTGCGCAGCGTTGGCTGGCGGTGGGCGCAGCAGTGGTGCTCGTCTTGTTGATGGTGCGCGGGTTGTCGCTGATCGGCGGGCTGGACTGGGATGGCTGGCTGGCGGGCGAGCGCGCGCGCTGGATCGCTGAGGCGGCGGTGACAGCAGCGTTGCTGGCTGGGGCGTGGGTCGCGTTGCGGCGGCTGGCGGGGCAGATCGCGCCGATTCTGAGCGGGCTGGCAGCGCTGGGGCTGCTGGCTGTGCTCACAGTGCGCACTGCGGTGACTGTCACTTACATCAACTACGACTACACCAAAGAGTTTCTGTTCTACGCGCACGGCGCGCCGGGCGTGAAGATCGCGCTGCGCCAGTTGGAGGACCTCGCCCGCCGTATGGGCGGCGATCAGCCCCTGCGCATCGCCTACACCCAAAGCACGAGCTGGCCCTTCACGTGGTACATGATTCGCTTCCCTGGCGCGCGCTTCGTCGGCAGCAGCCTGCCCGCAGATTACGAGACCTTTCACGCGGTGCTGGCGAGCGAGCAAGACGCGCAATATGCCCAGATCGCCGAGCAGCTCAGCGCGGACTACGAGCGCTTCGTCTATCCCATGATCTGGTGGCCGATGCAGGACTACTTCGACCTGACATGGGAGCGCATCTCCTACTCGCTGTTCAACCCACAAGCGCGCGCAGCGCTGTGGGAGATCGCCTTCAATCGCAACTTTGAGCCCTACGCGCGCCTGTTCAACAAAACCACGCTCACGCCGGAGACGTGGTCGCCGGCGCATCGCTTTTCGTTGTTCATCCGCCGCGACATGGCGACGCGCCTGTGGGAATATCGCGTCGGCGGCGCCGACACGTCGCCTGCGCTGAGCGCGCGCCTGCAAGCGCCAGCCGCGATCGCGCTGCTGCCGAACGGCGAGCGGTGGGTGGCGGACCGCCGCGCCAATCGCATCTTCCGCTTGGACGCCAGCGGCAGCGTGCGCGCGGTCTTCGGCGGTCCGGGCAGCCAGCCCGGGCGCTTCAACGAGCCGTGGGGGGTGGCGGTGGACGAGGAAGGCAACATCTACGTTGCAGACACGTTCAATCACCGCGTGCAGAAGTTCGACCCGCAGGGCAACTTCCTGCTGAGTTGGGGACGCCCTGGCGCGACCGACGCCCCTGGCTTCGGCAGCGAGACGCTCTTCTTCGGTCCGCGCGCCATCGCGTTTGACCGTCAGGGGCATGTGCTGGTGACCGACACCGGCAACAAGCGTGTGCAGGTCTTCGACCGCGAAGGCAACTTCATCACCCAGTTTGGCGGCGCTGGTGACGCGCCAGGCAAGATGAACGAGCCAGTGGGCATCGCTGTGGACGCCGCTGGCAACATCTACGTCGCCGACGTGTGGAATCGGCGCGTGCAGGTGTTCGACGCTGCGTATCGCTTCGTGCGCGCCTGGAGTGTGCCCGAGTGGCAGGCGATGGACCGCGCGTCTTTGCAATCGGTGGAGCACAAGCCGTATCTCGCCGTCGCCGGTGGCGTGGTGTACGTCACCAGCCCTGGCACAGGTCAGGTGTTGGCATTTAGTCAGACTGGCGCGCCGCTCGCGCTGCCGTCGGTGAGCTTCGCGCCGGGCAGCGCGCCGATGGGCATCGCTGCGCGCAGCGGCGTGTTGTATGTCACCGACTCGAACAACGCGCGCGTTTTAGAATTCCCGCTCGTGTTCGACCGCGAATGATCGCGCGTCGAGTCGCTCACGCGCAAACTGCATCTCATGGGACTTTCCGTTGGCATTGTCGGCTTGCCCAATGTGGGCAAATCCACGCTGTTTAACGCACTGACTTCGGCGCGCGCCTTGGCGGCGAATTATCCCTTCGCCACCATCGAGCCGAACACGGGCGTCGTGCCAGTGCCTGATCCGCGACTGGACGAGATCGCCAGCTACATCAAGACCGAACGCATCGTGCCAGCCACGATTGAAGTGGTGGACATCGCTGGGCTGGTCAAGGGCGCTGCGCAGGGGCAGGGGCTGGGCAATCAGTTTCTGGGTCACATCCGCGCGGTGGACGCCGTGCTGCACGTGGTGCGCTGCTTTGAACATCCTGACATCGTGCATGTGGACGGCTCGGTGGACCCCGTGCGCGACGCCGAGATCATCGAGCTGGAGCTGGTGCTGGCGGACCTGGAGAGCGCCGAGCGCCAGCTCGAGAAGGCAAAGCGCGCTGCCCAGCAGCGCGACCCCGACGCGATGCAGAAAGCGGCTGTGTTGGAGCCGATGGTGGCGCTGTTGCGCGAGGGCAAGCCCGCCCGGCTGGCGCTGGCTGACATGGACGCCAACGCGCGGCGGCTGGCGAAGTCGTTCGGCTTGCTCACCAGCAAGCCCATGCTCTATGTGGCGAATGTGGATGAGCGCGACCCGCTCGGCGCGCACAATCCTCACGCCGAGCGATTGCGCGCGTGGGCGGAGGCGCGCGGCGAGATGGTGGTGCCGATCTCCGGCGCCATCGAGGCGGAGATCGCCCAGTTGGAGTCGGCGGAGGAGCGGCGCGAGTTTCTGGCTGCGCTGGGGCTGGAGGAGTCGGGTTTGGCGCGGCTGGCGCGCGCGGCGTATCGGCTGCTGGGGTTGCACTCCTTCTTCACAGCCGGACCGAAGGAGGTGCGCGCCTGGACGATTCCCATCGGCGCGCGCGCGCCGCAAGCGGCGGGAGTGATCCACTCCGACTTCGAGCGCGGCTTCATCCGCGCAGAGGTGTACACGCTCGACGACCTGCGCACCTACAAGAGCGAGTCCGCCATTCGCGCCGCTGGCAAGCTGCGCGCCGAGGGCAAGGATTACGTGGTGCAGGACGGCGACATCATGCACTTCTTGTTCAGCGTGTGAGTACTATGGAGTGCTGAAGCGCAGCTTCAGCACAGAAGCGCAGCTTCAGCACTCCATAGTTACTACGGCTTGCGCACGATAGGGGCGAAGGCGGCGCAATTGCTGCGGGTGAACTCGGTGGCATACGGCACTAGAATGGCTAAACCACGCACCACCGCCGTGTAACAGCCATTGGACGCGGAGGGGTTCGGGTCGGTGATGCTCCAGTTGCCGCTGGAGTCGGTCGTGTCCGATCCAACGAACTCATACCCCTCGCCAAAGCCGGTGGGGTCTAGGTCAATGCGGTACAAATCCACGATCGTGATTATCAGGAAAGCCGTGCCGTTGGCTTTGCCCTGCACCAGGCCGGTGCTGGGGTTGAACGACGTGATGAAGAAGTAGGGCGGATCCGGCGTGTTCGACGTGTCGTTGGCTGCGCCGGTGTCAATGCCCAGTCCGCCGTTGTCGTAGATGCGCATCTCTTGCCACACGTTTGCCCCAGAGTTGGGATGCTGGCGAATGCCATCGCGGGCATTGTCGTGGATGAGGGTTCGGCTGATGGTGTTCAGCGTGCCGCTGATGATGTTCACGCCGTGGCTGCCGTTGACCTCCACACGCGCGCCAGCCAGCAGGTTGTTCTGCGCGTCTGCCTCGAATCGCACGCCGTCGGAGCCGTTGCCGGATATTCGGTTGAAATCGGACGAGGATGCGCCGATGGTGACGGTGTTTTGCCGGCTGGCCAAGATGCGCACACCGGCAGTCCCATTATCGAGGATGTCATTAGCCTGAATGAGATTGCGGCGCGCATTGCTCCCGCTGAGATAGATGCCTTCGAAGCCGTTGGCATAGATAAGATTGCCATGTGTGATGTAGCTTGATCCGCCAATCAGGTTGTCGGATGAATTGCCAACCATAATTCCGCCCTGGCTGTTGCAACCAATCCGATTCTTCTGGATGGTGGTGGCGCGCGAAGTCGGAGCCAGATAAATGCCCTCCAAGGCGTTGCCGGCGCACTCGAACGCATTGGTGACCGTGTTCGAGAACACGCCGATGTAGCTGTTGCTCACCGTGTTGGTCAGCCCGGCGATGTAGATGCCGTGACCGCCGTTGTTGCGCACCATCGTCCAGGTCCCTACGAAATTCTGATTGCCATTCAGCAGGATGCCGGACAACGGCGCGCTGATGACAGAGACGGCAACAATCTGATTCTCGTCGGAGTTGACCACCAGGCCGGGCTGACCGCTGGGCAGGTTCTGCGCGTTGATCACGGGCTGCACGTTGTTGAGGAAAGCGCCGAGCAACAGCGTCGGCTGGGTGTCGCTGATCGGCGGCAGTGGGCTGCCGAGCGTAATCACAGGCCGGAACCCCAGCGTGGACGAGAAGAAGATGGTGTCTTGGATATTCGCGCCACACCCGCCGGTGATATACCCGCTGGTGTTGAAAGTGCATCCTGTCAGCATGGCCTGCTCCGCAGATGTGAACGGACCGATGGTCGCGCCGTTGGCGACCAGGATGGCTTCGCGCAGGGTCAGCACTGAGTCTATCAAATCAGTATCGGCGGTGTTGTTCACCCAAAAAATGCCTGCCTGTGGCGCGCTTGGGCTCATCGGAGCAAAGCGCTCGGCGCCGTCCAGCCCTGGCAATGCCGACCAGTCTGGCGTCGGCTCAGTCCAGGCGCGCAGCGGGGCTGGGTGCTGGCGCGGCTGGGTTGACGTCGGCGCGGCGTCCTGCGCGGGCGGCGCGTCCTCCATTGGACGGCGCTCGCGCTCCACCTTGTGCTCCGCTGGATACGCCAGGTCGGGCCGCAGGATGACGCGCTCGCCGTGCGTCTGCGCGTGCGCGGACGCAAGCTGAAGGGCTGCCATGACGCCTGCCACGACAACAAACTGTCGCGATGAAAGTCGCAGAAGTCGCAAGAAGTTCATTTCTCTCCACCTCAAATCTGAGATGGAATCGAGTGTAGGCACAGCGCAGGTCGAAAAGTTGACATTTCTTGCCAACTTTGCGCGCACATGCGCCGATAGCGTATGATTCGGCGCGTGAAGGTGCTCGGCTCAGAAGAAACTGCCCAGAGATTGCCCTGGTCTGGCTTGGTGGAGGCGCTGGCGGCGGTGCTGCGCGACGCGCAGGCTGGCGCTGCGCGCGCCCCTCAGCGGCTGGTGATGCCGCTGGCGCAGGGCGGCGCCTTGCTGATCATGCCGGCGGCTGACGCGCGCATCGCCATCACCAAACTGGTCACCGTTCATCCCGACAACCCGACGCGCGGACTGCCCAGCGTGCAGGGTGAGGTGCTCGTGCTGCGCGCGGAGGATGGGCGGCGGCTGGCGCTGCTGGACGGGCAGACGGTGACCGCGCGGCGCACGGCGGCGCTCTCGCTACTGGCGGCGCTGCGTCTGGCGTCGCCGGCAGCGCGTCGAGGTCCGCTGCTGCTCATCGGCGCGGGCGTGCAGGGGTGCGCCCATGCGGAGGCGTTCCTGGCGGGTTTTCCTGAGCTGTCTGGGGTGTACGTGGCTGCGCGGCGGCTGCCGCGGGCGCAGGCGCTGGCGGAGGCGCTGACTGCGCAGGGGCATCCTGCTGAAGCTGTGGCTGACCCACAAACGGTATTGCCACAGTGTGGCTTGATCGTCACCGCCACCACCAGCCGCGCGCCGCTCTTCGCCGATCGCGTGCGCGACGACGCCTTCATCGCGGCTGTCGGCGCTTACACGCCAGAGATGGTGGAGTTGCCCGCTGCGCTCGTCTGGCGCGCGGAGGTGTGGGTGGACACGCTCGAAGGCGCCCGCGCCGAGGCGGGTGACCTCCTCCAGGCTGGCGTGGACTGGTCGCGCGTGCGCCCGCTGGCGCAGGCGCTGGAGTCGCCGCCCTCCGATGGCAGCCAGCCAGTGGTGTTTAAGAGCGTCGGTCATGCGCTGTGGGACCTGGCTGCTGCGCGGTTGGCGACGCAGGAGATGTGAGAGGAGATGGAGGCAAAGTTATCGTGATCAACGAAAACTCGTTGCGCGCGCTGGCGGAGGCGCGATGGCAGGGGGTGCCAGAGGATGGCTTCGTCGCCCCGTGTTACGCAGATTACAGCTTCGCCCGATTGAACCCATTGTTGCGTCATCTGGTGCTCGGCGAAGGCGAGATGCCCATGCCAGCCGACGTGCTGCCTGGCGCGCTGCCTGCGCCGCCAGTGGTGGTGTTGGTGTGGGTGGACGCGCTGGGGTGGTGCTTCGTCGCGCCGCGTCTGGGGCGCGATCCCTTTCTGCGCCGCGCAGAAGCGGAGGGTGTCATCTCGCAGATCAGCGCGCTGTTCCCGTCAACCACCGCTGTGCACTTTACCGCACTGCACACAGGGCTGCCTCCTGCGCAAAGCGGCATCTACGAGTGGTTTCAGTACGAGCCGCGCCTGCGCCGGATGATCGCGCCGCTGCTGTTCAGCTTTGCGGGCGATGCGGAGCGCGGCACCTTGCTGCAACAGGGCTTCGCGCCGGATGATCTGTTCCCCACAGACCGCCTGGCAGCGCGATTGCATCAGGCTGGCGCGGAAGCGTACTTTCTCAACTTGAAGAGCATCGCTGCTTCCAAGCTCAATCAAGCGTTGATGCAGCCAGCGCGCTCTGTGAGCTTCTCCACGTTGGCAGAGGCGTGCGTCTTGGCGGGCGAGTGCGCTACGCGCCTGCGCCGCGAGGGGCGTCCTGGGCTGGTCTTCCTCTACTACCCAATGGTGGACGGACTGGCGCACGAGCACGGTCCTGATGCGCCAGCCGTCCAGGCAGAAGTGGATGCCACGCTGTGGGCGTTGGAGCGCGTGTTGGTGCCGGCGCTGGCAGGGCAGCGCGTGCTGCTGTTGATCACGGCTGATCACGGCGTGGTGGACGTGCAGCAGACGCACTACCTGAACCAACTGATCTCCGAATTCAGCGCGTGGTTGGAGACAGGGGCGGATGGTCGCCCGCTGACGCCAGAGGGTTCGCCGCGCGACTTCTTCCTGCGCGTGCGCCCGCAGCACCTGGAAGAGGCGCAGCATCGCATCGCAGCGTTGCTCGGCGAGCGGGCAGTGGTAATGCCTGTAACGCCGTTGATCGCGCAAGGCTACTTCGGATCGCAGCCATCGCCGCAGTTTCTGGAGCGCGTCGGCAGCCTGGTTGTGCTGCCGCGCGCGGGCGAGGCGGCGTACTACTACGAGAAAGATCGTTTTGAACAGCGTTATCGCGGTCATCACGGCGGCTTGACCGCGGCGGAGATGCGCGTGCCGCTGATCACGCTGCTGCCTTGAGCGGCGCGATCACACCAACGGCGGGCGGTCGGGGTAAATGCGGGTCAGCTCGTCGTAGATGCCGATCCACTCGATGAACTCGCGTCGGCGCTGGGCGGCTTCCTCTGCGGCGCGCCTTGCCTGGGCGATTTCCATCTGGCGCACGATCTCGCGCTGCACGCCGCGCGGGTCATACACGCGGGCGAACAACAGCTCGTTCTCCAGCCCTGCGGTGCGGATGGAGACGTCGCCGATGTTAAAGAACGTGTCGAACGGTCCGCGCGTGGTGGCGGTGATGTTTTGCACGTTGACCAGCAGCGCGGTCCGCTGCGTGTCGCCCAGCAAGCCGAACGGCGAGCGCTTGTAGTCAATCAGCGAATCCTCGGTGAGGATGTAGAGGTCGTTGCGCCAGTCCTCGTATTTCCAGACCAGCCGTAGCAGAATTGCCAAGCCGAGCAGCGCCAACGGCACAGTGAGGACCAGCCCCAACGAGAACAGCGCTGGCAGCACAAAGATAAGCACAGCGAGCGCGCCGACATACACCAGCAGCGCCAGTGCAGGCAGGCTAACGTTGCGCAGCAACACCAGCCAGTGCTTGCGGTAGATGATGCGCTTGTCGCGCTTGAGCTTGACGCGCGGCATCAGCTCGTATCCCAGATTGCTGAGCTTGGTGAACAGCGCTTTGTAGCTGGGCAGCGCGAGGCGCCTTTTCGGTGGCGTGGGTTTTGCTGGCGCATCTGGCTTTTGCAAGTAGCCCATCTCCTGGAGCAGCTCGGTGCGCACCTCGTGTCGTCGGCTGGCGGTGAACTCCGCCCTGGCGCGCTGCTGCTCCCGCTTGATCAAGCTGCTCACCTCGTCTGGTCGCGCCACCCAATCGAAGCGCACGTTGGCGCTGGCGCCTTGGGTCTCGATCAGCACATCGCCGACGTTGAACAGCGTTGCTAATGCGTTGCTGCGGATCACGGTGACGTTCTGCACGCGCGCCAGCGACGCCTCGTCTAGGCTGTCGTAGAGCAGCACCACCCGCTCGCGGTGGATCACCCGTCGGTCGGTCACCATGAAGTAGTCGTTGAAGTAGTCAATCAGGTGCCACGTGACGACCAACACGCCAAGTACGCACAAGCCGATGCCCCCCGCCAGCCCCACGCCGCTGAAGTCACCGAAGAGGCGATGCACGACGAGCAGTGGGATGCCGATCAAGAGGGCGAGCGCGCCTGGTGTTATGCGCGTCGCCAGCCAGCTCCAGTGACGGCGGTCAAACCACAGGACGCGCTCGTCCTCCTGCGCGGCTTTGACGCGCTGGCGGGCTGCCAGGTCGTTCAGGTAACGGAGCACGCTCTCTGGTTGACCGAGCTGCGTTTTCAGCGCTGGCTCTTGCTCCAGCAGCTTTGTGAATGCGTCGCCAGGGATGTACCACACTTGCAGCGGGGTGAGCGCCTCGACGGTGATGTCGTTATGCAGGTGGGTGAGGAAGCCCACCTCATTCACCACCTTGCCAGGCTCAAGCACCTCTCGGATCGGGTCGCGCCCCTTCAGGTCTGCCTTGCGCAGCAGCGCGCGCCCCCTTCGGATGATGTATAGGTTGGTGTCCAGCTCGCCCTGTTGCACCACCACCTCGCCAGGAAGGAGCTTGCGGCTGCGCAGCAGGCGGGACACTTTCTCGAAGTCAGCGTCGCTGAAAGATGCGAAGATGGGGTGGGTGCGCAGGGCAAACCAGACCGCGTGCGGCAGCGGGTCATGGCTACTAGGGAAGGGGTCGGGACGAAGTGCGCTGGAAGCGCCCATACCTGCTCACGAGGATTTTAACATTGCGCGCCAGGCGAAGTGCAACAGCGCCATCTGGCGTCGCCAGCGCCAGGGTTGCCGCCACAGGCGATAGAGCCACTCCAAGCCAGCCTCTCGCATCCACTGGGGGGCGCGCCGCTGCACCCCCGCGATGAAGTCGAACGCGCCGCCGACGCCCATGCCCAGCAATCCCTCGCTGCGCTGTTCGGCGACTAACTGTGGCAGATGCTGCGCCAGCCACCGATCCTGCGCCGGCGCGCCGTATGCGACGAACAGCAGATGCGGTTGTGCTGCGCGCACGCGCGTCACGATGGCTTTGGCTTCGCGCGGGTCAGGCGAGCCGGCAAACGTGCCCGCGACAACCAAGCCAGGATAGCGCAGCGCCATCTCGCCAGCGACTCTGGCAGCCACCCCCTCGCGTGCACCAAGGAAGAACACGCGCCAACGGTGCGCAGATGCCATCGCGCACAGCGCCTGCATCAGCTCCACGCCGGGCACTCGCGCCCGCAAGCGCACGCCCTGCCGACGTGCCGCCCACACCACGCCCACGCCATCGGGCACGTTGAGCGCAGTCTGCTGCAAGACTTGCATGAACGCTGTGTCGCGCTGCGCTGCCATGATGAACTCTGGGTTGACGGTGGCGAACTGGTGCGCGCCGCCGCTGTGGATGAGCGATTCGGCAATCGCGCATGATTCCTCCAGCGTGACGTCGTGGATGGGCACGCCCAGCACGTGCACCACTGGAGCGGGCGACCGACGATGGTGATCTCCTGCGCGAATCATCTGCTGCGCGCTAAAAACCTTCCACCTGCGCCGCCGCCAGGATGATGCTCGTCAGCGGTCCGATCGCCAGCGCGGGCAGAAAGTTTGCCAGGCGGATGGATTTCACCTCCAGCAGGTTTAGCCCGATGCCAGCGATCAGCACCGCGCCAGTCGCCGAGAGCACTGCCAGCATGGGTGGTGTGAACGCGCCTTGCAACGCGCCCGCCAACAGCGAAATGCACCCCTGCACGACCAGGATGGTGAGGACGCTGAAGCCGACGCCCACGCCCATAGACGCTGCAAACGCCAGTGAAGTGAAGCCGTCCAGCGTGCTTTTGATCGCTAACAGCGAGTAATCGCCGCTCAGACCATCGCGCAGCGAGCCGATGATGGTCATCGGACCGACGCAGAACACCAGGCTGGCGGCGACAAAGCCGCGGATGAACTGCGCTGTGCGCTCGGCGTCCGCCTGGCGCGCGAAGCGGCGCTCGACCCAGCCGCCGAAGCGATGCAGAGCCGCGTCCAGGTTGAGCCACTCGCCGATCACGCCGCCGACGAGCATCGCCAGGAGCACCACGATGAACTTGAGCGGCACATTGTGCTGACCCGACATCGCGTCCACGATGTTCAGAATCGCGTAGCCCAGCGTGCTCAGCCCCACGCCGTTCAAGACTGTCTCGCGGGTGCGCGCGGGCAGGCGATTGCCCAGCAGCACGCCGAGCGTCGTGCCGGTCAGCACCGTGAGGATGTTGATAAGCGTGCCAGTCATGCTTCTGCAGCGCCGTGAGACAGCACCTGCACTTTCAGCTCTGCTTCGTCGAGCTGGCGCGCGCACCAGGCGACCAGCGCCTGACCCCGTTCATACAGCTTCAGCGACTCCTCCAACGTCAGATCGCCCTGCTCCAGGTGGCTGACGATTTGTTCCAGTTCGGCGAGCGCTGCTTCAAAGCTCAACGACTCAACTGCCGATTCAGGCTGAGCGGCTTGCTTCTTCGGCATGGTGTTGATCCTACAACGGCGCATGGGCGGCGAATGATGTGCGCAGCACAGGCGATAGAATGTCGTTGCTGTGGCTTCTGCTCGCAGGTGGCTTTCGTGGGTTCTGGTGGCGGCGCAGTTTGGCTGCCTGGCGGCGCTTGGGCTGAGCGGCGCGGTGGTGGCGCGGTCTCCAGTCTGGTTGGTGGTGCAAGTGCTCGCGTTGGCGCTGGCGGGCTGGGCGCTCTGGGCGATGCGCGACAACCTCCCGCATCCGCTGCCCGATGTGCGGCCGGGTGCGCGGCTGGTGCAACACGGTCCTTTCGCTTACATTCGTCATCCCATTTATGCTGCGCTGCTGGGGTTGACGCTGGCGATGGTGCTGGACGACTTCACCCTCTTGCGCGCGGGGATTTGGCTGGTGTTGCTCGGAGTGTTGCTGGCGAAGGTGGCGTACGAAGAGCGCCTGCTGGGCGAGCGTTTCCCCGAATATGCCGCCTATCGGCAGCGCACGTGGCGGCTGATTCCCTTCATCTTTTAGCTGCGCAGGACGTTGATCAACATCACAGCGCTCACCAGCCCCAGCGTGAACAACGCCAGCGGCAGCGTCTGTCGGCTCAGGCTGTTGACGTCGGTGAGGTAGTAGTTCGCCAGCTCAGGTTGTGCGGATTGCAGCGCGCTGCGGAAGATGACTTCAAATGGGTCGTTGCGGCGATAGCGCGGGCAGAGAAACCAGGCGAGAATAGCGCCGCCGAGAAAGCCGCCAGCATGTCCCCAGTTGTCTATGCGGCTGCCCGGCGCGATGCCGATCAGCAAGTTAATCAACAGCAGCACGCCCAGGTTGATCAGTTGGTGGCGGCTGACAGGTCCGAGTAAATCGCGTTGGCGGTAAAAGAACACCACCAACGCGGCGAACAGACCAAAAATCGAGGTGGACGCGCCCACCGATAGCCCATGCGTCAATCCGTAGCTGGCGATGCTGCCTGAAAGCCCCGCCAGCAGGTAGATCACCGCAAACCGCCGGCTGCCGTATAGCGACTCCACCTGCGTGCCGAGGACGTAGAGCGCATACGTGTTGAAGCCCACATGCAACAATCCTCCATGCAGGAAGTTTGCCGTGAGAAGCCGCCAGTACTCCCCCTCGTGCACCAGCGGCGCGTAGTTGGCGCCGAAGCGGATCAACACCAGCGGATTTTCTGTGCCGCCGCTCAACGTCAGCGCCAGGAAGAGGATCACGTTCGCGGCGATGAACGCCCACACGTAGCGCGGACGCGCCAGCGGAATCGGTGTGGCGGTGTGCGGGGTGGGCATCATCGTATGCCGCCTACAGCTGCACCATCCTGCGCCCCACGCGACAATGCTCCGCGGTGATGATCGCCACAATCTGCGCGACGGCGGCATCTTGCTGACCTGCGCGGTTGATCACGATGAAGTCGAACTCATGCGCGCGTTTCATTTCTTCGCGCGCGGTGGCGATGCGCAGCCGTAGGCTCTCGCTGCTCTCCGTCTTGCGCTCCGAAAGCCGCCGAATCAGCTCCTCCTCGCTTTCTGGCGCTAGGAAGATGGTGACGACATCTGGCACAAGCTGGCGCACTTTAGCCGCGCCCTGCACGTCAATGCGCATGATCACATCTTTGCCGCTTGCCAGCGCCTCGCGCACCTGCTGTTTGGGAATGCCCTTGTAGTCGCCATACACCAGGCTGTATTCCAGCAGCTCGCCCGATTCCATCATGTCTGCGAATTCGGACTTGCTGACGAAGAGGTAGTCGCGCCCATGCACTTCGTCGGGGCGCCGCGGCCGCGTGGTCGCCGTGACGACAAAGGCGAAGTCGAAGCCGCTCTCGCGCAGGCGGCGCAGCAGCGTGTCTTTGCCCACACCCGAAGGTCCAGATAGCACCACCAGCATCGGTGGGTTGCGAAAGTTATAAGGGTCTATCGGCTCTGGCGGCGCCTTCCCGGTGCAGTTGCTTTGGCTGGACACGTCAAAAATTGTAGCCGATGCGCGCCGCGCTACAATCGCGTTATGCCGATCTACGAGTATCGCTGTCAAGATTGTGGCAAGAAACAATCTGTCTTTTGGCGCACTCTTTCCGCCGTCAATGAGGACGGACTACAATGCGTGCGCTGCGGCAGCAGCAACCTCGTGCGGCTGGTCTCCAGAGTGCGGGTGATTCGCAGCGCCGAGCCGACCAGCGAGAGCGAAAGCCTCCCCGACGACGCAGGCTTTGACGATGAACTGCTGCGCGAGATGGAAAGCCTGGATGAAAACGACCCTCGCGCGTTGGGGCGCTTCATGCGCAAAATGGCTGCCGCTGCCAACGAAGACCTGGGCCCGGAATTTGAAGAAATCGTCGGTCGCCTGGAGAAAGGCGAGGACCCCGAGTCTATCGAGCAAAAGATGGGCGACATTCTGGGCATACCGCCCGCTGGTGACGAAGAGGACGCGTTCGACGTCAGCCCATCTGAACCTGCGATGGAGCGCGAATCAACGGAAAAGTCAGACACCGAATCGGACACCAAGCAAGAGACCACACGCCGCACCATTGCGATGGGGGGCGCAGGTCAATCGTCGGTGTCAGGCAGCAGCTCTTCCATCGGCGCGCCCGATGCTGCGCCTGCCTCCGCCCCCTCATCCGATTGACCTGCATCTGGCGCTTTGTCGCTCGCGTTTCGCATGAACTCAGATGCTGCCTGGCGCGCGGTGGATGACGCTGTGACATCGCTCGTGGCGCGGTTGCCCTTGGCGGGCGCGGCGCTGGCGCTGGCGCGCGATGGGGCGCTGATATACCTGCGCAGTTTTGGCGCATATACGCCTCAGCGGCGCGTGCCAATTGCTTCGGGCAGCAAGTGGCTGAGCGCAGCGGTCATCGCCACTTTGATCGAGGACCGCACACTACACCTCGACGACCGCGCTGGCGATTACATCGCCGCATTCGGCGGGGAGAAATACGGCATCACACTGCGTCACCTTCTGGCGCACACCTCTGGATTGCCTGCGCGCGAACACCCTTGCCTGAACGAGCCGCACCTCACGCTGGCGGAGTGTGCCCAGCGCATCGCCGAAATGCCGCTTGAGCATCCACCTGGCGCGCGATTCGCCTACACCGAAAATGGCTATCAGGTGGCAGGTCGCATGGCGGAGGTCGCCACTGGCAAAAGCTGGGCGGCGCTGTTCCGCGAGCGGCTGGCGCAACCGCTGGGCATCACGCGCATGGATTACGGATGGCGCGCAACAGATGACGGTGTGTTGGATGTGCCGAATCCGCGGCTGGGGAGCGGCGTGCGCGCCAGCTTGGAAGACTTCGCGCGCTTCTTGCAAATGTGGAGCGGCGGCGGACGCTTTGCCGACCAGCAGGTGCTCTCGGCGCAAACGCTCGCGCTGATGCAGGAAGATCACACCAGCGGTGCGCCTGTTGCTGTCTCGCCCAACCTCTTCCCCCATCAAGGCTATGGGCTGGGCTGCTGGCGAGACGAGGTGGATGCGCAGGGGAGGGCGACTCTGATCAGCAGCCCTGGCGCGTTCGGCTTCACGCCGTGGTGGGATGCGCACTGCAGCGTGGCGGGCGCGCTGATGGTGCGCGACGCCTATCAGCGCATCGCCAGACCCGCGCGCAAACTGCAGTTGCGCGTCCGCGCGCTATGCCTGGCTGGTCGCGCTGCTGCCGCTTGATGAGGCGTCTCGCGCCTCGATCACCAACCGAATAGCAGTCCTCTCCACGTTCTCGATTTTGATGTCGCTGAACAGCGGGACCACCACGATGTCTATGCCTTCGGGCAACAGATAGCCACGCGCGATGGCGGCTGCTTTGATAGCTTGATTGACAGCGCTGGCGCCAATGGCTTGCACTTCTGCGCGCCGATGTTCGCGGATCATGCCAGCAATGGCGCCTGCCACCAATGTGGGGCGAGAGGTCGCGGCGACTTTGATTAACTCCATGTGTGTTGTGCCTCCGTAATTTCTGCGTTGCAACGCTTGCTTTGTGCGATGTGTGTTCGGCGATCCCGCATAGGATTCTAGAAGAGGCGGCGAGCGATGGCGAAGGGGCTGAATCCAGCGTTAAGGTTGCTGCTGTTGGGGATCCAGCCCGCTGAAGTAATTGCGCACGTATTCGCGCGCTCCTGCTGGCACAGCGGCGTTGTTGATCGCGTCGTCGGCAATGCGCGCGTAGTCGCGGTACACCGTCTCGTAGCTCACGCTGCTGCGACCAGGCGGTGCAAGCGCAGATTCCCCTTGCGGGTTGGCAGCGGTCGGGCTGTTCGCGTCAGGCAGTGCCAGATCAACGCCAGGGACGTTGATGCGCTCCGGCGCGAAGATGGAGCGGTCGCTGCCAGTGTCATCGCTCTTCCCGCCGCGCGATGCGTCGGATTGCTGTGCGCTGTCACCTGTGTTGCCAGGTTGTCCTATGGACGCCTCGCTGGCTTCGTTGCGTTCGGTGTTGCCGAAGGGGGAGGGCGGGGCGCCGCTGGATGCAGCCTGGGGATTTTGCCCGAGCTGGCTCTGCGCGCCCTCGACGCGCGATTGCAAGTTACTCAGGTCGTCCATTTCCGCGCGCGCCCGATCAGCGCGCTCCAGTTGTGCTGCGGCGTCTTGCAGGTGTTGCTGTGCGGCGCGAGCATCGCCACGGCGCAGGCTGTCGGCGCTCTGGCGCAGTTGTTCCGCTAGCTCAGGGTTGGCGCGCTCGACGCTCTGCGCCATCTGTTCAAGTTGATCCGCGATCTGCTGCACTTCCTCCGCGCTCAGCTCGCGCAACGCTTCACCGTCCTCGCGGATCAGGTTGCGCAGCATTTCAGCCGCACGCTCGAAGTCGCCCTGCTGAAGTGCGTCCGCCAGTGGCGCGAGCAGCTCGTTGTTGGCGATGCGCTCGCCAGCGCGGCGCAGCGCTTCAAGCTGCTGTGAGGCTTGCTGCGCTTCCAACGCTGCGTGAAACTCCTCGATCTCCGCCTCCAGCGCGTTGAGCGCGGCGAGCGCCTCTTCGGGCGTCACGTTGGGGTCTTGTAAGGTCTGGCGCGCGCGGTCGAGCGCCTCGCGCAGCGCCTGCTTTTGCGCTTCAGACAGGCGCGACTGCTCCAGGAATTGCTCCGCTTCCGCGATCTGCCGCGCTTGCTCGTTGAGCGTCTGGCGGAATTGTTCGCGCGCCACCAGCACCCGCTCCTGGGGGTTGGGGAGGGCGAGCGCCACCGCCAGCGCGATCAGTAATCCCAGCGCGATCAGCGCGTCGCGTCGGTTCAGGCGCAGCGGCAGCAGCGCCGCGATGCGCGCGTCGGCATCGTGGGCGGCGCGCTCGGCGTCTTCGCGGAGGCGCTGGCGCAGCTCGTCGTCTGCGATGCTCAGCGCGCCATCACGCATCTCCAGCCAGGTGGAGAGTCGCTCGCGGAGCTGGAATTGGTGATCAAACAGGCGCGCCCAGCCCAGCATCGGTCGGCGCGCCGTGCGCAGCCAGGGCAGCAGCCACGCCGCGCCCGCGCCGAGCAGCGCGAGCGCCACAGCCAGCGCGATCAACGTGGACTGGTGCAGCAGGGGAGTCAGGCGCGCGATCAGGGCGAGCGCCAATGCCACCCCTAGTCCTGCTGCCAGCCCCAGACATACCCCGCGCAGGCTACGCTCCAGCCGGGCGCGATTTGACCACTGGCGCAGCAGGAAGGGTATCTCGTTCACCGCGCCTCCCCACGATGGGCGATGGGCGCTGCGCCAGTCAACCAGTGCAGCGCACGTCGCGCGATGACGAACGGCAGCTCCTGGCGGTGGCACACCAGGCTATACACGGTGCGAATGATCGGATTGCCCACCAGCCAACGGCGCACCCGCTCAGAGCTGCGAGCGAAGCTGAACAGCGCCACCAGCACAAACGGCCACGTGGGCATGACTGGCGTCACTGCGCCAACACCACCGATGCCGAGCAGCACAAGCCCTGTCGCAGTGAACGCCGCACGTTGCGCCAGATTGCGCGCTGGGGCGATCTCCAGCGGCGGCTGATTGGCAGGGTCTGCATGGTAGCGCACCTCGCGCAGCGCCTCTTGAAAGACGCGGACGAGCAGAGACGAGCGTCCTCCTTGCGCAACCATGTGCATAAAGTTACCACAAGTACCTGAGCGCGCGTGAGAAGGGGCTGAAGCACAAAATGAAGGCGAGGCGCCCCTCGTCCCAGAGAGGCGCCTCGCGTCTACTCGATGGTGGCGCGATGCCCTACCGCGCGACTAGCGAACCACAATCGGCAAGTACACAACGCCCGCCGGGATGACTTCTGTGGTCAGCGTGTAGCCGCCTGCGTTCACCTCCTCGTCGCCCAGCAAGAGCGACGCGGTGGCAGTGATCACGCCGCTGATGATGGTCGGCTTGACGGTGTATTGCACGGTGTGCGATGTGCCCGCCAGCAGGTTGCCGTTCCACACGATAGCGCTCGTCTCCGCTGCGTTGCTGCTGGCGGGCGCGAGGTTAAGCGCGCCACCAGCCGTGAGCGCCGAGAGCGGCAGCGCGAACGGCGTGCCACCGCTGGCGCTTCCGGAGACATAGACGCTGTTGGGCGGAATCGGCAGCACCAGCAGGATGTTGTTCGCATTGCCTGGACCGGCGTTGGACACGGTGAATGTGTAGGTGATCAAGCCGTTGGCTGCCACCACGCTGGACGAGTGCGCAAATGCGCTCAGGTTCAGCCCAGTGGAGGTCACGTTTTGGGTGAACGTCACCGTGCGCGAAGTGCTCAGCGCGCCAGCCAGGGCGAAGATCGTGCCGTTGCCAGCGCTGAGCGGCGCGGTCAGCGTGGTGGTCACGTTGCCGCTGGCGTCGGTCGTGCCGCTGCCGCTGGCGAGCGTGCCAGCGCTGGCGAGCAGCGTCACCGTGATGCCGCTCATCGGCGCGCCATATTGGTCGAGCGCCGTGGCGACGACGGTTGCAGTGGCGCTCCCGTTTGCCAGGAGGGTGCTGGGCGTGGCGTTCAAGCTCAGGTTGGACAACGTCGGCGTGTAAACATTCACCCGCGCTGCGTCTGCCCAGTAGGCTGGGTAATCCGCGAGCGCATCTGCATACGCTTCCCACTCGGCGAGGTTCACCACCGTTTGCGTGACCACCTGGCTGATGGTGAGGCCAGCGGCGACGGTGTTCACGCTGCTGCCGGGCGTCAGCGTGTAGGCGAAGCCGCTCAGAATGCTGCCCAACACACTATCGAGTAGATAGTGGTCGGTCAGCGTGATGTTGCCGGTGTTTTGCACCGCGTAGCAGTAGTACACCGTCGTGCCGGTGGTCACGGTGATTTCCGACGTGGTGGCGCACACGCCCGGCGTCGTGCCGACCGTCTTGGTGATGACGATGCTGGGCAGGTCGAGCGTGAGGATGTCTGCCTCGCGCCCCCACTGCGCATCGCGGTACATCAGCAGGATGCCCTGCTGCGACGGCGAGTCCAGGTCGTTGTACGCAAACGGCGTGACGGTCAACGTGCTGCTGCTGCCCACTGGCACAGGGTCGGGGCTAAGCCCAGTTACCGCTGCGCGCGGGTAGGCTGGGTTCACCCGCATGATGTCGCTGGAGAGGTCGGTCAGATTGCCAGTGAAGTAGTTGTCGAAAGCCAGCACGTAGAAGTCGAACGGCTGCCAGGCGCTGGGGTTGGTCGGGTTCAGTCCTATCTGGTCGGCCGGCACGGTCAGGATCACGTTGCCGGAGTTGAGGTCGGCGTCGGTGAAGAAGTAGGGGGTGAAGGGACCGTTGGGCAGCGGTCCGACAAAGGTCGCATTCACGCCGGTAGCAGCGAAACCAGTCAGCTCGGCGTTGAAGATCACGTAGTCGTCCTCGCCGTCGCGGTTGCTGTCAATGTAGATGTCGAACTCGGCAGGGTAGTTGGGGTGCGTGCGCGGCTGCCAGGTGTTGATGGCGAACTGCACGCCGAACTCCCCGCTGCCGATGCTGACTGCCCGCACGCCGATGTAGCGAATGTCAATCACCGCTTCGTTGTCGCCGCGGCCAGGCAGGGCGCTGTCGGGGTAATCCTTCGGGTTGATGTCGGTCAGGATGAAGTCATCCAAGCGCCCGCTGCGCGCGCCCTGCGGGTTGTTCAGGTCAGCCACGATGTTTGCCGTCGTCGTCACCACGGCGGAGGTCACGGTCGGCGTCAGGATGCCAGCCGCGCGATGCGGCAGGATGTGCCACGGCAGGCTCACCGTGTCGGTCATGTCGCCGACCAGCAGGTAGCCGTCGAACTCGAAGTTGCGCAGCAGTGAGCCGTTGCCCAGCGTGTTGGGCGTGAAGCCCCAGTTGGGCAGCGCGCCTGCGTTCACCGTCCAGGTGATGGCAAATGTGGCGCTGCCGTTCGCTGGCACGCTGACGGTCGGCTGCACGGAGGGGAGCACCGCGCCGCTCAGCGCGTCACTCGTGTAGCGGAAGGTGGGCGTGATGACGTACTCGCGGTCCACGTTGCTGTAGTTGCGCACGCGCACGGTGCGGGCGAAGGTGTGCGTGCCGGTGAGCAGGCGGTGGTAGCCCAGCGATAGGCTCACGCCGTCTGTGTATAGCTCGCTGTTGAGGATTTGCGGGTTGGTCGCCCAGATGGCGGTAGTCGAGCTGATGGCGCGGTCGGCGCGCACTTCGCCGCTGCCGATGCGTGTGATCTCAGCCAGCACGCCAGGCGCGCTGATCGGGTTGATGTAAATCTCGCGCTCGGCGGTGTTCATCAGGCGCGCTTTCACTTCCGCCGGCGTCAAGCCTGGCTCTGCTGCGAGCAGCAGCGCCGCCGCGCCGGCCACCATCGGCGCCGCGCCCGACGTGCCGCCGAAGGCTTCCACGCCTGTGCCGCTGCCAGCCACTGCGGACACCGAGGCGCCCGGCGCGCCGATGTCCGGCTTGATGCCGCTGAAGCTGTAGTTCGGTCCGCGCGACGACGACGCCACCATGTTGCCCACCAGCGGGATGGTGATGGCGGGCGACACGGTGACCGTCACCACGTTGGTCAGCACCTGCGACTTGATCAGGTTGCCCTCGTTGATGCGGATGATCAGCGTCTCGGTCAGGTTCGTGCCGCCGCCGAACGAGAAGGTGGGCGGATCGCCAGCCACGTTGTTGGCGATCAGCACGCCGATGGCGCCAGCGGTGACCGCGCGATCCACCTTCAGGCTGACGGCGCACAAACCGCGGTCAATCAAGGCGATCTTGCCGGCGGGGTCATCCAGATAGGGGTCAGCCGGCGTCGAGCCGACCGCTGGGCAGCCGCGACCCACATACGCCACCTGCCCGGTGAAACCATTGACGATCGGCGCCCAGTCCACCGTGTTGGTGTTGCTGTAGGTGCCAGCGATGGTGATGGGGTCGTTGATCACCAGCGGGAAGGTCTTGGCGCTGGGCACTTGTGTCTGGGCGACCGCGATCACCTCTGGGGTCGAAGATGGCGAGCCGACGATGTAGGGGCGGTCGGCGCTGTTGCCAGCCGAAGCCACCACCACCACGCCGGCGCGCACGGCGTTGGCAGATGCCTCGCTCAGGTCGTCTTCTTTTTGTCCGTATGAGGCGCCCAGCGACATGTTGATGATGTCCACTGCGTCGTTGGTATTCGGGTCGCCGTCGGGGTCGAGCGCGAAGTCCATGCCGAGCAGTAGCGCAATGCCGTTACACGAGGAAGCCACCGCGCTGCACACTTTGACGGCATACAGTTTCGCGCCTGGTGCTACGCCGCGATGCGTGTCGCTGACGTTTTGCCCAGCGATGATGTCCGCCACGTGCGTGCCGTGACCTTCATAATCAATTGGGTTGGGGTCCTCGGTGCGCGGACCGAAGGTCGGCCATAGCTCGCCAACGAAGTCGTAGCCGCCGATCACCTTGTCGGTGGGGAAGCCAGTCTGCGCTGTGACGGTGGTGTTGCGTGTGTCGGTGATGGCTGTGCCCCAGGCGTTCTCGTAAGCCTCCGCTGTGCCAGGACCGCCCAGGTTGGCGTGGGTGTAATCAATGCCGCTGTCGAGCACGGCGACGGTCACGCCGGTGCCGGTGATGCCGAGCGAGTTATGCACAAAGCCAGCGCCGATGTAGGGGACGGTGTCGCTCAGGTCGCGCTCGTAGTGCTGCACGGGGCGCACCGACTTCACGCCGGGTAGCTTCGCCAGCTCGCGCGCTTTGGTGGGGTCAATTTTGACGATGACGGCGTTGAGCGCGCGCGTCACGCGCGCCAGCTCAACCGCGCCCAGCTTGGATGCGTTGCGCATGAACGCAAGCTGCGCGCTGCGCAGTTGACGGGCGTAGTTGGTGCGTTCATCAGCGTTGGGCTTGCGCCCCTGCGGACTGATCGGCGTGGCGGCATATACCGCCAGCGGCGGATCGGTGAGCTGCACCACAAACTCGTCGGTCACGGGTCGCACGGGTCGTTTGCTGATCGAGACTGGCTCGCGCAGCGCCTGCACGCCGGCGTCGGGCAGAACCAGCGTCGCCGCGTCTATTTCGGCGACTGGTGCCGTGCTGCGCTGGGGAGGTGTTCGACCAGTTGTCTGCGCTGCTGCGGCGCCCTGCGCGGTGGTAGCAGGCGCACTGGCGGGCGCAGCCACGCCGGACGCGCCGAGCGCCATGTGAGGAGACGTGACGAGCGCCAGCGCGGTTAACGCCGTGCTCAACCAGGTGAGAGGAAGGGGTTTGTGTTGTGAAGACATGCTATGCTCCTTGTCATAGGAATTGCAACGAACGCCCTGTGATTACATGTGAGATGTTACCACTTCGCCACGGTGTGATTTCATCTGCTCTTTCCGCCCTCCTCGCCCTCTGGTATGTGGGCGGGGCAGGGTGTGCCGCTGTGCCGCCGCCGCGCCGCCTCCCACCCACTGCGACTGCTGTGCCCACCCCCACTTCCCCGCCAACTGTCGCTGCCATGCCCACCCCCACGCCGATGTCCACCGCGACGCCCCCCACTGCTGGACGTGTGCTGGTGCGCCCGCTGAGCGCAGCCGCAGATGCGCATCGTCTGCGCGTCGCGCTCACGCTCGATGGCGCCAACGCACAACGCCAGACAGTGCGTGGCACGCTGGAGATAGATAGCGATGTGATCGCCTCGTCCCGCCAGCGCCGCCTGACCATCAGCGGTGAGCCGTTTCTCTTGCTCTTCGGCGATCTGTTGCCGTTGCCTGCTGAAAGTTTGAGCGCGTATTTCGTGGACGATCAGGTGTTCCTCTGGTTGCCGTTGTTCATCCCTGTGTGCGCAACGTTCGCGCGCCCGCCGGCGATGCTGCTGCAGGCGCGCGATCAGCTTTCAGCCGATGCGCTGCTCATGCTCCTCACAGATGGCTCAGGCGCGTTGCCTGTGGTCTCGTCTGCAGAAGAAGAGGTGGAGGGCGCGCCTGCGCGTCGCTATGTGCTGGATGTGAATGCGCTCAACGCCCGCGCCCGTGTGCGCGGTGCGGCGATCACGCTGCGCAGTGCCGAAGTCTGGCTGGCGCAGCCCGAGGGCTATCCGCTGCGCGTCCGCGCCGATCTCTCTGGCGATCTGCGCGCGTTTGGGCTGGATTTCGTCGGCAACGTGCAGCTTGACCTTATCGCCTACGACATCAATGCGCTCGCGCCGATTGCGCTGCCAGCAGAATGCCGAACTCCCATGCGTTTGTGAGAGACGCCATGCGATGCCTGAAGTGGACACTGTGGATGTGCTGGGCTGTCGCGCTCAGCCTGACGGCTTGTGCAGTGCCGCTGCCCCCGTCTCTGGTTGCCACCTCTACTGGCGCGCCGGTCACACCTGCACCGCCACAGCCGAGCCGCTCGCAAGCGGAGGGCGCGCTGCGCGCCGAATTGCAAGACATTTTTGTTGCGCTGTATGAACGCGCTAGCCCATCCGTCGTGCATATCACAACCCGCGCACAGGTGTTCGATTTCTTCCGCGGCGTTGTGCCCAACGAAGGCACTGGCTCGGGCTTTTTCTTTGACGAGAGCGGCCACATCGTGACAAACTATCACGTGATCGCTGGTGCTGAAGAGATCGAGGTGATCCTCGCCGATGAAACACGCCTGCCCGCGCGCGTGGTCGGCACAGACGCTTACACAGATTTAGTGGTGCTCAAGCCGATTGGCATTCGCCCTGAACAAATCCGCCCTTTGCCAATCGGTGACTCGACGGCGTTGCGCGTCGGCATGATCGTGGTGGCTATCGGCAACCCCTTCGGGCTGGATCGCACCATGACCACTGGGGTGATCAGCGCGCTGGGGCGCACCATCGAACGCGAGGACGGCGGCGTGATCGGCGAAGTGATCCAGACCGACGCCGCCATCAACCCTGGCAACAGCGGCGGTCCGCTGCTCAACCTGAATGGAGAAGTGGTCGGCGTCAACACCAGCATCCGCAGCCCGTCTGGCGGCTCGGTGGGCATCGGCTTCGCTGTGCCCTCTCAAACGCTTGAGCGCGTTGTGCCGGAACTCATCACCAAAGGGCGCTACGACCATCCCTGGCTGGGCATCAGTGCGTACGAGATCACTGATGAGCTGGCGCGTCTGCTGAGCCTGCCTGTGCAGCGCGGCTTGTTGATCGCGCAGGTGCAGCCTGGTGCAACCGCTGACCGTGCGGGTGTGCGTGGGGCGACCCAGCGCGTGTTCACGCGCAGCGGCGCGGTATTGCTCATCGGCGGCGACATCCTCACCGCGCTAGACGGCCGCCCAATCGCCACACGAGACCAGATGACCATTTACCTTGAGAACTACAAGCGCGTGGGCGAGACAGTCACGCTCTCGCTCATTCGAGATGGTCAACCAATCACGTTGACCGCCACGCTCACCGCGCGTCCCTAGCGCGTCGGCAAACCGAACCAGCGCAGCGTGTCGCGGGCGGTCTCCTCGAAAGGGCGTGGGCGATGCCCCAGCTCGCTCGCTGCTTTTTGCGACGAGATAGGCGTCCAGAATTCAAACGCGCGGATGTGGTCGTGGAGCTGAAGGAAGGGGAGGTGGTCGGTGAGGCGCACCATCGCGCCGATCAGCGCGCGCGGCAGCCGCAGCCGTCTGCGATGCTGTCCTTGGCAGCGATCTACCGTCTCCAACAGCTCGCCCAGCGTGAGGTTGTGCCCGCCGATCAGGTAGCGCTCGCCAGGTCGCCCGCGTGTGACGGCTGCGATGTGCGCTGCCCCGACGTCGCGCCCATCCACCACGTTGATCATGGCGTCGAAGTAAACCGGGATGTGCCCGCGCCCAGCTTCGCGGATCACGATGCCTGTGGTGGGCTTCACGTCACCTGGTCCGAACACTGCGGTGGGCAACAGGGCAGTCGCGGCTGGCGTGTGGCACGATAGCGCGATCTGCTCCATCACCCACTTCGACTCGTAGTAGGCGTTGCGAAGGCTGCCGGGCTGGTAGTGCGCGCGTTCGTCTAGCGGCGCCATGCCAGGCGTGTAGCGTTGTGCCACGGTGGAGAGCGAGCTGGTGTAGATCAGCTGCTCCACGCCAGCCTCTCGCGCGCACTGCAGCACTTGTCGCATCTGGCGCGCCGCCGCGTCCACCGCCTCAGCCAGTCGGTGGGTGGTGTGAGGGTAGAACCCGGCTGCGTGAAAGACCACATCGCAGCCGCGCATCGCGGTGCGGAGCGCGTCTGCATCGCTTAAGTCCGCCTGGCGCCAGGTTACGTTCAAGTCGCCAATGGCGCCGCACGCGCTGGCGCTGCGGCGCACAGCCACCACGTGCCAACCTGCGGCACAAGCTGCCCGCGCGATCTGCCCGCCGATGAACCCGGTCGCGCCTAACACGCAAACGCGCAACATGCGTTTAATCATAAGCACAATTGTGCGCGCAGCGATACACTATCCCCATGCCCACGTTGCCAGTGTGTCGTGTGATCGTTGACCATTGTCCCTCGCGTGAGGAGCGAGCGTTGTACCTTGAGCGCGGTCAGTCGCTTTTGCGAATCGAGCGCGATCTGCATCATGACGGTTGGTGGTGGTGCAGCGACCGCTGGGGGCACAGCGGCTGGGTGCACGAGAGCGCTTTTGAAGAAGAGGACTATCGCTTCATCGCGCTGGAGGATTTCGACACCTACGAGCTGTGCGCGCGCGCGGGAGAGATGGTGCAGGTGCTGGAGGTGCGCGGCGGGCGCGCGCGATGTATCAATGCGGTTGGAGAGGTGGGCTGGCTGCCAGAGGAGGTGTTGGCGCAGTGTGCTGCTAGTCAGAGCGAAGCGGGGCAGCCCGTGTAGCTGCCCCGCGCGCTTCTATCCTGGTGGATTCACTCTTCGAGCGTGCTCAGGTCGCCCTCAGGCAAGCCCAGCGCGCGCGCCTTGAGCACGCGGCGCATGATCTTGCCGCTGCGCGTCTTGGGCAGGCGTGCGACGAACTCCACCTTTTCAGGGCGCGCGATTGGTCCGAGCACCTTGCCCACGTGCTGACGTAGCTCCTCCGCCAGTTCAGGTGTGCCTTCGTAACCGCTGCGCAAGATGACGAAGGTGTGGATGGCGTTGCCGCGCACCTCGTGTGGCAAGCCGATTGCTGCCGCTTCTGCAACAGCCGGATGCGACACCAACGCGCTTTCCACCTCCGCTGTGCCCAGCCGGTAGCCACTCACCTTGATCACGTCATCCACGCGACCGATGATCCAGAAGTAGCCGTCCTCGTCCACGCGGGCGCTATCGCCGGTGAAGTAGCGGCCGGGGAAGCGCGACCAGTATGTCTGCACATAGCGATCGGGATCGCCGTAGATGGTGCGCGCCATGCCAGGCCAGGGCGTGAGGATGGTGAGGTAACCCTCCTCGTTGGGTTTGACGGGGTTGCCGTTGTCGTCCACCACCTCTGCCTGGATGGTGAAGAAGGGGCGTGTGCCGCTGCCGGGCTTGAGCGGCACCACAGGCAGCGGCGTGATCATGAACCCGCCTGTCTCCGTCTGCCACCAGGTGTCCATGATCGGGCAACGCCCGCCGCCGACGTGTGTGTAGAACCACAGCCACGCCTCTGGGTTGATCGGCTCGCCGACTGTGCCGAGCAGGCGCAGGCTAGAGAGATCGTGCTTGTGTGGCCACTCCTCGCCGTAGCGCATGAAGCCGCGGATGGCGGTTGGCGCGCAATACAGAATGGTCACGCCGTATTGCTCGACGATGCTCCACCAGCGATCTGGGGCGGGATAAGCAGGACCGCCCTCATACATGATGCTGGTGGCGCCGTTCATCAGCGGCGCATACACGATGTAGGAGTGCCCCGTGATCCAGCCAGGGTCGGCGGCGCACCACCAGCGGTCTTCGTCTTGAATGTCGAAGACGTAACGCATGGTGGTGTAGGCGTACACAGCGTAGCCGCCGTGTGTGTGCAACAGCGCCTTTGGCTTGCCGGTCGAGCCGGACGTGTAAAGGATGAACAGCGGGTCTTCGGCGTCCATCACGGCGGTTTCGCAGACGGGGCTGGCGTCTTTCATCAAGTCATGCCACCAGTGGTCGCGTCCTTCCACCCACCCGATCTCGCGCCCAGTGCGCCGATACACGATCACCTTCTCCACAGGCAGGTCGCCTGGCTTGAGCGCGTCGTCCACGATTTGTTTGAGCTCGACCACCTTGCCGTTGACGAAGGCGCCGTCGCAGGTGATCAACACCTTGCTCTGCGAATCGGCGATGCGCCCGCGCAGCGCCTCGACGGAGAAGCCGCCATACACGACGGAGTGAATCGCGCCGATCTTGGCGCACGCCAGCATCGCTGCTGGCAGCTCGATCACGCGCCCCATGTAGATCGTCACGCGGTCGCCCTTTTGCACGCCGAGCGACTTCAGCACGTTGGCAAACTGGCTCACCATGCGGTGCAGCTCACCGTAGGAGATGGTGCGCTCGCTGCCGTCTTCGCCCTGCCAGATGTAAGCCACCTTATTCTTGCGCCAGGTCTGCATGTGGCGGTCGAGCGCGTTGTGCACGATGTTAATCTTGCCGCCCACAAACCACTTGAAAAACGGCTTGTTGCTGTCGTCCAGCACTTGCGTCCACTCCTGGTACCACTCCAGCTCTTTCGCGCGCTCAGCCCAAAACGCCAGCGGATGCTCCAATGAGTATGCGCGCAGCGTGTCCCAGTCTTTCACGCGGGCGCGCGCGATCACTTCGGGCGAGGGGTAATACACCTGGCTGCTGGTTGATACAGTTGCCAACTCGGTCATCATCTTCCTCCGGGAATGCAAGGTCAGAAAAGTCAAGTTTGATTTTAGAACGTCTCACCCGAACGACAACCTGCCATCTGTTTCGCTTGGCGTGCGTTGAAAGCGCACAAGGAACAGGTATCATCACCGCCGTATGGCTGACCACGTCAAGCTGTTCATCCCTGGTCCGGTGGAAGTGCGCCGCGAGATTCTGGAGGCGCAGACGCACTGGATGATCGGGCATCGCGGCAAGGCGGCAGAAGCGTTGTTCGCGCGCATCCAGGACAAGCTGCGCCAGGTCTTCTTCACGCGCGCGCGGGTGTACCTCAGCACGTCCAGCGGCACTGGGCTATGGGAGGCAGCCGCCCGCAACTGCGTGAGCGACGACCCCAGTGGCGGTGTGTTGGCGACCGTGTGCGGCGCGTTTAGCGAGCGTTGGGCGGATGTGTTCGAGCGCAACGGCAAAGCCACCACCTGGCTGCGCGTCCCCGAAGGTGAACCGATCACCCCCGATTTGGTGCGCGAGGCGCTGCTGGCGCGCCGCAGCGATCCTGCCAAAAAGCCCTTCGAGGCTATCGCCATCGTGCACAACGAGACGAGCTGCGGCTTGACCAATCCCCTCGCCGAGATCGTCGCTGTGGTGCGCGCGCTTTCGCCCGACACGCTCATCCTGGTGGACGCGGTCAGCTCGTTGGGCGGCGTCAAGATTGACTTCGACGGGTTGGGCTTAGACGTGCTGCTCACCTCCTCGCAAAAGTGCTTTGGCTTGCCGCCAGGTCTGGCGTTTGCCGCAGTGAGCGACCGCGCGCTTGCGAAGGCGCGCACCGTGCGCAATCGCGGCTACTACTTCGACTTTGTCGAGCTGGAGAACTTCCTGCTCAAAAACCACACGCCCGCCACACCCGCCCTCTCGCTGATGTTCGCGCTGGACAAACAGCTAGACGACATGCTGGCAGAAGGGTTGGAAGCGCGCTTCGCCCGCCATCGGCGCATGGCGGAGATCACGCGCGCCTGGGCGCGCCGCCAGTTTGACGTTTTCCCGCGCGCGGGGTATGAGTCCGACACCGTCACCTGTGTGAAGAACACGCGCGGCGTTGACGTGGCTGCGCTCAATCGCTTCCTGGAAGCGCGGGGAATGCACATCTCCGACGGCTACGGCAACCTGAAAGGTCGCACCTTTCGCATCGCGCACATGGCGGACCTGACCGAAGCCGACATCCAGCAATTGCTCGACGCCATAGACGAGTTTCTCGCTGCGGCGTGAGGCAACGTCGCCATGCTCGTTGCCGAGAACGTGTCGCTCTTCTTCGGCGTGCGCCCTGTGTTGCGTGGCGTGTCGCTATCGGTGCAGCGCGGCGAGTGGGTCGCTGTGCTGGGCGCGAACGGCGCCGGCAAGACCACCCTGCTGCGCGTGCTCGCCACGCTGCTGCGCCCTGCCAGCGGTCGTCTGGAGGTGGATGGCGTGGACGCGCTGGCGCATCCCGCTGAAGTGCGCGCCCGCGTGGGGATGGTGTCGCATCACGCGCTGATCTACCCAGACTTGACCGCCGAGGAGAACCTGCGCTTCTTCGGTCAGTTGTATGGATTAAGCGGAGCGCGGTTGGAGCAGCGCATCGAGCGCGTCTTGCGCGACGTAGGTCTGTGGGCGCGGCGGCACGACCGCGCGCGCGCCTTCTCGCGCGGCATGACCCAGCGCCTCACCATCGCCCGCGCCGTGCTGCACGATCCCGATCTGCTCTTGCTCGATGAGCCGTTCACCGGGCTGGATCAGCTCTCCGCCGCCAACTTTTCCGCTATGCTGCGCGGTCTGGCAGCGCAGGGGCGCGCCGTGCTGATGACCACCCACGAGCTGGGGCGCGGCATGGACGGCGTCACGCGCGCGCTCATCCTGAAGGGCGGGCGCATCGAGGCGGAGCTGCGCGAGGGCATCACGTCCGACGCGCTCGCCACCCTATTACGCTGAACCTGACCATCTCACATGATGTTGCTTCGCCAGATCGCCGCGCTGATTCGCAAGGATGTGCTCACCGAGCTGCGCGCGCGCGAGTCCATCACCGCCATGCTCACCTTCTCCGTCATGGCGTTGGTGATGTTCAACTTCGCCTTTCGCCTGCGCGTGGACGATTTCCGCCCGCTCACGCCTGCAGTGTTGTGGGTGACGCTGATCTTCGCTGGCACGTTAGGGCTGTCGCGCACACTCTCCAGCGAGCAGGTCAACCAGTGCATAGACGCGCTGCTGCTCGCGCCTTGCGACCGCGGCGCTATTTTCCTGGCGAAGGCGTTGACCAACCTGCTGTTCATGACCCTTACCGCTGCGGTGGTGTTGCCGCTGATGGCGATCCTCTTCGGCGAGGCGCTGTTGCAGCCAGGCGTGGTGCTGGTGCTGCTGGTTGGGCTGGTGGGCTACGCCGGCGCTGGCACGCTGATCGCCACCATGGCGGTCAGCACGCGCGCGCGCGAGGTCTTCCTGCCCATCTTGCTGTTTCCAGTGGTGTTGCCATTGCTGGTGGCATCCGTCATCGCCACCGCTGGCTTCCTCGACCGTCTCGCCATCAGCGAGTTCGGCTCCTGGATCGGCGCGCAGGTGGCGTTTCTCATCATCTTTTGGACGGCAGGTGTGCTGCTCTTTGAATACTTGGTGGAAGGTTAGCCCAGAGGGCGCTCGCGCTGGCGATGGTATCATTAAAGGCGCGTTGTTAGCACTCTCGTGTTGAGAGTGCTAATTCGGGGATGAGGTGACTATGGAGGAACTAACGCCACGTCAGCAACGGATTCTTGCGCTGGTTGTGCGCACCTACGTGGACACCGCCACGCCCGTCAGCTCCAAGACGTTGCAGGAGCTGGGCGATCTGGGCGTGTCTGGCGCCACCATTCGCAACGAGATGGCTGCCCTGGAGGAGGCGGGTTACCTCACGCATCCCCACACCTCCGCAGGGCGCGTGCCGACAGACAAGGGCTATCGCTACTTTGTCGAGCACTTGCTGGACGACGAGCTGACTCCTACTGAGCGAAATACCATCCGCCATCAGTTCCACCAGGCGCGCCTGGAAGTGGCGCACTGGATGCAACTGGCTGCTGCGGTGATGGCGCACGCAGCGCGCGGCGCGGCTGTGGTGACTGCCCCGCGCCTGGAGGTCCCACGCTTGCGCCACCTGGAGCTGATCTCCACCTACTCTCACCTGGTGTTGCTGGTGCTGGTGTTGCAGGGCGGCATTGTGCGCCAGCGCATGTTGACGCTCGGCGAGCCGATCAGCCAATCAGACCTGAGCCAGATCGCCTCGCACATCAACACCCGCTTCTTCAACGCGGACGCAGCGACCTTGCGCGCCCACCTGCACGAGTGCAGCGGCTTTGAGCTGGACGTGCTCAACCTGGTGCTGGATCTCATCACCGACTCGCGCGAGGTCACCTCGCCCAGCGAGATTTACCGCGACGGCTTGACGGAGGTGCTGCAAGAGCCTGAGTTCAGCCATTCTCCCGACGCCACAGCGCTGGTGAACGCGCTGGAGCAACCCGAATTTTTGCGCGAGATCACCACGGTGCCGATCGGCGCCGTGCAAGTGGTGATCGGGGGCGAGGGTCGCTGGCGCGAGCTTAGCTCGTGCAGCGTGGTGCTGGCGCGTTATGGCGTCGAGGGCTTCGCCAGCGGCGCGCTGGGTGTGCTGGGACCCACCCGTATGCCCTACGGACGCGCCGTGAGCACCGTGCGCTTCGTGGCGGACCTGATGAGCGAGCTGGTGAACGACCTATACGTCGAGTGACCTGATGCACAGACTTGCAGGAGCGTGAGCAATTTTATGGAGACAGAGAACGTGGCATCCCAGGAGACACCCCCCGCTGCCGATGCTTCCCCCGCTGCGCCCGTCCAGGAAGTGAGCGCGGAGGCGCTTCAAGCGGAGGTGGAGGCGCTCAAGAAAGCACTGGAAGAATCGCAGACCAAAGCCGCGGAGTATCTTGACGGCTGGCAGCGATCCAGAGCCGAGTTCGCTAACTACAAGAAGCGCCAGGAGCAGCAAAATGCCGAGCTGCGCGCTTTTGCAACGCTCGACCTGATCAGCCGTCTGCTCCCCATCCAGGACGACTTTGAGCGCGCTGCGCGCACCCTGCCAGAAAGCCTGGCGCACATGACCTGGATAGAGGGCGTAATGCTGATCCATCGCAAACTCCAGATGTTGCTGGAGGCAGAGGGCGTTCGCCCCATCGAAGTCAAAGTGGGCGACCCGTTCGATCCGAAGCTGCACGAGGCGATCAGCCATGACGACGCTCAAGACGTGCCGTCTGGCCACATCATCGAAGAGGTGCAGAAAGGCTACAAAATCGGCGACCGCGTGATCCGCCCCACGCTCGTGCGTGTGGCAAAGTGAGTAGCGCATTGCCTGCTCAGGACGGCGCGGACATCGCATAAGATGATAAGGACAGTGTGAATCATCATGGGCAAGATAATCGGTATTGACTTGGGCACGACGAACAGCGTCGTCGCAGTGATGGAGGGCGGCGAGCCAGTCGTGATCCCCAGCCAGGAGGGCAGCCGCCTGATCCCCTCCGTCGTCGCAGTGAACCCAAAGACCGGCGAGCGCCTGGTCGGCCAGGTGGCGAAGCGCCAGGCGATCACCAACCCAGAGAACACCATCTTCTCCATCAAGCGCTTCATGGGGCGCAAATTCAACGACCCAGAAGTGCAGCGCGCGATCAAGATGGTGCCCTACAAAGTGGTGCCTGCCCCCAACGGCGACTGTCGCGTCATCATGGGCGGCAAGGAGTACTCGCCACAGGAGATCAGCGCCATGATCCTGCAAAAGATCAAGGCGGATGCAGAGGCATACCTCGGCGAGCCAGTCACCCAGGCGGTGATCACCGTGCCAGCCTACTTCAACGACGCGCAGCGCCAGGCGACCAAAGACGCTGGGCGCATCGCTGGCTTGGAGGTGCTGCGCATCATCAACGAGCCGACCGCCTCCTCGCTGGCATACGGACTCGATAAGAAGAAAGATGAGACCATCGTCGTTTATGACATGGGCGGCGGCACGTTCGACGTGACCGTGCTGGAACTCGGCGATGGCGTGTTTGAAGTCAAAGCCACCAACGGCGACACCTTCCTCGGCGGCGACGACTTCGACAATCGCGTCATTGACTGGTTGATCGAGACCTTCAAGAAAGAGACCGGCGTGGACGTGCGCAACGACCGCCAGGCGTTGCAACGCCTGAAGGAAGCCGCCGAAAAGGCGAAGATCGAGCTTTCCACAGTGATGGAAACCGAGATCAACCTGCCTTACCTCACCGCCGATGCCAGCGGACCCAAGCACCTGGTCACCCGCCTCACCCGCTCCAAGCTGGAGCAGCTCACCGAAGACCTCGTCGCGCGCAGCCTCGCCCCCTGCGAACAAGCGCTGCGCGATGCTGGCATTCAAAAAGGCGACATTGACGAAGTGGTATTGGTTGGCGGCATGACTCGCATGCCCGCCATTCAAGAGCTGGTTCGCCGCGCCTTCGGCAAAGAGCCAAACCGCGGCGTGAACCCCGATGAAGTCGTCGCCATCGGTGCCGCAGTGCAGGCGGGCGTGTTGGGTGGTGAAGTGCGCGACGTGCTGCTGCTCGACGTCACACCGCTCACGCTGAGCATCGAGACGCTCGGCGGCGTGGCGACACCGCTCATTGAGCGCAACACCACCATCCCCACCCGCAAGAGCCAGATCTTTAGCACCGCCACCGACAATCAAACCAGTGTAGAAATCCACGTCGTGCAAGGCGAGCGCCCGATGGCTGCCGACAACAAATCACTGGGGCGCTTCATCCTCGATGGCATTCCCCCTGCGCCGCGCGGCGTGCCGCAAATTGAGGTGACCTTTGACATTGACGCCAACGGCATCCTCAACGTCTCCGCAATGGATAAAGCCACCGGCCGCAAGAGCCACATCACCATCCAGCCTTCCTCTGGCTTGTCGAAGGAGGAGATCGAGCGGATGGTGCGCGAGGCGCAGGCACACGCAGCCGAAGACAAAGCGCGCCGCGAGCGCGTGGAGGCGCACAACGAGGGCGACAACATGGCATACCAAGCGGAGAAGTTCCTGCGCGACAACGGCGACAAGATACCCGCAGACCGCAAAGCGGAGCTGGAAGAGCGCATCAAAGCAGTGCGCCAAGCCATCACCGGCGACGACGCAGCCGCCATGCGCGCTGCCACTGAATCCCTGCGCGCCGCCTTGAGCCAGGTGGGCGCTGCTATGTATGAGCAACCAGCGGCGGGTGGAGCGCCAGAGAGCAACAATCCGCCGCCCCCCTCCGAGGGTGATGTGGTGGAGGGCGAGTTCCGCGAGCCGCGCCAATAGGCGAGCTGCCTGGTTGTTCAGCAGGCGCGCGGACACATGCGAGCGCTACAACCGCGCGCCTGCTGCCCTCGAACATCGGGAGAATTCGCGAAGATGTCGAAACGAGATTACTACGAGGTCTTGGGCGTGCCGCGCAACGCCAGTGCGGAGGAGATCAAAAAAGCCTTCCGCCGCCTTGCGCGCCAGTACCACCCCGACGTGAACAAAGACAAAGACGCGGAGGCGAAGTTCAAAGAGATCAACGAGGCATACGAAGTCCTCAGCGATGAACAAAAACGCGCCGCCTACGACCGCTACGGTCACGCCGCGGCACAAGGACCGGGCGGCTTCGGCGCGGAAGGCTTCAGCGACATCAACGACATCTTCAACGAGTTCTTCGGCGGCTTTGCGCGCGCCAACGCCCAGTCCCGACGCGCCCCGCGCCGCGGCGCCGACCTGCGCTACGACTTGCGCATTGACTTTCTCGAAGCCATCTTCGGCGTTGAGAAAGAGATCGAGATCACGCGCAGCAAGACGTGCCCACGCTGCAACGGCAGCGGCTGCGAGCCGGGCACATCGCCCACGCGCTGCCGCACCTGCAACGGCACGGGCGAAGTGCGCCGCGTGCAGCAGAGCATCCTAGGCGCCTTCGTCAACGTGATGACCTGCCCCACGTGCAACGGCACGGGCGAGGTGATCAGCGTGCCTTGCCGAGAGTGCGGCGGGCGCAAGCAAGTGCGCGCCACCCAGCGCCTGGTGGTCAACATCCCACCAGGTGTGGACACAGGCACACAGATTCGCTTGAATGGCGAAGGCGAGCCAGGCATCAACGGCGGTCCGCCAGGCAACTTATACGTCGTGATCAACGTTGCGCCGCATCCCTTCTTCCGTCGCAAAGACCAGGACATCATCGTGGAGGTGTCCATCAACATCGCGCAGGCGGCGCTCGGCGACGAAATTGAAGTGCCGACGGTGGATGGCAAAGAGAAGCTCACCATTCCGTCGGGCACACAAAGCGGCAGCGTCTTCCGCGTTAAGGGCAAGGGTGTGCCACACTTGCGGCGCAACACGCGCGGCGATCAGCTTGTGCTGGTGAATGTGCAAGTGCCCACTAACCTCACCGCAGAGCAGCGGCGACTGCTGTTGGAGCTGTCGAAGACGCTGGGGCGCGAAGTGGTGCCGCAGCAGGAAAGGGGTTTCTTTGACAAACTGCGCGATGCCTTCGGCGTCTAGAGTCGCGCTCCTCGCGTGCGCGCTGACGCTGCTCCTCTCCGCTTGCGGCGTGGCGCCTGCCGCACAGGAAGCAGTCTTCCCCTCGCCAGTGGCATACGTGCCAGCGGAAGCTTTGCCACAGCCCACCCCCACCGCCACGCCCGTGCCGCTGCCTTCGCCCACCGCGCCGCCACCCACGCCGATGCCGCGCCCCGAACCTCAAGACACCACCGCTGCCATCGGCTTGTGGAGCGACCGCCTCACTGACCCAGCCACCTGGCCTGCTTTCCTCGACCTGGCGCAGGGCGACAAAGCGTTGGAATATCGCGCCGCGCGCAATAGCGCGTTGATCGCGCTCGGCGGCGGTCAAATCTACTCCGCGCCGCCAGACCAGCTTGAGGCGCTCCAGCGCGACCGCCCAGATTGGCTGTTGTACGACCGCAATCGGCGAGTGGCGCTGGCAAGCGCCGATAAACAGTCGCCGTTGCTGGACATTCGCAAGACAGAAGTGCGCAACTACTTCGCTGATCGCGTGGTGGAAGTGCTCGCCGAGCAACCCTGGCAAGGCATCCTGTTAAGTGGGGTGGGGGAAGACTTGATCCGCCCGAGCGCGGCGCCCGTCTTCACTGGCACACGCGCTTTTACCGAAGACCAGCGGCGTGATGCGGTGGAAGGCTTGCTGCGAACCGTGCGAGCGCGCGTCCCCGATAAACTCATCATCATCGGAGGGTACGCCTGGAAAGATGGACAGGCGTACGGCGCGAACACCAGCGCCGCCCAGTTGCTCTCCACATTGGTGGATGGCGTGCACATCGAACATTTCCTGCGCCGTCCCGTCAGCGGCACAAAAGAGTTCAAGCCCGAGACAGCCTGGAAGCAAGACGTGGATTCCCTGAGCGCGCTCTCTCAAAACGACCAGATAGTGCTGGTCACCACGCGCCTGAGCGCTGCGTCTGTGCCGACCGACACTGCGCAGCAGTGGCTGCGCTACGCAGTGGCTTCGTTCCTGCTGGGCAAAAACGGCGCGCACACCTATTTCCAGTTTGACGCAGGCGATCCCGCTTTCTTATCCGACCCTTACCTGAGCGCACCAGTGGGTGCGCCGACCGCGCCTTACTTCAAAGACTCCACCGGCGTGTACGTGCGCACGTTCCAAAACGGCATCGTGCTGGTGAACCCGCTCGCCGACCAGAAGACCGTCAAGCTGGATGCGCCCTATCGCACCCTGGCGAACGTGGTGGTGGAGGAATCGGTCACGATGGGACCGCGCACCGGCTTGATCTTGCTGCGTCCTTAGTGTGACTCCTGCGGCGTCTTCGGGCGGCGCTGCTCCCACAAGGCGGCGGCGTCGGGAAGCATCATCCCGATAAGCATCAGCGCGCAGCCGAGCAGCGCCAGTGCCGTGAACGTCTCGCCCGTGAGGATGATGCTGGCGAGCACACCCCAGACTGGCTCCGTGCAGAAAATCAGCCCCGCCACGGCAGCCAGTGTGTGCCGCTGCGCCCACACCTGCGCCACATGCGCGAACGCCACGCACAGAATGCCAGTGCTTACCGCGGCGGCAAGCGTGTTCGGGGGTGGCTGGAGCAGCAACGTCAGTTGACCCATTGCCGCGCTCAGCCCCAGATACACGGCGAGACTTGCCGCTATCTGTACCAGCGCCATGGCGGTGGCGTCGAGGTCCTTGCGGAAGAAGCCCACCAGCACGATCTGCGCTGCCCAGGCGAACGACGCTGCCAGCACCAGCGCGTCGCCCAGCAAGATGCCTGGCGTCACGTCGCCCCAGAACAAGAGCGACAGCCCTGCTACAGACAGCACCACCGCTGCAGCAAGCGGCAAGGAAAGCTTCATGCGTCCCAGCCCCACCAGCATCACCGTGACCAGCGCGCCGTAAAAGCCCGTGATGAACGCTGCGCGACCTGGCCCGATGAACTGCAAGCCGCTGATCTGCAAGATGTAGCCCAAGCCAAGCACCAATCCGCATAGCACTCCAGCTCCAATCCATCGGCGCGAGGGCCACTCCCTCACCCGCGCAGCGAACGGCAACAGCGCCACGAGGGCGATACCCGTGCGCAGCGCCAGGAACGCATATACGGGGTAGTTGGACGTGCCATCTTTGATGATGGGGAACGTCACTCCCCACACGAACGCGACGGCAAGCAGCAGCAAGTTGGCAGTCAGCGTGGGGCGCGCGATGTGCAGCGTTCGCTGGTTGACGCGCATGGATTGTGGTGACGCGGCAAGATGATCAGCCATGCGGGCAACATCATAGCGCGCCCCTGTGCGTCTGCCTGTGCGGAAGCAAAGCTTCCGCGCGCTGCACCCGCCTCTCAATGTGAAGGCAGTTATAATCGCGGGGCTAAAACTCAGAATCCCCGCGCCGCGGCGCGGCTCTCGCAGCCCGACGCGCGCCAGAGATTTCGGAGAAGCAGATGCCAAAGCGAACTTATCAACCCAAGATACGCCGCCGCGTGCGCGTGCACGGCTTTCGCGCGCGCATGGCGACGAAAGACGGTCGCAAGGTGTTGGCGCGTCGCCGCTTGCACGGTCGCAAGCGCCTCACTGTGACCTCGAACAATCACGTCAAGAAAGTGAACTGGAACGCGGTGTACTCGCCTGCCCGCAGCAAGCGCGGCACGGAGGGCAGCAAGCGCGCAGCATGACGCCTCGAGGCTGGCGCCAGACCAATGCTCAAGCGCCTGAGCGGCCGCAAAGATTTTCTGCGCGTGCGCGAGGTCGGCAGGCGCTGGCACGGGAAGTGGTTGACGCTCAGCGCAGCGCCCGCCAGCGACCCAGCGGCGCCCACACGGGTAGGAGTGGTTGCGACGCGCAAAGTGGGGCGCGCCGTGCAGCGCAATCGGGCGCGCCGATTGTTGCGCGAGGCTGTGCGCCAGCTCAGTGCGCAAATTCCACCAGGATGGGACATGGTGTTGATCGCCCATCCACCCATTGCGGATCGGGCAGTGCATGAGCCGCTCGTGCGTGAGGAGTTGCAATGGCTGCTCATACAAGCTCAGATCATCCCGCCCCAAACCAGCCGATGCCAGGCGGCATCGGCTTCTGGGTAAGCCGCGTTTTGATCGGCGCGATCCGACTGTATCAATTGACCCTCTCGCGCATGTTCCCGCCCTCCTGCCGCTTTTATCCGTCTTGCAGTGAATACACAGCGCAAGCAATTGCGAAATACGGTCCGCTCAAGGGTGGCTGGCTGGGGGTTAAGCGCATCCTGCGATGTCATCCTTTTCACCCTGGCGGCTACGATCCCGTGCCTTGAGGCGTTCGCTCACACTACGGATTGAAGCATGACTGTCTCACAAAAGCTGCGCCTGAGCGCGCTGGCGGCGATGACCACGGCGCTGCTCGTCGCCTGCGGCGGCGGCGAGCCGATCCCCACCTCGTTCCCTGGCTTGACCGTGATCGGAGACGAAGGATACCTGGTCAGCAACTTGCACGTGTACAAGTTCGACGTGCGCGATGGGCGCGAGCTGTGGCGCTTCCCACCAGCCACGGGTGACGATGGACAACCCCCGCGCGGTCCTTTCGCTGGTCGTCCCACGTTGGTGGGCGATGTAGTCATCGTGGGCGGCAGCATCACCTTGAATGGCGCGCCGGACCCGCACCTGTACGCGATCTCTGTCAGTGATGGGCGCGAGCGGTGGCGTTTCGTCCCCAGCGCTGGCGCAAAAGAGTTCGCCGATGGCGTTGCGACGGATGGCAGGCTGATCTTCGCGCCGAACGGCGACCACACGCTCTACGCGCTGGACCCGCGCGCCGATGACAGCCAGCCGCGCATCGTGTGGACGTTCACAGCTCAGAACAAGCTCTGGGCGAAGCCGGTGGTCGCCGAGGGTCGCGTGTACCTGCCCTCGCTGGATCACTTCCTCTACGCGCTGGACGCCGCCACAGGCAGGGAGCTGTGGCGATTTGACGCGGGCGCCTCAGTCGCCTCCACGCCGACGCTGGCAGATGGTGTGTTGTATTTCGGCTCTTTTGCGCAGAAATTCTTCGCTGTGCGCGCAGAAGATGGCGCGTTGGTCTGGGAATCACCAGTGGATGCTTGGATTTGGTGCCAGCCGCTGGTGCGCGATAACGAGGTCATCTTCGGAGACGTGAAGGGCAAGCTGTATGCATTGGACCGCCGCACTGGCGCTCGCCTGTGGACGGCATCCGTCGGAGGACCGATCCGCGCGCAGCCTCTGGCAGTGGGTGATAAGCTCTACTTCGTCTCCTTTGACACACACCTCTACGAGATTGACCTGTCGTCCGCTCCCAACAACGGGACGAGGGCTGTCCGCCGCGTGTTGGAGAACGGCTTGAATCGTCGCTTGTTGTCGGACCCTGTGTTGGTGGGCGATGGCGTGCTGTTGGTGCCCCTGTTTGACGGCGACATCAAGCTCACAGCGGTGGACTTGCGCATGGGGCAAAAGCGCTTTGAATTCCCCCCGCGAACGCAACCTTAAAGCGCCCCTTGCCGACTTTGGTAAAGTTACGATTGCATGGGAAACATTTTTGACCTTCTGCTCGTCAACCCGATGACCAACGCGCTCATGCTGTTGTATGGGCTACTTGGCAACAGCTATGTGTTGGCGATTGTCGCGTTGACGTTGATCATCCGCTTGTTCACACTGCCCTTGACGCTGCGGCAGCAAATCTCTGCCATCAAGATGGCAGCCATGCAGCCGCAGATCAAAGCGTTGCAGGAGAAGTACAAAAACGACCCGCAAACGCTCTCTATCGAGATGCGCAAGCTGGGCTTCAACCCGCTGAGCGGTTGTCTGCCGTTGCTCATTCAGTTTCCCATCTTGATCGGCATGTATCAGGCGATCATCCGCACGCTCGCGGTGACGCCGCTCAGCCTGCTGGAGCTGGGCAGCCACGTGTATGGCTTCCTGCCAGGCTTGGCGCAGCTCGTGCCGATTGACTCCAGCCTGTTTGGCATCTTCGATTTGGGGCAACCCGACCGATTCTTCATCATCCCCATCCTGGTGGTGGTGAGCACCTACTTCGCCAACAAAGTGATGACGCCGCCCACCACTGATCCCACCATGCAGCAGACGAACCAGATGATGCAGTTGATGATGCCGCTGATGTTTGGGTTCTTCATGCTGTCCACGCCGGTGGGTTTGGGCATTTACTGGATCGTGTCGAATCTGGTGGGTGTGTTGCAGTACTTCATCACCAAGCCGCAAGTGGATCGCGCGCGCGCGCTGCACGCGGCGCCAGCGGCGGCAGGCGCATCTGCTGCCTCAAGCTCTGCTGTCCAGAAGCCCCTCTTTGAGCCGCCGCGCTCTAAGGTGCGCGTGAAATCCACTGGGCGCATCAATCGCTCGGCATCAGCCGCCAGCAAAGACAAGCGCCCATCGCCGAAACCCTGAGTGTCGCCTATGCCTGCCATCGAGATAACTGCTGCGGATGTTGAATCTGCCATCGAAGAAGGACTGCGCCAGTTGAACTTGTTGCGCGCTGAGGTCAAAATTGAAGTGTTGGAGGAGGGCAGCCGCGGCGTGCTGGGCATCGGCGCGCGCCAGGCGCGCGTGCGGCTCACGCCTTACGCAGACCTGGCTAGTGCGTCAGCCGAGAATGCGCCCCCCGCTCCCGTCGCCGCACAACCAGAGCCGCAGGCACACGCAGCGCCAGCCGCCTCAGCGCCGCTGGTTCAGCCAGCGGAGGCAACGCCACTCGCACAAGAGCCGCCACAGCCATCTCCCGCGCCGCGCATCGAGGGCGAGTCGCTTGCGGGTGAGCTGACGGAGCAGATTCTGCAATTCATGGGCTTCCATCGCGCGCAGGTAGGAGTGCGCAGCGTCTTCCCCGATCATCCAGAGGATGAGCCATACCTGTGGGTGGATGTGACGCTCGATCCGCGCAGCGAGGCGCTGTTCCTGGCGCACAAGGCGGAGGGCTTAAACGCGCTACAGCACGTGATTCAGACGCTGTGGTCAAACCGCGTGAAGAGCAGCCTGCGCGTGAACGTGGATGTGAACGGTTATCGCGCGCGCCGCGAACGCCAACTGCGCGCCATGGCGCGCCGCCTCGCCGAGCGCGCGATCAGCAGCGGCGAGACGCTCACCCTCGAGCCAATGCCCGCGAACGAGCGCCGCATCATTCACCTGGAGCTGCGCGATGACCCCCATGTCTTCACCGAAAGCATCGGCGAAGGCGAAGACCGCAAAGTGCAGATCAAGCTGCGCCCGGCTCAATCCTGAACCCTGCCGCACGTGTTAGATTACCTCGCCATCGGTCACGTCACCGACGATCTGTGGAGCGATGGTCACGTCACCCCCGGCGGCACGGTAATGTACGCTGCGCTGGCTGCGCGGCGGCTGGTGGCGCGTGTGGGAGTGCTGACTGCGGCATCCGACGCGCTGGACGTTGCGCAGGTCTTCCCCGACATCGCGGTGTATCGCTTGCCGACGCCCACCACGACCCAGTTTCGCAACATCTACACGCAGGGTGGGCGCATCCAATACGTCCGACCCGCTCCTGTGGCGCTGGATGCAGCGGCGTTTCGCCAGCATGCCCTGCAGGCGCGCATTGTCCATTTGGCGCCCGTGTGTGACGAAGTGCGCACCGATATTCTGGATGTGCTGCCCCCAGACACCTTCGTTGGCGTGACGCCGCAGGGCTGGCTGCGCCGCTGGGATGCAGAGGGGCGCGTATTTGCTCGTGAGTGGCACGACGCAGAGCGCGTGTTGCCGCGCGCCAACGCTGTGGTATTTAGCATTGAGGATGTGAACAGCGACTGGTCCACTGCGCTGCGCTGGGCAGCCCTGGCGCCTCTGCTGATCGTCACGCTCGGCGCGGAGGGGTGTATGTGCTTCTTGCAGGGAAGACCTTATCACATACCAGCCCCGCAGGTCGTCGAGATAGACCCCACCGGCGCTGGCGACATCTTCGCAGCAGCCTTGTTCATTGCGCTGCAACGCGGTCACCATCCATTAGCTGCCTGCCGATTTGCCAATTGCATCGCTGCTCAATCTGTCACCCGACCTCAGTTGCAAGGCTTGCCCACCACTGCCGACATTGACCGTTGCAGTACAATGCTGGATAATTGCTGAGCTGGCGGCAACGAGAGGCGGCATCATGGGGCGCATTTACGCAATTGCAAATCAGAAAGGCGGCGTCGGCAAGACCACGACGGCAGTGAACCTCAGCGCGTACCTGGCGCTTTCTCAACGCAGCGTGTTGCTGGTGGATATGGACCCACAGTGCAACGCCAGCAGCAGCCTAGGCGTGGACAAGAACAAAGTCTCTCCCTCTTCCTACGAGGTGCTGCTAGGAGGGGTATCCGCAACGCGAGCGACGCTGAAAAACGCGAAGTTGAACCTGTCCATCATCCCTGCCGCGCCCTCTCTGGCTGGTGCGGAGGTGGAGCTGGTGGGGGAGCTGGCGCGCGAGTATCGCCTGCGCCAGGCGCTCGCCAGCGAGGTCTCGCGCTACGACTACATCCTCATTGACTGTCCGCCCTCGCTTGGCTTGCTCACGGTGAATGCGCTCACCGCTGCGCAAGGGGTGTTGATCCCGGTGCAGTGCGAGTATCTTGCGCTGGAGGGGCTTTCGCAGCTCACGCGCACCATTCAACTGGTGCGCCAGCGCCTCAACCCACAGCTTGAGATTCGCGGGTTGGTGATGACGATGTATGACCCGCGCACGGCGCTGTCTCAGCAAGTGGTCAGCGAGACGCGCAAATACTTCGGCGACAAGGTGTTCAAGACGACCATCCCGCGCAGTGTGCGGTTGAGCGAGGCGCCCAGCCACGGCGTGCCGATCACTGCCTATGCCCCTCATTCTCCGGGTGGGCAGGCGTACCAGGCGCTTGCGCAGGAGCTGCTGGAAGGGGACGAACTGCCCAGCTTGCCGCCAGCCAACGGCGCGCCCCACCTGGCGCTAAGTGGTGAATCAGGAGGGTAGCTGAGATGGCTCAAAAGATCGGGCTGGGTAAAGGGCTGGGCGCGCTCATACCAGGTGCGGAGGACGCCGCTCCGCAGCCGCCAGCGTCGGGCGTGATCGAAGTCCCGATCACCGACATCCGCCCCAACCCGCGCCAGCCACGCCTGGTGCGCAGCCTGGAAGCGCTAAACCTGGAGGAGCTGGCAGCCAGCATCAAGGAACATGGCGTCATCCAGCCCTTGATCGTCACGCGCACGGTTGGCGCAGGCGTGCCCTACACGTTGATCGCCGGCGAGCGTCGCTGGCGCGCCTCGCAGATCGCTGGGCTGACGCACGTGCCGGTGATCGTCAAGGAAGCGGCGCCTCAGCAGATGCTGGAGCTGGCGCTGATCGAGAACATCCAGCGCAGCGACCTCAGCCCACTGGAAGAAGCAGCCGCATATCAGCAACTGATCAGCGAGTTCGGCTTGACCCAGGAGATGGTCGCCGAGCGAGTGGGCAAAAGCCGCGTCGCTATCGCCAACACCCTGCGCCTGCTCAAGCTGCCAGGCAAACTGCAACAGGCGTTGATGGCAGGGGAAATCACCGAGGGGCACGCGCGCGCACTGCTGTCGTTAAGCTCGGCAGTTGATCAGTTGGCTGCGCTGGAGGAGATACGGCAGAAGGGCTTGAACGTTCGCCAGACCGAAGAGCTAGTGCGGCGCATGAACGCGCCCGCACCGCCAGCGCGCTCGTCCGCCCCGCGCGCGGAGTGGCGGGAGTCGAAAGAGTACGAGGCGCGCCTGCGCGAGGCGCTCGGCACGCGGGTGGTGTTGCAGCGCAGCCGCAAAGGGGGGCGCATCGTGATTGAATTTTTCTCCGAAGAGGAGTTCGTGGCGCTGTACAACCGGCTGGTGGGCGAGGAGTAGCTGTCTCACTGCTGCGCCAGCAATTGTTTCGCCCGCTCCAGGCGCACGTTGCGTTCTGCCACAAGCTGCGCGGCGATGCGCTCGATCTGTTCACCCGTCGCGCCGGCGGCGATGGCGATCTGCCTCGCGTGCAGCGACATGTGCCCCTGCTGAATGCCCTCCATCGCCAGCGCGCGGATGGCGGCGAAGTTCTGTGCCAGACCCACACACGCCATGATCTCCGCCAGCTCTCTCGCCGAGTGCACCTCCAGCAATTGCAGCGCTGCCTGCGCCACTGGATGCACGCGCGTCGCACCGCCCACGATCCCCACCGCCAGCGGAAGCTCGATGTGCCCTTCTAGGTCTCCAGCGGCGTTCAGCCGCCATGTGGCTAAGGCGGTGTAGCGTCCCGCACGGGCGGCGTAGGCGTGCGCGCCTGCCTCGATGGCGCGCCAGTCGTTGCCGGTGGCGATGGCTACTGCGTCGATGCCGTTCATGATGCCTTTGTTGTGGGTCGCCGCGCGATGGGGATCGCGCTCGGCGAACAGCGAGGCTTCCACAATGTGCTGTGCTGCGGCGCGCGCGGCGTGCGCGTCTTCTGCGAGCTGGCGCGTGGGCACGACGCATCGCGCCCAGGCAAGGCGTCTGTCGCTCAGGTTGGACAGAATGCGCAAGTTCACGCGCCCGCCTGTGAGCGCAGCCACGCGCGGCGCCAATGCCTCGCAGGCGGTGTTGATCAGGTTGGCGCCCATCGCGTCGCCGCAGTCGTAGTGCAGCTCGACGATCAGCATGGGCGGCGTTCCCTCCAGTGTGCGCGCGGTGATCTCCACTGCGCGGGCGTGGCGGCTGCGGGTGGTGGGGTTTTCGTGGTTGAGCCAATCCAGCAGCGCTGCGCGCGCCTCGGCGATGTGTTGTTGCGCACGTGAGAGATCGGGCACGTCCAGCACCTGAATTTGACCGATCATGATCGGCGCACTGCTGCCCGCTTGAAAGCCTCCGCCGGCGCGCGCCAGCTTGGCGGCGAAGCTGCACGCCGCCACAACTGAAGCTTCCTCGATCACCATCGGCACGCCGCGCAGCGCGCGCCCGTTCACCACAAAGTGCTGCGCCACGCCAAGAGGCAGGGCATATAAGCCAATCACGTTCTCGATCATGTGATCGGCTTGCTCCAAAGTCAAGCCGGCACGCAGGTGAGCGATCGCCTCTGGTGAAAGCCCCAACGCAGCGGCGCGCTCGGCGAGTGGAATGTCGCGCAAGCGCGGCGCGTGTGACGCTTCGTTCATATCTTTTGCTCCAGTACGCGATGATATACGTCCAGCAATTGTTCTGCTGCGCGCCGCCAGGTGAAAGTCTGCGCGCGGGCGATGCCGTTGCGGATCGCCTGGCTGCGCCATGCGTCGTCGTTCAACGCACGGTCGAGCGCATCGGCGAGCGCGTCCACGTCGAGCGGGTTCACCATCAAACCGGCGTCGCCGACCACCTCTGGAAGCGACGAAGTGTTGGAAGTGACCACCGGCACGCCGCACGCCATCGCTTCCAGCGGCGGCAGCCCGAAACCCTCGTATAGCGAAGGGAAAGCGAAGACCGACGCAGCGCGGTACAGGTGGGGCAGGTCGGCTTCCTCGACGAAGCCGATGAAACGCACGCGGTCGCGCAGCCCGAGCTGTTGTACCTCCTGCAGCACTTCGTCGTAGAGCCAGCCCTTGCCACCAGCGATGACCAGCGCAGCCTGGGTGCGTCGCTGCTGCGCCAGCTTGCCAAACGCCTGCACCAGTCGCAGGTGATTCTTGCGCCGCTGCATCGTCCCCACGGTGAGCACGAATGGCGTGTCTCCGATGCCGTACTTGCGCAGCACGTGTGCGCGTCGGCGCTGCATGTAGATGGTGTCGGTGTAGGGGGTGAAGCGCGCCTCCACGCCGCTGTGGATCACGGTGATCCGATCAGTGGGCACGCCGTACAACTCTTGCAAATCGCGCGCGGTGGCGCAGGAGTCGGCGATGATATGGTCTGCTCGCTCGACCGACTGCGGCACCACGCGTTTGAGAAAGGGTATCAGACGCGGTGGCGCTGCGTCTGGCGCGCGCTCGAAGGAGAGATCGTGCACGGTGAGCACCGCGCGCGCTTTGGCGCGCAAAGGGGGCAGGACGAAATCCGTGGCGTGATACAGGTCGCAGCGACCTGCCCAGACTTCCACCGGCACGGCGACGTTTGCCCGAAACCACAGGCGATATAGCCAGCGGTCGCTGAGCGCGCCGACGCGCAGCGGCAGGTCGCGCGTGTGCATCACGTTGTCAATGGGCGTGTCGCGGGTGGCTTTGCCCATCACGAACAGGCGAATGATGTGGGGATGATCAAGCCGCAACACAGCGCGCGCCAGCTCGCGCGTCAACCGTGCGATGCCGGCGGTTTGGTGGATCGCAGGCGTGTAGTCGAAGACGATCTCAGCCAACGCGCTTTTTCAGGAATGGGGAGATGGCTGCGCGCGCGTCCAGCGCACGTTGCGGAAAGTGACAAAGCGGTTGACCACGTAGTTCCAGATCATCACGATCACCGCCGAGACTGCTTTCGTGAGATTCAACCCGATCACGTCGCTGCGCACCAGCAAACTGAGCGGCGCGTACGCCAGCCATAGCACCAGCTCATTGATCAGCAACCCCACCGCGTTGACGCTTAAAAAAACGGGCATTTGCTTGCGTTTCTTCACGTTGCGCGACTCTGGATACACCCACAGGCGATTCCAGATGTAGTTGTTGGTTGCCGCGCAGATGAACGCCACCCCAACCGCAATTGGCTCATGCACATGCAAGCCATGCGCCAGGATGTTCAGAAGCGCGTAATCTACCACCAAACCAATGAAGCCAGTGATCGCAAACTTGACGAACCGTTTGACTTCTGGTTTGTTGGTGCGCGCCACGCCATACAGGCGCGTTTGCTTCACCTGTTCTGGCAACAGGCGCGTCACTTGCGAAGAGGTCGGTCGGCGCAGATGGGGCATGTTTAGTGCTGATTAAACCACTCGATGATCGCCTGGATGCGCTCCACGCGGTGCTTCGGCTCGCCGCTGCGCGACAGCTCGTGTCCCTCGCGCGGCCAGCGGATCAGCTTCACCTCTTTCTTCATCAGCTTCATCGCCTGGAAGAGCTGCTCAGCCTGTTCGATGGGCACGCGGTAATCCAGCTCGCTGTGCTCGATCAGCAGGGGCGTGCGGATGTGCGGCGCGAGTGAAATGGGCGACATGCGCCACAGCGCCTCCACATCGTCCCAGGGGGTGATGCCGCCGGCTTCGCGATCGTTGAAGAATGGCACGTCGGTGGTGTTGCGCATGGAGACCAGGTTGTACACGCCGCGCTGGGCGCAGGCAGCAGCGAAGCGCGCATCGCGCCCAATGATCCACACCGTGAGGTAGCCCGCGTAGCTGCCACCGGTCAGGTAGAGGCGGCTGCGATCCACATACGGGCGCTCGCAGAGCACGTCCACGCCGGTCAGCACGTCGCGCATGGGACCATCGCCCCAGTCGGCGCGGTTGGCGTGCCAAAAGGCGCGCCCGTAGCCGTCTGAGCCGCGCGGGTTGCAATAGAACACCAGGTAGCCAGCGCTGAGCATCGCCTGCACCTCATGCCACATGCTGCGCGTGGCGGCGCCCCACATGATGTGCGGACCGCCGTGCATCTGCACGATCAGTGGATAGCGCCGTCGTGGGTCAAAGTCGGCAGGCGTGAACAGCCATCCCTGAATGCTGCGCCCGTCGCACGTGTAGCGCAGCGTCTCCACGTTGCCCACGGCGCGCTGGCGCAGCAATTCGGCGTTGGGTTGGTGCAGCAAGTGAACGCTGCCGTCCTGCGCCAGCAGGTATAGCGCGCTGGGGTCTTGCGGTGTGCTGGCGGCGAAGACCACGCAGCCGTCGGGGGTTACGTCGAAGCTGTTGATCTCGTGATCGTCGAAGGTGAGTTGCTCCAGTTGTGGCTGGGCGGGGTCGGCAAGCGATGCGCGCCACAGGTTGGTGCGACCATCGGCGTTGATCGTGAAGTAAAGCCATTGCCCGTCGGCGCTCCAGCGGAAATCGCCGACGGTGCGGTCGAGCGCTGCGGTGAGGTCCGCAACCAGTGTGAGCGTGTCGCCTTCCACGCGCGCGATGGCGAGTGTGGCGGGTTGATACGCCTGTGGGTCGTCCAGCGAGCGCAGGAATGCCAGCCAGCGCCCATCGGGAGACGGGAGTGGGTCGTAGCAGGAGTAATCAGGCAGCGCCAGCCGCGTGAACGCGCGCTTTGCAGCGTGGGTGTCGAAGCGCACAATGTCGGTGTAGCGAAAGAGTTCGCCGCTGTCGGGGTCGCGCGTGTAGGTGGTGTAGAGGTAGCGCCCATCCGCCGACCAGCGAGGCGGGCTGAAGTTGAAAGCTGTGTCGTTCGGGGTGAGACGACGCGGGCGCGCGCGTTTGCCGTGCGCAGGGTCTGCTGCTTCAGCCACATAGATGTGCGTGAAGCGGTCGTCTATGAACTTCGTGCCTGTGCGATAGGGGATGCGCGTGATGCGGCGCGGATCGAGGCGTTGCTCTTCTTCGTGCTGGCGTTGTTCTTTCTCGCGCCTGAGCGTCCAGGCATCTTTAGACGGCTGGTCGTCGGCGGTTGCGGACGACTGGTCCTCTGTGGCGCACTCGTCGGCGCGCATTGGCGCGCAGAAAGCGATATGGCGTCCGTCGGGCGACCAGGCGAAGGCGGTGATGCCGTTGGCATGAGCGGCGACGGAGTATGCCTCGCCGTAGTGTGGCAGTTGGTACACCTCCGCCTTTTCGCCGCGCGCGGAGAGAAACGCCAGCGCCCCATGCGCAGACCAGCGCGGCGCGCTGTCTTTGCCGCTGCGGGTGAGCATGTGCGCGGGGGATTCCGCCTGATGCAGCGACTTTCCCCACAGGTGGCTGGTTTGGGCGTTGTTCGCCCAATCGGCTTTGGAGATGGTGAAGACGACCATTGCGCCGTCGGGTGACACGCGCACGTCGTCAATCAATGCAAGCTCGCAGAGATCAGCAGGCGTGATGGGCTTCATAAACGTTTGTGACTAGTGATCATGCCACACACGCCATGCCTACGGCGAGGAGGGGCGTGATCCAGATCGCAGCCAGAAAGCTATAATGCCTTGTAACAAGGTTGACCTAAGGAGGAAAGGCAAAACATGAAACATTCACCCGTTAAATTGGTGTATCTGGCTATTGTCGGAGCGTTGCTGGCTGGCTGCGCCAGTGCACCCACTCCGGCGCCTGCGCCATCTCAGCCTCAACAACCACCTCCAGCGCAACAACCAGAGCCGGCTGCCCCTGCCACGCAGCCAACCACGGCCCCAGAGGAGCCTCAACAACCTGCTGCAGCTCCGAAGACGCTGGTGATCGCCTCTGGCACAGACATTGAGAACACGAACGTTCATCTGGTCACTTCGTCACCTTCGTTCTCTGTGCTGGAGCACATTTACGAGACGCTGTTCTACATGAACCCAGAAGGCGTGCTTGAGCCGCTGCTTGCAGAGAGCTTCGAGGCGGTTGGTGAAAAGGAGTACGAGATTAAGCTACGGCAAGGCGTTCAGTTCTCAGATGGCACGCCTTTCAACGCGGAGGCGGTCAAGGCAAACCTGGATTGGGTGTTGAACCCTGACAACAAGGCGCCCTTCCGTGGAACGCTGCTGGGTCAAGTCGAATCTGTCGAAGTGGCGGACGAGTACACAGTTCGCATTGTCACAAAACAGCCCTTTGCGCCGCTACACGCACACCTCTCTCATGGTGCGCTGGCGATGGTCAGCCCGAAGGCGCTGGAACAGGGGGCGGACTTCCTCGCAGAGAACGCAGTGGGCACAGGTCCTTACCTCTTGAAGGAATGGAAGCGCGACGAGTCCGTCACGCTGGAGCGCAACCCGAACTACTGGGGCGAGCCGCCCAAGATTGACACGCTTGTCTTCCGAGTTGTGAAGGAGGACGGGGCGCGGCTAGTAGAGATCGAATCTGGCACAATTGACGTGGCTGTGCGCGTTCCACCAGTTGAAGTCGCTCGACTGCAAGCAAACCCAGACATTGAGGTGATCACCACGCCTGGCTTGCGCACGATTTACGTCTTCTTTAACGTGACGGAAGAGCCATTTACGGATGCGCGCGTGCGCCGTGCAGTGAACCATGCCATTGACAAGGAAGCCATCGTCAACAACCTCTTCAACGGTGCTGCGCTCATCAGCACAGCTCCGTTTGCTCCGCCGATCTTCGGTTACGCTCGCCAGGACCCCTATCCTTACGACCCCGAGAAGGCGAAAGCCCTGCTTGCGGAGGCTGGTGTCGCGCCAGGCACGAAGGTGGTGCTTTATCACCCCACTGGGCGCTACGTGCAAGATGCGCTGGTGGCTGATGCAATTCGTGCGTCTTTGAAAGAGGTGGGTTTGGAAGTGGAGCTGAAGACGCTGGAGTGGCCACAGTATGTGCCTGCCGTGCGCAAGACGAAGGAGGAGGGCAACGACGTGCAGTTTGCCATGCTTGGCTGGAGCACGCCGACAATGGACGCCGACTATGCGCTGTTCGCCTTGTTCCACTCCTCCGAGCAACCACCAGGATTTAACGGCGCTTTCTACGCCAACCCTGAAGTGGACGCACTATTGGAGAAGGCGCGATCTACGCTAGATGTGAATGAGCGCAAGGATGCCTACAAGAAGGCTATCGAGACAATCTGGCAGGATGCGCCCTGGCTGTTCCTCTACAGTGAAGTTCAGGTGACGGCTGTTCGTAAGGGTGTGAAGAACTTCATCGTTCACCCCAGCGAGCGATTGATCGCCAAATTCGCTGACAAGAACTGATGCCCCTCAGGCGAGGAGGCACCTGGCTGCAGGGACGGGACAGGCGCTGAATCTGTCCCGTCTCTGCTTCTTGATTGCTGTAACGTGGGAACGTATATCCTGCGCCGCCTCATGCTCACGATCCCCGTGTTGATTGGGGTCTCATTTCTGGTGTTTTGGAGCGTGCGACTCGTGCCTGGTGACCCTGCCATTGCTATTGCTGGTGAGCTGGCAACACCAGAGCTGATACAACAGGTGCGCAGCGAAATGGGGCTGGATCAGCCCATCCCCTACCAGTACGCTCGCTATCTTCTGCGTGTGATACAGGGCGACCTAGGGCGCTCCGTGCGCAGCAACCTGCCTGTGGGGCAGGAGATTTTGAACCGCCTACCCAACACTATCCTGCTGGCATTCACTAGCCTGGCACTTGCTGCAGCGGTCGGGATACCGATAGGTATCTTCGCTGCGACGCGGCGAAACTCCTGGTTTGATGGGGGGAGCATGATATTCGCCCTGCTGGGCGTCTCCATGCCCATCTTTTGGTCGGGCTTGATGCTCATGATCCTGTTCGCTGTGCTGCTGCCAAGATGGTTTGGGCTTTCACAACCCATCTTGCCTCCTACTGGCAGCGGCACGTGGAGACATCTGGTGATGCCGACGCTCACCCTCGCTGCAAACTCAATGGCTATTCAAGCGCGCATGACTCGCGCCTGCATGTTGGAGGTGCTGCAGCAGGATTACATTCGCACGGCGCGCGCGAAGGGTCAGAAGGAGCGCATCGTGATCTATCATCACGCGCTGCGCAATGCGCTTCTGCCGATCGTGACGATCATCGGTCTTCAATTTGGCACTCTGCTGGGTGGCGCGGTGCTCACGGAGACAGTCTTCGCATGGCCGGGCATTGGGCGGTTGATGGTGGATGCCATTAGCTTCCGCGACTACCCCGTAATTCAAGGCACAGTCCTGGTGATCGCAATTGGGTTTGTGTTGACGAACCTGGCAGTGGATGTGCTGTACGCTTACCTCAACCCTCGTATTCGCTACACATAACGCCCAGGGCACACGATGGAACTCAAGTTGCCTTCTCGCACCGCGACTCAAGCGTTGACGCCATCGGTGTGGCGCAGCTTGCCGTTGCGTCGCTTGTTTCGCAGCCCCACAGCCACCGTCGGCTTGATCATTGTTGCGCTGTTTGTGCTTTCCGGATTGGCAGCAGATTGGCTTTCACCACAGGACTACGACCGCGCCAACTTTGCGATGGCACGTAAGGGACCAAGCGCCGCGCACTGGCTGGGCAACGATGAACTTGGACGGGATGTGTTCTCGCGGTTGCTGCATGGCGCGCGCATCTCGCTGGGAATTGGTTTGATCTCGGTCGGCATCGGGTCCTCGATTGGAACGCTGCTCGGTGTGTTCTCCGGCTACTTCGGCGGGGTGGCGGACCTCATAGCGATGCGATTGATTGACATTTTGCTGGCTTTCCCCAGCATCTTGCTAGCGATCATGATCGCAGCTTTTCTAGGTCCTAGCCTGCAAAATGCCATTATCGCCATTGGCATACTCTCTATACCCACATATGCCCGCCTGGTGCGCAGCTCAACGCTTGCCTACAAAGAAGAATTGTTTATCGAGTCTGCCCGCGCGTTAGGCAGCGGACATGTGCGAATTTTGATTCGCCACATCTTCCCAAACATCCTCGCCCCGATTGTGGTGCAGTCTACGCTGCAAATTGCGGCTGCCGTGCAGGCGTCTGCGGCGCTGGGCTTTTTGGGGCTTGGCGCTCCGCCAGACGTGCCAGAGTGGGGAAACATGCTTCAGAAAGGGCGCACGTATGTCTTCTCTGCGCCGCATCTCATCATCTTCCCTGGTCTGGCGACGATGACCCTGGTGCTGGGCTTCAGCTTGCTGGGTGACGGCTTGCGCGACGCGCTGGACCCGCGCTTGAAGTAAAAGCAAATCTGCCCCGCCAGCAACGGCGGGGCAGGATGTCACTTCTGCTCTTCCTTCTCGGCTTTGACCAGCTCTGGCGCGCCGAGCGCCTCGCGCATCTTGCGCTGGATCGAGTTGGGCAGCTCCTTCCATCTGCCAGACCCGCGCAGGTAGTCTTTCAGCTCGTCCGCTCGCAGGATCGGAATGGGCGAAGGCTCCACGTCTAGCGCCACGCGCGGGTGGGTGAACACCACGATGCCCCGCACGGGGATGTTCAGGTCAGGCAGCTTTTGCTTGAGCAGGTTGCTCACCTTCGCCACCTCTTGGTTCAACTCAAAGATGGGGTCGCCGAGCGACTCCTCGCGCCCGAACCACATGCGCAACAAGCTCTCGCGGCGCTGCCACTTGCCGTTCGCAAAGCGCACTTTGCCCTCCTGGTTGCGCGTGACGAACACCGTCACGCCGCCTGGCTCGATCAGCACGTAGGGCGTGGGCGGGTGGAACAGCATCAGCGCGTATTTGCGGTCAAGCCCTTTCAGGCTATCGCGCAGCAGCACATCGGGGCGGCTGGGCGAAAGGTAGCGGTTGCCGAAGTAAAACCCCACCCGCGAGATCAGAAACCCGCTGACCAGAATGAGGGTGTACAGCAGAAAAAACAGCCCGCTGCGCTCCGGCGTGAGCAAGCCGAGCTGAGGACCGAACAACGTCAACAGCAAGCCGCCGAGCAAGATTGCCACTGAGCCGAACAGCGCAACCCGACTGAGCGTCGCCATGCGCTTGAGTTTCTTCTCGTCGAGCACCACCTTCATGTTTGCGCTCCTCGTTACGAAACCACTTTGCCCAGCGCCAGCGTCGCGTTTTGTCCGCCTAATCCGAACGAGTTGGAGATGGCATACACCACTTCCTTTTGACGGGCTACGTTCGGCACGTAATCCAGGTCGCACTGCGGGTCGGGAGTGTGCAGATTGATGGTGGGCGGGATGATGCCGTAGCGGATCGTCAACACCGTGCTGAGCGCCTCAATTGCGCCGGCAGCGCCCATCGCATGCCCCACCATAGACTTGGTGCTGGTGACAGGGATGTCATAGGCGCGCTCGCCGAACACTTGTTTGATCGCCATTGTCTCCAGCACGTCGTTGGTGGGTGTGGCGGAGCCGTGGGCGTTGATGTAGTCCACCTGGTCGGGCGTCAAGCCGGCGTCTTCCAGCGCCCACTGCATGGCGCGGATCGCCCCGCTGCCAGTGGGATCGGGGATGGCGATGTGGTGCGCGTCCGACGAGACGCCCATGCCCAGCACTTCGGCGTAGATGTCGGCGCCGCGCGCTTTGGCGCGTTCGTATTCCTCCAGGATCATCACCACGCACCCTTCGCTATACACAAAGCCGTCGCGGGTGGCATCGAAGGGGCGCTGGGCTTTCTCTGGCTCTTCGTTGTGCGTGCTGAGCACGCGCATTGCCGTGAACGCGACGATGGCTGGCTCGATCACGGTGGCTTCCACGCCGCCGGCAAAGGCGGCGTCCATTTTGCCGTTGCGGATCATCTCGGCTGCTTCGCCGATGGCTTGTGTGCCAGAGGCGCAAGCTGCCACCACTGTGCTCAGCGGACCCTTGGCGCCGAAGCGGGTGCTGATGTGATGCCCTGGGGCGTTGGGCAGCGCTGCCGGCAGCGCGAACGGGCTGGCGCGCCGCCAGCCGAGCCGCCGATATTCCTGTGTGCCGTTGTCGGACATCTCGTAGCCGCCCAGTGCCGTGCCCATCACCACGCCCATGCGGTCCGTTGCCACGTCCTTGCCGATGCGCAACCCAGAGCGCTCCAGCGCCTCCTGCGCGGCGGCGATGGCAAACTGCGAGCAGCGCGCCATGCGCCGCGCCTCTTTTGGCTCCACGTAGCGGGTGGGGTCGAAGCCTTTGACCTCTCCCGCGATGCGCACGGGCAACTGGCTGGCGTCGAATTGTGTGATCGGTCCGATGCCGCTGCGCCCCAAAATCAAACCGTTCCAGGTGTCCATGGTGTTCAACCCCAGCACGGTGATCGCGCCGATGCCCGTGATCACCACGCGGCGGCGTCTGTCTGGCTGCGGCACGTGGACGTGCGGTGCGCCGTCCATCCCGCGCCGTCGGCGCATTTTGCGCGAGGCGAAGCTGACCAGCTTCCTCAGCCCACCTTTCAAGCCCGCGAATCGTTTCGTGCTTGCCATACGCTTAATCTGTTTGCGCCCCTTTCATCCTCTAAAGCTGTGCTGAAGCTATGCATGGAGTGCTGCTGAAGCATAGCTTCAGCACATAGTGTGCTCACTCCGCTGCCCGCTGCGCCTCCAGCGCCGACTTGGGCATGCTCTGAAGCCCCTGCTCGATGGCGTCCAACACGCCCCGTTCCACCGCCTCACCAGCGCGCCGAATGGCAGACTTGATCGCCCGCGCTTTGCTGCGCCCGTGTCCGACGATCACGATGCCATCCACGCCCAGCAACACCGCGCCGCCCACCTCTTCGTAATCCAGCTTTTGGCGGAGGGTGTGCTTGATCGCGTCTTTTGCCAACAGCGCGCCCAGCTTGGCTTTGGTGCTGGAGGTGAAGGCGGTGCGCAGGGCGTCTTCGAGAAAGTGCTTCATGCCCTCGGCGAACTTGAGCATCACGTTGCCAGTGAAGCCGTCGGTCACGAACACATCGGCGTTGCCGGCGGGCAGGTCGTATCCTTGCATGTTGCCGATGAAGTTGATCGGCGCGCGTTTCAGCATTTGATGCGCCTCCTGCACGGCTTGGCTGCCTTTGGTCTCCTCCTCGCCGTTGGAGAGCAGCGCCACGCGCGGGTTGCGAATGTGCATGACGCGCTCGGCGTACACGCTGCCCATTAGCGCGAACTGCGCCAGCCACTCTGGGCGGCAATCGGTGTTCGCACCGAGATCGCACAGCAACACCGGACCTTTGACGGTTGGAAACGCGGTCGCCAGGCAGGCGCGATGAATGCCCGGCAACCGCCCGAGATACAGCAGCGAGGCTGCCAGCGCGCCGCCCGTGTTGCCCATCGTCACGAAGGCGTCGGCGTCGCCGTTTCGCACCATCTGGATGCCGATCACCATCGAGCTGCGCTTGCGCGCCTTCGCCGCTTGCGCAGGGTGTTCATCCATCTCGATCACTTCGCTGGCGTGCACAATCGGTAGCTGCAAGCCAGCGGTGTTGTATTGGTTGAGCAGAGGGCGGATTAGCTCTTGTTGACCCACCAACGCGATCTCGTAGCCAAATTCGCGGGCTGCCTGCACGGCAGCTTCTACATTCGGTGCGGCGCCGAAGTCGCCGCCCATCACGTCAAGGGCGATCTTCATGTGAATCGTTCGTTGTGTTGATGCGCGTTAATTTCTGCAAAACGGGATAGCGGTGTCCTGAGGTGGTTGAATTGCCATCTCTGCCAGCTCGCTCAGGCGCACTTCGCGGTCGAGCAGCGCATACACGGCGTCGAAGAACGCTCGCACGCTCGGCTGAGCGAGCAGCTTCTGCTTGGTTTCCAGGGAGGTCGGCAGCGCTATCGCAGCCAGCGTCGCCAGCAGCAGCGGTTTGTCGGGCAGCTCGCTCAGCGTGATCTCCGTGTCTGTTTCCCGGTTGAGCACCTCCACAAAGCGGTGCAATCGCCGCTGCATCGCTTGCACGCGCTCTGGGGGGATCGCAGGCAGCTCTGCGAAGGGATAATCTGACACTTCTCCGATCAGATAGCCGTGTGGACTGGCGTAATAGCGGTGTAGCAGAAAGCGCTCCTTGCCGAAGGTCAAGATGTTCATCCGCCCATCGCTCAGCGCCTCCACTTCGGAGATGTGCGCGGTGGTGCCGACAGCGCTTTCTGTGTCGCCGAGGTCGAAGCTGTGCAGCAACACGCCGAACGGCGAGGAGCTCTCAATGCAGCGCCGAATCATCACCCGGTAGCGCGGCTCGAAAATGTGCAAAGGGAGCGGCTGACCAGGGAACAACACCACGTTGAGCGGAAACAGTGGCAGCTCATACACGCGCGCGTTCATTTTTCCTCGCCTATCTTGCAGGCACGGATTATAGCCGCCGCGCCGCGCGCGGACGGCGTGGCTATTGCCCCCGATGTGCAGGGCGCAGCTGATGGGCTGGGTTGCGTTCCTGCGCCCCTGCGTTCACTCGGGCTTGGCGGGAGGTGGCTCGTCTGCGGTGGTAGGTTGAGCCTCGTAAGCAGGCGCGGATTTCGTGCGCTGGCTGAGCGCTTCGTTGATCTTGTGCAGGGTGTCAGCCAGCCCCAGCTCCACCTCGCGCACGATCTGCGGTCCGTGTGCCGTCTCCCAGACTTCGGTGATGGTGTTTCGGATGCGCGCTCGCTTGGCTTGGACGCGCTCGGTGGCTTGCGTGAGGGTGCGGTTGACGTTCTCAAGCGCGCTGATCACTTCGCGCTCGATGCTCTTGCGCTCTTCGCATTCCCACATTGCGCGCAGCAGCGCGCCGATGTTCTCGCCAAGCTTGCGAATCTCCTGCTCCAGCGCCGAGCTGGAGGATGTGTTGGGATGTTCAGCGGACATGTCCTTCGACCTCCTTCACAGAAGCGCAGCGATCTTGGTCTCAGCTGAGTTTCTCGCGCAACCAGCGCGCCGCCTGCTGCATCTCTCGCTCGAACAAGACCACGCTCACGTGCGTGCCTTGTTGCACCCATAGCAGGTCCTTCTCTGGCAGCGCGGCGTCGTAGAGCTGTTGCGCATGGCAAGGGGGAACGACAACATCTCGACTGCCATGCACGAACAGCGTCGGACGGGCGCCGATGGCGCGCGACGCGCCCAGCGCGTCGAAGTCGCGCACCAGATCATACAGGCTTTCGCCGAACCAGGCGCCTTTCATGCTGCGCCACTCCGCCCACAGCGCGGTGAGAGCGTAGCGCCGCAACAACGCAAGATTGCGCGGCAGCATCAGTTGCAGCGCCTCGCGGGCGATCAGCGCGCGGGTGATCGGTTGCAGCGCGATCGGCGTGCTGATGCTGACCACGGCGCGCGGGCGGCTATCGCGGCGGGCGAGGTCCAACACCTGGCATCCTCCAAGGCTGATGCCCAGCACGCCGACGCTCTGCGCGCCGAGCGCGCCCATCATCCAGTCCACCGCTGCGCTGCAGGCGGCTTGCAGGTTGCGCCGCGTGCAGGGCGTGGTGATCAGCTCGCCGTGACCGGGCGGGTCAATGGTGAGCGCTGCGATCCCCTCACAGAGCAGCGCGCGAAACAGCACGAGCTTGAACGCATGGCGGTTGTCGCCTGCGCCGCAGACCACCAACGTCGCCGCGCCAGAGCGCCAGCCGCGCGGCGTGAACCATGTGAACGGCAGACCGCTCGCCTGCCCAGGGGGCGTGGGGGCGGGGTGGGGGAGGGAGATCGGTATTTGCCCGCTGCGCACCTCGTAGCCCGCGTCTGCAGGTGGGCGCAGCAAGCGCTCAGTCAAAGGGGCTTGCGCCATATCACCAGCCGAATCGCCTTCAGGCGTGGCGCAGATGGCAGCAGTCGTTCAGGCGAACCAGTTGCCAGCGGTTGTGCTCGTACGCCAGCTTTGTGATGGACGTGTTGTAAAAGCGGAAGGGGTGTCGGCGTGAGATGGGCAGCCCTAGCACCTCGCTGAGCAGCGCGCCGAGCGTGCCGCCGTGTGAGACCGCGATCACGTTGCCGTCGGCGTGCTTGTGCAGCAGGTCGCGCAGAAAATCGCGCACGCGGTGGCGCACCTCTTCTGCGGTTTCGCCGTTGGGGATGGCTAGCTCGCGCTGCGCCCATTGCTCGTGGAAGTTGGAGACTGTCACAGACATCATCGCCGCCACCTCTTCGCCAGTCAAGCCGCTCCAGTCGCCCATGTTGTACTCGCGCAGTCGCGGGTCGGGCTGCGGCGCGACGCCGCACACTTGGGCGATGGCTTGCGCGGTTTGGAGCGCCCGCAGCAGCGAGCTGCTGTAAAGCGCCGCGACGGGTTTGTTGCGAAAGCGCTCCGCAACAAGCGCAGCTTGTTCTTCCCCCAGCGCGTTCAACGGCACGTCTAGCCAGCCCTGAATTCTGCCTGTGGCGTTGAAGTCCGTTTCCCCATGACGGATCAGGTAAAGCGTGAGCATGATCTGCCGAGTGGAATTATCGCAGGTTTGGGCTGCGCGGCGCGCGCGCTGCGATAACGCACAAAAAAGCAACTGGGCAGGCGCGCCTGCCCAGTTGCCGAGAGCGGTCTGGCGCTTTCCCTCAACGCCAGTTGCCCGTCTCCCACTTCTTCAGGAAGACTTCCGCTTCCTCTGGTGTGCGCACCAGGTCGAAGCCCGTGTCCACGAAGGGCGGATACTCCTTCTTGTTCACCACGATGTCGTAGAGGATGCCGACTGCGTCGTAGCCCCAACCGTAGAACTTCTGACCGATCAGGGCATGCACCAGCCCCTCCTTCAGGAGCTTCAGCTCGTTCTCCAGGATGTCCCACGCGACGGTCTTCAAGCCCGCTTTCGCGGCAGCCTGGAACTTGGGCATGGCGTTGATGTCGCCGAAGAGCGGCCACGCGCCCGCCATGAAGTAGCCTGCCAGGTCGGGGTTGGCGGTCAGGCGGTTCTCCACCACTTCCACGCCCTTCTGGATGTCGTCGTAGCAGGGATCGGTGGCGACCCACTGCAAACCAGCTGGGTCGGCGACTTCACGGAAGGCGCGGATGCGCGCCTCCAGGTTTTGTGCGCCAGGCACGCCCGTCAGGATCGCGTAGGTCTTGTTGGGGCTGTCCTTGAGCAGCTCGACCATGATCTCGCCAGCAGTGCGCGCCGCCGCTTCGTTGTCCAGGCTGTAGAACGTGATGCGCTTGGACTGCGGCGAGTCGGAGTCCCACGTGATCACGGGGATGCCAGCGTCCATCGCGCGGTCAATCACGGGCTTGAGCGCGTCGGGGTCATTGCAGGAGATGCCCATGCCGTCCACCTTGCGCGCGATGGCGGCGTCGAGCAGCTCGGCTTGCTTTTGTGCGTCGGCGGATTCTGGACCGATCCACTCCACCGTGATGCCTAGCTCTTTCGCCTTGTCCTCAGCGCCACGGCGTGCCACGTCGAACACGGGGTTGTTCACCGCCTTGGGCGACCACACGAACGTCAGCGGCTTGGAAGGGGTCTGCGGCGCGGTCACGGGCTGTTGCGCGGGTGCCGTCGGCTGAGCCGCGGGAGGGGGAGCGGCACAGCTTGCCAGTGCGATGCTGCCAGCACCAATGCCCGCTACGCGAAGAAACGTTCTGCGAGAAATGCGTTTGTTGCTCATAAGTTGAAACCTCCTGGTTTGCACGGCGCGATTATGGAGAAGACTTGTCGTGCCACGTACGGTTATATATCAGCTTTGGCGCTGGCGCAAGCGGTCAATCAACGCGGATAGCAGGATGATGCTGCCGGTGAACGCCTGTTGCCAGTAGCTCTCCACGCGCAGCAGCACCAGCGCGTTGTTCAACACGCCGATTAGGACTGCGCCGAGCAGCGCGCCGATCACTGTGCCGCGCCCGCCAGCCAGGCTCACGCCGCCGATCACCGCGGCGGCGATCACGAACAGCTCGTAGCCCAGCGCCTGGGTCGGGGCAGACACGCCCAACCGCGCCACCACCAACACCCCGCCCACGCCAGCTAGCGTGCCAGACAACACATACGTGAGCAGCTTGACGCGATCCACTGGCACGCCCGAAAGCCGCGCGCTGGTCTCGTTGCCGCCGATGGCGTAGATATACGTGCCCCACACGTGGCGAGAGAGGAACACGCCCACCACGATGGCGAGGACCAGCATGAAAATCACTGGCACGGGCACGGGACCGATAAATCCCTGCCCTAGATTGGTGAACTCCACAGGCAAGTTGCGCACGGTCTGGCCGCTGGTCAGCCCAACCACCAGCCCGCGCACCACGCCCAACATGCCGAGCGTGGCGATAAAGGGCACCACACGCAGCTTGACCACCAACAAGCCGTTGATCAGCCCCACCAGCGCCCCCGCACCCACGCCCATCACAAACGCGATGGCGGGCGGAAGCCCAAAGCTGGGGAGCTGATACGCCGTTGTGCCGCCCAGGCTGACTGCCACCGCCGCCACCAGCCCGCTGAACGCCATTGCCGAGCCGACTGATAGGTCTATGCCGCCAGTGAGGATCACCAGCGTGACGCCCAGCGCAGCGATGGCGATGTCGGCGTTGTTGCGCAGGATGTTGAACAAGTTCTCTGGTGTGAGGAACGCGCTGCTGCTCTGCGAAAGCAACAAGCTGAGCGCAACAAGCACCGCCACGATGCTGGTCTCGGGTCGCTGGATGATGCGCTTGAGCAGATCGGTGAGTTGGCTTGCCGATGCGGGTGTCTTGGTCTTGGCTGCAAGATCAGTTTTCATGGGAAGCTCTCATCCTTTGGTGGAGGTTTACTTCTTGCCGCTGGCGAGCGCCAGCACGCGCTCCTGGGTTGCCTCTTGACGGGAGAGTTCGCCAGCCAACCGCCCCTCCGACATCACCAGAATGCGGTCGCTCATGGCGAGCACTTCGGGCAGCTCCGACGAGATGAGCAGGATCGCCATGCCCTGATGCGCCAGCTCGTCAATGAGCGCGTGGATCTCGGCTTTGGCGCCCACGTCAATGCCGCGTGTGGGTTCATCGAGCATCAGCACGCGCAGGTTTGCTGCTAACCACTTCGCCAGCACCACCTTCTGCTGATTGCCGCCAGAGAGCGCCCCTGCGGGCAAGTTGATGCGGTGGGGGCGAATTTGAAGCTGAACGGCTAGCTGGCTTGCGGTCTCCGCTGCGCGCTTCCACTGCACAAACTGCCCGCCCGAGGCGAGCTGATGCAGCACGGTCAAGACGATGTTGTTTTGCACGGTCATGTTGAGCACCAGCCCCTGCGTCTTGCGGTCCTCCGGCACGTAGCCGATGCCCAGCGCGCAGGCGTCTTGCGGAGATCGGATGTGCACTGCCCGCCCATGCAGCTTGATCGTGCCGCGGTCTATGCGGTCTGCGCCGAAGATGGCGCGCGCCACCTCTGTTCTGCCAGAGCCGACCAGCCCCGCTAGCCCCACCACCTCGCCCGCGCGAATCTGAAACGAGACATCCTCGATCACGCCCCTGCGGGTGAGGTGCTCGACTTCCAGCACCACCTCGCCTGGCTGGGCGGGGCGCTTGGGGAAGAGGTTCTCGATGGACCTGCCCACCATCATGGCGATGATCTTGTCGTCGGTGGCTTCGTGGATGGGCAGCTCGCCAGCGTTGACGCCATCGCGCAGCACCACCACGCGGTCGCAGATGGCGCGCACTTCGTTCAGGCGATGCGAGACGAACACCACACCCAGATTGCGCGCTTTCAAGCGCCGAATGATCTCAAAGAGATGTTCCACCTCGTCGTCGGGCAGCGCGGAGGTCGGCTCGTCCATCACGATCAGCCGCGCCTCGAGCGCCAGCGCCTTGGCGATCTCGGTGAGTTGCTGGAAGGCGACGGACAGCTCGCCCACCTTGCGGCGCGGGTCCAAGCCAGAGATGCCCAGCTGTCGCAACAGGGCGACCGTCTCGCGCTCGCGGCGGGCGTGGTCGGCAAACCCCAACCGCCCTAGCACGCCAGGCAGATATTGCGGGTGGTGCAAAAAAACGTTTTCCGCGACAGTCTGATTCGGTGTGAGGTTCAGCTCCTGGTAGATGACGACGATGCCGAGCCGATGCGCGTCGAGTGGATGGTGAACTTCGACCGCTTTGCCGTCCAGCAGGATGGTGCCCTGGTCGCGGCTGTGTACGCCAGCCAGAATCTTGATCAGCGTGGACTTGCCGGCGCCGTTTTCGCCCAGCAGCCCCACCACCTCGCCGCGATCTACGGAGAAGTGCACATTGTTGAGCGCCTGAGTTGCCCCAAAGCGCTTGCTGATGCCCTGCATTTCCAACAGGCGAGCCATGCAACTGGGATTTTAACCTTCGTCCGCTTTTGTGGCGCGCCGAAGCTTCGCTTCAGCGCGCAGTACACTATATCTGGCAAGCGACATCTCGCCCAGGAGGTGCCTGTGCCTTATCAACCCTCGCTCGATTCTTTAAGGTCTCACCCGCTACCAACCTGGTTCGACGATGCCAAGCTGGGCATCTTTGTGCATTGGACGCCCGCCTCGGTGCCAGCGTGGGCGCCGCTCACCGGTGAGATGGCAGACGTGGTGGCGCGGCGCGGTTGGCGCTACTGGATGGCGCACAACCCCTATGCCGAGTGGTACGCCAACAGCCTGCGGATCAAAGGCAGCCCCACCCAGCGCTACCATCAGCAAACCTTTGGCGAACACTTCCCCTACGAAGCGTTCGTCCCGCAGTTCATTCAAGCCCACACCCACTGGCACCCTTCCGCGTGGGCGGAGACTTTCGCCGATGCAGGAGCGCGCTACATCGTGTTCGTCGCCAAGCACCACGATGGCTTCCTGCTGTGGCCCAGCCGCTACCCCAACCCGCGCCAGGCAGGTTTCAGCTCCCCGCGCGATGTGATCGGCGAGTTGACCAGCGCCGTTCGGGCGCGCGGGATGCGCATGGGGCTGTACTACTCCAGCGGGCTGGACTGGACCTTCGACGCCCGACCGATCACCGACTTGCCCGACCTGATCGCAGCCATCCCGCGCAACCCAGAGTACGCCGCCCATGTGGATGCGCACTGGCGTGAACTCATCGAGCGCTATCAACCCTCTGTGTTGTGGAACGACATCGGTTATCCGCCCAGCAGCAACCTGCTCGCCCTGTTCGCCGATTACTACAACGCCGTTCCAGAGGGCGTGGTCAACGACCGCTTCAGGCAGTTCTCGCTGGCACCAGAAAGAAGCCTGCGCTATCGGCTGACGCTGGGGCTGATCAAAGTGATGCTCCCCTTGTTGATGAAGCGCGCGAGGGGCGTGGGCGCGCCAGCGCCAATACACGCTGACTTCCGCACACCCGAATACACCGTCGCCCGAAAGATCACGGCTGACAAATGGGAGGCATGTCGCGGCATGGGCTATTCGTTTGGCTACAACCAGCAGGAGACCGAGTCGCATCTGATCGCCCCTGATGCGCTGGTGCGGTTGCTCGCAGATGTCGTCAGCAAGAACGGCAATCTGCTGTTGAACGTGGGACCGATGGCTGATGGCACCATCCCTGAGCCTCAACTCCGCCGCCTGCGGGCGCTCGGCAACTGGTTGAAAGTCAACGGAGAGGCGATCTACGGTAGCAGGCCGTGGACGCGCGCTGAGGGGAGCACAGCGGACGGCATACCCGTGCGCTTCACACGTCGCGGGGAGATGCTGTATGCCATCCTCTTGGGGACGCCGACCAAAGCCGAGGTTGTCCTGAAACAAGTGACAGCGCCGCCGGGCGCGACGGTGGCGTTATTGGGCGGCGCGAGCAACCTGCCGTGGAGGCAAGCGGGAGCTGACCTGGCGGTTGCGCTGCCCGACAAGCTGCTAGCCGCGCCCGCGCACGTGCTGCGGATTGCGGGGCGCGATTCTCCCCAGAAGGGCGCTGTGTCAGCCCGCTGACAGTGTAGTTCGGGCGGACACAGGCGAGGCGTTTTTAGAGTCGGGTGCGCCGCCGAGTGGCTGATTGCTGCCGCATAGTTCGATTGCGCTCATATTGGAAGCATCGAAGGCATCCTGCTCATTCAGGGCTGAGGTTGCACACTCGTTGATGCCTTGTGTGCAAACAAGAAGCGCACAACGATACAGTGCGCTTCGGTCAAGACGTTATCCTGTCCTGTAAAAAAGCGCTGTGATGTCGCGTCCAAAGCCAAATGCCCGACCGACATCACAGCGCCGACGCCGTCACAAGCGTTTACTCAGGCATCGGGAATTCCTCATACATCGGGAGCGTGTAGTTGTTCTCCTCCAAGAACCACTTAAAGAACTCGACCTGGTCATCAAAGTCGTTGTGCCCAACGGCAGTCCAAGCCAGCCCGTCCGTGAACACCCAGCGCCACCCTTGCTCAGGCGTGCGCGCGTAGGTGACAAACAAGGGCTCACAACCTGGAGAGGTGACATCCACAAAGTAGTCATAGCGCAAGTCGATTTCGTACGAAGGCCAGCCGTTTACGCCACGCAGATAATCCGCCCACACCGTGGTGTTTGCGTTAAAGAGGGCCGGCCCAGGGATATAGTGACAAATATGGGCGACAAAGAGCTCATTGCGGATGCGGCGCAGCTCGTTCGCCTTCGCCACCACACCTTCGCCCTCCCAGCCATGCCAAAACACCTGCCGAGAAAATACCGGCAATGG
>FWWM01001146.1_pt1 | contig 82739 bp, 54 predicted proteins | sample 2228351 | NCBI WGS metagenome assembly FWWM01 (sample SAMEA103939774, study PRJEB20133) | metagenome | reverse complement strand
GCTGGTGGCCACCTGGTACGGCGGCGTGCTGGGGGTTGGGGAGTTTTCCTACCGCTTTGGCCTGGCCAACTGGGTGGTTTTTGGGGTGCCTTACTACCTGGCGGCTTTGCTCTTCGCCTTTGGTTTGGCTTCCCGCGCCCGCTCTTCGGCGGTGCTTTCCATCCCCGAGCAACTGCGGGCGGCTTACGGGCCGGCGGCTGCCAAAGTTGGCGCGGTGCTGGTGCTGCTCATGGCCACCCCGGCGGCTTACGTGCTGATGCTAGGGCAGCTGGTGGAGGTTTACCTGGGCGTATCCCGCCCCTGGGGGGTGGCGGTAACTACCGCCCTCACCGTGGCTTCCGTGGTTTTAGGCGGTTTCCGCACTGTGGTGCGCGCCAACCTCTTTCAGTTTGCCCTCATGTACCTGGCTTTTCTCATCCTCCTGCCGGTGGCCTTGAGGGAGCTCGGCGGTTTCAGTGGGCTCTGGGCGATGCTCCCGGAAACGCACAAAACCTTAAGCGGAGGGCTTCCCCTGCAGGCCATTGCCGTTTGGTACGTGATTGCCCTGCAGACGCTGGTGGAGCCCACCTTCTACCAGCGTTGCTACGCCGCCACCACTCCCAAGGTGGCCCGCAACGGCGTGCTCATTTCCGTGGCCTTTTGGGTGCTTTTTGACTTTCTCACCACCTTTTCCGGCCTGGCTGCGCGAGTGCTGGTCCCAAACCTGCAGGACCCGGGGCTCGCCTACCCAGCCTTGGGCAACCTCTTGCTTCCCCCCTGGCTTAACGCGGTTTTTGCCGTGGGTCTTTTTGCAACGGTCTCGTCCACCGCCCATTCGTACCTGTTTTTGGCCGCGGCCACCGTGGGGCACGACCTCTTGCCCTCCCGCTGGAAGGCCCGGGAACGCCCCTTCATTGCCGTTAGCCTGGCCGGACTGGGCCTGGCAGCAGCGGTGTTGGCCTTAGTCCTGGGCAGCGTGGTGCTCATCTGGCACGACGTGGGCAGCATCGTCACCTCGAGCTTGCTGTTGCCCTTAGTGCTGGCCCACTTCCCCAGGCGCTTTTGGTTTTCCCCCAAAGCGTGTCTTCTGGCCGTGACGGGCTCGGCGCTTTTGGCCAGCGGTTGGATTTTGGCCCGGGAAGGTGGGGTTTACCCGCTGGGTCTTGAGCCGGTTTTTCCGGCGCTTTTGTGGTCCTTGCTCGTTTGGGGCACCGACGTGCTGTTGCCAAAGGCAGGCTCAGGGTTTATTTGTTTGGGCAGAAGGAGGCAACCATGAGAGGCGTGCGCCCCCCGGCGGTAGCTGGCAGCTTCTACCCCTCTTCGCCCCTGCAGCTCAGCCAGGACGTGGAGCACTACCTGCAGGAAGGCAGCAACGGCAGCTCCTGTCAGGCGGTCATTGCCCCTCACGCCGGGTACATGTTTTCCGGGCGCACCGCCGGCTACGCCTTCGCCCGTTTGAGCCCTGAGGTTTCTCGGGTGATCCTCCTAGGGCCTTCCCATTTCCGCTCCTTTGCCGGGGGAGCGCTGCCCAGCCCCCACCTTGCCGCCTTTGCCACGCCTTTGGGCGAGCTTCCCCTGGACCAGGCGGCCCTGGCCCTTTTGCGCGAAAACCCGCTTTTTGCCGGCCCACCGCAGGCCCATGATCCCGAGCACTGCCTGGAGGTGGAGCTTCCGTTTATCCAGAAAAGGACCCGCCAAGCGGCCATTGTCCCGGTGCTCATTGGCAACCAAACAAGCCTGCAGCAAACCGAAGAAATCGCCCAGGCGCTTTCGCCGCTTTTGACGGCGGACACCGCGGTGGTGGTTTCCTCGGACTTCACCCACCACGGCCGCGCTTACGGTTACGTGGTTTTTCCCGAAAACGAAGACCTGGACCTGCACCTGAAAACCCGGGCGGAGCGCACCGCCGGCCGGGCCATCGCTTTGGACGTGCGGGGCTTTTGGCATCAGGTAGAGGTGAGCGACGACAGCGTCTGCGGTGCCAAGCCCATTGCCGTTTTGCTGCAGCTCTTGCAGCACGCCTTTAGCGGAGAGGGCAAGCTGCTCCACCTTTCCACCTCCGGCGAGGTGAGCGGCGATTGGCACCAGGTGGTGACCTATGTGGCCGCAGGTTTTTCCGGGCAGTGGACAGCCTGGCGGGAAGACGACGCGCCGAAACCTGCTCCCCTCACCCCCGAGGAGCAAAAGGCGCTCCTGGCCCTGGCCCGGGCCACCATGGAAACCCACCTCACCCGCGGCGAGCAGCTGGCGCTGTGGTTTGCCACCCACCCGCTCACGCCCACCATGCTCGCCCCCCAAGGAGCCTTTGTAACTCTCCACACGCTGCCAGAAAAAAAGCTGCGGGGTTGCATTGGGCTGTTGCAGCCGGCCGGCAGCTTGGTGGACACGGTCATTCATGCGGCGGTGCAGGTGCTTTACGATCCCCGCTTCCCGGCGGTGCGCCTTTCCGAGCTTGAGTCTCTGGAGGTGGAAATTTCCGTGCTTTCCCCACCGCAGGCGGTGCCCAATGCCGAAGCCATCCGCTTGGGTGAGCACGGGGTGATCCTGAAAAAAGCCGGGCACAGTGCGGTTTTCCTCCCGCAAGTGGCGGAGGAAACCGGCTGGGATTTGGAGACGTTTCTGTCGCGCCTGGCGCAAAAGGCGGGGCTTCCCCCCGAGGCCTGGCGCAGCGCCGAGCTTTCGGTGTTCACCGCCCAGGTTTTTTCCGAACACACTTTAACCGCTTAAGGCCATAAAACCGCGAGCGTTTGATCGCCGCAAGATTTACACCTGGAACTTGCCCGGCGTTTTCACGTTTAATGTGCTGCCGGGGTATTGCCGGCCGAGAGGGAATGAGGATGCGCACGAAGACCATCACGCTCGTTTTTTTGCCTTTGGCCCTAACTCTTGCTACCCACGCCCAGACCCTTGAGGTTCCCGAGGTGAACGCTGAGTTTCGCATCGATGGGATCATGGACGAGCCCTCCTGGCAGAAGGCTTTGGTCCTGGAGCTCCCTTACGAGATCGAGCCCGGCGAAAACACGCCGGCACCGGTGCGCACCACCTGTTACGTACTGAGCACACCCCACGCGCTTTTGGTAGGTTTTGAAGCCTTCGACCCTAACCCCAGCGAAATCCGCGCCCACTACTCCGATCGCGATCGGCTTTTCCGCGACGACTTTGTGGGCTTCATGTTGGACACCTTTGCCGACAAACGGCGGGCGTACACCTTTGCCGTCAACCCCCTGGGGGTGCAAGCCGACGGACTGCGCAATGAAACCGCCGGTGACGAGGAAAACTACAGCTTCGACTTCACCTGGAACGCCGCCGGGCGCATCACCGCTTCCGGCTACCAGGTGGAAATTGAAATCCCCTTTTCCGCGTTGCGCTTTCCCGCTGGCAACGGCGCAAAAAAGTGGGGCTTTGGCGCGCTGCGCGCCTACCCGCGCTCGGTTCGCCGTATGTTGTTTTCGGCTCGCCTGGACCGTAACAACTCCTGCACCCTGTGTCAGCTCCCGGAAATCCAGGGGTTCGCCTCGGCCCGCCCCGGGCGCAGCCTGGAGGTGAACCCCACCTTTGCCGCCGCCCAATCGCAAACCCGCAAGGAGCTGGATCAGCCCACCATGAGCCAGCCATCCCGTCGTGGAGACGGCGGGCTTTCCCTGCTTTGGGGGATAACCCCCAACCTCTCCCTGGCTGCCACCTTAAACCCCGATTTTTCGCAGGTGGAAGCTGACGCCGCGCAGCTTTCGATCAACCGCACCTTTGCCCTGTTTTACCCGGAAAAGCGCCCGTTTTTCCTGGAGGGAGCCGACAACTTTTCTACCCCCATGCCGGTGGTGTACACCAGGAGCTTGGCCGACCCGCAATGGGGACTGAAGCTCACCGGCAAAGAAGGGCGAAGCACCTTGGGAGTTCTGGTCGTTCGCGACGAAATCACCAACCTGCTGCTGCCCGGGGTGCAGGAGTCCTCGCAAACCACGTTGGAACGCCCCTCCGATGCGGCGGTTTTCCGCTACCGCTACGATCTCGGGCAGTCCTCAGTGCTGGGTGCCATCGTCTCAAACCGACAAGCTGCCGGCTACTACAACCGCGTGCTGGGGGTGGATGGCATGCTGCGTTTCTCTGATGCCGACAGCCTGCAGTTTCAGGTTCTGCGATCGCAAACCCGTTATCCGGCCCTGGCCGATATTGAGCCCTCCCTCCAGGAGAAGGAGCTGGAGGAAAGCGCCTGGCAGCTGGCCGCAGGCCATTCGAGCCGTAACTGGGAAGGCTGGGTGTTCCTCCGCAACGTGGGGGAGGGTTTCCGCGCCGATTTGGGCTTCCTCCCGCAGGTGGGGATGCGCGGCGGTGAGGTGGGCGCCCAGCGCATCCTGTGGGGTGAAGAGGGGTGCTGGTACACCCGCTTGGCCTTTGGCACCGAGGTCAACTTCTGGGAAGACCAGCACGGTCAGCTCCTTCACCGCAACGCCGCGGTTATGGTGCGCTACTCGGGCCCCCTCCAATCCACGGTTTTCCTGCGGGCCACGCGCTTTACCGAAGCCTGGAACGGCCAGCAGTTCAGCGGAAAGCGTTTGCGGGTTTTCAGCAACGTGCGCTTTTCAGGAAGCCTTACCTCTTCGCTGGGGCTGGAGCTTGGCGATGCCGTGGACTACAGCAACTCCCAGCTGGCCAGGATCACCCGCGTAAGTCCCGGTTTTACCTGGAACTGGGGGCGCCACCTTTACCTGCAGGGTGACTTTGTGGGCGAGCGGCTGGAGGTGGCCAGGGGCGAGCTTTACCGGGCGCTGGTGGCCGAGCTCCGCAGCTGGTACCACTTCAACGTGAGAAGCTACCTCCGCTTGATCCTCCAGCGCACGCAGGTGACCTACCACCCCGAGCTTTACCAGGATCCTCCCAACCGCCGCAGCATCCGCACCAACACCCAGGTGCTCTTCGCCTACAAGCTCAACCCCCAGAGCCTGGTGTTTTTGGGCTACTCCAGCAACCTGCGGGGCGATGAACACACGGCCAACGTGACCATGGGCCGCACGCTGTTCCTCAAGCTCTCCTACAACTGGCTGGTTTAAGGCGATCCTTTTGGTGCGCCTTTACCAACGCGCTTTTCCGGTGGTTTCCTTAGCCTTCGCCACCCTCACCTCTTGGCATTTGGGGGCACCTCGGCCAGCCACCACGAAAAGGCGTTAAAAAGCCAGTAGCCTGAGGAAAAACGCACGCTGGTTCACCACCTCCGGGAAGAAAAACCACCGTCACAAAAGCTTTAAAAGCTCTTCCGGCGTTATCTCGCAATCGGACAGGATCTTCCCCATTAACCCTGGGCCAATGGTCTCGCCACGGTGTACGGGAACGACCGTGCGGCGACCGTCGGGATGTTGCAAGAAATGGTGGCTCCCTTTCACGCGGAGCACCTCAAAACCAGCTTTCCGTAGCGCAGCAATGAGCTCTTGCCCTTTGAGGCGTGGAAGCTTTGTCACACTTCAACCCAGATCCGCTGGACACCAACGAACTCTTGAGGTATCGGTGCTTGCCCTTCCACTTCCAAACACAGCTCGATGGCTTCACGGACCCGTTTCATTAAGGTGTCCAGCGACCTCGCTTGAGTGTGGCAGCCGCGGAGCTCCGGCACACTGGCTACGTAGTAACCTTCGGGGTCACGCTCAATGATCACGTTAAACGCTCTCCTCATCGTTCACCCCCCTTCTATTTTGCAACCCCCCGCCCTAAAAGTTGCAGCGCTTCGCGCTTCTGCGCTGGCCAGCTGCCGCTCGCAAACCCGTGTGGACCGCAGGTGCCCACAGCGCTTGGATGCTGAAATTTGAGCTCTTCCGAGAGGGCCCAGGCAACGGGTGAGGGGTTACAGCGCAGGGCCGCGTTACCGTCTGAAACCTGGAAGTTCAACGGGAACAGCATTGCGAATTCTCTTGCCGCCGCAAAAAATCGTTCTAAGCCGGCTGCCTGGCAAAGTAAAGCGCGCAAACGCCTCACCTCCCGCGGAGGAGGGAGCCCAGGATGCCCCGCACGATTTGCCGGCCCAGGCTGGAACCCACCGAGCGGGCCGCGCTTTTCAGGAGCGCCTCGGCCAGGGTATCCCCCCGCCGGGAAGGCTGGCTGGGCCGCGGTGGACCCCCACCCCAGCTCCATCCCCCCCAAACCGGCGTTTCCTGGGGTTTGGTGAGCACCTCGTAGGCGCTTTCCCGGTCAAGGCTTGCCTCGTACTTGCCGGCCAGGGGGCTGGCCGCCCGCACCTTGGCCCGCTCCTCCGGGGAAATCGCCCCCACCCGGGACACCGGTGGCGCGATCTTCACCCGCTCCACGGGGCTTGGGGTGCCATCCTCCTGCAGCACCGAAACCAGAGCTTCGCCAATGCCCAGCTGGGTAATCACCGCTGCTGTATCCAGCCTGGGGTTGGGGCGGAAGGTTTCCGCGGCTGTTTTCACGGCCTTTTGCTCCCGCGGGGTAAAGGCCCGCAGGGCGTGCTGCACCCGGTGGCCCAGCTGAGCGCTAATGCTGTCCGGAACGTCCAGCGGGTTTTGGGTCACGAAGTAAACGCCCACGCCCTTGGAGCGCACCAGCCGCACCACCTGCTCGATCTTTTCCAAAAGCACCCGGGGGGCATCCTCAAAAATCACGTGGGCTTCATCAAAGAAAAGCACCAGCTTGGGCTTGGGCAAGTCACCAACTTCCGGAAGGTTCTCGTAAAGCTCAGCCAAGAGCCACAGAAGCACCGTGGCGTAAAGGCGGGGGTACTGGAAGAGCTTGTCGCAGGAGAGGATGTTCACGGCGCCGCGACCGTCGGGGGCGGTGAGCATGAGATCGTGAACGTCCAGCATGGGCTCGCCCAGAAAGCGCTCTACCCCCTGCTGCTGCAGCACCACCAAGCGCCTTTGGATGGCCCCCAGGCTGGTGCTGGGTACGCTCATGCCGGCCATGGCGTCCCTGTGGGTGGTCAGGTGCTGGAGCAGCGCTTGCAGGTCCTTGAAATCCAATACCAGCAAGCCCTGCTCATCCGCCCACCGAAAGGCCACGTTGAGCGCCCCTTCTTGGGCTTCGGAAAGCTCCAAAAGCCGGGACAAAAGCAGCGGCCCCACATCGGAAACTGTTGCCCGAAGGGGGTGGCCCTGTTCCCCCAGGGCGTCCCAGAAGATCACGGGGAACGCCTGGCCTTCGTAGGAGGTAAGCCCCAGCTCCTGGGCTCGCTTGATAAAAGGAGCTTTGTCGGCCCCGGGGAAAGCCATTCCAGCTAAATCACCCTTCACATCGGTAACCACCACCGGAACACCCGCACGGGAAAACCCTTCCGCCAAAAGCTGCAAGGTAATGGTCTTGCCGGTTCCCGTGGCCCCGGCAATGAGCCCATGCCGGTTGGCCCGGGAAAAAGGAAGAAAAACCGCCGTTTCTCCTTTGCCTAAAAAGATCCCCTCCACAATTCCCTCCTGCCCGAAAAAAGCCAAAAAACGCACCACCACCCGCTGGGCACCGTCCACACTGGTGACGTTGCCCTGTTTCTTTCACTTCTTTTGCCGCACCCGCTCCAGGTACTTGCCGGTTTCGGTTTCAATGCGCACCGTGTCGCCGGTTTCAATGAACTGAGGCACCAAGACCTCCATGCCGTTTTCCAAAACTGCGGTTTTGTAGGTGGAGGTTTCCATATCCCGCAGCCCCGGTGGTGCCGAGGCCACTTTCAGCTCCACCACTTCCGGAAAGATCACGTTCACCGGTTGCTCCTCCCAGAACTCCACCGGCAGGCGGGCGTTAGGGGTCAAAAACACGCTCTTTTTCCCCAGCACGTCCTTGGGCAGGTTGTACTGCTCGTAGGTTTCGCTGTCCATGAACACGAAGCTTTCCTCGTCCTCGTAAAGGTACTCCAAATCCCGGCGGGTAAGCTCTACGTCTTCCACTTTTTCGTCGCTGGCCAGGCGAATTTCCTTGATGTGGCCCGTACGCAAGGACTTGAGCTTGAGTGCAATAAAGCCGGCAAACTGACCGCTCCCGCCGTGGTGGGCCACCTCCAGAACCCGGAACAGCTCCCCTTCCCGCCGGATGACTGACCCCATCTTCAAGCTCGCAGCCTCCAGCATGTTGCCCTCCGCTCGTTTTTTTATTATGCCTTAGGGTGGAAACCCGGCAAAGCATAAAAAAACGCGGGGCACGAAGCCCCGCGCTTTGTCCTTTGCGATGAGGGGATCAGTACATGTCCATGCCGCCACCGCCGGCTGCCGGCTTCTTCTCCTCCTCGGGGATTTCAGAAACCAGCGCCTCGGTGGTGAGCATGAGGCCAGCAATGGAAGCGGCGTTGATGAGGGCGTTCTTGGTGACCTTGGCCGGGTCAATGACGCCGCTTTCCACCAGGTCCTCGATCTTCATGGTTTGAGCGTTGAAGCCGTAGTTGCCACCCTTCTGGCGGATTTCCCGCACCAACACCGCGGCTTCGTCAATGCCGGCGTTGTAGATGATCTGGCGGGTGGGTTCCTCCAGGGCCCGAAGCACGATTTGGATTCCGGTCCTCACGTCACCGTTGTGCTGCTCCAAGAGCTTCTCCACCTCGTCCATGGCCCGCAGCAACGCCACACCGCCGCCGGGAACGATGCCCTCTTCCACCGCGGCCTTGGTGGCGTGGAGGGCGTCCTCCACCCGGGCCTTCTTTTCCTTCATTTCGGTTTCGGTGGCAGCGCCGACCTTAATTTGCGCCACACCACCCACCAGCTTGGCCAGCCGCTCCTGGAGCTTCTCGCGGTCGTAATCCGAGGTGGTTTCCTCGATTTGCTTGCGGATTTGCTTCACACGGCCGGCAATGGCTTCCCGCTTCTTGGGATCATCGTCGTCCACCACGATGGTGGTGTCGTCCTTGGTCACCGTGACCTTGCGGGCGGTGCCCAGGTCTTCCCACTTGACGTTCTCAAGCTTGATGCCGAGATCCTCGGAAATGAGCTTGCCACCGGTGAGGATGGCAATGTCCTCGAGCATGGCCTTGCGGCGATCGCCAAAGCCGGGGGCCTTCACCGCCACCACCTGCAGGGTGCCCCGGAGTTTGTTCACCACCAGAGTGGCCAGCGCTTCACCTTCCACGTCCTCGGCCACGATCAACAAGGGCTTGCCCTGCTTGGCCACCTGCTCCAGGATGGGCAAAAGGTCTTTCATCGAGGAGATCTTCTTTTCGTAAAGCAGCACCTTGGCGTTTTCGTACACGCACTCCATGCGCTCGGCGTCGGTGACGAAGTAGGGGGAGAGGTAGCCGCGGTCAAACTGCATGCCCTCCACCACTTCCAAGGTGGTCTCCAGGCCCTTGGCCTCTTCCACGGTGATCACACCGTCCTTGCCCACCTTGTCCATGGCTTCGGCAATGATGTTGCCGATCTCCTCGTCGTTGTTGGCGGAAATGGTGCCCACGTGGGCAATGGCCTTGCCCTCCACCGGCTTAGCGAGCTTGGTGATGGCCTCCACCGCCTTCTTCACCGCCAGATCAATGCCGCGCTTCAAGTCCATGGGGTTGGCGCCGGCGGTGACGTTCTTCACGCCCTCGCGGTAAATGGCCTGGGCCAACACCGTGGCGGTGGTGGTCCCGTCACCGGCCACATCGGAGGTCTTGGACGCCACCTCCCGCACCATTTGCGCGCCCAGGTTCTCGAGCTTGTCCTTGAGCTCGATTTCCTTGGCCACGGTGACGCCGTCTTTGGTAATCACCGGCGAACCGAACTTCTTTTCAATGACCACGTTGCGGCCCTTGGGGCCAAGGGTCACCTTCACGGCGTCCGCCAGCTTGTTAACGCCACGGAGAACGGCCTGCCTGGCCTCCTCGGAATAGACGATTTGCTTCGCCATAGTCACCACCTCCCTTACTTTTCAATCACGCCGAGGATTTCATCCTCGCGCACGATGACGTACTCCTCATCACCGATCTTGATGTCGGTGCCGGAGTACTTGCCGATGAGCACCCGATCGCCCTTCTTCACCTCGATGGGCACCCGCTTGCCGCTGTCGTCCAAGCGGCCAGGACCCACAGCAATGACCTCAGCTTCCTGGGGTTTTTCCTTGGCCGTGTCGGGGATGATGATGCCACCCTTCACCACCTCCTCCGGCTCGATGCGCCGCAGGAGAACCCGATCGTTAAGCGGTCGAATCGTCATAACGTCTTCCTCCTTTCCTGTGGTGCTTCCTTGGGCGTCCGGAGCCGATTAGCACTCCGGACCCGAGACTGCTAATAGCATAAGCCTTGCGCCTCAACCCGTCAAGCCCCCAAAGGCAGTTTGTGCACATTCCTTTAGTGAAGCAGACTAAAGCTTCCCTTGGGATAGGATGTGCCGGTGCGGCTGCTGTTTCTGACCCCCCGTCCCTTTTGGCCTCCCCGTCGAGGGGAGCAAGCTCGGCTTTCGGGCTTTTTGTCCCGTTTGGCCCCCCGCCACCAGGTGCTGGTGGTCTCTCTGGTTCCTCCGGGTTTTCACCCCACCCCCGCGCCGCTCCCCGTGGAGCAGCGGTACGTGACCACCCGCCCTTGGCGTCCGGTGACGGGGATCCTCACCCACCCCTGGGAACCGCTGCAGGTTGGTTTGCATCGAGAACCAGGCCTGCTCTGGGAGCTTCTTGAAAGCCTGGCGGTGTTTCGGCCCCAGGTGGTGGTGCTCATGCTTTCCAGGATGGCCTGGCTGCTCCCGCACTTTGAAGGAACCCCCACCGTCGTGGATTTCGTGGACTCCCTTGCCCTCAACATGCGCATGCGGGCCCGTTTTGAATCGTGGCTTGCTCCGCTTTGGTGGTGGGAGGCCTGGCGTCTTTCAGTGTGGGACCGGCGGGTGCTGGCCCTGGCGGAGGCCGGCACGGTGGTGGCTGAAAGGGACCGCGCAGCCATCCTCGGCGGCCAAGAAACGCTTGAGCCCAAGCTTCGCGTGGTCCCCTTTGGCATTCCCGTTCCTGAGGAGCCGCTGCCAAGAACAGCAAAAGCGCCCACCTTGCTTACCACCGGAAACCTGGGGTACTTCCCCACGGTGCAGGGGATCCTCTGGTTCGCCCGTTACGTGTGGCCCCGCCTCCGCCAAAAGGACCCTCACCTGCGGTGGGTGGTGGCGGGGACCCGCCCCAGCCGCCGCATCCGCGCGCTGGCACGGATGGGGGTGGAGGTCGTCCCCGAACCCGAAAACCTTACCCCCCTCCGGCAGCAAGCTACCGTGGCGGTGGCACCGTTGTTTGCCGGTTCGGGAACCCCCATCAAGGTGCTGGAGGCCATGGCCTGCGGACTGCCCGTTGTCACCACGCCCCATGCCGCCCAGGGGCTGGACGGCCTTCCGCCGGGGGCACTGGCTCAAGCCCAGGACCCCGCCGGCTGGTACGAAGCTGTTGCCGGTCTTTTGGACGACCCCGCAAGAGCGCAAGCACAAGCGGTCACCGCCCACCGGTGGGTGAAGGGCCGGCACGAGCTTGGGCAGGTCGCAGCAGAGTTTGAGCGTTTGCTCTCGTCGCTGTCAGCTAACCGGTAGCGGCCCTTGGGGAAGGCTTACCAAGGCCGCCCAATGCCCCCGCCATAGCGCCAGGGCTTGCTCCCTTTGACCACGCAGGGAAAACCCCAGCGATCGAAAGGCCACATACAGCGAGTGGACCAAAGCCAGCCAAAGGCGAAAGGCGAAAGGACGGAACGGTCGCAGGCGGGTTTTGGTCATGTGCTCAAGGTAAAAAGGCGAAAACACGTGGGAGCCGGTGGCGCTGCCCAGGTGGTGCACCGCCGCCACCGCCGGCGAGTACCACAGCTTCCAACCCGCCCGCCGCAGCCGCAGACACAAATCCAGGTCTTCGTGGTACATGAAGTAGCGAGGGTCAAAGCCACCCACCCGGGAAAAAGCCTCCCAGCGAAAGGCCAAAGCCGCCCCCGGCAAAAAACCCACCGGCCGGGAACGCCAGGCCCGGGCCAAGGAGCGGTACTGCATGACCACCCCCAGCGGCCAAAGCACCGCTCCACCCGCCGACCACAGGGATCTCCCGTCGGGGAAAAAAAGAGGGCCACCCACCGCCCCCACCTTTGGGCGCTCCAGGTTGCGCACCGCAGCTTCCAAGAACCCCGGGAGCAACTCCACATCGTGGTTTAAGGCCACCAGCACGTGCCCCGAATCCCCGCCAAGAAAGCGCGCCCCACGGTTGACCCCCTCGCCAAAACCGGGGTTGTCAGAAAACGGAAGCACATCGGCGCCGTCCAGGGCTGGCAAATTGCGGCTGTTGTCCACCACCACCACCCGCCGATCCACCGGCGAGGGGTCTTCCCACACCGAGCGGAGGCAACGCCGGGTGGGCTCGGCATCGCCGTAGTGCACGATCACCACACCCACGCGGGCCATTACCCCCGCACCCCAAAGACCGCCGCACTCACCGTGCGCAGGAGGATCAAAAGGTAAAGGGAAAAGGACCGCTCACGGATGAAGTAAAGGTCAAACTCCAGCTTCCGCCGGTGCTCCTCCAGCGTGCGCGCGTAAGGCATGTTCACCTGCGCCCAGCCGGTGAGCCCAGGGGGGACCGCCAGGCGAAACGTGTAATAGGGGATTTGCTCGGCCAGCTCCCGCACAAACTCCGGCCTTTCCGGGCGGGGACCCACCAGCGACATGTCCCCCACCAGCACGTTAAAAAGCTGCGGCAGCTCATCCAGCCGAAACCGCCTCAAAATACGGCCAACCCTGGTGACCCTGGGGTCCTCCTCGCCGGCAAACTCCGGGCCGTTGACTTCGGCATCCGGCTTCATGGTGCGCAGCTTCCACAGCACAAAAGGCCGTCCAAACTGTCCCAACCGCACTTGCCGGTAAAAAACCGGCCTTCCGTCCCACAGCCACACTGCTGCCGCGGAAAGGGCCAAAAGCGGTAACGTCAGAACAAGCAAGAAGAGGGAAACCACCACGTCCACCACGCGGGTGGTGCGGTTGAACACCTCCCAGTGGATGCCGCCAAACTCCCGCTGGTGCAGAAAAGCCTCAGGCGGCAAAAAGCTCACCGGCAGGCGCCCCTCCACAAACGCCCAGAGCTCCGCCGCGGGAACCACCGGAACCCCCGAAAAATGCAAGGTCACCAGTTGCTCCGCCATGCGCCCGGGGTTGGCCACCGCCACCAGCGCCGTTTCCCCCTGACCCAGCGCGTCTTGAAGCTGCTCCGGAGCCACCGGTGCAAGCTCCCAGGGGCATGCCGGGTGATGGGCCAGGGCTAAAAGCGGGGCAAGCTCCTCCTCGCCCCCAACCACCAAGACCCGCGGTTTTTGCCGCCCCCGGAGCCAGCGGTCCCAAGCGGCGCGCACCCCCAAGGCCCCCAGGGCCCAGCCGGTGGTTGTCCCCAAAAGCAAGCCGCGCCCAAACTTCCAGGTGGGAACCAGGTAGGTAGCTAAAGCCAGCAGCACACCCCAAGCCAAAGCGGCAAAGGACACCCGCAGCAAGCGCTCGCCCGGCAAAAGGTGGGCTTTCTGGTAAAGCTCGGCGGCAGTGGCCACCAGCCAAATCCCCAAGACTCCGGTCACCGCTAGGCCGGGGTGTTCCGAAAGGCGGGCAAAGTGGGCCGCCCGGTCAACCGGGTTAAAGCGCACGTAGTGCGCCAACACCGCCGCCGCCACCAAGAGCAACCCATCCAAAAGCGGAAAGAGCACTCCCTCTCGGGGATGACGGCTGAGCCTTCCCAACATCCGCCCCATCATGCCGCTCGTGGAACCCTACGTCAACGAGCTGGCATGCTCGGGCAGCTACCGCTTGGCGGGCTTAAGAACCCGGCGGGGGGTGCGTTGGCAAACGAAAGCGGTTTCCGCTTCTCCGGTGCGGTCTGCAGCATCCACCTCCACCCGCACGCGGCCTTCGGGGGGAGCCCAAACAAACAGCCAGTATGTCTGCGGGTCTTCCATGGCAAACTGCATGACGGCCGATTCCTGGTCGCCAAAATAAACGTGGAAGTTTTCAGGCTCCAGTTTGAAGCCCAAAATCCCGTCGGGGGTTTTCGCGGAAACCTTAAGGGCCATGAAGGGGCAGCCCCGGGTCTCAAGGATTTCCACCACAAGGGGATCCACCGGTGCAAGGCTCACCGTGAGCGCAAGCTCCCCACCCACCGGCCGGCCGCTGCCGTACCGTCCTACGGCCAGCAGGTACGGCTCCCCCCGCCGCAGGGGAACTCCCCGGAGCTCGGAAGCACCGGTCTGATCCACATCGTCGTTGCAGGCCAAGGGGTAAAGGTTGCCACAGCTACCACCAAACAGCTGGACCACGGTATCGAACCCCTCGGCGCGGACGTTGAGCTTGCCGGTCCGCCGCGGGGAGATTTTCCAGAACGCGGTCTTGGAAAAAGGCGCACAGGACGCCTCAGCATCGCCGCCCGTAGCCTGGGCTAGCCAGCCGCGCCACTGGTAGCTTTCGCCGGGAGAAAGCGTTACCGCCACTGCACCCTGGCATTGGTCGTGGACCACGCCTGCGGGGTTGGGGGCGGTGATGGAGGTGGCAAGGGCATTGTCTTCCCAAGCCAGAGCCTCCACTGCGACGCCGGTGGTGGCGCCGTCGGTTTGGCGCCGGGAGGAAGGCGTGCTGTCGTCGGCAAAGCGGGAAAAGCTTCCGGGCCGAAACAGCATGTCAAAGGTGAAGCTGCTGTCTTTGCTGTTCAGAGGCTCGGTACCGTTAGCTTCTTCCAGGTCCACCAGCCGCCGGTTTTCGTCGGCGTTGGAAGATTGGCTCTCATCCACGTGCCAAAGGGCAAGACCGGGGCGGCTCTCAAAGGCTCCGTCCCAGCGCAAAAGCCCACGATCGAAGCCCTGAGCCCGTCGTTGCTCCAGGAGGAAGTACTCGTTCCCCAAACCGGTACCCAGACGCACCACATCGCCCGCCGTCACCGCCGGCAAAAGGCGAACCATCTCCGCCCCCATGACATCCCGCGGACGGGTGATCTCCGTGACCGTTCGTGCCCAGGCGGAAAGCAACACCGGCAGCTCCCCGCCGTAACAGGGCGGCTCACACCCCCAGGAGCCCGAGCCCATCAAGCAAAGGCCTCCAACGCCCGCCGAAGAGCCATCGGTGTCGTAAAGATCGGGCAGGCCCAGGATGTCGTGACCCAGCTCGTGGACCATGACTCCAATGGTGCTGCGGTGGCCGTTGCTGCTGGTGGATTGCATCCACTCCCCAAAGGAAGCGTAGCCGCCGTCAAAGGCGTAATCCGCCACCCGCACCCCATCCACCACCGGAGCCGGTACCACGCCAATACCGTCGTTAAAATTGCCCAAAGACCACCGGTGCCCCCAGTTGGCCGGGCTGTAGGTGGGTTTGTACCCGCCGTAGGAGGACTCGTAACCGGCAGTAATCACCACCAGCGAAAGCTCGGCCCGGGAAAGACCGCCGTTGCCGTCGGTGTCAAAACGACGGAAATCCACGTAGGGATCGGCAGCTTCAATGGCGGCCTTCACGGCCAGCCGCATGTTGTGGCTGGCCTGTTTCTTCTGTTGCTCGGTGATCGTGGGGTCTTTGCTGCCGGTGATCCCGCGGTTAGGGTGGGGCATGGGGAGAGGAAGCCAACCCACAACGCCATCCCCGGCAATACCGTGGCTTTCCGGTGCAGGCGCTAAGGAGAGCTTGCCCAGGCTGGCCTGGGTAAAGTAAGAAGCGGCCGAGCCACTTCCCGTAAAGAAAAGCTGGGCAAAATCGCTGGCCTGGGAGCCCACCGGTTGCCGGTCGGTAAAGGAAACCAGGATCACAAGAACCGGCTGCTGGCCGGGGACCGAAAGCTTTCGGATCCCGGCCGGCCGCGAAAACGGCAAAGGCGGCAGAAATTCCCCCGCACCCCAGCCGCGAGCGGTAGGTCGCAGATGCTTGGGGACAAGTCCCTGCGCGACAATTCGGCCGGCGTCGCGCACCCGGGGACCGGGCTGCAGGCGCCCGCTGGCATCCAGCATCGCCAGGCAGAAAAAGCCCTCCTCATCCTGGATCACCGTTTCCCCGGAGGGCAGCTCCCACCAGAAGTTGAACTCGTCCCCCGCCGGCACCAGCTCCAGCAGGCTCCCGTCCGGTTGCACCACGGTTTCCCGCTGGGGGTTCACCACCACCGACCAGCCGGCGCTGACCCAGGCTAAGCCAAGCAACAAAGCAATCCAGGGCCGTTTCATGCCCTATACTTTGCCGAGGAATTGTTTCTTCTGCAAGCGTTGGCGTACCACGAGCGTGGGGGTTTCGCTGCCAGTCCGACCATAACGTAGCGCCCGGCCCCACAGATGCATTTAAGTCGCCAGTTTCTGAGCGTCGGAGGTGGCGAAGCGCTTGTGCTTTTCGGGTGGTCGGTCGTAAGCTAGCCCTGCGGCGAAAGCCGCAAAGGAGAGCGGGATGGCCTCACCGTACGATCCTTTGGTGTACCGGCAGTTTGCCGAAAACTTCCGCCACGCCATTACCGGCAAGAACATCGAGCACATCGGCATGGGCACCTTGCGGCGAAAGGCGTGGCGGACCGCCTTTCGCACCGCCCAGGGCTCCCCGCTCTGGTGGTCGGCCATTTCCTCGCGCATGGCGGCCAAGACCGTGTACCTGGGCTCGGGGCCGGCCATCGTTTTGCCCAAACCTTCAGCCCAGCAGCTTTCCATCGTGGAAAAGGCACCGGAGCAACTGCACAAGGTGGTGCAGCTCCTGCACACCATGCCCTTTGTCCACGTGCGGCGGCAAATGGGCGACAACCCGGAGTTCAACCCCATTTGCAACCTTTACGTGTGCACGGCCGATCCCAAAAACTACCGCATTGCCTACGAGTGGGCCACCACCATGGGCGACGTCAAGAAAAACCGCCCGGGCCCCGAGTTTTTCATGGTGGACATCCCCATGGAGCACCAGTTGCGCATGCAAATCCTGGTGCTGCCGGAGTACGACATCAACATCGCTTTGGGCACCGATTACACCGGCGAGTGCAAAAAGGGATTTTTGCGCCAGGCCATGTTCCGCGCCGATCAAATGGGCATGCTGGGGCTCCACGCGGGAACGAAAATCGTGCGGGTGCGCGATGCCGCTTCCGGCAAGCTCAAGACCTTTGCGGTGTTCATGTTTGGTCTCACCGCCACGGGGAAATCCACCTGGTCCTGTCACCAGTTGGGGCTTGATCCCGACCAAGGCGAGGGCACCTGGGTGGCTCAGGATGACATCGTTTTCCTCCGCCGCGACGGCTCCTCGTACGGCACCGAGCAAAACTACTACGTGAAAACCGATGTGGATCCCCGCTTTCAGGAGGCCATGTACTCCGCGCTCACCCACCCCACGGCGCTTTTGGAAAACGTGATGGTCAACCACAAGGGCGAGCTGGATTTCCTGGACGAGCGCCTGGGAGAAAACGGGCGGGCGGTGATTAACCGCCACCAGCTCAAAGTCAAGCGGGGTAAAAAGTGGATTTCCATTTGCTATGAGTCCATCAACACCCCGCCCATTGAAGAGCTGGACGGCATCGTTTTTGCCTTCATTACCCGCCGCAACACCATCATGCCCTTTGCCCAGCGGCTAACCCCCGAACAAGGCGTTCTGGCTTACCTTTGGGGGGAATCCACCCACTCCTTTGCCACCGTGCCGGAAAAGGCCGGCGAGTCGGTGCGCATCGTGGGCATGGACGACTTCATCATCGGTGCCCAGGGCCGCAAGGTGAACGTGTTTTACGACATCGTCATGGACCTGGTCCACCGTTACCCCGGTAAGGTGCACTTTTTCCAGTACAACACCGGCGGCATGGGGGAAATCATTGAGGTGGATAAAGCAACGGGCAAGAAAAAGCTGGTGCGCAAAGCGGAAAGGGTGCCCATTGACCTCATGGCAGCCCTCCAGCGGGCGCATTTGCGGGGAAACGCCGAACACGCCCCGGGTCGGCTGGGCACCGAGTACGTGGTGCGCTGCGAGGGCGTTGACCTCTCTGCCTGGGATCCAGCCCGGTTTTACAGCGAGGAGCAAATTGAGGCTTACGTGGCGGAGCTGGTGGCGGGACGAAGGGCCTTTACCGACGAGATCGCTGACCAAGGCTTGCGCAAGGACATTGTGGCTTTAGCCCACAAGGAGCTGGACCGCATTGCCGGCAGGATTTCCGCCAAGGCCGAGCGGTGGGCGGAAGCCCAGGCACTGACCCTCACCGCCGCCGAGGATCGCGCCCCCGGTTACGTGCTCCCCTGGCCCCGGGCGGTGCGCTAGGTTAGCTTTCTTCCGCGGCTGCTTCCAGCTCGGCGATCCGCTGGCGCACCAGCATTTCCGCCATATCGGGGATGACCTCCCAGGCCACCCGTTCCAGGATGGGGGTGGCCAGCTCCAGGACCTTGCGCGCCACCCGCTCCACATCGGCCTCGGAAAGCTCACCCACCGCCGGTGCCGTGCCGGCGGGAAGCTGCTTGAGCACCTCCGCCACCACCCTTTGCACCAGCCCGTCAAAATCCGCTTCGGCTACGGCGGAAGCAGCTTCCGCTGCTCCGGCTGGCGCGGGGAAACCCCCAGGGGGCACGGTTTCCACTTCCTCTTCCGGCGGGGTGGCAGGCGTAAGGCTTACGGGCGCCGGTGCAGGGGGGGGTTCTTCGTGAAAACCAAAGGGCGGAGCTTCGGCTTCCGCTGGCGGCAGGGGAGCAATGGGTGTTTCCGCTAAGGTTTGCGCCGGCGCCTCCCAGGGAGCTTCCGGAGCCATGCCCGCCGGTGTCGGTGCTGGCGCGAAGGCTCCAGCCGGCGGCGTGGCCAGCTCGGGGGGCGGCGGAGGCGGCGGAGTGACGGCGCTTTGCATGCTGGAAGCGGTGAGCTCCAAACCGTGCTCCGGGATTTCCGGCGGTTTTTCGGGAGGCGGCACCATGCGGTCGAAACCGGTGGTGGTGAAATCCAGAGCCGGCACGCCCTCGGGCACACCCACCCCCATGATTTCCTCTTCGGAAGGGGGCGCCGGGGCCTGGGCGGCACGGGCGGTGAGCTCCTCCACGGTGGCGATCAGGGCCCGGGCTTCAAAGGGCTTGGTGACGATGGCATCGCAACCCGCCGCCAGGGCCCGGTCGCGGTCAAAGGGCTCGAAGGTGCCGGTGAGCAGCACTACCGGAATGTGCAGGGTTGCCGGGTCGCTCTTGAGCTTCTGGCAAATCTCATAGCCGGAAATGTCGGGCATCACCACATCGCAGAGCACCAGGTCCGGGCGCTCCTGGGGAAGCCTTTCCAACAGCTCGGTACCCGAGCCCACAGCAACCACCTCAAAGTCGGTCTCGGCAAAAGTGAGCTCCACCACTTTTTGGATGGTGACGCTATCATCAGCTAAAAGGATCTTTCTGCCCATACTCACCTCGCCATTTCTTGCCCTTGGTAGCAAAAAGGTTTGCCGTTGTCAACAAATTGGCCACCACCGCCTGCCCAGGAAAAGGAGCCATCGTCCTCAATATAAACCACAGTGCCCTCCTCCTGCCAGGCCGGCAGCACGAAGGCTTGTTTTTCCCCTTCCGCAAAGGACCAAAAGCGGTGGAAATGCCCCCAAAACACCACGTCCACCCCGCAAGCAAAATGCTTCCTCGCTTCCCGCACCAGGTCTTGCTCCGGCAACACGCGGCGGTAGCTGAAGTTGGTTTTGGCTAGGGCTTGCTCGGTTCTGGTGACGATGCTCTGGGCCACCACCTTGGGGATCAGGCGGGCGCCCCAAAAAGCCAGGTGGCTTTTCGAAATGGCCCGCCAGAGGCGGTACTGGCGGTCCTGGCGGTTGATCAGGTCGCCGTGTTCCACCAGAAAACGGCGCCCCCCGGCGGCAAACCCGTAGGACGGCACAAACCGATCGCGATAGGGGTCCATGGCCTGGGTGTGCAAGAAGAAATCGCGGTTGCCCTCCACCCAAACCACCCGTACTCCCTGTTGGCGCAGCTGGGCCAAAAGCCCCAGGGCCTCGCGAACAGAAGGCGACCAAAAACGCGGCAGGCCCACCAGCGTGCGGAACACATCGCCGGCAAGCACCAGCTCTCCCACCTTTCGTTGCGGCAGCTCCGCTAAAAGCGCGGCAAACCTTTGGTAGTCGCCCGCCACCTGTCCCAAATGCAAGTCTGCAAGCAACGCTCGCCGCATACCGCATGCTACCATCCACAGCGGTGACGACCATGCCGACCGGTGAGAAGCCCCGCCGCACCCGCAAAAAGCAACCGGAACCGGAGCTTTTTGCCCCGGCACCGGCAGCCCAAAAGGTTTTAGTTACGGGCGCTACGGGCTTTGTGGGGAAAGCGGTGGTGAAGGAGCTGCTAGCCCGGGGGTATCAGGTGGTGGCCCTTGCCCGCAGGCTTCCTGAGGCCCCACCCCAGGAAGGCCTCGTTCGCGTGGCCGCCGATGTTTCTTCTCCCGGCTGGGAACGGTGGGCGGAGGGCTGTGCCGCCGCTATCCACCTGGTGGGGATCATCCGAGAAAACCCCAAAGCGGGCGTGATGTTCCGTCGGGCGCACGTGGAGGCCACCGCCCGGGTGTTGGAAGTGTGCCGTAATTTGGGCATCCAACGCTACCTTCACATGTCGGCAGCGGGAGCAAAGCTCGATGGCCTCACGCCCTACCACCGCACCAAAGCAGAGGCGGAAGAGCTGGTGCGGGCATCAAGCCTTGCCTGGACCATCTTCCGGCCCTCGGTGATTTTTGGCCCCGGCGATGGGTTCACCACCACCCTGGCGCAGGTGGTGGGTCGCTTCCCCATCGTTCCCGTGTTTGGGGATGGCTCTTACCCGCTTCAGCCCGTGGCCGTAGAGGAGGTTGTCCAGGCGTTCGTGGAAAGCTTAGAAAAACCCGAAGCGGTGCACCAGATCATCGAGCTGGGGGGCCCGGAGGTCTTGAGCTACCTGGAAGTCCTCCGGCGGGTGGCCAGGTCCCTGGGCAAAAAGCGGATTTTCCTGCGGGTCCCGCTGGGGCTTGCCCGCTTTGGGGTGCGCCTTGCCGCGGCGATCCTGACAAACCCGCCCATCACCCCAGACGAGCTCACCATGCTTATTTCCGGCAACCGCGGTGACAACACCCTGGCGCACGAGCTTTTCAGCTTGCCAAACCAGCGGTTTACCGGCGTTCCCCAGGCACCGGCCGTGGTTTAGTCCTTGCCCTTTTGCCGGGTAAAATGTCAAGCCGTTGGAGGCCCTCAATGGCAACCAGCGAAAAAAACCCCATGGCCGCCTGTTTTGCTTTTTTTGCGGTATTTCTGGCCGTCACAGCCGGCGTTCCTGCCCTGGCCTCGGCGGCTTCGGAAGATGCGGAGCTCATCCGCTGGCTCACGCCGGAGGAGCTGAAGGCTCTGCCGCCCCAGCAAAAGCCGATCCTCTTTGACTTCACCGCCAGCTGGTGCCGGCCCTGCCAGCTGCTCGACAAGGAGGTCTTCCGCGACAAGCACCTGGCCAAGTTCATCAGCGAGAAGTTCGTGACGGTCAGGGTCTGGGATCGGCGGCGGGAGGACGGACACAACCCGGAGCTCGTGGACAAGCTGAAGCAGCTTTACGGGATCAACTCCTTCCCAACGCTGGTGATCACCGACGTGCAGGGCGTGCCGCTCGTACGCACCTCGGGCTATGGCCCCGGGATGCAGCAGCTCATTTACCAGGTGCTGCTGGATGGATTGCGGGAGTTCAAAAAAGCAAACAAGGAGAAGCGAAAGCCATGAGCGCCAGCCCAGACCATCCCCTCGTCCGGGTGGAAGCGGTAAGCAAGCGGTTTGGCCGCCGGCGCCCGGTGCAGGCGCTTTCGGGCGTGAGCTTTGAGGTGCAGCAAGGCGAGGTTTTTGGCCTCATTGGCCCCAACGGCGCCGGTAAAACCACGTTGCTTTCCTGTCTTTTGGGCTTTTTGAAGCCGGATGAGGGGCACATCACGGTGGCCGGCCTCCCTCCCGATGCTTTAGCGGTGCGCCGGCAAACCGGCTACCTCCCCGAGCGGGTGGGGTACGCCCCGGAGCTCACCGGGGAGGCCTTTTTGCTGCTCCACGCCAGGCTTTTGGGGTTGCCCGAGCCGCAAGCAAAAGAACGCGTCTTTGAGCTTGCCCAGCGCTTTGGGCTTGGGGAAAGCGATTTGAAACGCCGGCTGCGCACCTACTCCCGGGGCATGCGCCAGCGGGTGGGAATGGCCCAGGCCCTCTTGGGCGAGCCGGCCATCCTGTTCCTGGACGAACCCGCCTCGGGGATGGACCCCCAGGGGGTCATGCTGGTGCGGGAGGTCATCCTGCAAGCCAAGGCCCGGGGTGCCACGGTGGTGTTGAACTCCCACCAGCTGGCCGAGGTGGAGCGGGTTTGCGACCGGGTGGCGTTTATCAAAGCCGGCAAGCTGGAGCGGGTGGAGGCCCTGCGCGAGCCGGAGCACACCCGTTACCTCATCAAAACCGAGCCTAAAGCCCTGCCTGCAGCTTTGGAGGCCCTGCAAAAGCTGGGGGTGGAGGTCTTCCCCGGGCGCGACGGGGAAGTGACGGTGCGGCTGCTCAAAAGCCAAATCCCCGCACTGGCCCCCGCTTTGGTTTCCGCCGGCGTGCCGGTTTTAGCCCTGCAACCGGCCCCGGCGCAACTGGAAAAGCTCTTCGTGGAGGAAGCATGAACTGGCCCCTGGTTTTGCACACCTTCCGCCAAAGGCTTTTTCGGCGCGTTCCGATAGCCCTGGCCATCTCCACGTTCCTCTTGTGCCTGCTTCCCAGCATCCTGGAAAAGGATGACTTCACCCGGGAGGTTCTCTCTTCCTTTGCTCCGATTCTGGCGTGGGCCCTGGCTGCCGGTGTGGTGGGCAGAGAAATGGAAAACGGCAGCCTGCATCTGCTTTTAGCGCGACCTATAACCCGTTCGTGCTACCTGTTTTCTCGGCTTTCCGGCACGTGGCTAGCGTTTTTCCTAGTGGTCTTTGCTAGCTGGTTTGCAACCATCGGTGCGGTAGCTTTAATGGGCGGGTCGCTAGAAGTGGCCACGAGCTCTGCGCGGCTTTTTTCGCTTTTACTCCTGGGTACTTGGTGGATCGTGCTAATTTTGGCACTTTCCACTACGGCTCCGGGGTATTCCGATTTGGGCTTGCTTTTACTTCTTATCATCTTTCCTATGCTACCGGCGGGACTGGGGAAGCTCTTGGAGCTTGGGTGGTTGCAGGAGGCCGGGTTTTTCCTCGCCAAGCAAGTTTTGAATGAAGTCAGAATTTTCGATTGGGCATTTTCCGATTCGGATTGGCGAGCGTTGCTTCGCTATGCCAGCAACGTCACCCTGGTGCTAGGCGCAGCTTTTTGGTACTTCAACCGTCGGGAGCTAGGCTATGGTCGCGACTAACGCGAAACAGTCGCAAACCCCCTGGTTGCTTCTGGGACTAGCCGCTGTGCTGCTGGTCTTACGGGTTGTTTTTCCCGAGTCGTCAATACCCTTGGAAGCGGAAAAGGGCCCGGAAATTCCCGAAAAAGTCCAGTGGCTAACCCCCGATCAGGTACCTGCAAACCCATCCAAGCCCTTGCTTTACGACTTTACCGCCAGGTGGTGCGCTCCCTGCCAACAGCAGGCCAAAGAGGTATTTGCCGACGAGAAAACCGCGGCCTTTATCAACGAACACTTCCTGCCGGTGAAGGTGGCCGATGAACGCCGGAGCGAAAAGGCCGTCGCTGAGCTTTTCGGCCGTTACGGGGTGGGGGGGTTCCCTACGCTGGTGGTGGCCGACAGGAACGGCCAGGAATTAGCGCGGCAACAGGGGTACTCGGGAAAGAGGAAAACCGAGGCCTTTCTCAAAAAAGCCCTTGAAAAAGCAGCCAACCACAAAGCCTCTTCGGAACGAAAATGAAAGCCCGCCTGGCCCTTGGCTTTGTGAGCCTCATGGGGTTGGTGAGCCTCTTCGCCGACCTCACGTACGAAGGGGCCCGGGGCATCACCGGACCCTATTTGGCGGTCCTGGGAGCTTCTGCCTTAGCGGTGGGCTTTGCTTCCGGCTTTGGGGAGTTCGTGGGCTACGCTTTGCGCCTGGCCAGCGGTTGGCTGGCGGATCGCACCCGCAGCTACTGGACCTTCACGTTTTTGGGCTATTCCATAAACCTCGCTGCGGTCCCGCTTTTGGCCTTCACCCACCGCTGGGAGTGGGCCGTGGCTTTGCTGGTGGCGGAACGCTTCGGCAAGGCCATCCGCACGCCAGCCCGCGATGCCCTGCTTTCCCGCGCCACCGCGGTCATGGGCCACGGCAAAGGCTTTGGCCTTCATGAGCTTTTGGACCAAATTGGCGCGGTGGCCGGACCGTTAGCGGTGGCTGCGGTGTTGGCCAAAGGTTGGGGCTTTCCCGCGGCGTTTTTGCTGCTGGCTGCCCCAGCCTTGGCGGCGCTGGCCACCCTTTTTGCTTCCCGCCTCCTGTGGAACCAGGCCCCTACGGATGTTGCCATCCCCGCACAAACCGGGGATGGACCGCACTCCCTCCCTTCGGGCTTCCGTTGGCTTTTGCTGTTCGTAGCTTTGCACGTAGCGGGTTTTGCCCACTTTCAGCTCATCGCCTACCACCTGGAAACCCAAAAGGTGCTGGAAACTCCCGTCATTCCCCTGCTTTTCGCCTTGGCCATGCTGGTGGATGGGGTTTTGGCGCTCCCGGCGGGCTGGCTTTTTGACCGCGTGGGTTTGCGCGGCTTGGGCTTAGCCCCGGTGCTGGCCGCTCCTGTGGCGCTTTTGGCGTTTTCTTCGCAGCCCTGGGCCGCGGTTTTAGGGGTGGGCCTGTGGGGAGCAGCTATGGGTCTCCAGGAAACCACCTTCAAGGCTGCCATTGCTCACGCCGTGCCTTCCGGGCGCCGTGGTACTGCCTTTGGCGTGTTCCACGGAGTTTACGGCGCCGCCTGGTTTCTGGGAAGCCTGGCTTTAAGCGCGCTGTACGCGCACGGCATTTGGCCCTTGGTGGCTTTCACGCTCATTGCGCAAACAGCAGCTTTGGTGACGCTCCCCCGCATGCTGGCGAAGTTCAAAACGTAGTCCCCCCACTTGTGCTTTGTCGTATTCTGCCGGCGCAGGAGCGCTGGCCCCACACGAGCGCTCGTCCAGCTTTGCTGGCGCGCGCGTGGGGGTCCGGGGGGCCAAGCCGGCCACGGATGGGCGGGGGAGCGTGGCCGTGCCCCCCGCGTCAGATAGCCGCCGGCCCCACAAAAAAATGTGGAACCCGCGCTCCGTCGCGGGTCGGTTTTCTCTTAGCCGCCGCGGAGCGGCGGCCCCACAGGCGGAGCGGCGGCCCCACATTCCGAAAGCCGGCCCCACACGAGTGGAGCACCGGGACCCCGCTCTCCGCGCCGGACCCGGGGGTCAATTCACCGCAGGCCCGGCTTCCCTCACCCAGTGTCCCAGCCCAGCTTGGGGAATATCAAACTGCAAGCTGCCCGGGCCACAAGAAAGCCCAGCGGTTGGCCGTCCTTTTAGTTTGCACCCGCCGCCTTGGGCGCCTGGGGGCTGGTGTCTTTCTTCACACCAATGAGCGCTTGTACCAAGACCCGCTTGCCGTTTTTCAGGGACCCCAGGATATCCACCTGCACAAACACCACCTCCCGCTCCGGCCCTTTCAAAGGAGCTCCCTGTGCCTTCCGCGTCTCCAGCTCGCTGTAGCGTTTTTCTGCACTGCGGAGGATAAAATCCGCCACATCCTCCCGCCGCACCGAAAACTCCATATACGGCCCCACAAACGCATACTCCCGGCAGGGATCCGGGTGCGGGTAGGCCACCTCCGCCGGGTTCACCTCCCACGGCGGGCAGCCTTTCCTCAGCAACTCGTATACCCAAACCCCGTTCACCACCTGATCTCCCTTTCCCAGCTCCGGAAACCGTTTGTTTTCCCACTTCTTGCGAAACTTCAAAGGCTTGCCGTTAAAGTCCACTACAAAGCTCCCTACGTCGTAGTCATCCACCGTCATGCGCGGTCCCCGCTCCACCCACCCAATTGCCGGCGTGCTCACGAAAACCCGCAGCTCCCCCAAACCTTGCCCGTTCTTGAGCTGGGAATAGGTCACCACCCCAGGGTGAAAAACCCCCAGCGCCGGATACCCAAAGGGGAAGTCCTCACGGCGGTCAATTTCCTTCCACAGCTGGTACTTGCCGTTTTTGAGCTTGTACACGCGAATGGGCTGGTCCATCTCCACGCACGCCCGACAACGTGGCCCCGGGCTCCCCGAGTACTCCTCCCAGCTCCCGTCAATGCGTTCATCCCAGTCCCTGAGCCCCGGCATCACCACCACCTCCGCCACGTTGTCCCGGTCCACGTCGTCCAGGAACGCGCGGTTGAAGGGAGAACTGAGCTCGGTCGTGACCCAGAAGTTCCTGCCGTGGCATTTCTTGATGAACTCGTCAGTTTCCTCGTCCTGGGTTCCCGGGGAGATGAGTTCCAGGCGTCCGTCGCGAAAGGCATAAATGAAAAGATCCTCGCCACCGGCGCGTGGATCCCCGCCATAGCCGATCACCACCTCAGGGGTATCATCCAGATCTACATCAACTTGGGCTAGGTATCCGGCGGCCAGGTCGCAGATCGGGGAATGGCAGTATGAGAGAAATCCCCCGCTATCCTGGACCTCCTCCCAGGTCTTGCCCTGATCCTTACTTGCCACCAGCACCCAGTCGTGGAAGTAATAGAGAAGCACGTACCGCTTGGCTGGCTCCCAAGGACCGTGCAGCTCCAGAAAGGCAGCACCACCGCCGCCCCAAACCCGGTGATCGGGCTCGTACAACAGGCTCGGCGGTGGATCTCCATTTGGATAGTTAATGTTGTGAAGGGCGCGCAATAAATCCTCTAACGAGGAGCCACAGTTTCGAACCTTTTCAAGAGTCATCTGGCGGTAATGTTGCGGGGCAAATTGTCGCAGCAGTGCTTCCCCCTCTGCCACCGTAAGCTCACCGGAGCTCACGGTGGTGGCGGCAAGGACGCAAATTGAGACGACCACAATTCTGCAAAGCATGGCTCCTCCCCTAAAAACCCGGTTGGTACAAAGCCACCCGGCCCCAAACAGCGTTGGCGTAAGCCAAATTTGGTCTTCCCGCACGCTTACCCGCATTGTAGTAGCCCAGCGCTTGCTTCAGGAATCCCACCCATAGGCTTTGCTCCTTCAAGACCAGCTCGCGAGCCTTGAGCACCTTTTCCACTAAGAGCGTCGTAACATAACCGACACCGGCATTGAGGTTGTCTTCGGGGTTAAAGAGCAGGTACGGGTGGCGATTGCAGGCATCTTCCCCCGCTCGCCAACCGGTATCTACCGCCGTGGTGTACAGGAGTTGCATCAGCCCGTAACTGGAGGCTAAAGCCGTTTGGCCAATCCAGCTGTTTCCGTCATTCAAAAGCCACTTAGCCTCCTTCGAATCCGTGCAGTCAACGACGATGTACCGCCCGCAATAAAAACGACCGTCAAACGGCGAGTACGACATGTTCCCCGCCTCCGGCCGCGCCCACCATCGCTCCCGCCGGTGGCACGGCCCCGTTTGCCTTTCCTCGCCGGGATTCTCCGGGCATCCCCTGGCATCGTTGACCACTTTCCAGGGCGGTGAGCAGGGCACCCACCCGTCGTTGGCCTCCACGTAGTTAAAAAGCGTGGGGTGGTCCTGACCCTCCGCCGGCACTTGGGAACACTGCCAGCCGAGCGGCAACGCGTCGGTTATGGTGAGCCGAGAGTAATGGCTCCGCGGGGCGATATCTTCCGGCCATAGACAAGGCCCATCCGGCAGGGCAAAGGGCCGGTATCTGTTGTCCGCTAGCAACCCCTTCTCCCAGAAGCGCTTTTTGTCCACCGTTCGCGGCTCGTAACGAAAAGCAGTGGCATTGAACTCGAGGTTTCCGGACCCAGGGGGATCTTCTGTTAGCTCCGCCTCGTGGCGAACGTGTGCTTTAACCACCTGCGGGGGGATGCCGTAGCGGTGCGCTACCTCGGCAATCAACCCGTCATACTTGTTGTGCTGCCTCCCTAAGACCGGTGGCTTTATTACGTTTACCCCAATGGCCAAAGGAGGCGCATCCTCAAGCTGGCTCCCGTCCACCGTAACGGTGAGCTTCGCATATCCCCAGTGAACGGTTTGCATCCGGGCCTGTTCCCCTTCCACCACGGTCAGCTCGCGGCCAAACCAAAAAACCGGGTGATTGGGAAAGATGGCCTTTTCCACCTCCACCCCGGGAGAGAGAGCGAGCTCCGAGAGCTCCCACCGTGCCGCTACCTTTTCCCCACATGGCGGCGTTTCGTTTTCACCACAGAGGTACGCTTCGAATTGCGGCGAGAGCCCATGTGCAACCAACAGCTCATTGCCCTCCTCAAGCCACAGAACGTTGCCGTCTTTTTCCCTTTCCGCCTCCGGTAAATCGGGGTCTTTGTACGCCTTGAGCACGAGCTTTTTCTGGTGCGAGACGCAGTTGGCACAAGGATCACTTGCAACTCGGCCTTGCCGCTCCCACAACGGACAATACGAACCCCCCAAGAGCTCGTCAGGCATGACACGATGGAAACGCACGTGCCAAACTGAATAGCCCCCAGGGTCCCACCCCAGAAACCAGCTTCGGGCCACATAAAGGTTCCCCCACCGATCGGTCGTGAAACCCGCGAAATTCTCGACACGTCCGTCGCTCGGTCCAGGAGGCGCTTGTGCAAGGATGCTAAAGTCTGGGAACAATCGCAGAATTCCCGTCCATTGCCGCATGTTGCCAGCGCCCGCACACCCCACCTCAGTTCCGTACACCCTCCCTTGGCAGTCGGCACCAGCGTGCCACCACGACCAGAAATCAGGCTGACAAGGGGCGCTTGGGTCCCCGTAGGGTAAAGGAAACGTTTCGGCTTGCCCGTCCCTTATCCGGGTAAGACGCATTTCGGTCCAACAGGGAGCGTAAGGGCAGTCTCCAAGCCATTGGGTCCAAAGGAAGTACGTGTTTCCCGCGTAATCCTGGAAGGTAGACGAAAGGAGAGGTACCACGGGCTGAGGGCCCAAGATAACCGGGTTGGGAGTCAAACAGTAGGGCGAGGAAAGGTCAAAACTAATGGCCGCGTTAGGCGGAAAACTCCAAATGGCGACGAGGAATCCGTAAGCGTCGGACCAATCTTGGGCAACGACCAAAAGCTCACCGGAAGGGGAAAACTGGCCCAGCATTAACTCCGACTACCCGGCCCGTCCAGAATAGCTCCAACGACCGTCCGGAGACGTGATCGTAAAGCGGTATTTTCCGTCAACAACATCCCGCAGCAGCCACACTACAGTCCCATCCGGCGATACCCTTACGCCCTGGATCTCAGGGTAGTATTCGCCGCTGTACCTGTAGTCAAGCGTCCTTACCGTAGCCTGGCCACCGGAAACGCTCACTGCGTTAACCCAGGTAACACCCAGACGAGGGTATATCAGGTAAGCGCCACCCATGCAGTAAACCTCGTCTTTCCGCCCTGAAAAGCCCACCAAGTAACCGCAGGTGCCAGTCTCCGGCGGAAAACGGAGCCGGGTGGAGTACTCGTACTCCAGGTCGCGCCAAATCACCAAGATTGGAAGAGGGTTGCTGACAGTCGTGATCTGCGCCGACCCTTCCCTGCACGTGCGAACGACGTGCACCTTCCCGTTGGTGGCGCCCGGTGGTACGTCCACGCGCAGGGTTTCACCAGAAACAAATTTCGGATCCGCCTCCTGGCCTGGGCTAAAGACCACCTTTACCGTGCAGCCGGGTCCGCTGAAATGCTGACCGGTGAGCTCGACCTCATCCCCCGGCGCCGGCCGGTCAGGCCAGACGAAAAGCAGCTCCGGCGGCGGCAAGCTTTGCGCCCCCGCCGGCAGGGCGAAACCGAAGGCTGCCAAAGCTATGCCAAAGGTGCAGCGCTTACGGCGAGAGAAAAGGGGGAATGAATGAATGAATGAATGAATGAATGAATGAAGTTGCGCTCACGCCCAACCTCCGTGCTGAAGGAGTAGCTACCATGCGCCGCTACCTCGAGTCAAGAGCTTCAGGTCGAGGTGGGCAGGCCAAGGTGCCACTGCCACCTAGCCATCAGGGATGGGTTTTTACTGTGTTCCACGGAGTTTATGAGCTCACCTTCGGGAGGTTTTCCTTTGACTGCGCTTTAAGCGCACGGCATTTGGCCCTTGGTGGGTTTCACCCTCATGGCACAAATGGCGGCGTTGGTGATCCTCCCCCGCATGCTGGCAAAGTTCAAAACGCAGTCCCCCCATTTGTGCTTTGTCGTATTCTGCCGGCGGAGGAGCGCCGGCCCCACAAAAAAACAAAATGTGGGACCCGCGCTCCGTCGCGGATCTTTTTTCTGTTTGCCGCCGCGGAGCGGCGGCCCCACGCACGGAGAAAAGCGGGATCTGCGCTACGTCGCGGGTTCTTTGTCACTCAAAAGCAGGTTTCCGGCTTCTCTCGTAATGACACGGCGCGCAATGACCCCGCAAGGACAGCCCCAACCCATCATCCCGGGCCCGAAGGCGAGGTATCCGCCATCACAAGCCCGCCAATCAGCTTTTCATTTCTCACCGAAGAGTGCCCGCAGCAAGGCATCGCGGTCGAGGTCCAAATACTCTGCGATTTCCCGAAGGATCTGATGCAAGGTGCCAACCCGGATCACCCCGTGCCGAGGTATGGTCAGCCGGTGCTCCGCACCACGATAGGACGAGACCAGCCGCATATGGCTTCCCGTTTGGCGCACGAGCCGGTAGCCAAATCGGGCGAGGCGCAGCGCAAGCTCCTCGCCGCTCACATCCCGAGGAAGCTTCATACCGCAAGTACCTCATCGTGCACGAGATGGATGCGGATAAGCCTTGGCCGCTCGTGGTCTTCAAAGTGGCAGTACACGGCATCCCGAATTTGTTCCTTCAGGCTAGGAAGATCGTCCGCTTGCGTGAAAATAGCAAATCCCACCGCTCGTGCCTCGTACCCCCCTTCGGGAGACTCCTGCACGAGAAAGATGATTTCGTCGTCACGCATGTGCCCCTCCGCGGACATGGTACCTCGCCACCCTCCGCCCGCTCCCGCCAGGGTTCTGCGCTGGGTTCTATTACCGCAGCAGGGCAACGTTCTGTAACCCTAAGCCCCCTGGACCGAGTCCGATCACTGCGAAAAACCCGGGCCCTATGATTATGCGCAGGTCGTTTTGCTGGAAGCCGGCGCAGGAGCGCCGGCCCCACAGGAGCGCGCGTCCAGCGCTGCTGGCGCGCGCATGGGGGTGCGGGGAGCCAAGCCGGCCACGGATGGGTGGGGGAGCGTGGCCGTGCCCCCCGCGTCAGATAGCCGGCGGCCCCACATGCGGAGCGCCGGCGCCACACGGAGTGGGGTTACTCTCCTAGCTCGCCGTCCACGAAACGGCGGAGGTTGGGGAAGCCCTCCAGCCACAAACCGCCGTCAATGGTCCAGCAGTCGCCGGTGACGTAGGGGTGCCGGTCGGTCACCAAATCGCAGGCGAGAAACGCCACCTCCTCGGTGCTGGCAAGGCGACGCAGGGGCACCTTTTTGGCCAGCAAGGCTTGCACCGCCGGGTCGGCATAACCCAGGTTTTTCGCGGCGTCTTCGGTGACCATGATGCCGGGAGCCAGGGCGTTGACGCGAATGCCGAATTTTCCCCACTCCATGGCCAAACTGCGGGTCATGGCGAGCACTCCGGCTTTGGCGGAAACGGAGTGCACCACTCCCGCCGCTCCGGTCCAGGCGTAGGTGGCAATGATGTTGAGGATGGAGCCAGGTTGCCCCTGAGCAATCCAGCGCTTGCCCACCTCCTGGGAGAAATGCCAGGTGCCGTCCAAGACGATGCCCCGCACCGCTTCCCAGCCCTTGGGGGAAAGCTCCTCGGCTTTCACCACAAAGTTGCCAGCAGCGTTGTTGACCAAAAGCGCAACGCGGCCAAAGCGGGTTTCAGCAGCATCCACCGCTGCTTTCACTTGCTCCCGGTCCCGCACATCGCAAACCACAGTGAGAACCTGAATGCCTTCGCCGGTAAGTGCGCGGGCAGCGGCGTCCAAATGCTCCTGCTTCCGGCTGGCAATGACCACCGGATAGCCCCGCCTTCCCAGCTCCCGGCTGATGGCCAGGCCCAAACCCGTACCTCCGCCAGTGACAACGGCTGCACCTTTTTCCATGGGTCCCTCCCCAACCGGTGGGCTTTAGGCCATGGCCGCCAGGATGGCCTTGAGCAAGCGGTAGAAGTTGGCCACCGTGGGGATCTTCACGCGCTCGTCGGGGGAGTGCGGGGATTCGATTTGCGGTCCCAGCGAGAGCATGTCCATGCCCGGGAACTTCTCGCCAATGAGCCCACACTCCAAGCCCGCATGGATGGCCTTCACTTCCGGCTCCCGGCCAAATTCCCGCTGGAACACCTCCTTGGCCAACTGGAGCACCGGGGAGTTGGGGTTGGGTTTCCACCCGGGGTAGCCGTCGTGCACCTCCACCTCGGCACCCGCCAGCTTGAAGACCGCCTCCACCTGCTGGAGAGTGGCCCGCAACGAAGGCATCACCGAGGACCTGCTGGAGGTCACCACCTTCACCTGGGAGCCCTCGGTGGTGACCACCGCCAGGTTGTTGGAGGTTTCCACCAAACCCGGCACCGCCCGGCTCATGGCCAACACCCCATGGGGGCAGGCCAGGAGCGCGTCCAGGATGCGGTTGCTGTCGCCGGCAGAGAAGACCTGGCTAGTCGCGGCTTCCCCAAGTTCCACCCGTTGCCCGGGATCAATTTCGCCGTACTCCTCTTTCAGAACGGCTGCCGCTTCCTCCATGGCCTGGCGCGCTTTCGCGGCATCGGCAGCAGGAAGCGTGATGACCGCATCGGCTTCGCGAGGAATGGCGTTGTGCTTGCTGCCACCGGAAACGGCGGCAATACGAAGCTCAGCGCTGGCCTTGCGAGCCGCGGCCACAACCCTTGCCAAAAACTTCAGGGCGTTACCGCGGTTTTCGTGGATGTCCACACCGGAATGGCCACCTTTAAGGCCGCGCACCCGCACCGCCAGAGCCACGTGCCCGGCCGGTACGGGCTCCCACTGTACGGTGAAGACCGAATGGGCATCGGCACCGCCAGCGCAGCCAATGTAAAAGGCCCCGTCTTCCTCGGTGTCCAGGTTTAAAAGCGTTTTGCCGGTAACCAGGCTGGGATCGAGCTTGGCGGCGCCGGTGAGACCGGTTTCCTCGTCCACCGTGAACAAAAGCTCCAGCGGCCCGTGGACCGCTTCGGGGTCCTCGGCAATGGCCATGGCTGCCGCTACCCCAATGCCGTTGTCCGCACCCAGGGTGGTGCCGGTGGCGTACACGTAATCGCCCACAATGCGCGGTTGGATGGCGTCCTTGAAGAAGTCAAAGGTCACATCGGAGTTTTTCTCCGCCACCATGTCCAGGTGCCCCTGGAGAACCACGGTAGGAGCGCTCTCGTGCCCGGGAGTAGCCGGCACCTTCACCACCAGGTTCCCGGCAGCATCCTCCCGCACCGCAAAGCCCTTCGACTGGGCCCAACGCTTGACGTGTTCACGGATCCTTTCCTCGTGTTTGGAAGGCCGAGGCACCTTCAGGATTTCCTCGAAGTGCTGCCAGACCAACGAAGGTTGCAAATTTGCCAACGGACGGTCCATGGTTTCCTCCCTTGCCGGCCGATTGTAGCCTAGCGGCGCTTATCCCGAAAAACCTCCAGCACCTGCTCCCGGGCGGCCTTGTTGTCCGGGTGATCGGGCCAGGTGCGGTTGAAGATGGCCGCGGGAGCGCCGTAGCCCTGCAGCTGTGCCGCCGCCAGCGGCCACACCGGCGCGTAGCTTTGGCGCAAAACCTTCAGGAGGCCCGTGCGGAGATCCCCATTGGCCAGGGAAGCGGCGTTGTGGAGGAAAAGCCCCCAGCCGTCGGGAGTGCGGCAGAGGTTGGAAACAAAAGCGTCTACGGAGTTGATGGCGGTTTCCATGATCCAAGGGCCGGTGGGGGCCCTTTCCCCTTGCACCACCGGCACCACCTGAGACAGCGTGATGGCCTCAAACACCCTCACCAACCGGGAGCGATGTTCAAAGCGGGTGGTCAGGGGCCAAAGCGCCACCAGGTACGGGAGGTCCTCCGGCTGGGCCAGGCGCGCAATGGCCTCCAGACACTCCTCGGGTTTGGCTTTGAACGTGAAACCCGAACGGTGGGGAAGCTGCATGGCTTCCAGGTAAGAGTTCACCCACAAGGCCACTAAAGGTTGCTCCCGGGTGGCCGCCATGAGCTCTCTGGTGCGAGCGGCAAGCTGCTGCCAGTGAGGGCCCGTGGCGGGGACCGCCGAAGGTGCTGGGGGCACAAGCCCGATGAGCTGGTAAAACCCCACCACCGCGGCCAGCTTGTCCCTGACGTTGCCCTTTTCAAAAGCCCAGAGGTACAGGGGCAGCAGTTGCGGGTCGTGGTAGTAACAGGCGGAAAGCAGAACAGAAACCCGCTGGTCCGGGGTCAGCGCGCCCTTTTCAAAGCGTGCCAAAATTTGGCCAGGTCCCGGGCCGCGGGTGAGCAGCTCTTCCCCCGCTTCCTTCCTGATGGCCGCCAGCATGTTCCCATCCCGCTGGGCCCCCACCCCGGGCCAATAGGAGGAATCGGGAAAGCGCTTGACGGAATCAGGAACCGGGATAATGCCGGCAAAAGTTGCGGCCAGTAGTGTAGCCAGCACTAGCGCAGCACCTCCAAATGCCCGTCTTCCTCCATGTACACGGTGTCCACAAAGCGGATGGTCCTGGAGGCCAGCGACATCAGCACCGAAGAAACCCGCACGCCCCCACCGAAAAAGCGCACGCCCTCCAGGAGATCGCCTTTGGTGACGCCCGAGGCCACAAACACCACGTCATCACCGGAGGCCAGCTCCTTTTCGGTGTACACGTGGTCCACATCGCTGATGCCAACCTCCTCCAGCCGGCGCCGGTGCCAGTCCTCCAAAACCACCAGCCGCCCTTGCATTTCCCCGTTGAGGCAGCGCAGCGCTGCAGCGGTCAAAACCCCCTCCGGGGCGCCGCCAATCCCCATCACCACGTGCACGCCGGTACCGCGAATGGCAGCGGCAAGACCGGCGGAAAGATCGCCATCACCGATGAGCTTGATGCGGGCGCCGGCCGCCCGGATGTCGGCAATGAGCTTTTCATGCCGGGGGCGGTCCAGCACCACCACCACCAGGTCCTCCACATCCCGGTCGTACGCCTTGGCAATGCGCTGCAGGTTGTCCCTCACCGGCGCGTCAATGTCAATGCAGCCGCGGGCTGTGGGCCCCACCACGATCTTTTGCATGTAAATGTCGGGAGCGTACAAAAGGCCACCCTTGGAGGCAGCCGCTAAAACCGAAATGGCGTTGGCGGCTCCGGTGGCGCAGAGGTTGGTGCCCTCCAGAGGGTCCACGGCAATGTCAATTTCCGGCATGCCCAGCTTGCCTTCCTTGTCGCGCCCGACCTTTTCTCCGGTGTACAGCATGGGAGCCTTGTCCCGCTCGCCTTCGCCGATGACCACCGTGCCGTTGATGGTCAAATTGTCGAGCTCTTTGCGCATGGCCTCCACCGCCACCTTGTCCGAGTGCTTGCGATCACCCCGGCCCATGGTTCGGGCCGCAGCAATGGCCGCCATTTCCGTGACCCGCAAAAAATCAGGCTCCAAGCTGATATCCATAGAAACCTCCCGTTGCCGCATTATGCCAGTGCCGTCGCAAAAACCCAACCTCCCATCGCCGGCTGGACCCAAACACGGGTACGGATTTTTTACCTTCCGGACTCGAGAAAAGTGGCGCACTACGCAATACCCCTGGGCTGCCACCCTCCACGCTGGCAGCGAGCGAGTTTGCGACCTTTTGAGAAGAATGCGCTTTGACTTGGGCGTCAGGAGCTGGCTTGCGGCAACAACAGCCCTAAAGTTTGGGCCTGACAGGCGGTGGAGGGAAAGAGCCTGCGTCGTCTAAGGCTGAGCCCAGGAGCCCCATGGAAAGAGCTTCCCGAGCTAGTTAGCCACACGCAGGAGGTTGTGGACCTCCACCGCGCCGGGGACAGCCTTGGCGGTTTTTTCGGCCAAGGCTTTTTGCTCCTTTTCCTTCACGGTTCCCGAGAGGCTCACCACCCCCTCGGTGGCTTCCACTTCCACCTGGAAGGCGGCAACCCCCATGACCTCCAGCAGTTTAGCTTTGATCTTGGCTTCCAGAAGCGCATCGGCGGTTTCCTGCTCCACCTTGCGGGCTGCCCGGCTTACCGGGCCTCCGCCAGGAGCTTCAGCGACCCGAACGCGGTTTTCCACTTTGGTCACACCCGAGACCGACCGCGCCACCTCTTCCGCTAAGGACTGGTACCCGCGGCTGGAAACCACCCCTTCTAACGTCACGGTAGTGCCGGAGGCCTCCACCTCCACCTTCAAGGCTTCCTTCTTGAGGTGCTCCAGGAGCGCCACCTTCACTTTGGCCTCCAGAAGCGCCTCTTCCAGGGTTTGCCCAACGCGAGAGGCCGCCTTGTCTATGGCCTCACCCACCCGTTGCAGTGGGCCCGGAGTGGCAGGTGGTGCCACCAGCGCTAGGAGCAGGAGAAGCGAAGTCATAATGCTAGCCTAACCCCAAACCGCGAATACCGAAGTAAGCCCCATCACTTAAGCTCCGGATGCACGGCCCTTCGCACCGCGGCAAAGCCCGCCTGGTTGGTGAGCACGTCGCGCACCCCAACGCTAATCCGGTAGGTGCCCGGCTCCAGAAGCAGCGAGGCCGTTACCGTAAAGTACTTATCCTGGGCAGCTTCGTACTCCGCTTTGGGGATCCTGACGTCGTGTTGGCGCCGCTGCAGGTCCGACTGCTTGCCCTCATCGTCCCGGGCCGCGTAGTAAACCATCATGGAGCCCACAAAGTCGTCACCCGAAGGCACCAGCGCCAGCTTGCGGATGGGCACGCGGATTTCCACCGGCAGCGTCCAGTAGCGATCCGAGGCTGGGGCTGGCTCGCCGGTGCGCAGCTCGATGTCCAACGGGTTGTCGTCCAAATCGAACGCCAATCCCGTGATGACCCGATCGGCAATGCGGGTAGGCAGCGATTTTTCGATGAAGGTCCGGCGGTAGGAAAGCTGGTACTCGGGGTGGTTTTTGACCTTCACCTCGATGCGGTGAATGCGGTCCTCACCGGTAGGGATCAGCCTGTACCCCAGCGAGTAGTAGGTTTCAAAATCGGTGGCAATTTTCTCCAGCCCCGGTCCCACGTCGTTGGTGTTCACAATGGCAATGCCGCCGGTTTGCTCGGCCATGTACACCAGCGAATCCTGGTAGTTGGAGCGGGCAATGGACGCCGCTAGGGTTGACCGGGGGGCGCGGTTTTCCGCTTCAATTCCCAGCTCCGACTCCAGGCCTCGCGCGTCCACGGTGTACAGCGTGATGTTGGCCGCGGCGGCGGTATTCACCAAACTGCGAAACATCTCGGTGGCATCGAACTCCCGGGACTGGGAAACGGCCCCCGTTTCCCGGTAGCTTTCCTGAATTTCGTAAAAGAGCTCCAAGCCGGGAGACATGGGGAGCCCATCGGACACGTAAATGATGGCCTTCTTTCCCGGCAGTCCCGCCATCATGGTCATGATGTCCTGCAGGGCCCGCACCGAGAAAATCAAGGTGTTGCGCTGCTCCCTGGCGAACGCCCGGGCCCGCCCCATAGCCCGCTCCAGGGTATCGGGGTTGTTGGCGTTTTGGTGGATGAAGTCCTCGATGTCCTTGCGCGTGGACATCATATCCGAGCGGCCACCGGTGTACTTACGCAGCCCCCGCAAGGCGTCGGCCACCTCCTGCGGGTCAGAGGTGAACGGTTGAAGGATCTTGAGGCTCTTTTGAAAGGAAGCCACCATCACCTGGTCCGGCGCGTGTAAATTCTCGTTGACAAACTCCACCAGCCTGGTAATCACCCGGTTGCGGTTTATGGGGTGGATGTTTTCGTTGTCCACGTAAAGCGTCAGGAAACGCGGCTCCCGTTTGGGAGGAGCTTCTTCCGGGGCTGCGGTAGGCGTGGGGACAGCCGTTGGCGCAGGGGTAGGTGTGGGTGTTGGCGCGGGCTCCCGCCTTTCCACCTTGCGGGTATAAACCGCAAAGTTCGTGATGTCTTGAGGCTTGCCATCTTGGAAAACGAGAAAATCGTCCTTCGTAAGGCCCAAAACCGGCCCGTTCTTGTCCCGCACCGACACGTCCACGTTGACGATGGTGATTTCGGTAACGTCAAAAAACCGCAAGCCCCCCACCTGCTGCTCCGGGGGTTTTTGCGCCGGGGGCACATCCTGCCCCCAGGAAGGCCAGGCCAAAGCCAGGAAGAGCAAAAACCACCACTGCACTCGTGTCCGCACGTTTCCCCTCCGCTTGCAGTTTAACAGCCTCAGCCTTTGTGTTTCCCTCTGAGGCGCAAGAGCGGCCGTGCCGGCAAGCCCGCAGCCTGCTGCACGCTAGAGCTTCAAGGCCGCCATCACCGTGGAGGTGGCTTTCGCCAGGGTGTCCTCCACCGCCACCCGCAGCGACTGCTCGCCGCCTTCCAGCTCCAGGGTAAAGCGGTAGGCGAAGTAGCCCCGCCGCCGTGCTTCCTCCACTTGGTTGTTGGGAAGCTCCAGCGGGACCAGCTGATGGGCGAGCTCCGACTGGTTTCCCGCCGCGTCCACCACCAAAATCACCACCTGCACCTGCCCCCAGTGGGTGTTTCCTCGCGGCAGCAGCGTGAGCTTCGCATAAGGGATTCGCAGCTCCGCACCCATACGGTACACGCGCATTCCCCTGGCCCCCACCCGGAGCTTGGAGGTGGGCTTGTCCAGCACCAAAACCAAGCCCAAATCGTTGCTTTGCTCGCCTAACAGCAGGCCAGCACGGATGCGGTCAGCGTCCCGCTCAGCTATTGGCCGGTCCACGTACTCCCGGCGGTAGGTAAGCTGGTACTCGGGATGCCCCACCACCTCCACGCGGATGGTGTGGCGTTTTCCATCGCCGGCGTGGGGTGGCTGGAAGGCCAAGGAGTAATAGGTGGCGGTAATGCGCTCCACGTCCGCCAAGGCGGCACCGGCGTCGGTGGAAAAGATGGCCTCACCGCCGGTGAGGCGCGCCGCTTGAATGAGGGTGTCCTTGCGGTCCGCTTCCCGCCAAAAGGCGGCGTTACCCACATCCCCGCTTTCTAGCGGCGAGGAGCGCTGGGAAGCATCGGCGGTGGTGAGCTGGGTGCCCGAAGGGTCAAGGGTGTACAGGGTGTACTCCGCCTCGGCGGCCTGCAGGGCGGTTTTTCCCAGAAGCCCGGCGTGCCGGTATTCCGGGGGCGTGTCCTGCCAAAAGTCGTAATCCCGGTAAATGGGGACGTTTTCCGCCCGGGGGAAACCCGGCGAGACAAGCACCGCAATCTTCCGAGCGGGCACCTTGGCGTAGCGTTGCAGCGCTGCGGAAAACGCCCTTTCCAAACGGGAAACCATTTGCCGCATTTCGAACCAGTACTCCTGGTTCTGTGCCCGCCGGTACTGGTAGGTGGACCAGGTTTCCCGCGCCGGCACATCCCGCACATCAAAGGCCGAAAGGCGAATTTGCCGCTGCAGACCGGTGGCCGAAAGCCGCAACACCTCCTTAAGCGCCCGCAGCAAACGCTCGCTGGAAGCGGTGGGCTCGGTGTGCACCCGCAGGGTGCCGTCAAAGCTCACGATGGCCACCTCCTGCCCGGGGGGCAGACCGCCCTCCAGCATGTCCTGGACGGTGTTCACCACCGTGCGTTTGTCAGTTTCGGTCATGAGGTAAAGGTCAAAGAACAAAACCACCAGCCGGGGCATGGGCTGCCCCACCAGGGAGGGGTCCTTGGCCTGGCTCACCTGCCCACCCTCCACCGCCAGGAAGTTGGTGATGGTTTGCTCCTGATCGTCCTCCCAAAGGCGGAAGTCTTTGGCTTGCAGCCCGTTAACCGGGAGTCCCTGGGCGTCTTTCACCACCACGTCCACGGTGACGTTGTTCACCGTCACCTCGCTGATGAACTTGGGTAGCGACTCCTGCGCCCCGGCTACCCAAGGGAAAAGCCCAAGCAAGAAAACCCATGCGCGTCTCACGGCTCGTCCTCCCATCCGTCAGCGTTAAGCAAGACCCGTGCCATTGGGTTCGCAGCAACCCCTGCTATGGTACACGGGGGGAGGTTTCGATGAAGCGCCTCATTCTTTTCGGTTTGCTTTTTGCCCTCGGGGGAGAGCTGGTGCCGGCCCATGAGGGGGTGTGGTCGGAAGAGGACATAGTGACCCAAGAAAGGGCCCAGGACCTTACGTTTCTCCCCGACGGCCGAGCGCTTTGGGTAAAGACCACCGTAAGTCTCAAAGAAAACCGCGAACTTCACCACCTTTGGCTGACGGAGCTGGGAGGGGAACGCCGACAGCTCACCCGGGGAACCGTTAGCGATCGCGGGCCCCAGGTTTCCCCCGACGGCAAACTGGTGGCCTTTCTTTCCGACCGCCCCTTGCCCAAGGAAGGGCCCGAGGCCAAAGGGCAGCAGGTCTGGCTGCTGCCAGTGGACGGCGGGGAGCCGTACCCGCTGACCCGCCAACCTAAAGGTGTTAAAGCTTTCGCGTTCCGCGACAACCAAAGGGTGCTGTTCCTCGCCGAGGACGCCCCCGACGCCCTGGACCGGAAACGGGAAAAGGCCAAGGACGAAGCGCAGGTGGTGGAGGACGAGGAGCGGCAGGAGCGGATTCGTTTGTTCCAGGTGGAGCTTGCCACCGGCAAGGTGCAGCGCCTCACCACCAACACCTCGCCCATCACCTCCCTGGCGGTGAGCCGCAACGGGCGATGGGTGGCCTACCAGATCAACGTGAGCCCGTCCTTCGAGGCCGACGCCCGCCGCAAACCCGAGGCGTACCTTTTGGATTTGCAAACGGGGACGACTCGCCGCATCATGGCGGACCGCCGGGCAACCCCTACCGCTTTTCGTTTCACGCCGGATTCGCGCTTTCTAGCGTTTACCGAGACCTTTTCCTCAGACCCCCAGTGGGAGGGGGCAGGGGTTGAAAAGCTCTACGTCCTGAACCTGGAAACCCAGCAGGTGAGCGAGGTTCCCCTGGACTGGCCGCGGGGGCTTTCCTCCCCCTGGGCTTACGCGGTGGCGCCCCAGGGCTTTTGGGTGCTCCTGGCGGACGGCACCCGTAACCTGCTGGCTTTTGTTAAGGAAACCGCGGACGGGTTTCACCGGCAGCAGCCTTGGGCCGAGCATGTGCAGGCTTTGGCCGTAGGCCAGGACGGCCAGCACCTGGCGGTTTTGCACTCCACCCCGCAGCAGCCCCCCCAGTGGTGGCGTCTGGGCACCCGCGACGGCAAGGTAGTGCGCACCGATCAACTCACGGACCTCAACCCTCAGCTTGCGGATAAGCCCACTATGCGGGCCGAGGTCATCCGCTGGACGGGAGCTCGGGAAGAAACGGTGGAGGGCATCCTTTACTACCCATTGAACTACCAGGCGGGGAAGCGCTACCCCCTGGTGGTTATGATCCACGGCGGACCTGCGGGGGTGGACCAACTGGAATGGGAAGCCTCCTGGGCCTACGCCCCCCAGCTTTACGCCCAGCGCGGTGCTTTTGTGCTGTTCCCCAACTACCACGGCAGCTCGCACTACGGCCTGGAATGGGTGGAGTCCATCAAGGGGCATTATTACGAGCTGGAAGTGCCCGATATCCTCAGGGGCGTGGATCACCTCATCGCCCAGGGGATGGTGGACCCCGATCGTTTAGGGGTTTTGGGCTGGTCCAACGGGGCCATCCTCACCGTGGCGCTTACGGTGGCCACCGACCGCTTCAAGGCGGCCGCTCCGGGCGCCGGCGACGTCAACTGGATTTCCGACTACGGCAACTGCGCCTTTGGCGTTCGCTTCGACAACTCCTACTTTGGCGGTCCGCCCTGGGAGCAACTGCAAACCTACATTGAAAAGTCCCCGCTTTTCCGCTTGCCCCGGGTCACAACGCCAACGCTGATCTTCTTCGGCAGCGAGGACACCTCGGTGCCCACCGAACAGGGCTGGCAGCACTTCCGGGCTTTGCAGCAAATTGGCAAAGCTCCCGTGCGCTTCGTGCTCTTTCCCGGGGAAGGCCATTCGCTAGCTAAGCCCGCCCACCGTTTGCGCAAGCTCAAGGAGGAGCTGGCGTGGTTTGATCGCTACCTCTTTGGCCAACCCACCCAGGACAACCCCTGGCGCAAGGACGGAAGCCCCCTGGACGTGCTTTTAGCCCGCTCCCGCCAGCCTCAGGTCAACGGTTGGTTTGGCGCCTTGGTCAAAGGCAAGCTCATCCCCCACACGGTGCCGGTTCCTTCATTGGGCAACGTCAGGGTAGCCCCCTTTGAGGTGACCCGCGCTCAGTGGGCCGCCCTCAACCCCGGTTTCCGGTTTTCCCCGACGGAAGGCAACCTCCCCATGGTAGGCGTGAGCGCCGAACAGGCCCAGGAGTACTGCCGCAAGCTCTCCCAGCTCACCGGCCGCAAATTCCGCCTTCCCACCAAGGCCGAATGGGAAAAGCTCCAGCAAAAGAGCCAGGGCCAGCCGGTAAATTGGGAACGGTGGCTGGGGGAACCCCCGGCCTTCGACGACCTCCCCGAGCTGGCCAAGCTCATTACCCCGGCGGGAGGACCCGCCGTGCTGCTCAAGCCCGTGGGCTCCGGTGATGTGGCCACGGTGGCGGAGGGGATGGCGCTTTTCGACCTCAAAGGCAACGCCGCGGAGTGGGTTTGGGACGGTGAGAAAGCCTTGCTTTTGGGAGGCTGTGCCACCTGCTTTGAGGACCAAACACCTCCCCAGGCCCTGGCGGGCTTTCGGGTGGTGGAGGCGCCGTAAGCGTAGAAACGGCAAAAAGGGGCGGTCTGGCGACCACCCCCAGGAAAACGGGCGACCTGCCGGTCGCCTTGGGGAAACACGGGCGACCAGCCGATCGCCCCTACTCCTCCGCTTCCCGGGCGGCCAGCTCCCGGTCCAGCATAAACAGCGCCGGGGCATGGTCACCCACCAGCTTGAGGCGGTGGATGATGGGCTCCAGTTGCGCTTCCTCTTCCACCTGCTCGGTCACAAACCACTGCAAGAACGCTTCGGTGGGGTAATCCTTGAGCTGCCGGGCCAAATCCACCAGTGCATGAATGCGAGAGGTGATGTGCTGCTCGTGAGCCAAAGCTGCGGTAAAGGCTGCCAGGGGGCTATCCCAGCTCCCTTGCGGTTGGGGCAGCGCCTTCAGCGACACCTTGCCCCCGCGCTCCAGGATGTGGCGGTAAAACCTCATGGCATGGCCCATTTCTTCCTGGGCTTGCACTTCCATCCACTTGGCCATGCCCGGCAACTGCTTGGCCGCAAAGTCCGCCGCCATAGCCAGGTACAGGTAAAACGACCCCATTTCCTCGTAAAGCTGCTCGTTGAGGGCTTTTTCCATCTCGCCGTTCAATGCCATAATTCGCCTCCTTCCGTGTCATTCTAGTCGAAAAGATCGGTTTGAGCTTCCGTCCAAAATCTGCTAGAAAGGGGTAGGGCTGACCAGTCGCCAAGGCGAACCCAGCACCCCAAAGGAGCACGTGGTTATGGCCAACGTTGTGGTTGTGGGAGGGCAGTGGGGCGACGAGGGCAAGGGCAAAGTGGTGGATTTACTTTGCCCGGCGTTTCGGCATGTGGCTCGCTTCAACGGCGGCAACAACGCCGGCCACACCGTGCGCTTTGCCGATCGCCACTTTGCGCTGCACCTTATCCCCTCCGGGATCCTCCATGAGAACTGCCAGTGCTACATCGGGCCGGGGGTGGTGGTGGACCCGGTGAGCCTGGTTTCCGAAGTGGAAAACCTGGAGGCCCAGGGGGTCCCCGTGCGTAACCGCTTGCACCTTTCCCCCCGGGCCCACTTGGTTCTTCCCCACCACCGGGCTCTCGATGTGGCCCGGGAGGAAGCCAAAGGGGCCAGGAAAATCGGCACCACCGGGCGCGGCATCGGACCCACCTACGAAACCAGAGCTTCCCGCACCGGTTTGCGCGCCGGTCTCGCCCGCGATCCCCAACGCCTGCGGGAGAAGGCCAGCGCCTTGGGCGCCGAGCTTTCCCGCCAGCTGGCCACCTACCCCCAAGCCCAGCAGCCCACAGAAGAAGAGCTGGAGCAAGCGCTGGCCAGCGCCGAAAAGCTCGTGCCCTTCCTGCGGCCGGTGGATAGCCTGCTGGCCTCTGCCTGGGAAAAAGGCGAGGCCATCCTTTTCGAAGGGGCGCAGGGAACGCTTTTGGACTTGGACTTTGGCACCTACCCCTTCGTCACCTCCTCCGGCTGCCTCGCCGGCTTTGCCGCACCGGCTTTGGGTCTTCCTGCCCGTGCGCTGGACGGGGTGCTCGGGGTGTTCAAGGCGTACTGCACGCGGGTGGGTGCGGGGCCATTCCCCACCGAAATCCAGGATGCCTTGGGCGAGCACATCCGTCGCCGGGGCAACGAATTCGGTACCACCACCGGGAGGCCGCGGCGCACCGGCTGGTTCGATGCGGTGGCCGCCAGGGCCGCGGTACGGTGGAGCGGGATTGAAGCTGTGGCCCTCACCAAGCTGGACGTTCTGGATGGCCTGGAGCGCATCCCCGTGGCTGTGGCCTACCGGCTTGGCGATCGCGAAGTAATCGAATTCCCCGACGATGCGGAGGAGCTTGCCGCCGTACAGCCGGTTTACGAGGAGCTGCCGGGCTGGAAAACCGACACCACCGGGATCACCGAGTTCGAAAAGCTGCCCCCCTTGGCGCAAGCCTACGTTCGGCGGTTGGAAGAGCTCATGGGGGTGCCGGTGGTTCTCATCTCCACCGGGCCTCGGAGGGAGGAAACCATCCTCCGGCGCATCCCACCGCTTTCCGGCTGGATTGCCGAGCTCGGTTAGGCAGTGCTTGCGGCCGGCCGCTGGTTTTTCTAAAGTCCCACAGCATGACAGGGGGAGGAGCCCATGTTCCGAGGTCATCCTAGCGGCTTAAAGGTTTTGTTCTTTACGGAAATGTGGGAGCGCTTCGGCTATTACCTCATGATTGGCATCTTTTCGCTGTACATGCTGGATGCCGTCATGGGGGGCCTGGCTTTCCCCAGAGAGCGGGCCGCCGAAACCTACGGCACCTTCGTGGCCCTGGTGTACCTCACGCCGTTTTTCGGGGGCGTTCTCGCCGATCGCGTGTTGGGCTACCGCCGAAGCATCGTTTTAGGTGGCTTGCTTATGGCCGCCGGGTACTTTTGCGTGGCCTTCGGGGGGCTCAAGCTCTTTTATTTGGGATTGGGTTTGGTGGTTGCCGGGAACGGCTTTTTCAAGCCCAACATTTCCACCATCGTCGGCAAGCTTTACGAAGAAGGTTCACCCTTGCGGGATTCGGCTTACAACATCTTTTACATGGGCATTAACATTGGCGCCTTTGCCTCCAACTTTGTGGCCGCCTTGCTGCGTAACCGATTCGGCTGGCCCGCCGCCTTTGCCGCCGCCGGTGTGGGGATGCTCATTGGGGTAGTGACTTTTCTCGCTTTCCGCAAGCACCTGGCCCATGTCCCCGACCGGGGCTCGGCAGGACCGGTGGAAGATAAGGCCCTTCGGGAGATCCTTCTGTACATCTTTGTTCCCGCGGCGGTGCTGGGCACCGTCGGCTATTTCTTCCTGGGACCCAAGCTGGGTTCGCCCTCCACCACCGCCTTTGCCTTGGGCCTGCTGCCGGCCGTGGTTTACTACCTCCGGCTTTACCTCACCGCCCCCCCGACCGAAAAAGGCCCCATCGGTGCTTTGCTGTCAATCTTCCTGGTGGTCATCGTGTTTTGGATGATCTTCCATCAAAACGGCTCCACCATGACCTACTGGGCCGACGAAAACACCCGCAGGGAAGCGGGGGTTTTGGCACCGGTGTTGCGGACGTTGCATTTTGACCAAGACGCCACCATTGGGGAAACCATCAAGGACCCCGACGCGCAAGGCTCCTACTGGCGCAACGTACAGCCGGAGCAAAGGCCGGCGCCTGGCGTCAAGGTCACGCTGATTTCCACCGAGCTCTTCCAGTCCATCAACCCGTTTTTCATTGTCGTGCTGACCCCCCTGGTGGTGGGCCTTTGGGGCTGGCTGCGGCGCTTTGGCAAGGAGCCGTCCACACCTGCAAAAATCGCCTGGGGGCTTTTCATCACCGCCATTTCTGCTCTGGTGATGGTAGCCGCAGTTTTGGCTAACAACGGCGGTGCCACCAAAGCTTCCCCCTGGTGGCTGGTGAGCTCCTACGTTTTGATTACGGTGGGCGAGCTTTGCCTTTCACCCATGGGGCTTTCCTTGGTGTCGCGGCTTGCCCCCGCGCGGGTGGGAGCGGCCATGATGGGCGGCTGGTTCCTGGCCACCTCGGTGGGCAACAAGCTGGCCGGCGTTTTGGCGGGATTTTGGGAGAAGCTGCCCTTGGCGGCCATTTTCGGCATTAACGCCGCTGCTGCGGCCCTGGCTGCCCTGGTGATTGCCCTGATGACGCCGAGGATCCGCGCCATCATTGCCGAGCACGCCAGCCAAGGGAAGTAAGGGCAGGCAAAACGTCAGAGCTGCTTTCTGACAATTGACTGGCACAGGTCGGGGTGCCCATGTGCAGCTTTTTTGCCCGCGCGGAGCGCGGGCCCCACACCGCCAGAAAACCCTTTTTCCGCGCTTAAAGCTCCTAGCCTAACCTTGACGCTTCCCACGGGTTCGGGTAGCCTTTGCGCCGTGGGCCGTTAGCTCAGCAGGCAGAGCAGCGGGCTTTTAACCCGACGGTCGGGGGTTCGATTCCCTCACGGCCCACCATCTGTCGCGGGGGGCACGGCCACGCTCCCCCGCCCACCCGTGGCCGGCTTGGCCCCCCGAACCCCCACGCGCGCGCCAGCAAAGCTGGACGCGCGCTCATTTTCCCCGCCCCCAGCCCCTCCTCGCGGGGGGCCGCGCGCAGCCCCCCGCCCCTCCGCGCGCTAAGCCCCCCGAGCCCCCACGCGCGCGCCAGCAAAGCCGGATGCTCGCTTGTCTTGCCCACCCCCGCCGGCGCAGGAGCGCTGGCCCCACAAAGCAAACACAAAATGTGGGACCCGCGCTCCGTCGCGGGTCGCTTTTCTCTTAGCCGCCGCGGAGCGGCGGCCCCACAGAGGCGGAGCGGCGGGCCCACACGCAGGGGCAGGGGTCGCCTAGTGTGTGCTACCATAACGCCTGCCGCGAGGTTGTGCGGCCCTGTCGTCTAACGGTTAGGACACCGGTCTTTCAAGCCGGCAGCAGGGGTTCGACTCCCCTCAGGGCCGCCATTTGTCCCCTAGCCTCATGCATTTTCCCCCGAGCCCGCTTTACCACGTGCGCTGTTGCCGTTCTCTGGAAAAGGGCGTACACTTCACCTTGTGAAGCGGTTCACTTAATGGGCCGCCTCCAATGCGTCTTTGAACGCTTTAGGGGAAGGAGGAAAGAAATGGCACAACGCCGTATGATCACGGTAGATGGCAACGAAGCGGTGGCATCGGTTGCGCACCGCACCAACGAGGTCATTGCCATCTATCCGATTACACCTTCATCGCCCATGGGTGAGTTCGCAGACGAGTGGTCGGCCCAGGGGCGCAAGAACATTTGGGGCACGGTGCCCCAGGTTACGGAAATGCAGTCGGAGGCTGGAGCCATTGCTGCCGTGCACGGCGCCCTGCAGGCGGGCTCTCTCACCACCACCTTCACCGCTTCGCAAGGGCTTTTGCTGATGATCCCCAGCATGTACAAGATCGCCGGGGAGCTCACCTCCTTTGCCATGCACGTGACGGCGCGCACCGTGGCCACCCATGCGCTATCCATCTTTGGTGACCACTCCGACGTCATGGCCTGCCGGCAAACCGGCTTTGCCCTTCTGGCTTCTGGCTCGGTGCAGGAGGCCCACGATTTTGCCGCCATTGCGCAAGCGGCCACCCTGCGCAGTCGGGTGCCTTTCCTGCATTTCTTTGACGGCTTTCGCACCTCCCACGAGATCGCCAAAATCGAAGAGCTCACCAACGAGGACCTTTTGGCGCTGCTTCCCGATGAGCTCATCAAGGCCCACCGCGATCGCGCTTTAAGCCCCGATCGGCCGTTTATCCGCGGTACCTCCCAGAACCCCGATGTGTTCTTTCAAGCCCGGGAAGCTTGCAATCCTTTCTACCTGGCCTGCCCCGGGATCGTGCAGGAGGTCATGGACCAGTTTGCGGGCCTCACTGGTCGCCAGTACCACCTGTTCGATTACGTGGGTCACCCGGAAGCGGAACGGGTCATTGTGATCATGGGCTCAGGGGCTGAGGTCACCCACGAGTACGTGGAGTGGGCTCTGGCCCGGGGCGAAAAGATCGGCGTGCTCAAGGTCCGCCTGTACCGCCCCTTCTCGGTCAAAGACTTCATCGCGGCCTTGCCAGCAACAACCAAGGCCATTGCGGTTCTGGACCGCACCAAGGAGCCCGGTGCCCTGGGCGAGCCGCTTTACCTCGATGTGGTTACGGCTCTCGTGGAGGACAGCACCAACGGTCGGCGGTTTGCCACCATGCCGCGGGTGGTGGGTGGCCGCTACGGGCTTTCCTCCAAGGAGTTCACGCCGGCCATGGTCAAAGCGGTGTACGACGAGCTGGCCAAACCCAATCCCAAGAACCACTTTACCGTGGGCATCGTGGACGATGTGACCCACACTTCCCTGCCCTTCGATTGGGACTTCGACATCGAGCCGGACGAGGTGAAGCGGGCGGTGTTCTTCGGCCTGGGTTCCGACGGGACAGTGGGAGCCAACAAGAATTCCATCAAGATCATTGCCGAAGAAACCGACAACTACGGTCAGGGCTACTTCGTGTACGACTCCAAAAAAGCTGGCGCGGTGACCATTTCCCACCTGCGTTTTGGGCCCAAGCCGATCCGCTCTTCCTACCTCATCCGCCGGGCCAACTTTGTGGCCTGCCACCAGTTCGTGTTTGTGGACAAGTACGACATGCTCAGCTACGCCGTGCCCGGCGGCATTTTCCTGCTCAACGCCCCCTTTGGTCCCGACGAGGTTTGGGACCATTTACCGAGGGAAGTGCAGGAGCAAATTCTCGAGAAAAAGCTCAAGTTTTATGTCATTGACGCTTACAAGGTGGCCAAGGAAACCGGCATGGGGGTGCGCATCAACACCATCATGCAAACCTGCTTTTTTGCCATTTCCGGCGTGCTCCCCCGGGAAGAAGCCATCGCCAAGATTAAGGAAGCCATCAAGAAGACCTACGGCAAAAAAGGCGAGGAGGTGGTGCGCAAGAACTTTGCTGCCGTGGACACCACCATGGCCAACCTCTTCGAGGTCAAGGTCCCGGACAGGATCACCGCCACCCGCACCCGTCCGCCGGTGGTTTCGGAAAAGGCTCCCGATTTTGTCAAGCGAGTTACCGCAGTAATGATGGAGGGCAAGGGTGACTATTTGCCGGTGAGCGCCTTCCCCGTGGACGGCACATGGCCTTCCGGCACCACCCAATGGGAGAAACGCAACATCGCACTGGAAATCCCAGTTTGGGATCCTGCGTTGTGCATCCAGTGCAACAAATGCGCGCTGGTGTGCCCCCACGCGGCCATCCGGGCCAAAGTTTACCCACCCGAGTACCTCAAGGATGCGCCGGCAACCTTCAAGTCCACCGATTACAAAGCACCGGAGTTCAAAGGCTGGAAATACACCATCCAAGTGGCACCGGAGGACTGCACCGGCTGCACCCTGTGCGTGATGGTGTGCCCGGCCAAAGACAAATCGAACCCTAAGCACAAGGCCATTGACATGCACCCGCAGATGCCCTTGCGCGAGCAGGAACGGGCCAACTACGAGTTCTTCTTGGGCCTTCCTGATCCTCCGCGGGAAGAGCTCAAGCTGGACGTAAAAGGCTCCCAGTTCCTGCAACCGCTCTTCGAGTACTCGGGAGCTTGCGCCGGATGCGGCGAAACCCCGTACATCAAGCTCCTCACCCAGCTCTTCGGTGACCGCGCGCTCATCGGCAACGCCACCGGTTGCTCCTCCATTTACGGCGGAAACTTGCCCACCACCCCGTACACCACTAACCGCGAAGGACGTGGACCGGCGTGGTCCAACTCGCTCTTTGAAGACGCCGCTGAGTTCGCCTTTGGCTTCCGCTTGGCGGTGGACAAACACACCGAACAGGCGCGGGAGCTGTTGGTGGAACTGGGAGGGCAGATTGGCGACAACCTGGTGCACGAGCTTTTGACCGCCGACCAGTACAGCGAGGCCGGCATTGCCGCGCAAAGGGAACGGGTACGCATCCTCCGGGAAAAACTGGCAAGCCTTTCCGATCCCCGCGCCCGCAGGTTGGAAGTGCTCGCCGATTACCTGGTGCGCAAGTCCATCTGGGGCATCGGCGGCGACGGCTGGGCCTACGACATTGGCTACGGCGGTTTGGATCACGTCCTTGCGCAGGGCCGGGACATCAACCTCCTGGTCCTGGACACCGAGGTGTACTCCAACACCGGTGGGCAACAGTCCAAAGCCACGCCTTTAGGTGCTGCAGCCAAGTTCGCCATGGCAGGGAAAGCCACACCGAAGAAGGACCTGGCCATGCTGGCCATGACTTACGGTCACGTGTACGTGGCCAGGGTGGCCTTTGGAGCCAAGGACGCCCAAACCGTACGGGCCTTCATCGAGGCTGACTCCTACCCCGGGCCCTCGCTCATCGTTGCCTACAGCCACTGCATCGCCCACGGCTACGACCTGGCCTACGGTGCCGAACAGCAACGCCTGGCGGTGGAGTCTGGATACTGGCCGCTTCTGCGCTTCGATCCCCGTCGCGCAGCTGCCGGCGAACCGCCTCTCAAGCTGGATTCCAGTGCGCCCAAAGTACCGCTTTCGCAGTACGTGGGCAACGAAACCCGCTATCGCATGGTGCGACAAATGGACCCCGCGCGCTTCCGGCAGCTCATGGAACGCGCCGAGCAGGTGGTGAAGGAGCGGTGGGCCATGCACGAGTGGCTCGCTCAGTTTAAGCCCCCGGTAGCGGAAAAAGCCGAGCTCGAGCCGGCGGCCCAAAAGTAAAGGAGGCAACATGGATCTTTCGGTCAGCTATTTGGGTTTGAGACTTCCCCACCCGTTCATGCCCGGGGCGTCCCCACTGGTGGATGACCTCACTATGGTGGACAAGCTCGTAGAAGCTGGAGCGTCCGCCATCGTCATGCACTCGCTTTTCGAGGAACAGCTCACTTACGATCAGCTGCGCGCTTTCCGGGACACCGAGCTATACGCCGAATCCTTTGCCGAGGCGGCCACCGTTCTCCCCTCTCCCCCTCAATACGCCCTGGGTCCCGATGCCTACCTGGAGCAGATCCGCGCCATCAAAGCCCGGGTAGACGTGCCGGTGATTGCCTCTCTCAACGGTTCATCCCCTTCCGGCTGGCTGGAGTACGCCAAGCTCATGCAGCAAGCCGGCGCCGACGCGCTGGAGCTCAACTACTACTACCTGCCCATCGACTCCCGGGAAACCTCTGAATCGGTGGAGCAGCGGCTTTTGGACGTGGTAAAGATCGTCAAGGAAGAAGTCACGATTCCGGTGGCGGTGAAGCTCTCGCCGTTTTACACCTGCCTGCCCAACCTCGCCGCCAAGCTTGAAAAGGCCGGTGCTGACGGTTTGGTGCTCTTCAACCGCTTTTACCAGCCCGACATTGACGTGGAAAACCTGGAAGCCACCACCACCCTGCACCTTTCTGACTCTTCGGAGCTTCTCCTCCGTTTGCGTTGGCTGGCCATTCTCTACGGGCGCTTCAGTAAGTCCCTAGCTTGCTCCGGCGGCGTGCACACCGGTTTGGACGCCCTCAAGGCCATCATGTGCGGGGCCAGCGCTGTGCAGGTGGTCTCCGCCCTGCTCATGCACGGACCCCAGCGCCTCAAGCAAATCAAGGAGGAGGTGACCCAGTGGCTCGAGGAGCACGAGTACGAGTCGCTGCAGCAAGCCCTGGGCTCCATGAGCTTGCGCCGCTGCCCCGACCCCGCCGCCTTCGAACGCACCAACTACATGCGCATCCTCCAATCGTTCCGGCTTTCGCCGTAGCAAGCCCCTGTCACGGTTTTGAAAAAATCCAGGACCTGCGCCTCGTCGCAGGTCCCGTTTTTTTCCGGGAGGAGCGTGCACCCTTTTCAGCAATCGTGCCCTCCCCTGCTAGCATACGTGCGTTTGGCCGGCCAATAGGCCGGTGCCAGAGGGGGAGAAGATGAGGGTTCGCAGCTTACTGATGGCTTTTGCGGTTTGGTTTGGCGGTTGGCAGACGCTCTCCGCCTGCACCAACATCCTGGTGACCAAAGGGGCCAGTGCTGACGGCTCCGCGTTCATTTCCTACGCCGCGGATGCCCACGAGCTTTACGGGGAGCTTTACTTCACGCCGGCGGCCAAACACCCACCGGGAGCCTGGCGTGACATCATCGAGTGGGATACTGGCAAGTTCCTGGGCCGCATCCCGCAACCCCCGGAAACCTACCAGGTGGTGGGTAACATGAACGAGTTTCAGGTTTCCATTGGGGAAACCACCTTTGGCGGCCGCGAGGAGCTTGCGGAACCGGCGGGAATCATTGACTACGGTTCCCTCATGTACATTGCCCTGGAACGCGCCAAAACCGCCCGCGAGGCCATCCAAGTGATGGCCAGCTTGGTGGCGGAGTACGGCTACGCTTCCACCGGGGAAAGCTTTTCCATTGCCGATCCCAACGAGGTGTGGCTTTTGGAAATGATCGGCAAGGGCAAGGGAGAAAAAGGAGCGGTATGGGTGGCAGTAAAGTTGCCCGACGGGACGGTTTCCGCTCACGCCAACCAGGCGCGCATCCGCCGCTTTCCTCTCAACGACCCGCAAAACTGCCTTTACAGCCCCGATGTCATTGAGTTTGCCAGGAAAAAGGGGTGGTTTTCCGGCAAGGATGAAGAGTTCAGCTTTGCCGATACCTACGCTCCTTACGACTTTGGCGCCGCCCGCTTTTGCGAATCGCGGGTGTGGAGCGTCTTTCGCCGTGTGGCTCCCTCTCTCAACCTGAGCGTGGAGTATGTTGACGGGTACCATCTAGAAAAGCGCCTGCCGCTTTACGTAAAGCCCGACAAAAAGCTCACAGTGGCCGACATGTTTGCGCTTATGCGTGACCATTTTGAGGGCACGCCGCTGGACATGACCAAGGATGTGGGCGCCGGTCCCTTTGCCTGTCCTTACCGGTGGCGGCCCATGGAGTGGGAAGTGGACGGCAAAAAGTACGTGCACGAGCGGGCCATTTCCACCCAGCAAACTGGCTTTTCGTTCATTGCGCAAATGCGTTCCTTTTTGCCAAATCCCGTCGGTGGGGTTTTGTGGTTTGGCCTGGATGACACCTACACCACCGTGTACACCCCCATGTACTGCGGCATCCGCAGGGTCCCCAAACCCCACGCCGTGGGCACCGGGGATTTTTCGCATTTCTCGTGGGATTCGGCCTTTTGGGTTTTCAACTTTGTGGCCAACTGGGCCTACAGCCGGTACGCCGACATGATTCAGGATATTCAGCCGGTCCAGCAGGAGCTGGAAGGCTCGTTTCTGGCCCGGCAAAAGGACGTGGAAGAAGCAGCTCTAGCGCTTTACCACCAATCCCCTGAGCTGGCCCGGGAGTTTCTTACCCGCTACAGCGTGGAAGAAGGCGAAAGGGTGGTGGCCCGCTGGCGCAAGCTCGGGGAGTTTTTAATCTGGAAGTACCTTGACGGCAACGTCCGGGACAGCCAGGGCAACGTCACCCATCCCCGCTACCCCGACGACTGGTACCGCCGCATTGTGAAGGAACGGGGGGAAAGCATCCAGGTCCCGGAAAATCCCAAGGAGTAAGCGAATTTAAGCGCCCCGAGGCGTCGGGAACATTGAGAACTCGAGTGTTTTTACCTCCGGGCAAAATTACTCCCGAGTGAACTTGCCCGCGGGGATAACCTCCTTCGAGCGTCCAGATGGCGCCGGGGTTTTACCCCCTCCGCCAGCTGGTGAGGGCGTGGTACATTTCTGGGGTGGAACCAGACACAAGGTGGCGTTGGCGGGAGGCGTTTTGGCAAAGCTTGGGCGCCGGTGACGACGCGGTTCGGCAGCTTGTGGCCCTTTGCACGCCTCTTCCGCCCCCCTGCGCGGCGCTTCCCCTTGCCGACGAGCCACACGTGGCGTTTTACCGGGAGCTCCCTGCCCAGGGCAGTGCCCTCGTCGTGCGCCTCGCTGAGGCTTTCCCGCAGCTTTCCTTTTCGCCAGCGGAAGGTTTGAGCCAAACGCCGGAGTGGGTGCAAGCGGTGCGCCGGGGAGAACCCCGCGAAGGCCGAAAAACGCCATCGCTTCAAGCCCCGGAAGCCCTTACCTTGCATTTGCTCCCCACCCCTGCCGGAACTCTGCCGGTTTTAATTGCCGGTTGCCGGGAAGACTTTGTGCGGCTGGTGCAGCTCCTGGCCCACCGGGGGGAGCCGGTGCCCATTCCCGATTCCATGGGGGCCTGTTTGCTCCAAGGGCTCAACAACTGGCAGCGCTACCGGGCCTTGCGTCAGCAGTGGGAAGAAGATCCCAAAGCCTCACCATCGTGGGAGCAAATGCTGCAGCGCAAGGAGCTTTACCAGGACCGGCTTGTTCTTGCTTCCCGAGGACCTTACAGCGGGGTGCCGGTCCCGGAAAGCTCGCATAAGGAAGACAAAGCTCTGGTTATCCGCCTGAACCATGAAGCGGCCCACTACCTCACGCTCCGGGTTTTTGGCAAATTGGGCCATACGGTGCTGGAAGAACTGGTGGCGGATTGGTACGGATTGCAAGCCGCCTACGGCAACTACGATGCGGAGCTTGCTTTGCGGTTCCTGGGTTTGGAGGCCTTTCCCCTCATTCGCCTGAGCGGCCGCTTGAACAACTACCGGGGCACACCCCCAATTACCGACGACGCCTTTTACTTCTTGGCTTCGGCCTGCTATCAAGCCGCGCATTTTTTGACTAATCTCGGCTCGCCCCAGGAGCAGGACAAAGCTTTTCTGCTCGTGTCCCTAATGCAGCTTTCTCTGGAAGAACTGGCGGCAGGAGCTTTGAAAGCGGTGCCTTCGGCGCACGCAAAGGGGGATGAACCTTGAGCCACCCACCCTGGCTTGCCCGCCTCCTCCGCGATCATCCTCAACTGGCGCCCTCTGTGGCCCATTTCCGAGAGGTGGCGGCAGTGCTGCGGGCAGCAACCCGGCAAGCTTTCGTAGCGTCAGCAGAACCACCCCATCCGCGGCAAGCGGAACTGCAGGAGAAGCTTCTGGCACTGGCAGAAAGGGCACAAAAGCTTGCGGAGCAACCCGATACCCGAGTGGCCTGGAAGCTGCTCGCTGAGCTTTTCGTGCTGCGTGCTGAAAGCTACTTCCTCGCCCCAACCCGGGCCACATCAGGACCGATAGCCCGCTGGGTTTTGGCGGAAAGCTTGCAGCAGTTCCGCCAGGCCTGGACAGAGTTGGAACGGGCCTACCGGGAGGCCAGGGTTCCGGTGCCCCTGCGCTTGCTGTTAGCCAGCCACGTGGATGAAACCCTGCCCATGGAAAAGGTGGAGCTGGTGGGCAATGAGCTCCCCGGGGTGCCGTTAGCTTCGCTCCCTTGGGGAGAACGCTGTACGCTCACAGGCATCTGGTTTCAAAAGGATGGGGACGGCCGCCCCCGCTTTCGCAGCGAGCAAAGCTTCTTCTCGTTGGCCCCCCAAGCCTACGAGGTCTTTTCCCGCTGCCAAAAAGCGATGAGCAAGCTCCAAGCCTTTTCCCCGGAAGCTTTTGAAGCAGCGCTGGCCGCCTTTCCCGAGCTTGGCCACGCCTTTTACGAAGCACGCTCCGGGCCTACCTTTGCCAGTTTGGGCGTCACCGAGTTCCCCTCGCAAGCGGTAAGCCTCAACAACGCCTTGCTGCGCTTTTCAAATCGGACCTTGTTTGTGAAGGCTTGGGAAAAGGAAAGCCACCTCAGCTACGGCGATGTTCGCCAAAAAGCCTTAGGCCTCGCTCATGCCCTGGAGGCGGCAGGCCTGGCCGCCGGTGACAAGGTGGCAGTGGCCTTCAAAAACCCGGGTTGGGAAAGCTACCTCGTGGACTTTGCCTGCGTTTTCGCGCAGCTGCCCACCGTGGGCTTGGATCCCGCGGCTTCCCCCGAGCACTGGCAAAGCGTTGTGGCCCAAGCAGGCGTAGCGGCGGTGGTGGGCGATCGGGAAGGCCTTGAGCGCCTTACCGGTTTTTCCGGGCTCAAGCTTTGCCTTGACAGCTCCTGCCCCCCTGGGTGTGTGCCGCTCGAGCCCACCCCGCCGCCTCCCGGCTGGCGCAGCCGCAGTGGTGTGGGTCTGGAGACCCCAGTGCTTTTCGACGACGAGCCTTCCTGGCAAAAGGCTAAGGAACTGGGGATTGCCGCGGATTCCCAGGAGGACCTTTACACAGTCGTGTTTACCTCCGGCTCCACTGGAAGACCTAAGCCCATCCCCATCACCCGTAATAGGATGCGGGCTGGCAGGGAGTACCGGGCGTTCCTCTACCCTCTGATTACCGCATCTTTCCAGCCCTTTGCGCTGCTTGCGGACCGCATGTCGGTGTGGCAAACCCTGCTCAACGGCGGCACCGTGGGCTTTTGCCGCCGGGGCTTGGAGCTGTGGGAAGACCTGCAAGCTTTGGGACCCACGTACCTCGAAGGTCCTCCGGCCCTCTTTCAGCCCTTGGTGCAGGCGTACCAGCAGGCCCTGGAGCGGCAAGAACCGGTTTCGGAGCTGGCGCGGCTGCGCTTGGCCCTCCGCGCCCGCCTCGGCGGGCGTGTGGCCACCGCGGCGGTGGGCGGAGCGGCAGTGCCCGAAGGGTTCGCAAAACTCCTGGAGACCATCCTCGGCGTCCCGGTTCACGAAGCTTACGGCGCCACCGAAGTGGGTACCATCGCGTACAACGGGAAGCTACAAGCGAACGTGGCGGTGCGGCTTGTGGACCGCCCGGATTTGGGGTTTACCCAAGCCGACCGGCCCTTCCCGCGAGGGGAGCTGGCGGTGAAGCTTCCGCCTCACGCCCTGCCGGTTTCCGATGCCTCGCGCACAACCGAGGACGGCTACTTCCTCACCGGAGACTTGGTGGAGCTGCGGCCGGACGGCACGGTCAAGGTTTTAGGCCGGGCCAGCGCCGCCGTTAAGCTGGCCGACGGCTACTTCGTGCTGGCCGAAGAAATGGAACAAGCCCTTTTGGCCACAGGCTTCTGCCAGCAGGCGGCGGTGGTACCCTCCCCCACCGGACCGGTGGCGGTGGTAGTGGCCGGGCCTGAAGCTCCTAGGGAAAACCTGGAAGCCCGTCTAGCGAGCGCCCTGGCCCAACGCTTTCCGGGCCGGGCCTTACCTGCCATTGTGGTGGATCCGGAAAACACCCCCTGGACCCCGGAAAACCGGCTGCTGACCCCTTCCCTCAAACCCAACCGGGCGGCCATTGCCGCCTATTACCGGCACCTGCTGGTGGCTCCCAAAGCCACAACGGCCCTGCCGGAAGCCGAGCCGTCCGCAGCTAGGAATTTGCTGAACCTCGTAGCCCAAATCCTGCATCGTCCAGAGGAAGCTTTAGACCTCACCCTGCCCCTCGCCCAGCAAGGGCTGGACTCCCTGGCTTGCGCCGAGATCTTAAGCCTCGCCGATGCCCGGGCGGTGCCCTTAGGGGTGGAGGAGGTTCGTTTTTTGCCTCTGGGGGAGTTGCTTGAAAAGCTCCAGCAGCCTCCGGGAATAAGGTCAAGGCCTGCTTTTCCCCCTCAGGGGTCAGCAAAAGCCCCGGTAACCGCAAGCAGGGAAGACGAGGTTGCGCTCCAGGTGCTGCGCACGCCTTTGCCGCAAGCCATTCCGGAATTTTCCCCTCGTGGACTCACGGTTCTAACCGGAGCCACCGGATTCCTGGGCATCCACCTCTTGGCGGAACTCGCTGCAGGGCCGCCGGCAGGGGGCCCGGTGGTGGCGCTGGTCCGCGCCCAAAGCCACGAACACGCCCGTCACCGTCTCAAGGAAGCAGCCGTCCGGGCCGCAGTCATTATCCCGGAACCCGGTTTGCCGGGCGACTCAGAAAAAAACCTTTGGGCCGTGGCCGCCGACCTTTCCCACCCGCAGCTTGGGCTGCCGCACGATCTTTACACCCGCCTGGCCCGGGAAACCGCGGTGAACGTGCATGCCGCCGCTGCGGTGCAGCACGGAGCGAGCTTTGCCGAGCTGGTGGAGGACAACGTCACCCCCACTCGGAACCTTTTGGACTTTGCGGTCACCCAGCGCCTGAAGGCCTTTCATCTGGTTTCCAGCTTGGATGTCACCCGCTTGGCCTCGAGTTTGGGGGCCGGTGGCTCCGAGGAGGCGCCGCTACCCCCTCGTTTGGGGGAGGCTGCAGCAAACGCCGATGGGTACGTGCTGACCAAATGGGTGAGCGAACGAATGGTGGAGCTTTTGGCCCAGCACTGCCAGGGGCGCATGCCGGTGCTGGTGAGCCGCCCCGGGCTTTTGTCTTGGGCCACCACCAGCGGTTACGCTCCCACCAAGGAGTGGTTCCCTGCCCTTTTGGCAAGCTGCCTACAGGTAGGAGCCCTGCCCCTCAAGCCGCCAGCGGTTTTCCCTTCGGAGCCGGTTTTAAGCGAAACCTCCGCCCGGGGCCTGGAGCTTTTACCCGTGGATTTTGCGGCGCAGCTTTTGTCCAAGCTCACCGCAGCCCTCATGGGGGCTGCTGAAAAAGGCAGTGTCCGATTTTTCCGGCTCAATGTGGTGAACACCAACCCGGGAACTGCCGGCCTGGCCCTCTGGCCGCAAATCTTTTGCTACCTGCAGGCAGCTTATCTGGCCGAATTTCCGCAAAAAAAGCCGTTGAAAACCGTATCTTTGGCCGACTTTCGCGACTTGTGCTTGGCCGCCAACGCGTCCTTTGCTCCCCTGGTTCCCAGCTTCCGGGAGCTTCCAGCCGTACCGCGCACTCCAGCGGAAACCATGAAAGCATTCTGCGGCGATGAAAGCCCCCCTCCCATTAGCTGGCACCTGTTCTGCCCCTTCGTGCGACAGGTGGCGGGAAGCGCGCGCTAAGCCCGCAAAGGCGCAAGGGAGCAGCTCCCACGGCTCGACAGACCCTAGAACGACACGGACAACCCCCACCCAAGCAACACAAAGGGACTAAACCTCCACTGATTTCGGCCGTAACTGCGCATGCAGGGCAAGGCCAATCGGAACGCCAATGGAAACTCATTTAAGCCCGAGCGACGTAAAAGACGTGCATTGGGTCGCCTTCCAGATGATGGGTTTGGATGTCGGAAAACCCAGCTTCTTTCAGGTATTCCCGTGCTACTTGTTCGCCCCACATGGCCCCCAAGCCTTCGCCACCCTGCGCCAGCGACACCATCATGCAATGCATGACTGATGAGGCGTAAAGCCCCGGGCCCAACGGGTGATCGAGGTTCTCCTCCAGGTGGCTGGAAGCCGCGATGTCCATCATGAGAAAAACGCCTCCCTGACGCAGCGCACGGTTGATGTGGGCAAGAACCGCCTTGGGCTTGGCGAGATCGTGAATGACGTCGAACGCGGTTACAAAATCGAATTCTCCGGGCAGCCCGGCCATGATGTCAGCAACCTCGAAGCGCGCGTTGGGAAGCTTCCAACGGGCCGCTTCGGCACGGGCCGCCTCAATGCCTTCGGACGAGAAATCCACGCCCAGAAAACGGCTGTTGGGGAATTCCCGGGCCATTACATTGACGGCATGGCCTTGACCCGTACCCAGGTCAATCACGTCAATGCCAGAGCGCAGGCGTTCCACTACCCCGTCCGCCAAGGGCAAAATTGTCTCCACCAAGGCCGTGTCATAAAGCCTGGCACTCTCTTCGGCCTGAAGGCGTTGGAAGTCGGGGTACTTCTCATACCCAACTCCACCGCCTTCACGGAACGCCCGAATAACATCCTGCTCAACCGCACCCACACCCCGGATATACTGCGTGAAAAACGCGAAGTTGTTGGCGCCAGCGGACCGCGTGAGAAATGCTGCGTGTTCGCGCGGGAGCACGTACGTTTTGCTGGGCGGGTCGTACATGACAATCCGCGCCACCACCATGCCCCCTAGCCACTCCCGCACGTAGCGCTCCTGAAGCCCCGTGGCTTGGGCAATGGCCTCACTGGTGGCCGCTGGCATTTCCGCCATGGTATCGAAAAGGCTTGTCTGATGCCCGATGCTCACCAGGATCCCCACAAACGCGTCGTTCAGCAGCCCCATCATTCTGCTGGCGAACGCCTCAGCCTTTGCCTGATCCATCGTTTCGTTCATTTTTCACCTCCAAGAATTTGTGTTTTTTGCATGCCGCACTTACAACAGCCCATGCTGGCTCCGGCCGGCGGTGCTAGGGAAATGAGCGACGAAGGACTGCGCCCGGGGCCTTTGCGGCGCGGACCTTTCCAACCTGTGCCTCACCAACTCCGGGTTTTCATCGCGGCCTTCACACCGTCCTCGGGTGACGCACCCACCGAAGGAAGCGATGGCATTTTTCTGCTCGCGTAGATGCCCCGCCGCTGTTTTGGCTCTTCCGTGCTCGCCGAGAACGTTCGGAGTCGCTCACCAGCACCTCCATGAAGGTCGTCACCGCGTAGATGGTCGCACCTACCGGCCTCACCGCCACCAAGACGGCAAGCCCTACGCCCCAGCGAAACCACGGTGGGAGCGCGGTCCGGGCCATTCCCTCGACATGCGCAGCCCACAATCGGACCGTCCCATGTTGTTCCCTCCTTTCCGGCGAGAAATCCTCAACCCCGTAAAAGGTTCCCGCCCATTTTGGGGACAGCCCGACCTGTCGGTTTCAAAACGTTGGCCCCATTCCCTTGCCGGCATTGTCCGTAGCCGTCCCGTAGTTTTCCTATTTGTAGTATGAGTCGCAGTATGCTGTCAAGTCCTCGCGAGCCCTGAGTCAGATTGCCACTTGGCCTAATTTGTAGGCTAACAAAAAAAACATCCGCGGCGCATAGAAGACGAAAGCGCGAGGGGCGTAAACTACATAACCACCACAAGAACGAGCGATAGAGGTAGGGGTACCCTGCTCGTTTGCGATACCGCACATTGTCGGCCTGAAGACAACGTGAAAGGGATCCATTTCTCGGGCATCCACCTCTTCCCGCACCTAGCGCGAACACCGCCCCCGCACGCTCGAACGCCGGCAGTCCGATTGCCTCGACCGAACAGGCAAGATGCGGCTCGCAGGGGTAAGGAGGCACGGGCCCTACCCGGTAAAGAACTGCCGCGCGCACCGAGCTTCCGAGTAGGGTTGCTCGGTTATAAACCCCCGGGGTAAACGGGGGACGCCTTTAGGTGGTTAGGACATCATCCGCCGCAGCACCATCACTCCAGCCCCAAGTACGAAGAAAACCAGCGCCGCAAGGCCCCACTGGTCCAGGCTGGGGATGGGCTCCAGTTGCTGCTGCGCCGTCACCACCAGCTGGGCGGTCTCGCAGCCGCTTCCAGCGCAGACCCGGTAAGCCACCACGCAGGTCCCCGAGGTCGGCACCTGGAACGTGGCTACACCCCCAGGGCTGGTGATGCTCGCACCTGAACACGTGGTGCTGGCAAGTAAGGTGAAGGACGCACTGCCGGGAAGGCCACCCGTGCCGTACTGGTCGTTGGCCCCCACGTTGAAAGTTTGCGTGGTGCTGGCGGGGAAGCTTGCCGCATCGTCCAAAGCGTCCACGATGGGAATGGGCGAAGCGTTGCTGGCGGTGTTGTTGGCAGGATCGGTGTCGTTGTCGGCGCCGGTGGTGACCGTGAAGGTGACCCCAGTTTCCGGGGTGTCGCCGCCTCCGACAGTGCCTGGTGCGGCAAAATCGTAGGTGCAAGCGATGCTCGCCCCGGCAGCCAGCGAGGCCACCGGCACCGACGGCATGCACACCACGTTGCTCACGACCCCAGCCGACGCCGCAATGCTGCAGGTGGCGTTCAACGCCGGGTCCGGGCCGCTGTTGGTGCAGGAAAAGGTCAAACCCGAAACCGTCTGCCCCGGACCCAAGGCCCCCGGCAAGCTCCCCAACGCCGCGGTCATGTCAGCGACCTGAGCGGTTACGGTAAGCTTTGCCGAGTCGCAGGCAGTCCCCACACACACCTGGTAAACGACCGTGCAGCTACCCGTAGCCGGCACCTGGAAGGTGGCCACCCCTGTGGAGGGGTCAACGCTGGCAGAACCACAGGTGCTCCCGCCGCCCAAGCTAAAGCTTGCCGTGCCGGGAAGACTGCCGCTCCCAAACTGGTCATTCGTGCCCACGTTGTAGGTCTGCGTGGTATTGGCCGCGAATGCTGCGGCATCGTCCAATGCGTCCACCATGGGGATGGGCGCGGCGTTGCTGGCGGTGTTGTTGGTCGGGTCAGTGTCATTGTCTGCCCCGGTGGTCACGGTGAAGGTGACGCCGGTTTCGGGGGTGTCACTGCCGCCTGGGCTGCCCGGAGCGGTGAAGTCAAAACTACAGGCAATAGAGCTGCCCGCGGAAAGCGAGCTCACCTGTACCGGCGGGACGCAGGAAACGTTGCTTACCGTCCCCGCCGAGGCGGCAATCGAGCAAGTAGCGCTGGTGGCCGGGTCGGGCCCGTTGTTGGTGCAGGAAAAGCTCAAGCCCGAAACGGCCTGCCCAGGACCGAGCGCTCCCGGAAGCGACCCCGGGGCCGCCGACATGTCCGCCTGGGCTGCCACTGCCGGCGCCTCAAAGGAGCCAATGTCACACGCGAATGTACCGTCGTTATTCCCGTCCTGCGGGCGGGTGACGCCGTTTTGCGATTGGTTGCTCACCGGTGCGGCAGCGCAGGTGGCGTTGTCCGCCGTGTCTATGGCTGGGCTACCAGGGTTCAACGGGAAGTACGCCGGCGAGCCGGTGAGCGCGCCGATGCCGGGGTCAATGCCGATGATGTTACCGGCCACGCCGTTAGTCAAACCACAAGCGTTGGTGGCATCTTCGATGAGGTTATTAATGTTGATGCCGGTCAGCGTCCCCACACAGTCCCCACCGCTGGTGCTGTTGGCAACGAGAGTGTTTCTTAGGGTCACCCAGCCCGTAGCCACGCGGACGCCGCCGCCCGAATTTGCGGCGCTGTTGCCCGACAAGGTGGTGTTCGTGACCATGAGCCACCAGAGATTGAAGATGCCACCGCCGTCGAACCCGGCGCTGTTCCCGGATAGGGTGCTGTTGGTTAAATGCGTTGTTCCATTGTTGAGGATGGCACCGCCATCTGTACTAGCGCTGTTGGCGGAAAACGTGGTGTTTGTCACATCCATCGTGCCACCAAATCCGTTGGCTATGCCACCGCCGTGGGCGGCGCTGTTGGCAGAGAACCTGCTATTAGTCACCACGAGCGTAGCGTCGGTATGGTTGTAGATACCGCCTCCAAAATAGAGCACGCTGTTCGCAAGGAAGGAACTGCTGATCACCGTCGCCCAACCGCCGGTGTTGTAGATGCCCCCGCCGCTGTTGGCCAAATTGCTGAAAAAGGTGGTTCGAATCACAATCAACGAGCCGCCGTTGTTATAAATGGCGCCGCCGTGGTTATAAAAGTAGCTGTCCTCGCCCCCAGCGCCGTTGTAAGAAAACGTGCTATCGGTCGCCGATACCGTGCCGCCGTTATTGTAAATTCCCCCGCCGTTCGCCAGCGAACCACCAGTGGAGCTATTGTCGGAGAATGTGCTGTTCGTCAACGTCAGTGTGCCGCCATCGTTGTAGATTCCGGCGCCGCCTTGAGTGGAGCCGGTGGTCCTTCCGTTAGAAATTCTCAGGCTCTGTAGGGTGAGATTTCCGCCACCGTTCACCCACATCACCCGCACGGCATTGTTGCCACTGATGGTGATATTCCCGCCACCATTGATGGTCAGCGCGCCCGCAGTGGCGGCGGTGACGATATTGGGGAGGGGAGCGCCAAGTGTAATTGTGCCGGCAACGCTAAAGGTAATGGTGTCGTCGGCACTGCTCGGTGAGCCGGCACAGTCGGTATCGGTGCCGTCGTTGGCTTCTTCAATCGCCTCCCGTAAGGAGCACACGGAGTCGTTGGCCACCACGTCCCCGAGGGTCGTCACAGTGTAGGTGGCCGCACCTACCCGCGTTGCGGCGAGCACGACCAAAAGCAGCACACCCCAACGGAAACACGCCCCCTGGTCCTCAGGGATTATCCCGCGTTGCATGGCCGACTTTTTTCTGAGCCGCCCCATGGTTTTTCTCCTTCCATCCTTGTTTTGGGGACAGCTCTTCCCGCTTTGTCGGTGCTCTCCAGGTGGCCCGGTTCTTCGCCGCCATCGCGCGCGGCCATCCCGCATTTTTTCTATTTTTAGTATGAGTCGCAGTACGTTGTCAAGCCCGCCCGAAAAGGGGGTGGTAGCCTCACCTAAGGATCTGCCCGAAAGCGACAGAGAAACGCGATTGCTTCCCAAGGCGGGGATGCGGTTAACACCTCAGATGCCGGAAAAAAGAAACGTGAGTGAGTCGCTCCGCTTCGCCACAGCCGGGGTTTTTGCAGCTTCACAGAACTCTGGTCGGAAAGCAGGTTACGCCATCTGGCGTTGGGCCAGGAGGGCGAACTTGCCGCCCTTGGCCATGAGCTCCTGGAAGCTGCCCTCTTCAATGATTTTCCCGCCTTCCAGGTAGCAAATGCGGTCGGCGTTGATGATGGTGGAAAGCCGGTGGGCAATGACGATGCGTGTGGCTTGCAGTTTTTCGATGCTTTCCATGACCACCGCTTGCGAGCGGTTGTCCAGGGCCGAGGTTGCTTCGTCAAAAATCATGATCCTCGGCTTGCGCACCAAGGCCCGGGCAATGAGCACCTTTTGCCTCTGCCCGCCGGAAAACCCACCGCCGCCCTCAGAAATGTAGGTGTGCATGCCCATGGGCATTTGCGAAATATCCTCCGCAAGCCCAGCCAAGGCGGCGGCCTCCCACGCGGCTTGCACCGGCAGCCCCGACGAACCCACGATGTTGCGGTAAATGTCGGTGGGCAAAAGGGTGGAGTTTTGCAGCACTACGCCAATTTGCTGCCGAACTTCCCGCAAATCCAGGGTTGCCAAATCCTGCCCGTCGTAGTACACCGCACCCCGGGTGGGTGTTTCAAAGCCCAAAAGGATGCGCATGAGCGTGGATTTTCCGCAACCTGAAGCGCCCACAAAGGCAATGAACTCGCCGGGCTTAATGTGCACCGAAAGGTCGTTGAGGATCCACGGACCATCTTCGCTGTAGCGGAAGGAAACGTGGGAGACCTGGATTTCACCGCGAAGCTTCCCTGGATAAGCCCGCGCTTCGTCCAACTCTGGCGGCGTGGTCACAATAGGTTTCAAGCGCTCGTAAATCGGTACAATGCGCAGCATGTCCAAAGACGCATCGCCCAAACCCTGCAGCGCAGCCACAAAGGCAGAAAAGGCGGCGTTAAAGGCAATGAAATCACCGGTGGTAATGGAAGGGGGTTGGCCTTTAGCCAGCGCTGCCTCCTGAATTTTCCACAGAACGTAGAATATGCCCAATGATGAAAGCACTGGAAAGCCCGACGTCAGGACTTGAATGGCGTTTTTGATTTGGCCGATGCGGAACAAAAGCCGACGCTGCTGCGCGTACGCTTTAGCCCACGTTTTAAACGCGTGGTTTTCGGCGCCAGCAACCCTGATTTTTGGCACACCAGTAATGAACTGCAGCACCATGCCGGTAATGGTTCCCCGCAACCCCATTTCCTGCCGTTCCTGGCGCAAGCGCAGGTAGTTGGCGGTGGTGGTGGCCGCCACGTACAAGAACGAAATGCCCATGCCGGCGGCGGCCAAAAGCAAGCTGTATTTGGCCATCAAAAAAACGTAAAAAATCGAGCTCAAAAAGCCCAGGATGGAGTTGATGCCGGCACCGGCCACCAGTGCACGGATCTTGTCCACCCCTTGAGCGCGGTCTGCCAAATCGCCGGCGGTGTACTGGCGCAAAGCGTTGGAGGGCAAATTTAACAGGCGATCCCAAAGTGCCGCTTGGATGGAGTAATCCATCTTTCCCTGGATGCGCAAAATGGCAATGGCCTGACACACCTTAAAGGCGCTGGAAACCAACGCCGCCACCAAAAGCCCCACCACAAACTGCCACAAAAGCGCCCGGTCCGCTTGGGGAATGGCAGTGTCAAAAAGCCGGCCGGTGAAATAGGGAGGGATGGTGCCCAAGATGCCCAGCCCCACCCCCATGGCCACCACCCATCGCACGTCCGGCTTCAAGCCCCGGAGGCCAAAGCGAATGAGGTCCCGGGCAGTGAGCGGGCCATCGGGGAAGGGACGGTAAAACACGTAGCCAAAGCCCGAAAGACGCTGAATCACAGCCTCGGTGACCAGGCCGCGTTCGCCGGTAGCCGGGTCCACGTACTCGTAGGCTTTGGCCCCCTTGGGCACCAGCGCCACCGGGCCTCCGCCCTCCTCCCAGGCGCCCAGAATGGGGCCTTGGTCCCGGCGGTACCAGTCGTCCCTGAGAGCCACCTGCCGCACCTGAAAGCGGGAGGCCTTGGCCACGGCTTGTAAACGGGTGCGCAAATCCGCGCGTTTGTCCACCTCCGGGTGGTCGCGGACGCTCATTCCCAGGGCCTCGCCCACCAGCCGCACAGCGTCCAGCACCGGGTCGCGGCTGGGACCTGCCATGTGCCCGGCTTCTTCCTGCCCCTCGGCCATGACCCCCGCAATTTCCCGCTCCGCCTCTTCCCCAGCAGCGCGCGCGTGCTCGGCTTTCACCCGCAAGCGGTGCAGCTCATCCACAAGCCCCAAGCGCTTGTTGATGAACTCGCAGCGGCACACGATTTCGTGGAAGCTGGCCAGACCTGCCCAAAAAGCCGGCGTAGCTATGGCCTCAGCGGTGGCATGGACCCGCACCACCGTGGCCTGGTCGGCGGGGTTAGCGGCAATCATCCAGGTATCGGTGGCCAAAGGGAAAACCGCCCGCAGTCGGCTCAGCTGCTCCAAAAGATCCCCGGATTTGGCACGGGCCTGTTGCAGCGGTTCCCACCCCACAAACAGCAGCTCGCCCGCTACAACTTCGAGCCAGCTCACCTCCCGCCCACCGCGCAGGCACCCACCGTTGGGCACCTCCACCGACGCCCCTGCGGTGGCCACCACCGTAGGCGGAGGCCCGCCACCAAGGGAAGCGGCAAAAGCCGAAGCCACCGTTTGAACCCATGCGTCCACCAAAGCCGCCAGCTCTTGCCGGAAGCGCTCCTGCTTGGCGAACACCTTCAGCTGGCTCAAAGCCACCTCGATAACCTTGGTGCCACCCTTGCCCACCGCCAAGATGCCGGCTCCCAGGCCAAAGCGCTTGAAGTCCATGCCGAAAATGAGGCTGCCGGGGCCCAGCGTGCAAAAGTGCGCCCGCGCCCCCTGCGGTTCGCCCCGCTCGTCCAAGGGCACGGTAAACAGCACCACTTGCCCTTCGCTCACGTACCAGGCGGTGGTTTCGTCCCCGATAACCCAGGGGGTGTTGCCGCTCACCTGCCGGGTTTGGCCCCATTGGGCTAGCGCTTCGCTTAAGGTTGCGGACAACTCCACCGAAGGCTGGTACGCGGGGGATGGAGGAGCCGCAGGAGCCGCGGAGAGCGGTGCCGGAGGCGCTGGCGCAGCCGTGGGCACCTCCAGCCTCACCGTGGCTTCCTGCTCCTCCTCGGCTCCCAAGTGAAAAACGAAAACCGTAGCCCCCAGGCGGAAGCTTTCGCCGTTTTGCAGCTGGTGTTCGGCAACCCTTCTTCCCCCCACCCAAACGCCGTTGGCCGAGCCTAAATCGGCCAAAAGCCAGGTCCCATCCACCAGCTTGAGCTCGGCGTGCCGCCGGGACATGGCTTTGTCCTGAACCGCCAGTTGGCAATCCGGGGAACGCCCCAAAACGAAAGACACAGCCTCCAACAGGATGGTCTTTCCCACCAGTGCCGAATCCGGCGACTCGCTGATCTTCACGAAGGCGGGGCGGGGAGGTTTGCTGGCCATCAGTGCTTGATGAGCTCGGCGTACAAGCCGGGCTGGTCCTTAAGCTCGTCGTGGGTGCCGCGTTGCACGATCTTACCCCGCTCCATGACGATAATTTCGTCGGCATCGCGGATGGTGGAAAGCCGGTGGGCAATGATCACGCAGGTGCACCCCCGCCGCCGCACCGCTTCGTCCACCCACAGCTCGGTGGCCGGATCCAAAGCCGAGGTGGCCTCGTCCAAAACCAAAATCGTGGGGTCCCCGACCAGGGCCCGGGCAATTTCCAGCCGCTGCCTTTGCCCTCCGGAAAAGTTGCGGCCCCCCTCCTCCACCCGGGCGTCGTACTTGTCGTTGCGGGCCTGGATGTCGTCGTCAATGGCGGCATCCCGACACGCTTTGGTTACCGCCGCCCGCGGTAGGGTGCTGTCCCACATGGTGACGTTTTCGTAAACGGTGCCACCAAACAGGAAGATGTCCTGGTCCACGAAGGCCAAAGAGTTGCGCACCAGCTCCGGGGGGAGCTTTTCCACCGGCACCCCATCGAAGAGAATTTGCCCTGACCAGGGTTTGTAAAGCCCCGCCAAAAGCTTGGAGATCGTGGATTTGCCGCTGCCGCTGCGTCCCACGATGGCAACCCGTCTCCCTGGGCGAACTTTCAAGTTGAAGTTTTCGATAAGCGGCGGGTCCAGGGGGCTGTAGCCAAAGGTGACGTCGCGAAGCTCCACTTCGCCGGCAAGCTTGGGAACTTCGGCAGCTTTCACGGCCCCCGAAGGCCGCCCATCCCGGCGGTACTGCTCGTCCTGGGGGAAACGCAGCACGTCGTCCAGGCGGTTCATGTCGGCTTCCAGCTCCTGTACTGCGGCGCCAAAGCCCACCAGGGTGGATAGCGGCTTGTTAAAGGAAGCCATGAGGCTTTGGTACGCCACCAGCATGCCCACGGTCATGCCCCCGTCCATCACCTTCATGGAGCCCAAAAGCAGGATCATGGCGGTGGTGAGGTTAGAAACCAAAGGCGGAACCGCGTTCAAAAGCTGGGACAGCGTGTCCAGTTCCTGTTGGGAGCGGAGGGCCTTGGCCTGGTACCCGGCCCACCGCGCAAAAAACTCCGATTCGGCTCCTGTAGCCTTGATGGTTTCCATGAGCTGCAGGCCGTTCATGGCGGTCCCCATGAGCTTGCCGTAGTCCTGCTGCATGCGTCGAGAGGCATCCACCCGGCGGCGAGCCACAAGTTTCATCCCGATTACGTTGGCAAGCCCCAAGAAAATGCAAAGCAAGGTGAGGGGAACGTCGTAAAGCATCATGAGCACCGCGTAAAAAACCACCAAGATCGAATCAATGACCGTGGTGGTGAGTTTTCCCGAAATCATTTCCGCTACTTTGTCGTTAATTTGCAAACGGGAGCCGATTTCTCCGGCGTACCTTTGAGCAAAATAGGACACCGGCAAACGCAAGATATGGTTGAAAAATCCTGTGGAGTTTGATAGGGCAATTTTGGTCTCAAGCCGCAAGAGGTAGTACTCCTGCAGGTAGGTAAGGCCCATGCGCAAAAGTGCAGTCAAAAGCATGCCGATTAAAAGCGGGGTGACGATGGACTGTCTGCCGCCTACCAGGTAGTCGTCAATAAACACTCGGGAAAAAGTAGGTATCACCAAACCCGGAACCACCAAGAAAAGCCCACACAAAAGCACAAACAAAATGGCTTCTTCCGAGCCCTCCAAACGCCGGCGGAAAGCCGCTGCCATGCTGGGCTTTTCACCGGCTTCCCGAAATTCCGGTCCCTTTTCAAAGGTAAGCACCACGCCGGAAAACGAGGCGTCCAGCTCCTCCAGCGTCACCACCCGCGGTCCCGAAGCGGGATCGTTGAGGTACACCTTGCCGCCTTTGAACCCCTCCAGCACTAAAAAGTGGTTCATGTTCCAAAACAGGATCACCGGCAGCGGCAGGTCGTAAAGCTTGTCTATGTTCTCGTACTTGAAACCCTTGGCCACCAGGCCGTACTTGCGGGCGGCGCGCAGGACGTTGGACGCTTTGGACCCATCCCGGGAAACCCCGCACTCCACCCGCAGCTCTTCCAGGGGCACGATCCGCCCGTGGTAGCCCAGGATGATGGCCAGAGCTGCCGCCCCGCACTCCACCGCCTCCATTTGCAGGACGGTGGGGGTCCTCACCCGCTTGTTGGGCGGCGGAGGCAGTGGCGCGCTTTGCGGTGTTTCCTGCGCTGCAGTAGCCATAGACAACCTACCCGGCACCGGTGGCCCGCTTGACCAGCGGGATGATGTAGGCAATGGGGCGTTTGGTTTCCACCACTACCGAGCCCTGGCACAGGGTTCCAGGGAAGACCTTCAGAGGCGGGCCCTTGCCCGAGGTCCAGCGGAAGCCGGAAGGGGCATCAGGTTGCGGGACGAGCTCCACGGTTACGCGAATGGGGGTGGCCCGACCCGCAAGCTCCTGGGCCAGCTGTTCGTTGCGGAGGATGCGCTTTAAGGCCTCGGGAGTCAGGGGAAACTCGGAAAGCTCTTCCACCTTGCCCACGATGTAGCCGTACTCCTCGGGACGAACCGTGGAGGGGGAAACGTTGGCCGGCATCCCCGGGGCAATCTTCTTCCCTTCCGCCGCCGGCACGAAGAGCACAGCCTTCAAGGGTTGCGAGGGGTCTTCCAAAGTCACCAGCCGTGTCCCGGGCTGCACCAGATCCCCAACGTTGGTGGTCACCTCCAAAACCCGACCGTTGTAGGGGCTTTTCACCACCAGCTGGGCCAGCTGGGCTTCCAGCTCCTTAAGCCTGGCCCGCACCTGCTCAATTTGCACGCTGCGACCCGCGGAAGAGGCCCGCAAGTTGGCAATGCTTTCCTCGGTAGCGGTGAGCTCGGCTTGGGTTTGCAAAAGCTGCGAGCCAGTCAGAAGCCCCCGCTCCACCAGCTTGCGCTGGTTTTCGATTTTCTTGCGCAGCTCCGCAGCTCGCGTCTGGTAACGAGCTAACAGCTGCGATTGGGCCACCGCTTGCTCGGCGCCATGTCCAGAAATGGCCGCCAGCTCCTCCTTGGTGTTTTCGTAGCGCACCCGCAGTTCGGGCTGATCCAAACGCAGCACCACGTCCCCGGAGGCCACCATTTGCCCCGGCTCCACCTCCACCGTAAGCACGTGCCCGGCTAGCGTGGAGGTAATCTCGAAAACCGAGCCGCCGCGCATGAGAATGCCCTTGCCGTTTACCTTCACAGCAATGCTGCCGATGATGCCCCACACGATGGCCGCCACGATGGCAAACCCCAATCCACCCAAGGCCAGCCACCCAGCCGGCGACGTAACCTGCATGAGCTCGTCCAGCCGTTCGGGAGACGAGAGCCTTTCAAGCGCTTTTTTGCGGAACAGGTTGGAGGCCATAACCTAAAGCTCCCCCACCCGGACCTCTGTGCCTTGCACCTGGAGCGGCAGAAGCTCACCCAGCTCGTACCGCAACTTCACCACGTCGGTGGCTAAGCTCAACTGGGCGTTCACCATGGCAATCTGCGCGGCAATCAGCGCTTCCTCGGTGACGATGAGGTCGACCATCCCCAGCTCACCGGCGCGGAAGAGCTCCTGCGCCGCTTCCAGGCTCTTGGCCGCCGCTTCCGCGCCCTGCACCCGTGCCAAAAACTCGGCCTTTCGCTCCCTCACCTTGGCTACCTGCTCGGTGGCCCGCAACCCAATGGTGCGCTCCAGGTCCACCTGGCGGATGAGGGCTTGCCGTTCTAAAGCGCGAGCTGAGGCCAGACGTCCACGGGCAAAGCTGTTGGCAAAAGGCAAGGAAAAGTTCAAGGAAAGCACCGCCGAAGGCCCGGTGAAGCCCTCACCAAAGGCCTTGGTTGCCCCCGGCCACCAGCGGGTGGCGGCCATGGTTTTGGGGGTCTCGTGCAAACCCGTGTACCAAGCGGTGAAGGAGAGGTTCACCTCCCGGCGGAGGTCGGCCCGTGCTGCGTCCGCCAGGAAGCTAGCGGCTTTAGCGGCCAGCTTGGCGGCCGCCACTTCTGGTCTGGCTGCCGCCAGCTCTTGCCTCACAAGCTTGGCTGCCAAGGCCTCAAGCTCTTGTTCTCCCGGGGGCTCGGGGAGAGCATCGGAAAGCTCGGGGAGGTGGCTGGGGTCAAAAGCAGAAAAGCCCATCGTGGACAAAAGCTCCACCCGGGCCCGCTGGTAGGCTTCCCGCGCCTGGGCGGCTTGTGCTTGCGCCTGAGCCAGCCGTGCTTGCAACAGCACCGTATCCGCAGGGGCTATCTCGTCAGCCTCCACCAAAGCTTTGGCGAGCTCGAAGAGCTTTTCCTCGCGGGTCACCGTTTCCTGAAAGAGCCGAAGACGTTCCCACGCCGCCACAGCGTTGTAGTAAGCCACCCAGGTACTGAGCGCGGTGCGCTGGAGGGTGGCTCCTTCGCTGTAGGCGCTGGCTTCCGCCTGTGCCTGGGCTGCCCTTTCTGCACTTTGCGCGGAAACGTAACCCCCACCCCGGCCGAGGGGGATGTCCAGCTGAAAGCCCATGCGGGATGTGTAGGAAACCAAAACCCCCTTGCCGCCAAAGGAAGGATCCAAAGGCTTGCCCCGCCAGGTGTCGCGCACAGCTTCGATCTGGACTTGTGGCGCCAACTGAATCCCGTTGCGGTAAAGCTTGGTAAGACCAAAGGAATACGCGAGCGTGTCGCGATCCTCAATGGTGGGGGCCACGCCCTGCTGGCGCAAGATTTGCCGGCTCACGTAAGCCACCAAGCGGGCGGTGGCGAGATAGGTTTCCAGTTGCCGGCGCCAGGCGTCCCGTACCGCTTGCACGGCTTCCGGAAGACCGGCGTCTTCATAGCCGCGGAGGAGGGCTTCCAGGTCAATAAACACCGTGTTGGGCACGCAGTGGACTTCGGTCACCGTTGTGCCAATGGTGATGGTGGTTTCAACGCACTCAGGAAGCGGCCCCAATTCTCCAGAATCCAGTTGCTGCTGGATCCCTTGCGCCAACGCTTCAAAGGCGTTGGCCACCCCCCGCAAAATCCTCCGCCGGACCAGCTCGTTCTTGTAAAGGCCGCTGGCAAGCGGTAACGTGTCCCGGGAAAAAGACCCGTCAAAGGTAAACACCTCATCAAAGGCCCCTTGCTGCAAGCGCCAGCTCCCAAGGTTAAACGCTTTAGTGGCCCGGGCTTGGGCCACTGCCGGATCGTGGGTCAAAGCCAGCGTCAGGGCTTGCTGCAATCCCAAAGACCCACCGCTGGCCGTAGGGGGCACCCAAGGTTGGCTGGAGGGAGAGGCAAAAAGCCAGGGGCTCGAAAGCCAACTCAGCATTGCAACGGCTAGGCCCAAAAAACCTGGTTGCCGCCTCATGGTCCACCTCACCGCTGGGTCCTGGGCAAAGCCCAAAGATCACCCACCACCAGGTACTCGCCTTCCGGCGTTTCTTCCACGAGGGTTCCGGTATCGAAGCGCAGCTTGGCCAGGGTCTGCGCCACCGCAAATTGCGCTTGAATCACGGTGAGATCGGCTTCCACCGCCCGCTGCTCGGTGAGGATCGTGTCAATAAGCGTGGAACGCCCGAAACGGAACTTTTCCAGTTCGTTTTCAAAAGCTTGCCGCGCTGTTTGCGCGGAAACTTTGGCTGCTTCCAGCTGCGTGAGGAGTTGTTCCAAGGTAATGCAGGTTTGCAAGACATCAAGGCGTACCCGACGCTCGGCATCGGCTGCAGAAATTTGCCTTTGGGCCCACAGGGCCTGGCGCTGTTCCAACTGCCCGCGCTGGGTGAGGTTGGCCAGGGGCTTTTCATAAGCAAAACTGAGGCTCGCCGAGGGACCAGCCCAATTGCCAAAAAGCGCTCGGCCCAGGTTGTGCCCCATGTTGCCGCCGGCATCGGAAAGGCCGGCATAGGAAATCTTGAAGTCCAGGTCCTTCTTGGCAGCCAAATCAATGACCGCCGCCCGCCAGAGCACCCGCCCGGACCTCTCCAGGTCGCGGGCTGCCGCCACGTCCAAGCGGCGGCTGGCACCCATCTCGGCCAGAGCCTCTGCGGAAACCGCCGCCAGGTCAGAAGGCGAGGGCGGAGGCGGAAAGCCCTCCACGGCTTGGGGTAACGAGGAGGGCTCGGCGATGCTCACGCCCATGGCGGTGGCCAGCGCCACCTGCGCCTGAGCCAGGCTGCTCTTGGCTGCTTGCAACTGGGAGGTGACCTCAGCCTGTCTCGCTTGCATGCGGGAGATCTCGGCACGGGGGATCTCGTCGGCTTCGGCCAACGCCTGCACCAGCTCCAAAAGACGCCCCTGGAGCTCGGACGAACGCCCGTACACCGCCACGGTTTCCTGGGCACGGTAGAGGTCGAGGTAGGCAAAAACCGTGGCGAGCACGCTTTGAGAGGCGGTAAACGCCAGGGTCTTGCGGCTGGCCTCCCAGTCAATCAAGCTCGATTGCTCGGCAGCTGCCGCCGATTCTACGCCCTTGCCACGCCCCAGTGGGATGTTCACGGAAAAGCCCAAGGTGGCGTTGTACGTGTCCTCCCGTCCGGGACCGCCAAACTTGTCGCTCTTGGGTTTGCCCTGGTAGCGCAGGCTTTCACCGGAGAGGTTCATAAACGGCGTGAGGGTCAATCCGGTGCGGTAGTGCTTGGAAAGCTGCAGGTCAATGGTGCCCCTTTGGGTTTGCTCCACTTCCGCCACGGGCCCCAGCTGCCGCAGCTCCTGCCTTCCACCCACCGCCGTGGCCAGCTCTTCGTTTCTGGCAATGGTGAGCTCACCCAAACGCGATTCGATCCAGTTGATGATGTCCTGGCGGATTTGGGCTTGCTGGGCGGGGGAGGCATTGCGATACAGGACGAGCATCGCCTCCCACTGTGCCTGCAATTGGGGGTCCAAAAAACTTACACCAGCCGGGATCAAACCGCTCTGCAAATCCGAGCGAGCTTGCAACAACTGTTGAATCATTTGATCGTATTGGGCCATTTTGGCTTCAGCCTTGGCGATTTCGTCCCGAATCTCGTCCCGCTTTTTTTTCTGCTCAAGCTTTTCCGCCGCGGATAAGGGCCTCTGCGTGAACTCATAGGAAACGTTGCCAATAAGCGTAAGGTCAAAGGCTCCCGCCGCTTGCAGCGAAATCCCTTCCTTTGCCTTCACATCTTCCCGTCTTAATGCCAAATTGGGCTCATGGGCCAAGGTTAATTTGAGAGCCTCCGAAAGCGTCAGCTCGCGTTTTTGGAGGGGGGGGAAACTCGGCGCCTCAACTCCCCTTCCCTGCGACCACGCCGTGCTCCCAAGCCCCAGAATCCCGCAAACGGCCATAGCCACAGCTTTTCCCTTTCGCATATGACCTCCCCTTTCTCATCCAGCCCGCGTTACCCATTGCGGTTGGTGCTGCAGTTTTTTTGTGCTTCCCAAGGTCCACCGTGCCTGCTGCGCCCACGGGGCCATGTGCTTTTCTACAAACCGCACCATGGTGGGGTGGCGTACCGGAGCGACAAAGGAAGCCATCGTAAATCCCGCTTCTACCATGCGATGGATGGACTCGGAAAAAAGCGGCAGAATTCTGCCCCGCCGACCCCAGTCTTTGCGGATAAAGCTGCAGGTAAAACGCAACCACTGCGCACTTAATGCATGGTTAATCACCCAGCCCATAATGCCTTCCGGGGCGCGCAAGGCCACGCTGGTGCGCTCCTCGAACCCCTCCTCCACGTAGCGCCACGGAACGAGGTCAGGGGCAATCCATGGGCTTTTCTCCTGCGAGACCTTCAGGGCTTCCATTTCCTCGCGGGTTACGCTGACAAAGGGCACGATTTCGCACCCTTCCCGCACGGGAAAACGGTCCAGCCAGGGAAAACGCAGCGCCTCCTGGGCGGTGAACAACACCGAAAGGGTTCGTCGCTCCGGCGGGCCCCAGCCCAGCTCCTGGGACACCTTCGCCCACCACTGGCTCCCGCTGCCCCCCTCCGTCCACACCACCCCCAGGTTGGCAAAACCGGCGTTGGATGCCACGGTTTCCGCGGCCTGCACCAGCTTCTTGCCCCAACCCTTCCCTCGGTGCTCGCCGACCACGTATACCGAAAGGAGCTCCGCGGTTTCCCGCTCTCCTAAAGGCAGGGCTAAAAGAGCCAAGCCCACGGCTTCGCTTGCCAGGAAAGCCCCCAGGGCCACGGGCTGCACCGGCGGCGATCCCGCTTCACCTAAGAGCTTGGGGCCCACCTCAACGGTCAAGAGATGCCGATAGGCCGGGAACGTCATGGGCAGGAAGGCCGGGTCAGTAGGCGGAGCAAGCAGCTTTATTTCCATGGCTTCGCTCCCTCCACTCCTCCGACCAAAACTGAACCCAACTGCCCGGGAAGCAACAACCGAGAAAGGTGGAAAAGGAAGCCAGGCAAACCGTCGAAAAGGCCTCCTTTCGGATCCAGTTCCCGCCGCCAAAGCCCCGAGCTGAAGAGCAGCGCGGCCAGCTTCGTCGCCTCGTCCATGAGCCGCTCGTCGCCAGCGAGCTCGCCGATGATCAACGAGATTTCGCTACGACCAATGCTACCACAGCACAAGCTCAAGGGGCTGGAAAGCTTCAAAGGAATAAGTCGGGCGTAGGCCTCTGCGTTTTGCCGGGCAAGGTGTGGGGTCCCCAATTCGGCAGGCACCAGCTTCCTGGCCGCCAGGGCCCCCGCCGGTCCATGGCACCAGCCGTTAAGGCCCACCGAAACGGTTTCACCGGCTGGAAGCTCGGCCTCCGCCCACCAGGTGCCCGCCCGGGGCTCCCGCTCCAAGAGCCACACCGCCTCCCGAGCCCACCGCCGGTTACCGGTCGCCTCAGCCACCCGCAAAAGCGCTGCCGCCACCCCCGAAATGCCGTGGGCGAAGCCCGGCTTCCAAATGCTTTTGCCCCCGTTGGCCGCCGCCCCTTGAACTGCGGCCAAGAGACTAGCCGCCCCGCTCTCTAACGCCTCGTGCAACTCAGGCAGGCCCCGGACGGTTTCCGCAACCCCCAGAAGCAAGCCGGCAACACCCGCCTCCACGTCCAGGTGTTCCAGGGGTTCGGATCTGCCCAAGGCCTCCTTTGCAAGACCACGGGCCAATTCGCAAAACGTTGGCTCTTCAAGCCAGCAACCGCAAGCAAAAAAGGCGTAAACCACCCCACCGAAACCGGAGGCATAACCCGGAAGCCAGCTTCCCGGGATTCCACCTTGAAGCTCCCCTTGGAGCCGTTCTAGGTATTGCCGCGCCCGTTGCCTGGCCGTTGCATCGCCGCTGGCCCTTGCCCAGGCAGCCCAGGCCAGGGCCCACCCCGCCCATCCCCGGCGCAGGAAGGGCCCAACTTCCAGGCCGAGAGCGGCCTCCCCCTGGCGCAACGCAGCAGCTACCTCGCTGGCGGCTTGCCGCATCCCCGCCCTTGGGTCTTCCCTCAGGTTGTGGAGGCTCGCCGCTAAGACCGCCAGTTGGTGCTTGATGAACTTGTGATCCAACCGCCTCAGTCGGAGCAGGATTTGCTGTTGGCCGGAACGCCGCACCACGCCGCAGCGGCGGGCTGCCGGCAGCGTGAGCCGGGGAACCGCAAAGCTGTGAAGAGCCAGCGTTTCCGCACGCAGGAACGGGACGAGAGCGCGGATGTCCATACCCGCGGCCAAAGGCCCGCGCCATCGGGTTTCCGCTAACACACTGAGCTGCCAACACTCGCGAACTCTGGAGTTTTGCAAGGCCGAGCGAAAGAAAGAGGCATAGGCCTCGCTGGGACGGGCCACCCAGCGGACCTGGAGCCGCGAAAGCTCATTAAATGGCAAACGAAGCTGCCCACTTCGCCAGGCCCACAGCAGCTTTTCCAAAGCATCGCGAGCACCCGCCACGATCTCCTCTCGGTATTGGCAGGGATCCACGGGTTGTCCGGCAAAAAGCGGTAGGGATCTCGCCCCCGGGCGGTGGCCACCGAGGAAAGCTCCATCGTCCCGCAGGCCGGAGGGACCATTCATGGGGAACGTCACCAGCCCTGAGGCCAAGATGTCGCTATCTTCTTTTGGATCGAAGACCGTGAGCGGGCGGCACCAGGTTTCGCCGTCCACCACCACGGGCCCGTCCTCTCCTGCCACCACGTTTTCCCAATGCAAATCTGAAAGCCCCAAAAGCCAAGCCACAGCCGCCAGGTGGCCAGCCGTGAAGAACCACCGCTGCACCTGTTCGCGAGCAAGAAGGCTGGCCTGGGACACCTCTGCTACCCATCCGTAGCGGGACCGAGCCACCATTTCCGGCAAGGGTGGCAGCGTGATCCCCACCGGGCGCAAGGCATCAAAAAAGACCGCCAGCACCCGCTCCGGCTCCAAAGAACGGGGCTTGTAGAAAAAGGCCAGGCCCGGGGCCGAAACCAAGCGAGCCACGGTTTCCCCCTCCTGGTGCCGGTCGGAAAGGCCGAAGGTTAGCTCGGTCACCTGCAGGCTTCGCCCGCCAAGCAGACTCTGCTCGATTTCGAGCCGATCCCGCTGGAGTCTTTGGGCCAGGGTCCGACAGCTGCGCAGCCACTGATTAACGCGGGTGGCCAGCAAGCGTGCCAAAAAGGGTCGCTCCTCAAAGGCTTCCCAGGCCCCAGCCGTCGGATTGACAGCCGCCACTTCCAGGAGTTGCCGGCAATGGGTTTCCAGCTGCTGGGCAATAGCGGCGGGCACCCTTAGGGAAAAGAGCGAAGCCGCAAAAACTCGGCGGCACTTTGGGAGGACGACCTCCGTCAAAAGCCGCGGCACTTCACCAATAACGGCTCGCTCCGGTACTACCCGCCGCAAGAGCAAAAGCCACTGCGGTGTTTCTTGGGATAAACAGCAAAGGCCCCGTTGCAGGCGGGCCAAAGCCTCGGATTCGGTCAGGCCCTCCGCCGTCAAGCGCCTGGAGAAAAGGTCACTGGCACCCCCGCTCACCGCCTGCCGCCAACCTTGGGCTACGGGTGGTGCTGCAGTTTCCTGAAGAGGGCGCGACCCAGTATTCTCCCCAAAAGCCAAAATCTCCTGTAGAAACGCCCCACCACGGATGAGCCTTGAGGCCATCGTCAGAAGAATCCCTCCGGAAAAGGCGGCCCACGGTCGCCCGGCGCGCAAAAGGCGACCGTGGGCCTGTTTTTCGTTTAAAAGAGGCTGGCGTTGATTTCCACCCGGGTGCCGAAGCCCAAACCTTGGACTTCGCACTTGTAGGTGTCCTTCTTGCCACCAGCCACCTGCTCCAGGTCAGCGTCGGAAAGCTCCTGGCCTTCCCTGGCCACGTGGGGAATGACCACGTAAAACTCGTTGGGCTTTTCCTCGATGACCTTCACCTGCACCGAAGGCGGAATGGAAGTCCCCAGCTGCGCTCCCACCACCTCCCGGGGCTTGGCCAGGAGGGCCTTGCGGTACTCCGGGTTCTTGGTGGCAAACCCGGCGATCAGATCGTTGACTTCCCCTCTGGTTAACGTGACAGCTTCTGGCATTTTTGTTTCCTCCTTTCTCTTGCAGCTCTTTGCGCGCGCGCTTTTGCCAAGAGCAAGAGGCGTGCCAAGCTTGCCAGAAACGTAACACGTTGTACCAAAAGGACTTGTCTAGAAGCGAAAGGAACGCAAATAGAGCTATCGCTCCATTGCTGGCGTCGGGCCTCCAGGTGCCTAGGTTTCCCTTGTAAACAGCGCTAACACTTCCGAAAGGGGCTGGCGGAGTCGGAATTCCATTTCTTCCACGTCACAGAGGGCAAGGCGCCTGCGAAAACGCCAGGTTCCCACCCGAAGCGGGGGTTGGTGCGCTAGCGCCGCACGTACCGGAGCCAAAAGCTCTTCCTGATGGGCCTGCATGCGCTCCCAGCACCAGGAAAACCCTTCGGCAAACGCCTCGCGCACAGCCGCGGATGCTTCCCGCCAGGGAAAAAACTCGTTGCGGGCTCGCACGATGGTCTTGGGGGTAATGACCTGCCGCTTGGCGAGGCTGCGGGCTTGAACCAACGTCATCCGCGCTAGTGCCCCCGCAGCCTCGCTCTGAGCCACCAGTTCCGGGGGGAGGGCAAGGTTTAAAAAACAGTGCTCAAAGTCAATGAGCGTGAGACGCTCCCGCCCTTTCACATCAACGGTCACAAACGCGTTTCGGGGACGGATGTCGGCGTTAGCGAAGGCGTAGGCAAAGGCCAGGTGGGCCCCGAGGTCAAAGGCCACCTCTGGATTGGGGGGCGAGGTGTAGGGCTTCCCCTTCACCGCTTGGGAGATGCCCAGCGGCTCCCCATCCTCAACCACCCAGGCTTCGGGAACCGGTAGCTCTAGGCTTTGCGCTAGGGACCGGGCCAGGGCATCTACGTAGGCCGCCGCCGGATCCCAGAAGCGCTTGCAAAAGAAAAGCTCCTCCTCCTCACCACAGGAGGCCACCACGGTGGCTAGCAGGTTGTACCGTCCCTCCTGGCCTTCGGCCAGCGGTTCAATGCGCTCCACTCGCCACGTTTTCAGCCCCAGGGGCAGCCTTTGCCCCTCAGCCAGTAGCGGGGCAAATCCGGGGTCTTCCCAGGAGAGCCAGCCCAAACGGAAAAAGCGCGGCAGACGCTGGGAGCCCACCAGCAAAACCGGAAACCCCAGCCGTCGGGCCGCCCCATCGGAGGCCTCCGAGTCTCCCACAACCAGGATTTGCGAAGGGGGCAGACCTAGCTCCTGGGACAAGCGGGAGAAAACCTCGGGGGATGGCTTTGTGATCCCCAGGTTGCAGGACAAAAGCTGCACATCAAACAACTCCAGCAAGCCCAAATCCTCAAGCACGCGGGCATGGGCTGAGGAGAGGTTAGAGACCAAGGCCAGCTTGAGGCCTCGCCGGCGTAGGAAGCGCAACACCGATACGGCCCCTGGGGCAAGCTGCGCCCGTGCCACTTGCTCCCGCAGCGCTTGCACCAAGAGCTCCTGTCCTTGGCTTTGCGACGCCCCCGCTTGCTCCGCCAGTGCACTGACGAGCTCCTCCACTGCGGAAAAGGACTGCCGAAGCCCAACCCGACGTACGGCGGAAAGCCACGCCCGCGCTGGCACGCCCAAAAGCTTGGGCGCCAGGCGGCGAAACCAGGGATCCGGCAGGTGCACCAAGGTGCCAAACAGATCGCAGGCCACCGCGCGAATTTGGGTCATTGCGGCTTTAACCGATGGTGCCGCAGGAAATCCATGAAGCGTTGGTAGTCCGCCTCCCGCAGATGAAAGAGCTGCAAAAGGCGCTTGTAAGAGTTGCCACTGTGGGCCAGCCCCCAGCGAATGATGTGCTGCACCTGCGCGCGGTTGAGGTCGCGGTTCAAAAACGCATCGTGCACCAGGTGCCAAAAGTCGCCCTTTTCCACCAGTTGGCGCACCAGCTCGTCTTCCACCCTTCTCCTGGGCGCCGGGTCCTCGCCCAAGAGCTCGATGAAGTGCTCAGGCTCGATGGTCCGCCCCTCGGCCATGGCGTAGCCCATGGTGACCACGCTGATGAGCTCACGAACGTTGCCCGGCCAACGATGCCGCGACAGCACATCCATGGCCTTGGGAGAAAGCACCTTCTCCACCCCGTGCTTGGTGGCTAGACAGTGCAAGGTAAACGCCACCAGGTCCAGCCAGTCATCCCCCCGCTCGCGCAGGGGCGGGACCTGCAAGCGAAAGTAACGCAACCGAAAGTAAAGGTCCTCCCGGAAGCGATCCCCCAGCCGGAGGCTTTCCAGCGGCCTGTTGGTGGCGGCCACCACCCGCACGTCAGACCGACGAACCTTGGAATCCCCCAGCGCTTGAAACTCGCCGCTGGCCAGGGTCCGGAGCAGCATGACCTGTGCCGACAGGTGCAAATCCGCCACTTCGTCCAGGAAAATGACCCCGCCGGTGGCTAGCTCAAAGGCTCCCTTGCGATCGGCAATGGCGCCGGTGAAGCTCCCCTTCTTGTGGCCAAAGAGCTCGCTCACCGTCAGGTTAGCATCTTCAAACTGTGGGCAATTCACCGGAATAAACGGCCCAACTCGCCGTGGTGATAACAGATACAGGGCCTTTGCTAGAAGCTCTTTGCCGGTTCCCGATTCGCCCAGGAGCAACACCGGCTCGGAAAACGGGGCCACCTTGGCGATTTTTTCCAGGAGATGCGTGAGCGCTGGCGAGCGCCCCACCAAGCACACGGCCTGGTGGTCCCCCCACACCCGGCGCGAAAGCCGGCATACGGTCCTGGCCAGCGGCACCATCCATTGCTCAGGGCGCGTCGACACAAGCGGCATAGGCAAGGTAAGGCGACCGCCGCTCACGGCACCCCCTCCGCTTGACGCCACGCCAAGGCAGGCGTAGCTTTGGAGGGAAGGAAGCTGGCTTTCGGGAGGAAGCTACGGTGAGTACACCTGGTGCCCCGGTGTTGGAAGATCTGCAGGTCACCTACCCGGCTGGAACCTACGTTTTCCGGCAAGGGGAGCCTGGGAGCGAGATGTTTATCATCCAGGAAGGGAAGGTGGAAATCCTGACGCAAAAGGGCCAAAAAGAAGTGCCTCTGGCGGTGCTGGAAGACGGTGATTTCTTTGGGGAAATGGCGGTGCTGGAAGACCTCCCGCGCACCGCTTCGGCCCGCACGCTTACCCCGTGCCAGCTGCTGCGCATTGACCGCCAAACGTTTGACCAGCTCATCCGCCACAACCCGGAAATTGCCGTGCGCATGCTGCGCAAGCTCTGCCATCGCTTGCGCACCGCCCAACCCCAACCGCTGGAGGCGCCAGCTACCGTTCCCGAACCGCCCGCACCAGTGGAGACCCTGAGCGCTTCTGCCGCCTCGCTTATCCACGTGGCTTCCGGGTTCCGCGTCGTGTTGTCCACCGAAACCGAAAACAGCGTAGGGCGAAAGGACCCGGTAACCGGCCTGGCCCCTAGCGTGGATCTTTCCGCCGTGGACCCCCAGAAAACCACCAGCCGTCGCCACGCCACGCTTTTTTGGCGGGATGGTCAGTGGTTCGTCCGCGAGGAGGTGGGCGTGCGCAACGGCACCTTTGTGAACGGCCAGCGTCTCACCCCCGGCGAGGAGCGAACCGTCTCCCACGGTGACCGCCTGCGTTTTGGCCTGGTGGAGCTGGAGTTCCATAGCCTTTAAACCCCTTCCCGGGCTTCCGCCCGGGCAAGCAGCGTTAACACCGCTTGTGCCAAACGCTCCATACGGTCATCACCTTTCACAGCCGCCAGGGCTTCCGCCACTGAGGGCAGCACGCGGCAGAGCTTTGCCACCCCAGATAGCTCGAGGAACCGCTGAACATCCGG